>Ga0209673_1000103_pt1 | contig 188104 bp, 137 predicted proteins | sample AraplaCol_mMS_r2_2_FD_184274 | JGI IMG/M metagenome (GOLD analysis project Ga0209673, IMG submission 184274) | Arabidopsis root microbial communities from North Carolina, USA - plate scrape MF_Col_mMS_r2 (SPAdes) (version 3) | ecosystem: Host-associated > Plants > Roots > Endosphere | place...
GCGCACGGAACTGGAAGTGCGGGGTGTCAAGGTTACAGGTGGTATAGCCGTTCTTAAAGCCGAAGATGGTGTTATCGTCCTCCCGTTTGGTTTGCTGGCTGTGTACAAAGCCTTCGCCGTACTGGGAACGGGTATGATAGATCTTCGCCTTCTGGGTGTTGAAATTGTATCGCAGGGTATCGGAGTCGAAAGACTGATCGCCATCCTTCATCTGCGGACGGCCAAAGGGCTTGCCGCTGGTGTCCTGGGCAGTAGTGGCCTCCAGCACGCCGGTGGATTGCGCAAAGTTCATCCGTTCAGCGGTAAGGTCTACTGTCTTATATTTGGTATTGGCATTGCCATACAAATAGAAGCGTTTATCGGGGATGACCAGGACGATCGAATCCTTGGCCTTATAGTTCACGGGGGCGTCCAGGCTGTCTTTCGAAAGCTTTGGCATGGACATGGTATCCACAACCGTGCTATCTGCCGGCTGGGTAGTATCGGGCCTGAGGGGCGGAATGGTATCTTTTCTTTTGCTGGAATCGGATACAGGCAGGCGTTTCAGGGGGACGGTATCCTTCTTTACAGGCACCGTATCTGTGAAAATTTTGTTAAAAAAGCGCCTGGAATGTGGCGCGGGACTGGCAAAAGCATCTATAATAAGGAAAAAAGCGGCAAATGTACCTGCCACGAACAGGTACTGTCTTAAAAGCTTTTTATAATTATTTTTGTGGTCAGGGCTCATTGTGTCAAGCGGGCACAAACCTACATGATTTTGCACAAATAATTTTATTAATCATCTGTAAAACGAAAAAGACATCCGGGTGATACAGGGCCCCGGATGAATTAAGATATAATTAACTAACCTGATTGAGAATGATCAATTTCGAATGATGAACGATGATGATGGACGTGGATCATACCCCAACATCTTACCTGGGTTTCACATTTCGCAATTGACTATCCTTAATTAAATTTTTGACTAACTAAAGCCCATTAAAATTAGAAACATGCGCTGGAACCGACTTTGGATTTTAGGATGCGGAACGCTATTTATCTGTACCTTTTTCATTCAGGCCAAGAACCTGCCGGGTCCCCGGAAACAGGACAAACCACTCAGAACAATTGTTATTGATGCCGGTCATGGAGGCTCCGACGTTGGAGCAAGAGGAGGCTATTCCACCGAAAAAGAGGTCACCCTCGACGTGGCCTTAAAGCTGGGGAAGATCATCGAGGAGAACATGCCGGATGTAAAGGTGGTGTATACACGAAAAGTGGACCGTTTTGACGATCCCCGCCGCAAGGCAGAAATTGCCAATAATGCCCGGGGAGACCTTTTCATATCCATTCACTGCAACTCTGCCCCCAAGGGCCGCAAAATAACCGGCTACAAAACGGTATACCGTAAAAAGGGTAAACGCAGGATAGCCGTTAAACAACCTATCTATAAGTACTTCGCCAGCGAAGCCCAGGGCACCGAGACCTATGTGTGGGCCACCAGCAAGAACAACGCTAAAATGGAATCGCTGAAAGAAAGCTCTGTGATGGTGCTGGACGCCAACTCTGAAGAGGCCAAGGAAGTGATGGATGCTGCAGACCCTGAGACCTTCATATTGCTCAATACCCTGCGCAACGCTTTCTTTGACCAGAGCCTTCGTTTATCCACTATGGTGGAAGATGAATTCACGAAAGTGGGCCGGATCAGCCGCGGCGCCCGTCAGCGTAATGAAAAAGGTATCTGGGTGCTGCAAGCCACCGCGATGCCCAGCGTGCTGGTAGAACTGGGCTTTATCAGCAATCCTGACGAAGAAGATTACCTCAACTCCGCCAATGGCCAGGAAGAAGCCGCCAACTGTATCTATAAAGCAGTAAAACGCTATAAAGAAGAGCTGGAAAAATTCGGCAACTTTAAAGAAGAAGTAGCGCCTGCGCCACAGCCCGTAGTACCTGAGCCCACCGTACAGCCCGTGATAGAAACCGGGTACCGGCAGCCGTCAAGGCCTGCAGCGGTATCCTCCAATGTACGGTACCGGGTGCAGCTGCTGGTAAGCGATAAAAAATACACAACCAGGTCCTCCATTTTTAAAAAACTGGGGGGCTCGGTTGAACAGGAGCAGGTGATCATCAACAGCAAACGATTCAATAAATATATCTGGGGAAATTATAAAACAGAGCCGGAAGCCGGGGCTGCTTTGCGTAAAGCAAAGCGAGTCGGCTTCCGTGATGCTTTTGTCGTCCCGTACAAAAATGGCCTTCGTCTGGATGCGCAACTCTGATCCCCGCTAACGTTTCTGACTCCGAATACACCCCGATTTTAAGACTTCCGCCAACCCCGTCACCATAACCTAAGCCACCTTTTAATATAAATTTAGCTTTTCTACAGAAGGCTGATCCTGATCCTTTTATACTATCCCATACCCGGAAACCCGGCATGAGGGATGGGGTACCCCGGATTTGGAATTGGTATATCAGATTTTGGATTACTTTTGCACCGAACGTATTCGTATCTCATGCTGAAAGTATCTAATGAAACCAAGGTAGGCATTCTGACCGTTGTAGCTATTACACTCCTGGTGCTTGGCTTTAATCTACTCAAAGGCAAAAGCCTCTTTTCCTCCGACAAAACCATCTATGCCGTATATAAACAGGTAAACGGCCTGCAGCCCGCCAACTTTGTGCTGGTGAACGGCCTGAAGGTGGGCAGCGTGTCCAACCTGGATGTCATGGATAACAATGCAGGCAAAATACTGGTGACACTGCGTATAACGAAAAAGAAGGTACGGATACCGCGTAATTCAGTAGCACGTATCACCAGCGACCTGCTGGGCATGAAAGCCGTACAGATCGACTTTGGTAACTCCAACGAATATCTGAATGACGGGGATACCGTATATGCTGCCGTAGACGGCTCGATTACAGACGCCCTCAAGGAGCAGCTGAGCCCCCTGGCCAAGAAGCTGGAAACCACCCTTTCTGCAGTGGATTCTGTGCTGCTGACCGTTAACGCCCTGTTTGACACCACCACCAAGGGTAACCTGCGCTCCGCAATAGCAAACCTGAACACTACCATGGGCAGCTTTTCGCATACCGCCGCTTCATTGAACGGCATGATGGACCCTGACCGTGGAAATGTACAGGCTACCTTTAACAACCTGGCCTCCATTACAGATAATCTGAAGAAGAACAACGACAAGATAACCGCCATCCTGGACAATGCAGAAAAGACCACCGGCGCCCTGGCCAACGGGAAACTGGACTCGTCCCTGCTTGACCTGCAGCAAACCGTTTCCAACCTGAACGCAATGATGACAAAGCTGAACAGCACAGACGGATCACTGGGATTGCTAATGAACGACAAAAAGGTATATAACAACCTCCAAAGCTCCCTGGGCAGCCTAAACAAACTGCTGGAAGACCTGCGCGTGAACCCGAAACGTTACGTGCACTTCTCCCTGTTCGGCAAAAAAGATAAAGTAAAGCCTATCCCGTCTGATACAACAGTGGCAGTGAAATAATGATCTATAAGAAGATGCAGCATTTAATAAGATATGTGCTTATCCTCGCAGGCATCTGCCTGTTAGGGATCAAACCGGCCATGGCGCAACGGGGAGACAGCTCGTCGGTGATACACATCCTGCACGCAGATACCCTGAACAATATTACCAGGGATTCTGTGCAGCTGGCCCGCTTTATAGGGCATGCGGCCTTCCGCCAGGGCAATACTACCATCTACTGCGACAGCGCTTTCAAGAATGGCCTTACCAATCAGCTGGACGCTTACGGTCATGTACATATCAACCAGGCAGACAGTGTACAGGTGTATGGCGATTACCTGCATTACGAAGGCAATACCAAAATGGCCACCCTCAGAGGCAACGCACGCCTCACAGATGGTAAGGTGATCATTACCGGTCCGGAGCTGCAATACGACATGAATGCCCGTATAGGCACTTATGAACAGGGCGGTAGACTGGTGAACGGCGCCAGCGTGCTGACCAGCCGGGAAGGTTTTTATTATGCTGACACCAAAGATGTATACTTCAAACATGATGTGCTGCTGGTAGATCCGCAATACACGCTTACAACGGATACACTGCTGTATAATACCGATACCAAGATAGCCACGATGGTGGCCCCTACAACGATCAATGACGGCAAGACGCTGATGTACACCTCCTCCGGTTACTACAACACAGAAACGGGATATGGCAACTTCGGCAACCGCCCTACGATCGTAGACAGCGCCAGCACCATTACGGCAGATAATATCGAAACAGATAAGACTACCGGGTATTCTTACGCTACCGGTAACATGGTGTACCGGGATACCGCTAACAAAATGTCGCTGCTGGCCAATTATGGTAAGGTAAACCAGGCTAATAAAACCGTGCTGGCTACGCAGCACCCACTGCTGATACTGGAAAGAAGCAAAGACACGTTGTATATGGTAGCTGATACCCTGTATTCTGGGATCATTAAACCGGACAGCGCCATCCAACCGGTAGTGATACGCAGCAACAACATGGGCGAAGATGCTGACACGGCCGGCGCCGTATTAGATACCAGCGCCAGGGGCACAGACAGCTTGCGAAAGCCGGTCCCCTTACGGCCGGGAGACTCCACATTGCGGCGTATGCTGAAACCGGATTCCCTTGCTAAAAATATCAAAACAGATAGTCTCCGCACAGATACTACGAAACCGGCTATCGTCAAACCCGCTATCCTTAAACCGGATACCACCGGCCTTGCAAAGGCAGATACAAGCAAACGTAAGCCTGACAGTCTCAGAGCAGACAGCACCAAACGGGATACGGTGGAAAGACGCTTTATACTGGCCTATCACCATGTAAGGATCTTTTCTGATTCGCTGCAGGGTGTGGCCGATAGCGTGTATTACTCTTCCAGGGACTCTATCTTCCGTTTCTTCCGCGATCCCATCTTATGGGCCAATAACAACCAACTGACAGGAGATACCATCTACCTGTATACCCGTAACCAGCAGGCAGACAAGCTGGTACTGGAGCCCAATGGTTTAATAGTGAACGAGGCGGATTCGGGCAGGCCGATCTATAACCAGATCAAAGGCAATATCATTACCGGTTATTTTGCCGGGCAGGCCATTGACTGGATGCATGTGGATGGCAATGCAGAGAGCATCTATTATGTGAAGGATGACGAAGGTGGTTTTATCAGCGTCAATAAATCATTGAGCGCCGTTATCAATATTCATTTCAACGCCGGTCAGCTGAACAAAGTGGTGTTCATCAAAGACCCTGAAGGCACGATGTATCCATTTACACAACGGCCCAAAGATGAGCTCCTGCTGGAAAATTTCCGTTGGGAAATAAAGCGGAAACCCAAGAGCAAATATGAGTTAATGGGCCGGTAGAATGATTAACTTTAAGGCATGACAACTGTTGTACGGAAAATTCGCCGCTTCCGGAGGAAACTGTTATCGCCCTTATATGAATTCTTAAGGGATAGCAGGGCTGTGGGTATAGTACTGATTGCCTGCACGCTTATATCGCTGGTGATAGCCAACTCCCCTTATCAACTCCCCTATCTTCATTTCTGGGAAACGGAAGTACATGTTCCGGAAGGATGGCATTTGCCGCACACACTGCTGCACTGGATCAACGACGGGCTGATGGCGCTGTTCTTTTTCCTGGTAGGCATGGAAATAAAGCGTGAGCTCATGGTAGGCGAGCTGTCGTCTGTCCGGAAGTCGATGTTGCCTGCGCTGGCCGCATTGGGTGGTATGATCTGCCCGGCCTTGCTGTTTCTCGCCTTTAATGTACATACGGATCACCTGCGCGGCTGGGGTATACCGATGGCAACAGACATTGCTTTTTCACTGGGCATTTTATCATTACTGGGCGACCGGGTACCGGTAAACTTGAAGATATTCCTGATGGCGCTGGCCATCATTGACGACCTGGGCGCCATACTGACCATTGCTATTTTTTATACGGAGGAACTGCAGCTTGTTTACCTGCTTTCGGGAGCGGGCGCACTGGCCCTGCTTTTTGTGATGAACCAGCTGAAAGTTCAGCGGCTCATCTTGTATTTCATACCCGCGATCGTGTTATGGTACTGTATCTTTAATTCCGGCATCCATGCTACTATTGCAGGCGTGCTGGTGGCTTTCTGTATTCCGCTGACCAAAATAGCAGACCTGATCCATAACCTGCACGACCCTGTGAATTTTATTATCATGCCGGTGTTTGCACTGGCCAATACCGCTATTGTTTTTCCACCGGATATCTGGCAGGTGTTTACAGATACCGTGAGCTATGGTATACTGGCCGGACTGATATTGGGCAAGCCGTTGGGGATCTTCCTGTTTTCTTATATGGCTACCCGTTTCAAACTGGCGTCCTTACCCCATAAAACCACCTGGGCCCAGCTAAGCGGGGCCGGTATCATCGCCGGTATAGGCTTTACTATGTCTATCTTTATTTCTACCCTGGCTTATGCGGAACCCCGTTTGCAGGTGATCTCAAAAATGTCTGTAATGGCGGCTTCCCTGATAGCAGGTATTGCGGGTTACCTATATCTCAGGATATTGAGGCGCGACGCGAAAGTGTGAGGCTAAAAATGTACCTTGGCACTGTTATTGTGATTTTATCCTTGTACCACAATGAACAGATACATATTACTCATCATACCGCTGCTGGCATTTGTGCATGAAACAAGCGCTCAGTCAAAGGGGAATCCACAGATCGGCATACGGCTTGGGCAGCCATTGGGAGCTACGGCACGTTATTTCTTCGACGATGCCAACGCGGTGGAAGGTATAGCCGGCATATACAATGAAACTTTTACGGTTACGGGCCTGTATGAACGTCACTTCGACCTGTCTGCCCTTACAGTAGCCGGATTTGCCTGGTATGCAGGCGGCGGCGCACACATGGGCGTGCGTGAGATCCGTGACGAAACAAAGTTCATTGCAGGTTTTGACGGTATAATAGGGTTGGATTACACCTTTCAGACCATCCCACTGAACCTTAGCCTGGACTGGAAGCCTGCGGTACATTTTAGCACACCGTCTGACCTGGCCTCTTTTGCAGTTTCTGTGAGATATACGTTAAATAAAAAGTAAGAATTAGGGGTAGATGCTGAAGGGAGCGTTATGTACATGAATAAAAAATCAAAACCATAAACAAAAAACCAATGAAACGAGCGGCATTACTTTTAGGCCTGGTTGCCCTGCTGGCAGTTCAGGCGAATGCACAAAGGTTAAGAGGAGGCGGATCTCCTGCCAATTACGAAACGGCGCTGGGCGCCCGTGTGAATCCATGGCTTATCGGCTTTACCATTAAACACTTCATCAAGGGGCCTCATGCAATCGAAGGCATTGCGCATACCAATGTTGACAAACGCGCGAATGCCACATTTACCGGTTTGTATGAATACCATTTCAATTTCATCCCCGAGCATCGTGAGTGGGTGATGTATGGCGGCGGTGGCGCACACGTGGGCTTCTATGACCGTCGTGACTGGGACCATGATCGCTACCTGAGGGATGGCGATGGTACTTATGTGACTGTTGGCCTGGACGGTATTTTTGGCGTGGAGTATACTTTCAAGAACATTCCGCTGAACCTTAGCGCCGACGTAAAACCTTATGTGAACTTCACCGGAGGTCATAACTTCTTTGGGGAAGAGATCGGTGGTCTGTCAGCAAGGTATACGTTTTAACAGAAAGCAAAGCGTAAACAATAAAAAAGGATTGCTTCGTAGAGATACGGGGCAATCCTTTTTGTTTTTGCTATGCAGTTTTCCGTATTTTTATACACTACGGATATTATGAAAATATTTTCTGCCACACAGATACGTGAAGCAGATGCTTATACCATCGGGCATGAACCTGTCAGCAGTCTGCAGCTGATGGAAAGGGCCGCGGGCGCCTGTGCCCAATGGCTGATGCGGCATTTTGACCGCTCCCATCCTTTTTATATTTTCTGTGGTATGGGCAATAACGGTGGCGACGGGCTGGCCATCACCCGTTTGCTGCGGAATAACGGCTACCAGGCCACCGCATGTGTATTGCACCATAGTAACCGACCTTCGGCGGACCATACCGCCAACCGGCAGGCCCTTGAGCTGGCATACCCCGAAAGCCTGTACGATATTCACGCCATAGCAGAACTCCCTGTACTGCCGGAGGGCAGTATTATTACAGACGCTATTTTCGGCACCGGCCTTAGCAGGCCTGTTGAAGGCTGGATGGCCGGCATCATCCACAAACTGAACGACCTGCAGGCGCGGCATACGATTGTTGCCATAGACCTGCCTTCAGGCATGATGGCCGATGCTTCATCTGTTCATATGCCGGTAGTATGCGCCAATCATACCCTGAGCTTCGAGGTATACAAGCTGGCCCTGCTGCTGCCGGAGAACGCCCCCTGCAGCGGACAGGTACATATCCTGCCGATAGGACTGCATCCGGACTATATTAACCATACGCCTACACGGTTCCATGTAACGGATGCCCATATGATGCGGACCATCTACCAACCGCGCCAGCCCTTTGCCCATAAAGGCACTTACGGCCATGCCCTGCTGATAGCAGGCAGCTACGGAAAAATTGGGGCCGCCGTACTGAGCGCCAGGGCCTGTTTACATAGCGGCGTAGGATTGCTGACCTGTCATGTTCCCCAGTGCGGATACCAGATCATCCAGATCAGCGCCCCCAGCGCTATGTGCATTACCGACCCGGAAGAGGCCTACAGCAGCCATTTCCACGAGGGGCTTACTGCGGGAGGCGGACGGCCGTATAAAACGATCGGGATAGGTCCCGGGCTGGGTACAGCCAAGGGAACCGCCAAAGCACTGGAGCTGTTGCTGGCGCAGTACCGGCAGCCAATGGTAATAGATGCCGATGCGCTCAATATTATTGCCGAATATCCGTTCCTGTTACAAGCGGTGCCGCCGGGCAGCCTGCTCACACCTCATCCCAAGGAGTTTGAGCGTATTTTTGGCGGCAGTGAGAACGATTTTGAGCGGCTGGAGCTACTCTCTCAACAGGCGGTACAGCTGCATTTATACATATTGCTGAAGGGCAGGTATACCGCGATCGCCTGTCCGGACGGCTCTATATATTTTAATTCCACCGGCAATCCGGGGATGGCCACTGGCGGCAGCGGAGATGTGCTTACGGGCATATTGACCGGCATGCTGGCCCAGGGCTATACGCCGAAAGCCGCTGTACTGTTGGGCACATACCTGCACGGGCTTGCCGGCGATATTGCCGCAGCCAGGATGTCGCAGGAGGCAATGACAGCCGAGAGCATCATTGATTGTTTGGGCCCCGCATTCCTGCAATTGTAGGGAGAGATCCAAACCCCCAAAGCTATATTCCAAAGTTCAAAACGGAGGAAAAACCGGTTTCGGGACGGGAAAGCCAGGCCCGGCGGGGAAATTACCGTTTTCCACACCTCGTTCAGGGGCGGCAAACGGACATTAGCAAAATAAGATTGGAAACACTATTTTTGTCAACCTTGTATATTTTAAAATCGCTTATATGAGTATCGTATACCTCGTTCCATGTTTTGGATTAATTGCGTTGCTGTTCACTGCCCTCAGAAGCTCCTGGGTTGTTCGCCAGGATGCCGGTAACGAAAGAATGACAGAAATAGCCAAACACATTGCCGAAGGCGCAATGGCCTTTCTGAAAGCTGAATACAAAATTCTCACCTACTTTGTGATCATTGCTGCACTGTTACTGGGTTTTATGGGAGCATCCCATGCCAACTCCGACTGGACCATTGCACTTGCTTTCATTATAGGCGCGGTGTTTTCCGCTACTGCGGGTTTTATAGGTATGCGAATAGCTACTAAAGCCAATGTACGTACGGCGCAGGCTGCGCGTAGCAGCCTTGCCAAGGCCTTACAGGTATCTTTTACGGGCGGTTCCGTAATGGGTATGGGCGTTGCCGGCCTGGCGGTGCTTGGCCTGGGCAGCCTGTTCATCATACTGAAAACCTGGTTTGGCGCAGAAGCCAATACCCAGGAGATGATCAAGACCATTGAAGTACTAACCGGCTTTTCACTGGGTGCAGAGAGCATTGCGCTGTTTGCCCGTGTAGGCGGTGGTATCTATACCAAAGCTGCCGACGTAGGCGCTGACCTGGTAGGTAAGGTAGAAGCCGGCATCCCCGAGGACGACCCGCGCAACCCTGCCACCATTGCCGATAACGTAGGCGATAACGTGGGCGACGTAGCCGGTATGGGCGCCGACCTTTTCGGCTCTTATGTGGCTACTGTGCTGGCTACCATGGTGCTGGGCAGCGAGATTGTTGCCCGCGACAATTTCGGCGGCCTCTCTCCCATCCTTTTGCCGATGCTCATTGCTGGAACAGGTATCATCTTTTCCATTATTGCCACCTTCTTTGTAAGGATAGGCGAAAATGCCGGTCTTAAAACAGATTCCGTACAGAAAGCATTGAACATGGGCAACTGGGGCTCCATCATTCTGACCGCCATTGCAGCAGGCCTCCTGGTTTACTGGATCCTGCCTGACGCCAGCATCTACCTTCAGCGTGATTTTATACCAGGTACCACCACTCCGAGAGAAGATGCTATTGCGATCACACGGAACGGTGTACTGGGTGCTATCCTGGTAGGTTTGACCGTTGGTACGCTGATGAGCATCATCACAGAATATTATACTGCGATGGGCAAAAGGCCGGTATTATCGATCATCAAGCAATCTTCCACTGGTCATGCCACTAACGTGATCGGAGGTCTTGCAGTAGGCATGGAATCTACGTTCCTGCCTATCCTGGTGCTTGCCGGTGGTATTTATGGCTCTTATGTATGCGCAGGCCTTTACGGTGTAGCCATTGCAGCTGCCGGTATGATGGCCACAACTGCTATGCAGCTGGCTATTGACGCATTTGGCCCTATCGCAGACAATGCCGGTGGTATTGCTGAAATGAGCGAACTGCCCAAGGATGTACGTGAAAAGACCGATATACTGGATGCAGTGGGTAATACAACTGCGGCTACCGGCAAAGGTTTTGCCATTGCCTCCGCAGCCTTGACCGCCCTGGCGCTCTTCGCAGCCTTTGTAGGCGTAGCAGGGATCCACGGGATCGATATTTACAAGGCTAAAGTGCTGGCCGGCCTGTTTGTGGGCGCTATGATCCCCTTCGTGTTCTCTTCCCTGGCTATCCGCGCGGTAGGTCAGGCAGCCATGAGCATGGTGGAGGAAGTACGCCGCCAGTTCAGGACCATCCCTGGTATTATGGAAGGCACCGGAAAACCGGAGTATGATAAATGCGTAGCTATTTCCACGGAAGCTTCCATCAAAAAAATGATGCTGCCCGGGGCTATCGCCTTAATATCTCCCCTGCTGATGGGATTTATCTTTGGTCCTGAAGTACTGGGTGGTTTCCTGGCAGGCGCTACCGTAAGCGGCGTACTGATGGGTATGTTCCAGAACAATGCCGGCGGCGCATGGGACAATGCAAAGAAATCTTTTGAGAAAGGCGTTGAGATCAACGGCGAAACTTACTATAAGAAATCAGAACCGCATAAAGCTTCTGTAACCGGTGATACCGTAGGTGATCCTTTCAAGGATACTTCCGGTCCCTCCATGAACATCCTGATCAAATTGATGTCTATTGTATCACTGGTAATAGCGCCTACCCTGGCGGATATACATGGAACAAAGACCACTGCGAAGAAACAGGAGCAGAAAGTGGAGCAGGTAAAGCAGATAGCAAAGACGGAGAAAAAAGCGTTTAGCTATTAGTATTCAACTGTTAGGGAAGAAAATATCTTGTTTATAGTGCGGTCCCGGTTACAAGCCGGGACCGCCTCTTTTGGGCAATTCAGCATTTACAGGTATCTTTGACTGTCAGGTAATTTATTACAGAATGGTAAAGAGTAAGTTCGCTATAGCAGTACATATTTTAACGCTGTTAAGCACGAGTGAGGAAGAGTGGACCTCTTCAGATTACATTGCAGGATCAATGAATGCCAATCCTGCACTGGTACGGAAGGAGCTGGGCGCCTTACGTGAGGCGGGGCTGGTAGAAAGCAAAGAGGGAAAGAGCGGCGGCAGCAGGCTGCGCAAACCGGCCTCGCAGATCCGTATGGGAGAGGTTTTCCAGGCGGTAAAAGAAGATCATGTATTTGGCTTCTCTCCTAACCTGCCGAACCCCGAATGCCCGGTAGGAAGGGGGATGAATGATGCACTGGAAGGCCTGTTTACGGAGATAGATGAAACGATCTATAATAAGCTGAAGAAGCTAACGCTGGCAGCGTTCAGCAAGCAGGTGATAGCATTAGGCTAATAACTTATTTCATTCTTGCCTTACCCGGGCTTACCCCATACTTTTTGCGGAAAGCATTGCAGAAATGCTGCAACGAAGAATACCCCAGCTCGTCCGCTATTTCCGCTAGTGAGTGATCCTGCTGCGCTAACAATTTTTGCCGTGCCTGCTCCAGGCGGTAATCGTTCAGGTATCCGAACACCGTGTTATCAAAAACTTTCTTAAAGCCGGTTTTCAGTTTGAATTCGTTTAAGCCTGCACGGCGGGAAAGGTCGTGCAGGGAAGGTGGCTGCTGTACGGCGCTCAGTAGCAGATCGCGGGCATGATAGATCTTATCACGATCAGTGGCGGATATATTTACAGCGTTATTGTTATTCCATCCTGCGCGTTCGTATTGCTCACATTGTAAAGCCAGCAGCTCAAATATCTTGGATTGCAGGAACAGTTTTTTGATGCCTCCCTGAAACTGACAATTGCGGATCTCTGTCAGTATCCGGATCATATCTGCAGTGATGGGTTGATTATGATCTTTATTGAGGAATACAATACGGTTGCCGGCTACCTGCTCGCCAAAGCGGCTCAGTACATCTCCATTGTTTTCTGCCAGTCCGAGGAAACGTTCTTTCGTGAAGCTAAGGCTGATAATCTCCATTCCATCCTGTTTTCTTACGGCCGTTTTTTCGAGGAGATTGGGGTTGTACACCAGGTTATGCTCCAGGGATGTATACTGGCAGGCATTCATACCAGGAAGATGCGCGGTGATATCGCCATGCAATACAAACACCTGGGATACCAGGCTCGGCGCATCGGGCATTTCTACTGACATGTGCAGGTTCTCATAAACGTTGGCATTGCCATAGGCAATGTGCAGCCCGTCAAAACATAGTTCCCGGAAATTGCCGACGCCAAAGTCAAATGCAAGATCCATCTTTTCATCTATGATGGTAGGACTGGTTAACTCTTCCACTGTCCGCATTTTATCCTCACGGAACAATACACGCTGGGAATCGTTGGTAATGACCAGGGCCATAAGAAAATCCGTTTAGTATAACTTTTAATCCTTTAAATGCAACAGTTTTTTTTTGAAACAGGCCACATTTGTACAAAAATATCCCGAAATATTTTAAAAAAAACTAATCATGATCGGAATATTTCGTACTAACATTAATACACAGCAAGATAAGAACTCAGTTATCGGGGCCATCCAGTCCCATTTTAGCGTAATGGCCTGCAGTGTAGACATCGAGGACTGCGACAGGGTCCTGAGGGTGGTAAGCCCACAGCTGGGGGAAGATGCGATCATTGCATTCGTACAAAGAATGGGATTTTATTGTGATCTGCTGGATTAAATGCCTGTTGCAACAACTTATTGATGGGAGGGAGATTTAGCCGGGAACAGGGGCTTTACTGCACTGTTGCCCGGTCGTTATCCGTAGAAAAGCACGTTTTCGCCCTATGAAAGCCCTATGAAACCCCGGTGAAACACCACCCCCCTACTTTACTCGTTATAATACGATGAATATTCCTGTTAAGACTACGAGATAGCTTGTCATGTCGTCAAAAAATTCCTGCACACTTTAGGGGTGGCTCCATCATCCCCCGTCATATATTCGGAAACAATAAAATAAAACGGTTTTCCTAAAATAAACTGCCGGTTAAACCGTCTTACAAAGCACATATATATAAATCTTATATGAGAAAACACCTGATTCTGCTGATGTCACTTGGATTTATCCTGTTCCAGGTAAAGGCATTAAAAGCACAACAACGATTCACTGTTAGTGGTTATGTGAAAGACCAACAAAATGGCGAAAGCCTGATCGGTATCTCTGTATCAAAAGCAGGGACCAGCATTGGTACTGTGACCAATGAATATGGCTTCTATTCGCTTACCCTGCCTGCCGGAGAACATGAACTGCAGTTCTCCTATCTTGGGTATACCACACTTAAAAAACCGGTAACACTCAGCGGCGGCAACCAGCATATTGACATCAAGCTGGAAAAATCAAGCAGCCAGCTGAGCGAAATAGTGGTAAGCGGTAAACAGGAAAAAGCCGTGAATACGCTGAACACAAGCATCAACCGCCTGGATATTGCACAAATGAAAAAGATGCCTACTTTCCTGGGTGAAGTAGATGTACTGCGTGCTATCCAGACGCTCCCCGGCGTAACCACAGTAGGTGAAGGCGCCAACGGCTTTAACGTACGTGGCGGCGCTACCGATGAGAACCTCATCCTGCTGGATGAAGCGCCCCTGTACAATTCCACGCACATGCTGGGCTTCTTCTCTGTGTTCAACCCGGATGCTGTAAAAAGCCTGAACCTGATTAAAGGCGGTTTCCCGGCAGAATACGGCGGACGTACCTCTTCCGTACTGGACATCCGCATGAAAGACGGTAATAACCAGAACCTTGGCCTGACAGGCGGTATAGGCAATATCTTCAGCCGTCTTGCAGTAGAAGGTCCTATCAAGAAAGATGAATCTTCCTTTATCGTAGCTGCACGCAGATCCTACATTGACGTACTAATGAAGCCCTTCCTGAAAGGAGATATGAAAGATACGAAACTGTATTTCTATGATGTGACTGCAAAGGCTAACTTCAAACTGAATAAGAACAATACGCTGTTTGTAAGTGGTTATACCGGTCGTGACGTGTTTGGCTTTGGCGGCGATGTAGACATGAACTGGGGTAACACTACCGGCACCGTGCGCTGGAACCACGTGTTCACCAACCGCCTGTTCCTGAACCTGACCACCTTCTACAGCAAGTATGATTACAGCCTGAAATTCAGCAACAGCTCAGACAAAACAGCAAACGAGCCCAACCAGAATTCCAGCTGGACTTCCAACATCATCAACTACGGATTAAAACCGCAGTTCACTTACTATATCAGTTCCAAAAACAGCCTGCACTTTGGTTTACAGGGTATTTACTACACTTTCAAACCCGGTAAGGGAGAAGGCAACCAGGACGGCAATCAGAGCTTAGTAGTGCTGAAAGATCAGCATGCACTGGAGTCTGCCGCTTATCTCGACCATGAGTTCAAACCCAGTGATAAATTCGGTATCCAGTACGGTGTGCGCTTCTCAGCTTACCAGCTGCTTGGCAAAGGCACCGCCTACTATTATGCAGATACAGTGCCTGGTATACGCAAACGCCTGATCGGCTCTCAGGATTATGAGAACAATAAGGTGATTAAAGGCTACTATTACTTTGAACCGAGGATCAGCGCGAAATACAGCATCACGCCTAATCATGCAGTGAAAGTAGCGTATGCACGCACTACCCAGTTCATGCACCAGCTGTCTAACACGGCCTCTCCTACCCCGCTGGATATCTGGACGCCCAGTACCAATAACATAGAACCACAGGTGGCAGACCAGTATACAGTAGGTTATTTCTACAACGCGCCTTCCAACCTGTTCGAGTTCTCCGGTGAATTGTTCTACAAGAAGATGGATCACCAGGTGGATTATATTGACAACGCCAACCTGCAGCTGAACCAGTACATAGAAGCAGACCTGCTGCCTTCAGAAGGACGCGCCTGGGGTATGGAGCTGATGGCTAAGAAAGAAGTAGGCGCCACTACCGGCTGGGTAAGCTATACTTTATCCCGCACCGAGCGCAAAACCACTGGCATCAGCCAGAATGAATGGTTCCTGAACCGTTATGACCGCACACATAACCTGAATGTTGTGGTATCACGTGAACTGTCCAAACGCAACTCTCTTTCCGCCAATTTCGTATATGCGTCCGGTACGCCCGCTACATTTGCAGACAGCCGCCTGGAATACCAGGACTGGGACCTTCCTTACAACAGTACTGATAAACGTAACAACTATCGCTTACCTGCCTTCCACCGCCTGGACCTTTCCTTTACACGTAAAGGCAAACAGCACAAACGCTGGCAGGGTGAATGGGTGTTCTCACTGTACAACGTATACGCCCGCAGAAATGCCTATACGATCTACTTCCAGCAGAATGAAGATGACCGTACCAAACGGGAAGCCAAACGCCTCTCTATCATCGGCTCTATCATGCCTGGTATCACCTACAATTTCAAATGGTAATTTAAACTGAAACGGAAAAAAGCAGATACATGAAAAAGATACGCTTCGCCATATTACTGGGTATTGTAGCAGCCGGCTTCAGCGCCTGCGAGGATACAATAGACCTGGATGTTCCTAACGGCAAATCCTACCCGGTACTGGATGCCTGGCTGACAACGGAGAACGGTCCGCAGACGATCCGGTTCACCAACTCAGTAGTTTCTTATACCAACAATACACCTGCAACAGTGATCTCTGATGCCACCATTACGGTAGAAGACCTTACTGCAGGCGTTACTTATCCCTTCACTTTCAGTAACGGTGTTTACCGCAATGATCCGGGAGGCGACAAAAGCATAGGTGTGCTGGGGCACGTTTACAAGCTGACGCTGACCTACAATGGTGAAACATTTGTAGCCACTGACAGCATCAAGAGAGTGCCGCAGATCGACTCTATCTCTTATGAATTCAAAAAGGAAGAAGATGCGAGGAGCAATAAAGAAGGTTACTACGCAAGGCTGCATGCAGCAGACATTGCAGGTGGTGACGACTACTACTGGATCCGCTCTTACCGTAACGACCGCAGTCACAGAAATACGGATGTATATGCCATTAACGCCGCTTTTAACGATGGTGTGGCAGATGGCTGGAACTTTGTAGACCCGATCAAAGAAGGTATTACCGATGAGGAGAAGCCTTACCAGCTGGGAGAGAAAGTGATCGTAAGGATCGCATCACTGAGCAAGCCCAGTTATTATTTCATTCAGCAGGTAATAGACCAGCAGGAAAGCTTCGGCCTCTTTGCAAAAGTGCTGGAGAATATACGCCCCAATCTTACGAATACTACCACCGGCGGCAAGATCAAGATATTAGGCTGGTTTGGCACTTCTGCTGTAACCTTTGGAGAGAGAACAATACATTGATGTTGACGATAGAAAACTGAAGTTGTGGCGTTGCGGGATGATAAACCCGCAATGCCGCAACAGCAGTTGAGACTTCACTTTTAAAAACCTAAACATTATGAAAAGGATAATTGTAGCGCTGCTGGTGCTGATAACAGCACAGCAGGCCTGGGCGCAGCATGCCGAAATGGAAACGCTTTTCAGTCCAAAGAAAAATGAAGCAAAGAAGAGGATCTCCGTAGGCGGATATGGTACAGCTGTCGGAAAATTAACTCCCATGAAAGGCGAGCTGGGCGTATTAACCGGTATAGAAGGCGGCGTGCTGCTGAACCATAAGCTGATGCTGGGTGCCGCAGGTTACGGCCTGACCAATAACATTGACGCCCCCCACCCTACCAATCCCAGTGAACACAAAGAGTACCTGCAATTCTGGTACACCGGCTTGATGGCAGAGTATATCCATAATTCAGATAAACTGGTGCACTGGACAGTTGGCGGTTTGCTGGGCGGCGGCGGCGTTGCCAGAAGGGAAGGACGCTGGCGCGACGGATGGTTCAATGATGACCACGACAGGAACGACTATTATGACGGCAGCGGCTTTTTTGTAGCAGAACCTTTTGCAAGTGTAGAAGTGAACGTCACGCGCTGGTTGCGGATCAATGCAGGTGGTAGCTACCGCTTCATAGCAGGATCAAATACACCCGGAGTAAAGGATAGTGACCTGAGTGGGCCGAGCTTCAAATTTGGGATAAAAGCGGGTAAATTCTAGCAAAACTATACGCAATACCTAATACCTACAAGCTGCAAGTTGACCAGAGCAAATGTGAGGAACATGGTCGGCTTGCAGCTTTTTCGTATCTTACAGATATGTCCCCTAACCTGATACATTATGCCATTCCCGGGTTTGTACTGCTCCTGCTGGCGGAAGTGATCTTCTCCGCCATTCAGAAAAAAGACCTTTACGAAACAAAAGATGCTGTCAGCAGTATTGCCATGGGCCTGGGCAATGTTTTCTTCGGACTGTTCACCAAAGCCATTATTTTCGGCGTTTACAACTTTATTTATAAATTCCGTTTGTTCACCCTGGGCTTTGTATGGTGGGCCTGGATATTGTGCTTCTTTGCAGATGACCTGAGCTATTACTGGTTTCACCGCACCAGCCATTCCGTACGTTTCTTCTGGGCCTCTCACGTGATCCACCACTCCTCCCGTAAATATAACCTGGCCACCGCCCTGCGGCAGAACTGGACCGGCAATTTTACGGGCACTTTTCTGTTCTGGACCTGGATGCCATTGCTGGGCTTTCACCCTGCCATGGTGATGACCATGCAGGCTATCAGCCTTATTTACCAGTTCTGGATCCATACAGAAGCTATCCACCGCCTGCCCCGCTGGATAGAATGGTTCTTCAATACCCCCTCTCATCACCGGGTGCATCACGCATCAGATATTAAATACCTGGACCGGAACCATGCCGGGGTATTGATTATCTGGGACCGGATGTTCGGCACTTTTACACCGGAGGAAGAAAGGCCTGTTTACGGCCTAACCAAAAACATCTATACCTATAACCCCCTGCGGATCGCCATCCATGAGTGGGTGGATATCTGGAAAGATCTCCGGCAGGCCCGCTCCCTGAAGGAGGCCTGGCACTATGTATTTGACGCACCCGGCTGGAGCCATGACGGCAGCCGCAAGACCACCAAACAGCTCCGTAAGGAATATCACCTGGACTAGATTCCCCTACTCTTATTGCCTGCCATTCATACCGCTAAAAGACCGGTAAACCATTACTTGGAAATTTTATTTTGCCATTACGAAAACTATCGTACATTTGTTTACGAAGATATTCGTATATTCATTTGTAATCATTGTAATCAAGTAATAATGGGCATTTCAGGGAAACATATAAAACCGACAGAAAGCGAGCTGGAGATACTGCGTGTGCTCTGGGAAAAAGGCCCCAGTACGGTACGGGAAGTGCATGAGATATTAGGACAAAGCAAGGATGCGGGTTACACCACTACCCTTAAGCTCATGCAGATCATGCATGAAAAGGGTTTGTTGGAACGTGATACAAGCAGCAAAACGCATATTTACTCGTCTGCTGTATCACAGGAAAACACCCAGCGCCAGTTGCTGGATAAAATGATAGATACTGTGTTCAATGGTTCTGCTTCGCAGCTGGTGCTGCAGGCATTGGGTAATCATAAATCCTCGAAAGAAGAGCTGGAGAAGATAAAACAATACCTGGACGAAATTGAAAAACAACAGAAATAATCAGGGATCCAAATAATCCCGGTTGTAAATCATCCTTATCATGGCTGCAACGTTCCTTCCATTCACCACTGACCTGGTAACCGCCCTGGGATGGGCTATCCTGCACTCTTTATGGCAGGCGCTGCTGGTATTCACCTGTCTGCGCATTGTACTGAAGCTCTGGCCGGATGCTACTTCCAGCACGAAATACAACCTGTCTTTCCTTTCGCTGGCGGGTATATTTGGCTGGTTCGTTGTAACGCTTTACAAGCAGCTGGAAGCAGTGAAAACAGCACAGCTGACTGCAGGACTGCCGGTATCAGGAGAGCTGAACGCGCCCCTGGTATTGCATGCACCGGCAGTATATCAGAGCCAGGAAGAACTGAATGTACTTTTTCCAAACCTGGAAATGGCGTTCCCGGTGCTGGTAGCGCTGTACATAGCTGGCGTAGCCGTGATGTGCATCAAGCTGGCTGCCGACCTGGCGCAACTGCAGCAGATCAGGAAAAAGCAGGTGCTGCCTGCCGACAACGCCTGGGAACATTATCTTGACAGACTGAAACTGCAGCTGCGTATCCCGCGCAAGGTAAAACTGCTGATCTCCCAATATGTACAGGTACCTGTCATGATCGGTTTCCTGAAGCCCGTAATACTCGTGCCCGCAGCCATGTTCAATAACCTCAGCGCAGAACAGCTGGAGGCCATATTGCTGCACGAGCTGGCACACATCAAACGCAATGATTACATACTGAATATCTTCCAATCCATTGTTGAAACAGCCCTTTTCTTCAACCCCTTTGTATGGTGGATCTCTAAATTCATCCGCCTCGAAAGGGAACACTGTTGCGATGATATGGTCTTAGCCCATACCGCCCAACCCCTGCATTACGCCAAAGCCCTGGTAGCCTTGGAAGAATACCGGTTCACTACCAATCCCATGGTGATGGCTGCTGCAGACAATAAACAACATTTGTTTTACCGCATTAAACGAATCATGGAAATGAAGACCTCCCATCTTAACTATAGTCAAAAATTTATGGCCATGCTCATTATTGCTGTGGGCCTGACCGCCATCGCCTGGATCACTCCTTCCGCCAAACAAGAGAAGGATCAGATAAATGCCGCGCCGGATGCCTTGCCTGTCGCTACTGCAAAGGCCACGCAGCTAAACCGGCTGCTGACCGACACTGTTCCGCCAAAAGTAAACAGCACCAACAGCCAGAACAACAGTGCCAAACCTGAAAATGCCAACCCGGACAACCAGGATGACATAGACCAGGACGATGCAGATAAAGAAGAAATTGAACAAGAGAAAAAGAAAGCGCATGAAAAAATGCGGGAAGTGCACGAGCAGATGAAGGAAGTACATGAGCAGGTGCGAATAGCCCAGGAAGCCTCACAGAAAGCTGTTCAGGAAGCTATGAAAAACATTGACTGGAAGGCCATCAATGCACAGACCCAGGAAGCGCTGAAATCTGTAGACTGGAAAAAGATCAACAAGGAGATAGAAAACTCCATGAAATCTATTGACTGGGATAAGATCAACCAGGAAATAAAAGAGTCTGTAAAAGAAGGCCAGCAGTCTGTAGACCCGGAGATGATCCGGAAAAGCGTGGAAATGGGCATGAAAAGCGCCCAGATGGCCATGGCGAACATTGACCTGGAAAACATTATCAAACGCAGCATGGAAGCCGCAAATCGTGGCATGAGCGAAGCCAATCGCGCAATGATGCGTAAGAACATGGATGAGGCCCGCGAAAAACAGCGGGATGCCATGCGCGAAACAAGAGAAAAAATGGCTGAATCCAGGACAAAAGAACGCGAGGCACGCAATGCTGAAATGGACGCAAAGCGCGCGGAAATGAGCGCAAAACGTGCGGAAATCAAGGCCGGGGCTGCACGCAAACAATACCAGGAGCTCATTTCAAAGATGACCGATGATAAGCTGATAGACCCTTCCAAGGGCTATACGATTGAAAAAAAGAACAATGACCTGTATATCAACGGTACCAAACAACCTGCCACTGTGTTGGATAAATATCGTTCTTACCTTGGCGCTGGCAAAGTGACAATAAAGGGTGAGAAGGATAATATGAACGTGAATGTTCAGGACTAAAAATCAGCAAATACTTTTAGCGATTATATATAACGCTACTGCCGTTCATACAGCAGTAGCGTTTATTTTTGGGTAGTTCCATTATCTTTAGGAATAAAATCCCACTTTTCGCATGCGTGTACTAGCGATACTGTTTGCCACCTGCCTTGTGGCTGTGGCCAATGCCCAGACCAATGAGATGACCATACTAAAGAAAAATGAGGCCACTCCTGTAAAGAACCAGGCCCAGACAGGTACCTGCTGGTGTTTTTCTACCACTTCCCTGGTGGAATCGGAGTGTATGCGGAAGGGACAGCCCGGACCAGATCTCTCGGAAATGTTCACCGTCCGGAATATCTACATGGAGAAAGCGCTGAACTATATACGCAGGCAGGGATCCGCCCGTTTTGATGAAGGAGGCCTGGGCCATGATGTGATCCATGCCATGGCAGCATATGGTATAATGCCTGAAAGCGCTTACAGCGGACTTATTAACGGGCGTACCCAGCACAATCACTCTCAGATGGTGAGTGAACTGCATAATTACCTTGACAGCCTGCTGAAAGCGAAGCGTCCTATCCCGGATAACTGGCAGGAACATGTGACCGCTATACTGGATCAGTACCTTGGCAAACCGCCGGCCACCTTTACCTATAACGGCCATAATTATACGCCAGTCACCTTTGCAAAAGAGGTAGTAAAGTTCAACCCGGACGACTACGCCTATTTTACTTCGTTCAGCCATCATCCTTTTTACCAGCCCTTTATTGTGGAAGTGCCGGATAATTTTTCCAACGGCGCTTACTATAATGTTCCCTTAAGTGAGCTGATCCAGCTTACCAAAACTGCCGTAAAAAATGGTTATACCGTTATGTGGGATGCAGATGTGAGTAATGCCGGCTGGGCAGCAGGAAGAGGGTATGCACTATCCCTGCCGCCAGGAGCGTCTCCGGGTATTACTGCGTATGATCCCGATCAACCGGAAGAGAAAGTTAACCAGGAATCACGTCAGCGTTTATACGAGGAACTGGTAACACAGGACGATCACCTGATGCATATTACCGGCCTTGCCAAAAGTAAAACCGGCAAGGAGTTCTTTGTTGTAAAGAACTCCTGGGGCACCGGCGGGCCTTTTGAGGGATATGTAAATGTGTCTGAGCCTTATTTTGCCGTTAACACAATAACGATCATCGTGCCTAAAGCGGCACTGGATAAGGCTGTTAAAGATAAGTTGGCATTGGCTACGAAATAAGGCGGGTCGGCTTGTCTTACTGGTTAGGATCCTTCATCTGGTTGTCTTACAACCTCAAATTCTTTTTCAGGTTATCGTACTTCAAATCGTTCTGGTTATCGTACAACTTCAAATCCTTTATAGTGTTGCAGAGGCGCTTCTACCAGCTGGAGGCCGGTTACAACCGCCTCCGGGGGGCCCTGGCGGCACCAGGCGATAAATGCTTCCATGGCAGGTTCTTCGCTTTCAGCGGCGATCCATACACTCCCATCAGATAAGTTCCTGACCTGGCCGCTGATCCCAAGCCTGTCTGCCACCTGTTTGGTACTGGCCCTGAAAAAAACGCCCTGTACCCTACCCTTGACAGTGATCTCTTTGTGTATTATGGCCATTTTGTTTGAAGATTTGAAAGTTTGATTTTGAGCATTTCAAAGCTACGAACAACAGGGCGGAATGTGAAATCCGGCCGGGTAATGACCAGGCTGTCTTCGCTGTCCTTGCTGTACCCGCTGTGTCATACCAGGTAATCATTTTCAATACCCATAGTCGTGTCAACCACGTACGGGACATGGGCAGGTATTGTAATGAATTACCTGGTATTGACCGGTTGAGCAGCAGGCAGGGTCAACTACAAAACAGGGTTAACATGGGGACATTAATTTTCTGGTTACACGTCAATGAAAGTCAAATACAAATGGTTGTCTATATTAAATACAAACGGTCGTCTATATTGTCGTCTATATTATGATGGTTATTCAATATCTTTTTATGTGATGGTTTATTCAATATCAGCTGCTTATTATGCGGCAAAATTGAATAAGGTACCATCTGCCTGCTCTTCTCCCCTGAAGCGAAACTCTCTCACCACTTCGTAAGCGCCGCCGGTTGCGGGCCGTCTCAGCAGGGAAAAGCTGCTGCAAACAAAACTGCGTACGAACAGCTGATTATCGAACTGTGGATATACCTTCTCAAACTCACCGGTGCTGATTGCCCTCGCCAGGGTAATATGTGGTTTAAAATCACGAGGCTTCAGTTCAAACAACTGCAGGATCTTTTTGTGCAGCTCAGCGATGGGCTTTGGATTCGCTACATTCAAATAGATGCTGCGCTTTACCGCGCCATGGTCAAAGTGATCAAATTTGGCAGTATATACCGTAAAACCGGATTGTTTGGCGGCTATTTCGTCCAGCAGATAGATGCAGTCATCCTGGAATTTTTCCGGGAACACGGAGCGGAATAAGGAGATATGCGCTCTTGAATAACGACTGGTAAAAATACCCAGCGTTTCGGCTATCTGCTCTTTGAACTTGCGCACTTCTCCGGCAATCTGAGAACCGGGGTTGATAACTACCAGGTAGTCATAAAGCGCTTCTTCCTGTGCTGTAAAAAGGGTTTCTCTTTGCATAACCAACAATTTTTTGCTTCCCGATTGTTGACAACACAAATATACAATCTTTTTTGAGAAATACTAATTTTCTTAGCATTAAATACTAAAAAAATGCACAGCGAAGCTGCGCATTTTTTTTATGATCAGGATAATTTTTCTGTAATTGCGATGAAATCAGCCGCCACCAGGGAGGCGCCACCGATAAGGCCGCCGTCTACATCGGGACAGGCAAACAGTTCACCGGCGTTAGCAGGTTTAGCACTGCCACCGTAGAGGATAGTAAGGTGCAGGGCTACTTCCCTTCCGTATTTCTCAGCTATCTGCGCACGGATGAAAGCATGCATATCCTGCGCCTGCTGGGCAGATGCCGTTAAGCCGGTGCCGATGGCCCAGATAGGCTCATAAGCGATCACCACATCCTTCAGCTGCTCAGCGCTGAGATGATAAAGGCTTTCTTCCAGCTGTTTTGCTACATACTGGTTCTGTGTTTCAGCTTTTCTCACTTCCAGCGGCTCGCCACAGCAAAAGATGGGTTTCAGTCCGTTGGCCAGGGCCAGGTCTATTTTCTTTGCCAGCATGGCATTACTTTCATTGAAATACTCCCTTCTTTCGGAGTGTCCCAGTATCACATAATCCACACCTACGGATTGCAGCATTTCTGCAGACACTTCCCCTGTGTAGGCGCCTGATTTTTCGGCATAACAATTCTGTGCAGCCAGGTAAAACCCGGGGTAGTTCTTCAGTAAAGCTTTGGCCTTCAGCAAATACGGGAACGGGGTGGCGATCACCACTTCCTGTCCTTCCTTCAGTTTGAGACCTGCGTTGAGGATATCATTGATCAACTGTTCTCCCTGTGCGAGAGTAAGGTTCATTTTCCAGTTTGCCGCAGCAATTTTTTTTCTCATGATAATGCGTGCTTGTATTGAGTTTAGTTATTATTCACTTTTGGTTGCCTGCTCGTACACGGCAGCCAGCATTCTCCGGTCTGCATCGTTCATGTCCTTGTCTTTGAACGCCATCCAGGCGGTTGCATCGCGCAGGGCTTCCTGTAAACGGTAGCGTTCCTGTGGATCTTTTCCTCCCCAGGAAAAGGAAGGCACGAACTTGGGCGGAAAATCCCCGCCAAAGATATTACAGGATACGCCTATTACGGTGCCTGTGTTCAACATTGTATTAATACCGCAACGGCTGTAGTCGCCCATCAGGGTACCGCATTTACGGCCGGCGGGCCAGGCCTCTTTACGCGCATCGATCCAGATCTTTACCGTTCCGGCATTGTTCTTCAGGTTGGAACAGGTGGTGTTGGCGCCCAGGTTACACCATTCCCCGATCACAGCATCACCTAAATAACCATCATGGCCTTTATTGGAGTAGCCGAACATGGTAACGTTCTTTATCTCTCCCCCACCCGTACAGCCAGGCCCCAGGGAAGTGGCTCCGTACACTTTGGTGCCCATTTTCAGCACAGCGCCTTCTCCCATGCCCAGAGGCCCGCGGATCAGACAACCTTCCATAATATGGGCCTTGGCGCCTATATAAATAGGGCCGGTGGAGGCGTTCAACACACTGCATTCTACCACTGCCCCCGGCTCAATAAAAACGGCTTCCGGCGCTATTACCTGGTTAGTAGTGGAAACGGAAGCGGAAACCCTTCCGGCGGTAAGCAGCTGAAAATCGTCGCGGATGGCCTTGTCGTTCATCGTAAACAGGTGCCAGGGCAATTCTATGTTGCTGACCGTTCCCTCATAACTCATTCTATCCTCAGCGGGTAAGCCAAGATCGTTGCCAGGTACTGCCTTTGCCAGGAGTTGCTGCTCCCGGTACAGTTCCTGCCCTGGCTTCAGTGCGATGATCGCATCCACCAGTGCCCGGTCAGGCAGCGTATGACCGTTTATAAGCACATGAACAGTATCATCAGTACCTAAACGTAAGGGAAATTTTTCCTGGAGGTAAGATACGGTGAAATGACTTACGCCTGTCCCCAGCCAATGCTCCCATTTTTCCTGGATCGTCAGGATACCTACCCTGCAGGCAGCCACAGGTCTGGTATATGTGAAAGGATATAAGAGATCGCGAGCGGGCGTGTCAAAAAGAATGTAGTTACGCTCCATAGGGGGTTAAAAATAAAAAATCCCACCGACAAATGCCGGTGGGATGTATAAATATTTTACTAAAAGCTTATTTAGCTTTTTTCTCGTAGCGTTTCTTGAACTTGTCGATACGGCCTGCAGTATCAACCAATACGTTCTTACCAGTGTAGAAAGGGTGAGAAGTATTGGAAATTTCCAGTTTGATCAGCGGATACTCATTTCCGTCTTCCCATTTAGCTGTTTCCCTGGAAGGAGCTGTAGAACGGCTTAAGAAGCTAATACCGTTAGACATGTCCTTGAATATTACGAACCTGTAACTTTCTGGATGGATTCCCTGTTTCATTTTTTTGCTTTTATTTGGTTGGATGGTCCACCGTTTACCGGATTTCATCCCAAAATGCTTAATTAATTAAATACGGACGGCAAAGGTAAGGAGAAAATTCCAAAATCCAAATACCGGTCCAAAAGAATGCCCGGCTCAGCTCTTCATATTAACATATTGCAGGGCGATACCGAAGTTCGCCTCCTTGCATTTCTGTATAACATCCTGTAAATCATCTATTTTCTTGCCGGTTACACGGATAATATCGTCCATAATGGCGGCCTGTACCTTGAGACCGGAATCCTTGATCATTTTCACGATCTTTTTAGCGTCTTCCTGCTTAATGCCGTTGCGTACGGGCACGTCCTTCTTTACTACCTTACCGCTCTGGTAATGCTCCTTGCTAAGGTCGTAAACAGCCGCATCCAGTCCCTGGCGCATGCTGCGGCTGATGAGCACATCGATCACCTGGTTAAGCTTCATGTCGCTGTCCACTTCCAGGTTCAGGATCAGGTCCTTCTTATTAAGGTCAATGCCCACGTGAGAGTCTTTAAAATCGAACCGGGTGGTGATCTCTTTCTTCACGGTGTTGATAGCATTGTCCAGCGTTTGCAGATCTATTTTGCTAACAATATCAAAGGATGGCATGATTGATATACTTTATTTAATGGTAATAAGTCAGGGGCAAATATAAAAAAAATTCCCGCCCCAATTCCCGACAGGTGTCGGGGTGGGACGGGAGTACCGTTAAATATTAAACTTGTTATCCAACTACTCCTGCGGTGAATACCGGTATGGAGATATATACGTTATCCTTCTTTGGCAATCTTTCCCATACCGGAAACTGACTGTTTGATCTCGGGATTGCCTTTGTATTTGATGTTCCCCATACCAGACACGGCTATGTCAAGCTTCTTCTGTGCATTCACATTGGCGTTGCCGGAGCCGGAGATAGCGATCTCTACTTCCTGTGCCTGGAAGTCGAAAGCCTGGATATCAGCCTTGCCGGAGATGCTGTATTCTGCCTTGGTGGCACTGCCTTTCAGCTTTACATTGCTGGCGCCGGATACCCCTACTTCCAGCTGCTGTGATGTCACATCCAGGTCTGCATCTGCAGAACCGCTCACGGCCAGTTCCAGCTTGTCGGTTTTGAGTTTGGTTTTGCTATAGAAACCGCCGGATCCGCTGGCGGCCAGTTCACGCACTTCCTCCAGGGTTACATAGACATTCACGTCTTTGGTAGGTTTGATATTGTATCCTTTCTTTACACGTACTTCCAGGTCGTCTCCATCTATTTTGGTTTCAATATATGGCAGCAGGTTGCTTTCAGCTTCGACCCTGATGGAATGGGTATTACCCTGTGTGATATACACCTTAAAAGTGCCGGACGTGCCGATGTTCTTGAATTTAGTAGCCTGACGGTCTTCCTGCTTCACATCGCCGTTGCCTGTTATTCTTTCGCTCTGGAGGAAAGAGGATAACAACAGGACGAAAGCCAGCAGCGGGATTGACAGGAGTAAGTTCTTCTTCATGACGTAAGATTTTAGTGATGAGTGATGTTAGTTTCTTATTATAAAAGTTTTAGAATGGCCGTATGTACGTTTGCGTTAGTTGGCGCTCAGTTGCACATCGCTGCGAACGCCTCTGATCTGCAATACCGGAGAGCCTTCTCCCCCACTGGTTGTAGTGGCGGTGTATGACAGGTTCTGCGATTTCTTTATAGAGCTGATATTCTTCAGGGACAGTCCTCCTGTTTCCAGGTCGCCGTAGCTAAGATTCACATCCAGCTTGAGCGCAACTTTGTTGGATAGCGACATTACCAGGTCGCTGTAGGTAAGGTTCACGTTCCCGCCTTTAAATGCAGCAGATACATCTTTCATTTTCACATCGCTGTAGGTCAGCTTGAGGTCTGCCCGATCCTGCAGGCTGGACACGCTGAAATCGCTATAGTTGCAGGTGGCATCAATGCTGCCCAGCTGTTTGATCTTATAATCGCTGTAATTAGCCTTTACAACGAGGGAGCCGATGTCACCGATAGTATAATCAGAGTAATTTGATTTTGAATCCAGCTTATTCGCTGCATCGCAACGTATATCGGAGTAATTGGCCTTTATCACCAGGTCTCCCGCTTTATCAATCCTTCCTTTGCTGCAATAGTTCATATCCATCTCCAGTGTTTTGCCGGCTTCCTTGATGGCATAGAAACAGTAGTTGAGGCGCATCTTGGCGGCAAAGGGCAGCTGATCTGTTATCACATCTCCAAAATTATTCTCCAGGGAAAGCATGCCCAGGCTTTTGGGTAAGTATATCTCGTAATCTATGTTCACGTAGTCTTTTGAATCTTTGTTACCGCTCCAGAACCACTTCCCTCCTTTGCTGCTGTTATAATTGGTCTGGAAGCTTACGCTGCCGGGATCGCCGCTGGTCTGTATGTCTACTGCATTGGCTATTTCCTGCGCTTCTGAAGTGCTCTTACCGAAGCCGGTAATAACGATGGTTGCTTTTACCTGGTTTTGTGACCAGGTGTGTATGATCACCTTTCCGTATTTGTTGTACACATTCACCTGAGCGCCATTGTTAACGTTGAACTCTTTTGAGACGGTGCGTTTGAACTCAGTATCCCCCTGATGCGCACAAGCTAGTACCGGCAATAATAAAAGAGGTAAAATTTTAAATTTCACGTTCATGATCTTTCAGAGTTTTAGTTTCGGGTTGTTTAGCCCGTAATTCTTCCAATATTTTGTCCAATAAGTCAAGTTTCATCTGATAATAGCGGATCATTGCGGACCGGATACGTTCATTGCCGGGATTTTGCTGCAGCTCTGCTTCGAGCATCTGCCAGGTGTCGTTGCGCAGTTCAAGCTCTTTACGCGCAGCACTGTCGAGGCCGAGGGCTTCGGGCGGATATTTGCTGATATCCTCCAGTTTCTGTTCGATCTGGGAAGTGTAGTACATTTTAGCTTCCTGCAGTTCCGGCGCTATTGTGCCGAGGTTCTGCTGCTGCTTCTTAAGCTGCAGGAATTGGTAGATCATCACGCTGTTCACTACAAGTACCAGCACGGCGGCGGCTTTTAACCAGTGACGCTTCAGCAGGGAAACCACTTTAGGCGTTTGCTGGTCTTTCAGCTGCTTTTCCAGGGCCTTCCACACATGGGGGCCGGGGCCCTTTTCTTCGAATCCGGCCCTGTTGCGGCGGATAAACTCTTCTAAATTGTTATCAGACATATATATAGCTAGATCCTTTGTTTTACAATTTGCCTCACCTTCTCTTTTGCCCGCATATACTGTGTTTTGACGGTAGACTCCGAAATATCCAGCATACCGGCTATCTCCCTATGGGAATATTCCTCGAAGAGGTAAAGGTTCAAAACCGTTTTATAGCCGGCGGGCAAGGCCTGAATGGCTTCTTTTACAGCGCTCACCGTCCAGGTGAAACCCTCTTCATCCAGCGGCTGCTCCTCTTCTACTTCCACCTGCTCCACTTCTTCGAAGTATACTTTTTTACGGCGAAGATGGCTCAGGCACTGATTCACCACTATCCGCTTGATCCAGGCGGTAACACTGCCTGCATTTTCCAATCTGCCAATGTTTCCGTACACCTGTATGAAAGCCTCCTGGAGGATGTCTTCCGCATCGCTTGCATGGCTTGTCATACGCAGGCAGATGTTATACATAGCGGCGGAATAAGCATCGTAGAGCTCGCGAAAAGCCCGTACGTCACCCTTTTTACAACGGGCCACCAGTTGGTCTGTTACAGGAGTTGGATTCAAGTTGTTGGTTAGTGCTTGCATTATAAAGACGATAAGCTGAGAAAAGGTTGCATGTAATTCAAAAAAATCCTGAAAAGGGAAACGCGGCCAACCGGGCCGCGCTTCCTCCATCCTTATATATACCTAAAAACCAAGCGTTTAACAACTAGCTGCTAGCTTTCAGCTGTTGGTTCTTAATTAGTTACCTCCCTGCTTTACGCGGTTCTGTTCGTCTTCAAGTCCGGTTTTACGTGAACGGGCGGCCTTTACATTGGTGTTACCAAAGCGGTATGTGAAGTTCACCCTTACCTGCTGGCTTTCCCATTTACTCATTACTGAGGTGTAGAAACCGGCGTTATCGAAGGTACCGCGGAAGCGCTGGTTATTGAAGACGTCGCTCATGCTCACCTTAATGGTGCCTTTCTTCTTCAGTATTGACTTCTGAACGCCCAGGTCCAGGGCATACATAGACTTCATTTTGAAGAGGCCTTCCTGGGAGATCTGGGGAGAGATGTACATGAAAACCACTTCGGTGCTAAAGCCTTTGGGCAGGGTAAAGGTGTGCTGGGTGCGGCCAAAGAAACCGGCTGCGTTCAGGTCTACCAGGCTGTTGTTCACCATTGTCTGGTACATGGCGTAGTTGGCAGACAGGTTGGTGAAGGAGTTCCACCATTTGGTAATGGGGAAAGGAATAGAAACATTGATATTAAAGTTATCTGACTTGGCTACGTTCAGGTATTTGTAACGCAGTACGGTAGTGTCGCCTGTTACCGGGTCTTTGCCTGGCTCTACGATCTGGGTGATCATATTAGAGGTGTGGGCATAGCCTAGAGAGGTGATCAGGAACTGTTTGAAAGTATGGGTCAGCTCGAAGTTGTTGGAATACTGCGGTTTTAAGTACGGGTTACCGGATGCGATGGTGTACCTGTCCAGGTAGTATTCAAACGGGTTGAGATCTTCGTAGCTGGGGCGCTGGATCCTGCGGCTGTAAGAAACACCGAACTGATGGTTCTTACCGGCTGCGTAGCTCAAAAATACGCTGGGGAACAGGTTAAAGTAGCTGGTATCATTTACCTTGTTCAGGGTCAGTGAATTACCTTTTACATTGGATTGTTCACCACGAAGGCCAACCTGGATACCGAACTTTTTGAACTGTTTGTGGAAGTTGATGTAAGCGGCATTCACATTCTCTTTATATAAGAAGTGGTTAGAGCGGTTTACATCGTACACCCAGATATTCTTCCGGAGGGAATCAAATTGAGCGTTGTTATCTGTTTCCACAAAGCTAAGCTTGAAACCGGTTTCAAATTTGGCCTGGTTCTTCAGCGGATGTGAATAATCAACTTTTACAGTTTTGATATTGATGGTAGAAGGCGTCTGGTTACGGGAAGTATCTCCGCGCAGGTAATCTTTACCGGTGCTGGTCCAGGTATCGGCAAAGATATTAGCGGTTTGTTTAGACGAGTTACGGGCGTAGTCCAGGTCAATATTCAGTTCTTTACCAGAGCTGTCCAATACTGCTTTATAGTTCACATTATAAGCCTGGCGCTTCCAGTCGGAGCTGTTCCGGGTATGTGTGCGGAGGGTGGAATCAACCGTCTTGCCATTACCAATATAGGTAGTAGCATTAGCGGGTCCGCCCCAGTCGCTCCATGACAGATCAGCCATTACACCGACGGTGTGGTTCTTTGCCACGAAGAAGTCAGCCCCTACTTTACCAGCATGGTAATTAGACTCGTTCTTCATCAGGTTAAACTGATCGAACACGTTGAACTGGCCATTGCTGGTGCCGGTGCGGTAGATGCCCAGGCGCTGGTCGTTCTCGCGGTGATTATAATTATAGGAGCCGAACAGGTTCACTTTACCATTACGGTGGTTCAGGTTCACGCCTCCATTGTATTTAGGCGTACGGCCATGGGCGAAACCCAGTTGAACGCTACCATTGGTGCCGTAGTTCTTATTCTTTTTCAGTTTTATATTAATGATCCCGGCATTGCCAGCTGCATCGTACTTGGCGGAAGGATTGGCAATGAGCTCTATCTGCTCAATGTTGTTACTGGGCATATTTTTTAGCAGCTGGGCAATGTCCTGGGAACTCATATTCGTTTGTTTGCCATCAATCATTACGATGACCCCATTCTTGCCTTTCAGGGAGATATTATCATCTTTATCTACGGTCACACCAGGAGATTTTTCGAGTACCTCCAGGGCGGTACCACCGGCGGCAACGATGCTGTTTTCCACGTTCACAACCATTTTATCGGCTCTTTGCTCAACAAACGGCCTTTTAGCGGTAACGTTCACTTCCTTCAGGTTTTTGGCATCGGTGCTCAGGGTAATGGGGTCTATTTGTACGCTGGCCTGGGCGCCGGTGATCTCAAAAGGTTTACCGTATTCTTTGGTCATACCTACGTAGGCGGCAGCCAGCAGGTAACGACCCTGTTTAATATTCTCGAATTCATAACGGCCATTGACATCTGCGATGGCTCCTTTTACCAGGGAGGAGTCTTTGGCTTTTAATAAGGTAACAGTGGCAAATTCAACCGGTTTGTTGCCGGCCTGAATTACCTGCCCGTTGACCTTAACGGGTAAGGAATTTTGTGCAAAAGCTGGTTTTAGGGCGCTGCAGGTGATGCTACAAAAGGCCAGCAACGCAAAAAATTGTTTCATATAAGGGCGGATTTAGATTTATAAAATTTTTATCACCAATAATTTAATTCTCTTTATAGAACCTTTGTTTATCAACTACAGTGTAAAGGTAGGTATTATGCATTGCATAGTACATAGTTTTACATAAGCGGTAGCTAATTGGGGACGATTGGTAAAAAAAACAGCTGATAGCTTTTAACCTTTAGCTGCTGACATAGTAAATGCGTGATTAGTTTTTCTTACACAGACTGATTCCCGGGTATTGATTGCTATAGTTTGGCTACCGATCTGCTACAATGCACAAAATGCCTTTATGCATAGTAGAATAATAATAACAGGTACTATAAGGAACATATAAAATAGCTTTAGGCTAAACAGTAATAAAGACGATTCAACTACAGAATTGTTACAAGGCCATTATTGAATAATCTGATTTTGTTGGTAGACCGGAGCATCGATTCGTTACAGCCATTCACCATTCTTTTTTCCCGGTTGACAGATCAAAGGTATTCCCGGAATGGGGTTAGGGCAATGCAATTTAGGTAAAATGTATGTTTTAGCCGGTAAACGGCATTAAACCGGAGGGTTCCGGTAAAATGATGTTCACTATACGAATATATTAAGATGCGGCAGGGTAATATAGCTATCAGCCTTTATCCCAGCGGATACTATCCAGAAGCGCTGCCTGTTTTTGCTGCAGCAGTTCAAAGAATACCCGTTCTTCCTTACGGATGTGATCTTCCAGGCTGCGGGCCAGCTGGTCCATGGCCGTTTCCAGGTCTGTATTCTCGGTCAAAGCGCTGTACATGCGCGATATCTGCTGGTGTTCTGTCATCAGCTCTTCTATCAACTTATCCAGTTCAGCATCTTTACCCTTGCAGGCTTCAAACAGGTATTCCTCTTTTTGAATATGCGGCACCATTACTTCCTGGAACACCTTTACTATATAAGCCAGCTTCGCCTGTGTTTCCAGCGGAAACCCTTCGTATGGCGCTGCATCCTTTTTCAGGTAGCGGCATACAAATAACAGGCGCTTGTGCTCATGGGACAAGGGCACTAATGTTTCGTGACGATGCATAATGATCAGGAAGTAGTTTTTGCTGAATAAGCCTTGCGGCAATACCAGATGAAGACGGCTCCTCCTACTACCATCAGGAAAGAGATGATCTCTGCCTGGGTGGGATGAAAACCGAAAATATTATATTTAGTGTTGACCCTTATCTTTTCTATGAAGAACCTTTCGATACCATTCAATACAAGGTAGATCCCGAAGATAACACCAGGTACAGTGATCCTTTTACGGATGCTCCATAATACAAGGAACAATAACAGGCAGGCAATGATCTCGTATAACGGTGTGGGGTATACGGGCAATTCAAGCATGTGGCAGTACTTTCCTTCGCAGCCCGGAATCGCTATACCTTCATTCACCACGTTATGCGGATAATTATAGGCCCATGCCCAATCTGGCAGCCAGGAGAAAGGATTGGGACGGGAATTCGTAATGCCCCAGTCACCATCACCTGCAAATTGACAACCCATGCGGCCTACACCGTAAGCAAGCATGAGAGCCGGCGCAGCACTGTCTACAAGATGAAAAGTATTGATATGCTTTTTAGCGGCGTATCTTATAATTACTATCGCTGCTACGATCAGGCCTCCATAGAAAGTAAGGCCGCTGAAGGAAATCAGAGAACCCCAGGGATCCTGCACAAAATCATTCCAGTTCTCCAGGTTGTGAAATACTTTGGCGCCTATGAGGCCTGCGATGGCTGCCATTACCGTGAAATCAGGCACACGCTGATGCGGCATCACCATCACCGTTTTCTTTTCAGGCGCTGGCAGGGCCTTCTTTTTTCTCTCCCTGTATTTATACCATACAAATAACGCTGCTACCACAATACCTGCCAGCCAGCTGCCCTGGCCGGACAACAGGAAACCCTGCAGGTCCTGCGAAATAGTATCCCATGCCAGTATCGCACCTACTGCTTTAAAACCGAGGAGAAAACCCAGTATCCCGTTCATCACCAATTCAGAGGAAGAAGCAGGCTTTCCGGTTTCCATCACTTCGGGCACTCCCTTTAACCAGCCCAGCCGCTCCCTTCTTCTCAGCTCGATGGTCAATACGTAAGCTGCCGCCAGGAAAGCGATAGCTACGAAGAAACCGAATGTTTGAAAGATTTTCAGGAAGGGAAGTTCAGCGCCGAACAGGTCTTTAAAGGCATAATATAGATTAGGATACATAGCAGCGTATAAAAAAATTTGGTGATCTGAGTTTTCCTATGAACAAAGCCGAATTAATCAAAAGGAAAATCAAACCACCAAAGTAACTCTATAAAATTCCAAAATCCAAATTCCAACGGTTAAGCCCGGAGGAAATTTTTAGCAGTACTGCTCAAAAGCATCTGCCAGGTTAGCGGCAATCATCTGAGCCGGACGGCCTTCGATCATATGACGCTCAATGAAATGCACCAGTTGGCCGTCTTTGAACAGCGCAATAGAGGGAGAAGAAGGAGGATAAGGCAGCAGGTGCGCACGCAGCTGTTTTACCGCATCCATATCAAAACCTGCAAAGCTGGTTGTCAGCCTGTCGGGCTTTTTCTCACTGTGAGCAACTGCCATCAGCACGCCCGGACGAGCCGAACCTGCGGAGCAGCCGCATACGGAATTGATCACTACCAGCGTAGTACCTTCTTTTTTCAATGTTTCGTCTACTGACGCAGGAGTCAGCAGCTCTTCAAAGCCGTAATCTGTTAACTCTGCCTTCATCGGCAATACTAATTCCGCGGGATACATATCACTATAATTTTTTGTTTTAATTTTTGTTTGCACAAAGTTACTTATAAGAGAATTATAAAAAAAATACTTGGAAAAAGACTTTATGGCAGCTTAAAACAAGCAAAAAAGACATTATGGCATTACATTCAGGTTAAAAGCTGGCAATATTTCCTTTTTAGCGGCATGGTATTCCATTTGATTACGTAGGAGTGTTGAAACAAAAAATAAAAAACAAAAACTTATAAGGCTATGACACTCGTAAAATTCAATCAGCACCCTGCACACAAAACATTTGGCGGTATTATGGACGAAGTATTTAACAACACTGCCAGGTTATTGAAGGATGATATCCTGACCAATGATTTCTTTGGTACTTATCCCCCGGTGAACATCCTTGAGAACAAGGAAGCTTACCTGCTGGACGTAATGGTCCCCGGTTTGGCTAAAGAAGACTTTTCTATCAACCTGGAAAAGAATGTATTGACTATCAGCGCGGAAAAGAAAGCAGAACAAAAATCCGAAGATCAGAAACACATCCGCCGCGAATTCAGCTTCCGTTCCTTCAAGCGTTCCTTTACCCTTGACGAGACCGTAGATGCTGAAAAGATCCAGGCCAGGTATGAAGGCGGTATCCTGCAGCTGCAGCTCCCCAAGAAACAGGAAGCTCAGCCCAAGACCAAGTCTATTGTGGTTGGATAATCAATTTCAGATGATAATGGGCGTAGGTTTTTAATAGGTTTAGTGAGATTGGTGAAGCTTCCCGGTACAACCGGGGAGCTTTTTTTATGGAGGTAATCCTATATAAATGACACAAACGTTTAACTGGTATGCTATTTTAATATGATAATTTGCCTTTGAACCAACGCAAATATGCTATCAAGGGCCAAATACAGGTGGGGGCTGGCTGGTAAGCTCTATGTCGCTGCTGAAAAAGCTGTGATTGGCGCGGCATTGCGGAAAAATCAGGATAGCCGGGAACACTATAATATCAAGCTCGTATTTGACTATGTTCTCTTCCACTTGCTCCTGATCCTGCCCGAGATCTTTTGTACCCTATACTATCAAAATACCACGCAACTACTACTTTATCCTTTTTTCCTGGCGATCAGCCTGTTATGTATGTGGATGCTGAAAAGACGGGTTTCTGCCAGATCGACCGGTACCCTGGCAGCACTCAACGTACTGGTATTCGGCATGCTCTCCTCTTTCCTGAACAACCTGGATATATCCCTGGTATACGCCATGATATGGATCTTAAGCATATTATTCTGTTACCTTACCACGAACCTGGCCACTACACTGATCCTGAGCAGCCTTTTATGCGGCTACCTGGTACTGGTGGCATACATAAAGGCGCAGGGGATCATACTTTTCAATGCACCCGGCTACTCGGCCCTCAACATCTTTGATGTGGCCCCGGTATTCACCGGCCTTTTTATCCTGTTTATAGTGATCCGGGTACTGGGCCGGCACTATAATAATATTATGATCGTTGAGGAACGGCGTACCCTGCAACGACAAAGACAGCACTCCGCGCTGATCAGGCAAAACCTCACCAAACAGTTCATGCTGGTAAAAGGACTGTCGCGTTCCGGTAAGACCAAGTACCTGGAAGGCAACCTGGAATTGCTGGAAGCCTGCCTGACAGAAATAGAAAAACAATGTGAAACCGCTATCGACCTGTTACAGGACGTGCATAAAGTGGCGGGTGAACCGCATAAAAAAAGCTCCCCAGTAGACTGAAGAGCTATTCCATGGCATAGGTTAAGGAATATTCATTTCAAAAGGTAAGGGTACACTTCAAAAGGTAAGGGGAAATAAGACGGATGAATTTTGGAGATCACAAAGATAGAATTCCCCCTATACCCCGCTAATACCAAAAAGTTGTAATTTTCTCCTCTACACCTCACCTGTTCATTTTGATCTTATGATGCTACTTTCATTACAACATTTATTTGTTTTTATTATGTGCCTGAGCGGTACACCCGGCCAGGATACAAGACCAATGCAGAACGGCGAAGAAGAGGCCGTGAAAAAGACCATTGGGCTGCTGTTTGACGGCATGCGCAAGGGCGATAGCAGTATGGTAAAGGCGGCCTTTGCACCTGAGCCTACCTTACAGACCATTTCAACACCACCTGCAGGTGGCACCAAAGTAAAGACGGAGGCACTGCAGCGCTTCCTGGATGCGGTGGGTACTCCTCACACGGACGTGTGGGATGAGCGGATCGAGTATGGTCGTATATCCATTGACGGAGCGCTGGCTTCGGTATGGACGCCGTACCAATTTTACCTGGGCGGCAAGTACAGCCATTGCGGAGTGAATTCGTTTCAGCTGGTGAAGCTGGAGGGAGAATGGAAGATCGTGTACCTGATCGATACCCGGCGGAAAGAATGTAAGTAGCAAACCGCTAAAAAAAGCAAACCCCTCGAAAAGTCGAGGGGTTTTCAGGTGGATTACTAACCCATTTTTTTAATAACCCAAAATCTTTAACATACTCTGGGCGCTCTGTTCCTTGGCATAGAGCCAGTCTTTAAGCTGCCCGTTTTTGTCGTATCCTACAATTACGTGTTTCGGTGACGGGATGAGGCAGTGCTTGATACCTCCGTAGCCGCTGAGCTGATCCTGGTAGGCCCCTGTGTGGAAGAAGCCAATATACAGGGGCTCGCCGTTAGCCAGCTTTGGCAGGAACACTGCGTTGATATGTTCTTCCGATGTGTAGAAATCATATCCGTCACAGGTAAGTCCGCCGAGGTGCACTTCCTGGTATTCCTGGTCCCATTTATTAATGGGCAGCATCAGGAACTTTTCCCCGATGCCCCAGGTATCCGGCAGGGTGGTGATGAAGGAGCTGTCTATCATATACCAGTTCTCACGGTCGTTCTGCATCTTCTCTCCTATCACGCTGTAAATTACCGCGCCGCTTTCGCCTACTGTAAAAGAACCAAATTCTGTATAGATATCCGGTACGGGTACTTTGTTCTTCTTACAAACATTCTTGATAGTGGCCACGATCTCGTTAACAATGTAGTTATAGTCGTAGTCAAAACCAAGGGAGTGCTTGATAGGAAAACCACCTCCTATATTTATACTATCCAGTTCCGGGCAGATCTTCTTCAGCTGACAATACAGGTTCAACACCCGGTTAAACTGGCTCCAGTAATAAATATCGTCCTTGATACCTTTATTCATGAAGAAGTGCAGCATTTTCAGCTCGAACTTCTCATTCCCTTTCAGTTTATCCACATAGAACTCCAGGATGTCGCGGGAACGTATTCCCAGCCTGGAGGTATAAAAATCAAAGGTGGGCTCTTCTTCTGCCGCGATACGCAACCCCAGCTTTACCGGGTCCTTGGACCGCACGTGCTTGTGGTAATCCTCAAACTCCTCTTTATTATCCAGGACCGGCACCACATTCTTGAACCCGTTATTGATCAGGCGGGTAATGGCCCTGGTATACCCCTTTGTTTTATAACCGTTGCAAATTATGAAGGTTTCTTTATTGATCTTCTTCCGTTCGTACAATTTATTGATAATATCAATATCGTATGCGAAAGAAGTTTCTATATGCACGCCATGCTTCAGGGTTTCCTCCATAATAAAGGAGAAGTGAGAGCTTTTTGTGCAATAGCAGTAATAATAGTTGCCATCATACCTGTTCTTCTTAATGGCATCCTGGAACATTTTCTTGGCCTTGTTAATCTGCATCCCAATTTTGGGAAGGAAGGTCAACTTGAACGGGGTACCATACTTATCGATCAACGCCTTAATATTCAGCCCGTTAAATTCCAAATAGTTGTCCTTCACCTCAAAACCTTCCTGAGGAAACTCAAAGGTTTGATTAACAAGGTCGGTGTAGGTGTTGTTCATCTAAAACTGCGAATGAATTTTAGGTTAGTAATAAAATTTAAACTCAGGTCTAGCTGGAAAACTCCTGGTTTACACACCTACGTCAGTTCGAAACCCAGCAAAATTGGTTGCAAAGCTAAATATTTTGTTCTATTGACCGGATAAAAATTTCCACGTTTTTCCCCCAAAAGGTCATGTGAGAGTAAATAATTACGAATCAATGGATTAAGCCGCCGGCCACCAGCTGTAAACTGCCGGGAAAGCTCGGGGCAATGGTTGTTGCCCGAATTCACATGAACCTGTTTTTCAGCTACTTACGCTTTCAGCAACTCCAGGCTATGTTTCCCCTCACAAAAGAGCAGGTCGAGGATGCTGAGATTAGGCAGGAAACCGGCTCTGTCCTGGAACACCTGGGTATAGGCCGGGGTGTCGCAACCCGCTTCCCTGTCGCCCGGTTTCAGCAAACCACGGGCATCGGTGATACCGGCGGCGGCGTCATATTGCTTTTCATACTGACCGGTGAAGGTCACCTCACAGGTATAGGCCAGTGCCTTGTTGGCCCATTCAAAGCAGGCCATGTTCCAGTCCATCAGGAAGTTAAAAGATTGCTCGTACAGGGACTGCAGATCCTCCTCATAATATTCGAACCAGGGTGAACGGCGGTAGGCAGACACCAAAGTCTTCCAATGAAGGGCCTGCCATTTTTCTTCATTGCTGATACGGACGTCCTTAATGACGGTACGCTGATTTTTTCCGCGCGCCAACGGAACGCTCAAAAGGATAGGACCATTAGGTCCCGCAATATAACAACGGTTACGGTAACTGAGCTTTTGATAGTGTTCATATCTCTCTATCTGTAATATGTGGTGTTTAATTAAAGTTTTATAAAAGCAAATATTCGGAAAGTATTGAGATTCAATAATAAGTGTTTGGTTATTTGCTGCTGCTGTCATAATGTCAAAATTTGGTCCTATATCTGTAAAAACGTATGGTTACGGTCGATGAACTATTTACGATTAACCACTTAATAATTAATTACAAGTGACTGTAAAGCAGTTCATAGAAAAATAAAAAATATGCTATTACATTTAGCAACTTGGCTGTTAAAGTGAAATTTGAGTTGAATGCAAAAATACTAAACTAATTAGTAGGTTTTCAAGGGATTTTGGGCTTGTTTTTAATTAAAGTAAAATGTGAAGTAGCGGGGTTTCGTACAGAAGATTCGCCAGGTTGGTTGACGTTGATGTTGCTTCCACCCCGCCTGCCGCTCAGGAGGCTCAACAGCATTTGTTTAGATTTTGTGAATTTCCCGGCAGCTCATTCCCCGGCCCGGTCAATTTTCCTATTTTTGACAGATGAAGAAACGCATCCATCTTATTGTGCTGTTATTGGCAACCTGGGGAATTATGGCCAGCTCCTGTGAAAAAATGAAGGACCTCGAATTTGTGCGGGTAGCCGGGGTGAACCTGGAAGGACTCGGTTTTTCCAAAAGCATAGTAGAGATGACCCTTGCCTATTATAATCCCAATAACTTTAATCTTCAGCTGAAAGACGCATCCTTTGACCTCTTTTTTGACGATACCCAGGTAGGTCATTCCATGCAGGATACTATGATCAGGATCCCGGCAAAAGACACTTTTTACTTCCCGGTAAAACTGGAGGTAAGCATGGAAAATGTATTCAAAAATGCCCTCACCATCCTGGGCAATAAGGAAGTGACCATTAAGGCTACCGGTAATTGTAAGGTGGGTAAAGGAGGCTTTTACCTGCCATTCCCGATCAAATGTGAAACTAAACAGGCTTTAAAATTTTTCTAAGCCCCCGGCATTTGTCTCAATTATTCCGATCATTTTAAGGATAGCGCGGCTTTCTGCCAGCGATTTTAAAGGAGGAAGCCCCAGCACTTCTTTCCGTACCCGGTTGAGGGTACTGTCATTTACTTCGCTGATCAATCCATTTTTCAGGTATACCCATGTGGCGATGGCGGTTTTCAGAACAGCTGCCTTTACACGGATGGTTGCCGGAGCGTACCGCCCCGGGTGCAAGTGAATGTACCGGTTCTTTTCTTTACCCAGGCGTAATATCCAGACAGAGCTATCAGAAAGCGTAACACGCTGGTAGTGATGATGTTGCTCCAGCCAGTTCCGGTATTGCTGTTCAGTATGTATGTCCAGGGCAGACAATGCCTGCAGCACTTCGCGGCTGATATCCGTTTCCTCCAGGGCGCCGAGGTAAAGGTCCATTTGTGAGGCGCCCAGCACTTTCAGACGCTGAGGTAATTCAGGAACGGGGCAGTCTGCGATCAAACGGGTGATAGCCCTGATATGGTGCTTCAGAGCGTTAAGGTGTATATTATATGGTACGTGGATTCCCATATCAATAAAAAAGTCCCGTCGCAGCGGCGAACGGGACAATAAGATAAGTCTCGGAGTATTTTACGGTTTCTTTTTCAGTCCGTGCGTTCCGCCGTCTTCCGGTTTCTTGCAGGCGGTTGGCAGCCTGTTATAAGATTCCGGGTTGGCAGTCACATTATCCGCATCGTAACCAACATTGGCGATCGCCGCTTTGATGTTCTCGATGTTGGTACGGTCAGAATAGAATTTTACCACGGTGGTCTTTGTATGGAAGTTCACTTTGGCTGACTGTACCCCTTCTTCCCGGTCCAGGAATCGTTCAATACGGTCTTTACATTGTTCGCATAAAGCAGTCGGTGTGCTGATCTTTGCCGTTACGAGGGTACCTTTTTTACTTTGTGCAAAGGCAGAACCAATGCAGGCCAGTAACATTACCATTACGAGCTTCAAAATACGCATAGGAATATTGTTTTACATTAAACGTTACTAAAGTAAAAAATAGTTCGTTAACGGCCCCATTTATCGGGAGCGCTTCTCCAGGCCTGCAGGGTGGCGCTGTCTCCTTCCGATACCAGTCCTTTTTCGAGGGCCAGCTCTATCAGGGTGCTGTAGTTGCTCAAAGAATGGAAGGGTACGCCTGCCGCCTTAAACGCCTCCACAGCTACATCAAATCCATAGTTAAAGATAGACACCATCCCTATTACCTCCCCGCCTGCTTCACGAATGGCCTGTACCGCTTCGAGGCTGCTTTTACCGGTAGAGATCAGGTCTTCCACCACCACTACCGGCTGACCAGGCTGCAATACGCCTTCAATACGGTTGCCCATCCCATGCTCTTTGGGCTTGGAGCGCACATATATAAAAGGCAGTTTAAGCTGATCGGCCACCAGGGCGCCATGTGGAATGCCCGCGGTGGCTACGCCTGCTATCACAGCCGCATCCGGGAAGGTTTCAAAAACAACATTACACAGCTCTGATTTGATATAATCCCTCACGTAGGGGTAAGATAACAGCTTGCGGTTATCGCAGTAAATGGGCGATCTCCAGCCGGAGGCCCAGGTAAAAGGCTCTGCAGGACGAAGTTTTACCGCCTGCACCTGCAGCAGCTTTTCGGCTACCTGTTTTGCACTGATGTTACTACTCATAAGGGGGCAAAGGTAGTAAAAAAGACATGTCAGAGATGTTCACAGACATTTCAAATAGTTGTGGGGAAGAATTAGGAAGCATCTCCATATTTTTGTCCCATGGAACAGATCTTTACCATATATCTGAACGAGCGGCCCCTGATCCTATGCCCTCGTCAGCGGGACATACCAGCCAACTACAAGGATGCACCGGTTTGCCCAAACCCGGATGCGGCTGCCATCAGCCAGACATTACAGGCACTGGAGAACGGCGAGATCGCTTCAGCCGTTTTTGTTCAGACAGACACTAAGCGCCTGATGGAAGCGATCAAAAAGCATTTTAAAGTATTGGTAGCAGCCGGGGGACTGATCACTAATCCGGCGGGGGAAATATTACTGATGTTCCGGCGGAACAAATGGGACCTGCCCAAAGGCAAGCAGGACGACGGGGAAAGCCTGGAGGAATGCGCCGTACGGGAAGTAAGGGAAGAAACCGGCCTGCAGCAGATCACCCTGACAGATAAGATCACAGAAACTTTCCATTATTACCCCCTGAAAGATAAAAAGGTGCTGAAACATACCTACTGGTACAGGATGCAGTTCACCGGGACAGAACTGACCGTCCCCCAGATCGAAGAGGACATCATGGACATCCAGTGGATCAAGCCGGAAAACCTCAGTAAGTACCTCAAATTTTCCTACAAGAATATAGAAGACGTGTTTTTGAAGGCGGGATACGCTATCTGAGCTATTCGCCGTTGGCGTTATCCCGTTTGGGTAGCACGGCTACCGTGAGACGGCTAACGCAAACCAGTTTGTGTTGATCGTCTGTAATACGGATATCCCATACATGGGTGGTGGACCCCAGGTGTAGGGGGCGGGCAATGCCGTGCACATACCCTTCGCGTACACCGCGCAAATGGTTGGCATTGATCTCCAGGCCTACACAGATCTGCTTCTGCGGGTCTATGATAAGAGCAGACGCCACACTGCCCACGGTTTCAGCCAGGGCTGCAGATGCGCCACCATGAAGCAACCCGTAAGGTTGAACAGTACGGTGGTCTACCGGCATCATGATCCGGAGATAGTCAGGGCCTATTTCAGTGAACTCCATACCCAGGCAGGTACCCATCGTGTTCTCCGTCATTTCGTTCAGCTGATCCAGTGAGATATTTAAAGAATGCCAGATCGGTTTCATATATGAGCTGTTAGCTGTTAGCGATCATTGTTTATTGGTGACTGCGCTTTGATACTGCGAAGAACAGCTTCGGGGAGGAATTGTGACACATCGCCCTCATTGCGGATGATATCCCTCACCAGCGTAGATGCAATACTGGTATACTGGGGAGTGCAGGTGAGGAAAATGGTCTCAATATTACTATCCATTGACCTGTTTACATCGGCAATCGCCTTTTCATATTCAAAGTCGCTTACATAGCGGATGCCTCTCAATATATAGCGGGCGTTCACCTTTTTGCAGTAGTCTACTGTTAACCCTTTGTAAGAGTCTGCCTTTATCCTTGTTTCATTGGGGTAGATGTCTTTTATCCACTGCAGGCGCTGTTCCAGCGGGAACATGGGCACCTTGGCGGAATTAACGCCTATGGCGATGATCAGCTGGTCAAACATATCCAGGGCCCTGTCTATTATATCTTTATGTCCAAGTGTGATCGGGTCAAAAGTGCCCGGGAAAACACATATACGCATGCTTCGTGGATTAATTAGAGTCGTTAGTTGGCAATTGACAGTGGGCAGTTAAGTGTAATGACCAGGACTGCCAATTGCACACTGCAAACTGCCTACTTTTTCAGCTCTTCTCTGTTAATAAAGATCGAAAATATCGTAGTACCGTATTTCCGTTCGCTACGGTAATAGGCGTAATGCTTATAGTTATTCCTCGGCGTATGTTCCAGTACGAACCAGCCCTCCGGGTTCAGCAGCTCTCTTTCAAAGATCAGCTTTGGCAGCTGGTCAATGGTGTCAAGCGCGTAGGGAGGACCGGCAAAAATGAAATCGAACTTTTCAGTGCACTGCTGGAGGAATTTGAAGACGTCCATGCGGAACAGGCGGAGCTTGATATCCAGCGCTGCCGATGTTTTCTGGATAAATGCCGCCATGTCGGGATCTTTCTCCACAATGGTCTGATCCGTAGCGCCGCGGGAGGCCAGCTCATAGCTGATGCTGCCCGTGCCGCCAAAAATATCCAGCGTTCTGAGGGAGGGTATCTCCAGGTTATTTTCAATGACATTGAAAAGGCCGCCCTTGGCAAGGTCGGTAGTAGGCCGGGTATACGGCATACTGGCCGGCGGCTGGAAATGCCTTCCTCCATATTCCCCTCCTATTATACGCATAGGGCCAGTGCATACAGGTTATGAAAATAATACCCGGGTATTTCCTGCATTTTGCTGATGTACTGGAATTCAGGCAGGCGTTGCACCCATTCCAGCTGGGGAATGAACTTATGCAATTCCTGGTATACCTGGGAGTCGTTGGCGATAGCGCCACCCAGCTTCACTTTTACCCGCTGCTCATCCAGTCCGAGCAGGCGGAGGGCATTTACCAGGTGGTATACCACATCCAGGCCGGTCTCAAAATGCAGCTCCTGCTGGTTGATCAGTTTACCGCCGGCGTAAATAGTAAGGCAGAAACGGTTGCGTTGCACGGTAATATATGCCACGCCGTCGGTATTGCGAAAGTCAAAATCGAAAGCATGGGCCTGCAGCAAAGCAGAATGGGCGTGCACTACACGGTCTGTCGAGAACTCCTTTCTCAGGAAGCCTACCAGGTCTTTATCTACGGCATACACGTTCACGAGCGACAGGGGCGCCGGCAGCATATCTGCCAGTACAGCTTCCTGCAGCTTTTCCGGGTATACCAGGTGCAGGTAATCCTTCTTCAGCTGGGAATTATAGTGCTTTTCGGGAACGAGCGTGCTATCAGCAGTATCAAAGGCAATGAGCACTGAGCGGAAGGCGGTGAAGAGCAGCTTGTCCGCATCAAACACCTGCTCGATCATTTCCAGGTCGGCCACGGCCAGCTTCTGCGGCTGGAAGTTATAGGATTTCAGCGCCAGGAAGCGTTTGGCATGCGGATCGAACACAACATAGCTGAATGTGCCCTGGCCCACCATCACCAGCAGGTGACAGGTGGTGAGATCCGTTTCCAGCAGAGTGGCATCGTCTACGGTAAATGCCGGATGGATGTGAGATAACACGGACATAGTGATACTTGGAATAAAGCAGCAAGATAGGGAAAAAGCTGCAAGCTTCAAGCTGCAAGCTGATCATGGCGGAGATCTTCAGATAAATCGCTTGTAGCTTGCGGCTAACGGCTTGAAGCTGCTACTGCATTTCTTCCAGCATTTTCTTACAGTCGGCCTTTATGGCCGTATCGTCCTGGTAAATACTTCTGAGGGTGACCGCTTTTTTCAGCACTTCCATGGCCTGTGTTTCCTGGTCATTCTTTTTATAGGCGCGGGCCAGCTCGTAATAGTTGAGGATAAACGAGGGATCGAGGCGGCGGCATTTTTCGTAGTTATCGATCGCCTGCTGGAGGGAGCCGTCGGGCAAACCACCAAACAGGGCTTTGGCGGCGTTCTTTTCCAGGAAGCTGAGGTTGGCCACTTCAAAATTCCATTTCCCCAGTACATGATAGGCCTGGGCGTAATTGGGATTGAATTTGATGGCCAGTTCGGCATATTTCTTCACCTCGCGGGAGGCGGCTACTTTTTCCTTAGCACCTGAGATCAGGGCCATACGGCCCATGGCTACAGACATGGCATAGTTGGCGCCGGGATCATTGGGGGCCACTTTAAGCGCCTCTTCTGCATAGCCTTTCGCCTCGCCAAAAAAACGGGCCTTATCTTCCTTCTCCTTCTGGCGGTTGCCTTCGCGGGAGCTGAGCTCACTGGCCTCCACCAATGCGATGACCTGGTCTGGTTGTAATTTAAGGACCTCTTTGAAACGGATCAGCGCTTCCGTCTCTTTCATCTGTTTTTCCAGTTGTTTGGCCTGGTCCAGCATTTCATCTACGCTTTGTGCGTGCAGGGCGTGGGTGCTTACGAGTAAAAACAGCACAGCCGCCAGCAGTTTTTGTGCCATAGGATGGGTAAGTTAGTAGTGTAATATAATGAAAAAGTTAAATATAGTCTTTTTCAAGTGACACCATGGAGTTACGCACATCGGCTTCCATGGGCGGACTTACCTTACGGAGGGTGACAACCGTTTTCTTAACCCGGGGATATCTCTCCCGGATGGTGATGCTGATGTCTGTCACTACCTGCTCCAGGAGGGGCTGGGGAACAGACATAACGGTTTTCACCACATCAAATAGTTCCTGGTAATTAACGGTATCAGAAAGATCGTCTACCGGTGTGATACCTGGAATGGTTACATATACATCTACGATAAAGTCGTTCCCGATCACCTGTTCTTCCGGGTAGAAGCCATGAAAGGCACGGAAGCGGACTTGTTCAAGCGCGATAGTTAACATAAAACCGTTTGAGGTTTGAGGTTTGAAGTTTGAGGTTTGTTAAATGTTAGATGTTCCGGACAGGTGTACCAGATCAGAGCACCGGTACTGAACTTCAAACGTCTAACGAACTTCAAACCTCAGACTTCAAACCTCAAACTATGATTATTGGGCCTGCGCCACTGGTTGTTGTTGCTGCTGCTGTGCATGCTCAAGCGCAGAAAGATACCTTTCCGCATCAAGGGCGGCCATACAACCGCTGCCGGCGGCAGTAACTGCCTGGCGGTAGATCTTATCCTGTACGTCGCCGCAGGCAAATACACCTTCGAGGTTGGTACAGGTAGTACCGGGGATGGTTTTGATATATCCCTGATCATCCATTTCCAGGAAACCTGTGAAGATGCCGGAGTTGGGCTGGTGACCGATGGCTACGAAAAAGGCGCTCACGGGCACGATTGTTTCGGCGTTCGTCTGGTTATTGAGCAGCTTAACAGCTTCCACTTTATTATCTCCGAGCACTTCGGCTGTTTCGGAGTTCCAGTAGATAATGATATTGGATGTTCTCATCACCCTTTCCTGCATGATCTTGGAGGCGCGCATCTCATTGCGGCGTACCACCATATGTACGGTAGAGCACATTTTGGAAAGGTAGAGGGCTTCTTCTGCGGCTGTATCGCCGGCTCCTACAATGGCTACTTCTTTTCCACGGAAGAAGAAACCGTCGCAAACGGCACAGGCGCTTACACCGCTGCCGTTCAGGCGTTGTTCAGAAGGAAGGCCCAGCCATTTGGCAGATGCGCCGGTAGCAATGATCACGGCATCTGCGGTGATCACCTTTTCTTCTTCTATGATCACCCGGTAGGGACGAACAGAGAAGTCCACAGCGGTAGCCATACCATAACGGATATCCGCGCCCATACGGGTGGCCTGTTTTTCAAAGTCCACCATCATTTCAGGGCCCTGGATACCTTCCGGGTAACCGGGATAGTTCTCCACTTCTGTAGTTATAGTGAGCTGTCCGCCGGGCTGAATACCCTGGTACAGCACCGGTTTAAGGTTTGCCCTCGCTGCATAGATAGCAGCTGTATAGCCAGCGGGACCTGAGCCTATGATCAGTACATGTACATGTTCTTGCTGTTGTGTGTTTTCCATACTATACTATATCTAAATAAGTTGTTATTTCCTCATTCTTACGCCGCTGTAACTAACGCCGTAACCACCCCAGTAGCCTAATGCGCCTGATATGTTGCCTCTTACCTGCAGGGGTGAAGAGAACACGTTACCGTTAGTAGCGTAAGCAAAATCAATGGTACGCCAGAAATCGTAGGTAGCTTTATCAATGGTGCTGAACCAGACCCTGACAGTATCGCCCGGCTTGAAGTAACCATAGGTATCGTAGTTGATGTTCTGGTTTCTGTCCTGCCCGGATTCCAGCATAATATTGAAGGTGGAGCCGTTCACAATCTGGTCGTCTACGGTAGAGGTGACCCCTGGCCTGAAGACGCCGCCGTTCCTGGCGGTTTTATAGCGAACGTAATTCCCCCTTGTGGGCGGATCGGTAATCCTCGCCATCAGTTTTACCAGGGTTGGATCTTTTTCATTCAGTTCGGACCAGGTGGAATCAATTGCCATGCCTTGTCCGGGGATGCTGGTGGTGGCCTGATAGGTCTTTCCATCTACGGCTATACGTAAAGTATAGCTTTGTCCCTTTTTACCTTTAAAGACGTTTGCCTGAGTAGAATCTGCCGTGTAGTAGTACCATCGTACCCTGCTGGTAGTGTCTTTGTAGAATTCCTTCAATTGCATGGTATTACTACCGTTTGAAACCGTGATGGTTGCATTGTGCACAAAGGCGTTCTGCAGTTGATCAACACTGATATGGCTAAAATAATTCAGGCTACGCGTCAGTATCACTTCAGGATACTTATCTGTTTCTATCGTTCCTTCTACCACCAGTTGATCGTCTCCTGTAGGCAGACTTACGGTGACATCCTTTTCGCAGGCGATGAACGCGCAGCAAAAAAGGAGAACAGTTTTTATACGCATATAGCTTACAAAAATACGGTTTACATTGGATATTGGATAGGTAACAAAAAACACCGGCCATAAAATATACAGCCGGTGTTCTCTATAAATTTGACGCCTGAGCGCTCATAAAATCGCCTTATCCCAGGTAAGATTTTAAAGAGCCGCTGTAACGGGCTTTTTGCAGCCTCTTAATTGCGCGTTCCTTGATTTGGCGAATCCTTTCTTTTGTCAGATCGTATTTTTGACCGATCTGTTCGATTGTTGCTCCGTTTTCACCATCCAGACCAAAATAAGCATTAACGATCTCTGCTTCCCGCGGGCTCAAGGACTTCAGTACCCTGCGAATTTCTTCGCGCAGTGAATCTCGCATTACATCATCATCGGTAATATCTCCACCTTCCAGCAAGTCACCCATGGCCACATCTTCTGCTTCGTGTACCGGAGCATCCAAAGACATATGGCGGGTATTGCTTTGAAAAATGTTATTTATTTCCGATTCGGACATTTCCAGGATCTCTGCCAGCTCCTCTGTAGACGGCTCTCTCTCATTCTCCTGCTCAAATGCCATGTAAGCTTTGTTAGCTTTATTATAAGTGCCAATTTTGTTTTGAGGCAGGCGGACTAATCGTCCCTGCTCTGCCAACGCCTGTAAAATGGACTGGCGGATCCACCATACGGCGTAAGAGATGAATTTAAAACCTTTTGTTTCATCGAAGCGCTGCGCAGCTTTGATCAGGCCTAAATTGCCTTCATTGATAAGGTCGGAGAGGCTAAGCCCCTGGTGCTGATATTGCTTTGCAACGGAAACCACGAAACGGAGGTTTCCTGTCGTTAATCTTTCAAGAGCTCTCTGGTCGCCCATTTTAATACGTTGCGCCAAAACAGTCTCTTCCTCAGGTGTTAACAAAGGGATCTTTGAAATCTCCTGCAGGTATTTTTCTACCGCCTGCGAATCACGGTTGGTGATCTGGGTGGCAATTTTAAGTTGCCTCATATTAAAAGTGAATTGGTTTACGAAATAATAACAGCTTAGTAATAATTTTGTTGCAAATAAGATTTTTTATATCTTACAAAATTTCTGACTGCCAAATTAGCCTGCAAAGATCGTGCTAATACTTCACTTCACCAAATCCTGGCAGACCTACTTTACTGTCTAACAAAATACTCTTTTATAACGGATTTTAATAGTGCTTTATTAGCTAATTTTCCTGAGTTTAAACAATTTTTAACAATTGATAATAAATCATCTTTAAATTAGCATCTTAACTAATTTATAGTGAACGGCATTGCAAACTTTTTAACAAAATGACCATAGACTACAGGAGCGATACCTTCACCCGGCCCACCCCGGGCATGCTGGAAGCCATGTATAACGCAGAAACCGGCGATGATGTATTCGGAGAAGATCCCAGCGTGAACAGATTGGAAGCCATGATGGCAGACTTTTTTGGCAAAGCGGCAGCCCTTTACTGCCCTTCCGGCACAATGAGCAACCAGGTTGGCATTAAAGTGCACACCCTCCCGGGAGACGAAGTGATCTGCAGCCAGCTGGCCCACGTGTACATTTACGAAGGCGGCGGCATCGCCTTTAATGCCGGCGCCCAGGTAAGGCCCATCATCGGTGAAAGAGGGATGATCACCGCTGCAGAAGTAGCGGCCGCCATCAATCCCGACGATGTGCACAAGGCCCGTACCTCCCTGGTATGCCTGGAAAACACAGCCAACCGCGGAGGCGGCTGCTGTTACGACTGGGAAGAAGTACTCCGGATCAAAGCCGTTTGCCAGGAGCATAACCTGAAACTGCACCTGGATGGCGCCCGGCTCTTTAACGCCCTGATCGCTACCAAACAGGACCCCACCGCCTATGGAAATGTATTTGACAGTATTTCTGTATGCCTGAACAAAGGAATGGGCTGCCCCATGGGATCCGTACTCATGGGCAGCGAGACCTTCATCCGGGAAGCAAGACGCATCCGTAAAAAGCTGGGCGGAGGCCTCCGGCAGGCAGGTTATATGGCCGCCACCGGTATCTACGCCATGGAAAACCATCTGCAAAGGCTGGAAGAAGATCATCTGCATGCGAAACAAATTGCACATGCCCTGCTCGAAAAGAACTTTACCGGCCACATGCTGCCGGTTGAAACCAACATCCTGATATTTGAAGTGATAGGCGACTGGACACCGGTATCATTTGCGGAATACCTGATGCGGGATGGGATCAAAGTGATGCCAATTTCCACGAACCAGGTGAGAATGGTAACACATCTCGATATAACACCGGAGATGGTAGCGCGGACCTGCGAGGTAATTGCGGGCATGAACTAAACCGTTTGAGGTTTGAAGTTTGAGGTTTGAGCTTGGTTAAAGGTTTGAGGTTCAGAACAGGGTATCTTGAAAGACAACCAGATCTGAACCTCAAACTTCAAACCTCAAACCTCAAACTTTTTTACCACCACCCGAGTTTGTGGTAGTTGAAGTTATGTACATAGTTGGGACTGATATACACCTGAGACAGGCTGCTAGTATTGGAACGCAGCATACCAAACCAGTTCGTGTTGTAGATGAACAGGTCGTCATAACCGGCGCCACCGTTGAAGTTGGTCACGGCCAGCTTGTCTACGCTGCCCAGGTTCCAGCTGCCGATCCAGTCTTTCTGCCAGGAGCCGCTAAGCCCGGTGCCTGAAGAAGTGAGGATGCCCAGGTATTCCTTATCCCAGTTAGCCGTATTATAAATGTAAAGGTCCTTCTTGCCATCGCCGTTCACATCAGCCAGGTAAAGCCTGTCTGCCGGGCCCATTTCCCAACCGGGGATCGTTCCGTCGTAACGTTTTACAAAGGCCAGGTCCGTACCGGTAGATTTCACCATCAGGAGATACTCCGGGTTCCAGTTAGTACCGTTGAAAACATACATATCAGCTTTGCCATCACCATTAAAATCGCCTACCAGGTGCTGGTCATTATCAGCCATAGTCCAGCCGGGCAGGGTGTTGCTGAACACCTTGATACAGTTAAGGGCATTACCGCCTGATTTTATCATGCCAACATAGTTAGTGCTCCAGTCGGTCAGGTTGGCCATGTACAGGTCATCCTTATTATCCCCGTCAAAATCTCCCACATAGAACTTATCATTCTTATTCATGATCCAGTAGCCGGGAGCGCCCAGGTTGTTGTCATACCTTTTTACGAAGCTCATGGCAGCACCGGTAGACTTCATCATGCCAACGTATTTTGTGCTCCAGGTAGTAGTGTTCACAATGTAAAAATCATCCTTACCGTCGCCGTCAAAATCGCCTACGTAGAATTTATCTCCGGCAGACATCTGCCAGCCTTCCAGCGTTTTGTCATAACGCTTAACACAATCAAAGCCGGAACTAGTGGAGCGGAGCAGGGCAAAGTACGGACCGTAGCTGCCCCAGTCTGTCCCATTGAACACAAAGAGGTCCTTCTTACCATCACCGTCAAAATCACCTACATAAAATTTATCGCCAGGCGTAAACTGCCAGCTGGAACCGCCGGTATTCACCCTTTCAGTAGCGGTGAAAAGGTGGTTCATCTTTCCGCCGTCTGAATTATACAATGAGATGCTGTTGCCGAAGTGCAGCACCAGGTCGCCTTTACCATCGCCGGTAAAATCTCCTGCATAAGAATTGTTGAAATTATAGCTGCGATAAGGTTTCACGCGCGTCTGCATTTCGTTATAACATACGGGGCAGAACAGCGGAGAATTCCCTTTCATACGGCAGTTATAAGCCGGGCGGAATTTTCCCTGGCCCGTATACTGTGCGCCTTCAAACACACCGGCGTCTTCGTCCGTATCTGTACCAGAAGGTACCGGGCTGCCGCAACCGGATATGGTAGGTACCGGCCTGGAAACGGGAACAAAATTCTTCCACTCCCCTTTCAGCGTATTGCGGTCGGTGTTTTTGGTCACATTCACCTGGCTGGGCTCTCCACCGCTGTACAGATCGCAGTTCACGGTGTATTCGTCAGCCAGCAGGCCAACCATATGCCCCATTTCATGGGCGGCTACAGTCCAGTTCGGGTCATTGTCGTCAGTTCCCCTGGTAATGGCCAGTCTGCCGCCGCCTGCGCAGCCACCGAAACCGGTTTCATTGAGGATGATGAACACATAATTATACTGGGGCACCAGGGAGGTAAGAATAGCATTCAGTTTAGTGGCGGTAGTTGGTCCGGCCTCCATCCAGCACCGGTCCCAGATGCCGCTGTAACGGTAATCCAGGGCGGTATTCTTTGCAACGGTCACATTTCCGCTGGCGTCTACCTTGGTAACGCCGGATTGTGCAGAATTAGCATTGATGCGGTAGATATTATACGCGTCCATGGTCTCATCATAGAGATCTTTACTGAACAGATTCTTTACCAGGTTGGTAACATGGGTATTATAGGCCGCCTGATCAGCAGCAGTAAAGCCATCGCCAATGATCACCAGATTCAGTTTGGCGCCGTTGGAGCCGTTGCGTAAAAGCTCTGTTACAGTTTGGGCCCTGGATGCTGTGGTGAAGAAGCAGGCCGATATCATTAGTATACGGAGAAATGAATGTTTCATAGTAGTAATGCTTTGGGGTTATTGTCTGGGCATGATCTTCTGTAATGCGTCTGCATTGATCACACCTTTGCGTTGCAGGGCAGCAGCCTGTATGGATTTAATGCTGCGGTTGTCGGTCAGGGCCTCTCCGCGGATCTTGGAGAATTCCAGGGTGGGCGCTTTCACCGCGTTTTTGTCCAGCACTTTCGCTGGCAGGGTAATATTGATAAAGGCCTCTTTTGCCTGGAGCACCTTGTGATCGCCATCAGGTGAGTAGGCATGCAGGGCCAGCGGATCTTCAAAAGAACCGGTGTAAACAGATTTGCTGTCATCTTTGAGCTGGTAAACAAAATCACCACCGGCGGTGCTGTCTTCCACCAGGCGTCCTTTCACCTTAGTATAGCTCACGGGCTCGTAACCGGCAGGGGTTACTTTTACCACCACTTTAACGAAGTACTCGTCTGTTTGCTGCACTACCGGCTGGGCCAGCTGCTGGGCGCGAACGCTGGTAGCGGCAAGGCGCAGCGGCATCGTACCGGCCGTAGCGGGAACTGCCACTGTTGTTGGGCGGGCGATCCGTTTTGCCGTTGCCAGGGTAGGCGCTACCTGGATACCGGTAGCAGGAGCCTGGGCTTTCAGTCCGGATTTAACAGCGGCAGACACCATCCGCGTACCTGCCTGTTTCATTTCAGGCCGGCGGTCTGCCACTTCCGTATCGCCTTTTTTGAAGCGGTAAAAGAAATGGCTGGAAGCAGGCAATGCTTCGCGAAGGGCATCGTCAATGAATTTGTCCTGCACATCGCAGGTCACCTTGGTGTCAAGGGCCGCATCTGTTACAAACAACAGGATCTGGTAGCCGGATTCAAGCTTGGCGGCCAGTTCTGCAATGGTAACATTGGTGGCCTTGATGGACATCTTGCCGCTGCGGGCCTCATAACGGATGTCAATATCTGCCCTGGTGAGGGAATGTGCCTGTGCGGGATACAGGTAGACAAAGGATAACATCAGCAATAGCTGCGAGCGGATACTCCTCACCCTCGTGAGAAGATTTTGTGTACTCGGTTTCATGTTCTTTCTTTTGGGGTTTATGTAATTATTTGTTTCTTAGGATTTTAACCTCGGATAAAGGGGATTAACCTCACAAATATTTCCGCAATACTAGCACATCCTGCCAAAGTGGCAAGCGGGGACTTCGTAGATGGCTAGAAAAGATGAGTAATTGGAGGAATTGAGAAGATGGATGGGAAAATGTGCTAATAATGATACTATTTTACCCAAAAGTGCCCGGAGCAACGATATTGCAAGGAGAACACAAGGAGAACACAAGGTGAAGCCTAGGAGAAGACAGGTAAAATAGTATGCAAAGGAATCCCTCCGGATTTTCTTCTATGCCCAATCTCTGTTATTTTTGCAAACTTATTATATTTTACACGCATGGAACTTTCAAAGAACTATTTACCCGGAGAAACGGAGGAAAAGTGGTATCAACACTGGATGGACAAGGGCTATTTCAAAAGCCAGCCTGACGGGCGCCCTGCTTTTACGATCGTGATACCGCCGCCAAACGTCACCGGGGTCTTACACATGGGTCATACCCTGAATGAAACCGTCCAGGATATCCTGGTAAGGCGCGCCCGTATGAGCGGGTTCAATGCCTGCTGGGTACCGGGATCGGACCATGCTTCCATCGCCACCGAAGCCAAGGTGGTAGATATGCTGAAACGTGAAAAAGGCATTGAAAAGTCGCAGCTGAGCCGTGAGGAGTTCCTGAAATATGCTTACGAATGGAAAGATAAATACGGCGGCATCATTTATTCCCAGATCAAAAAACTGGGCTGCTCCTGTGATTGGGACCGGGTGAGCTTCACCATGGACGACCATTACTATGAAGCGGTGATCAAGGTGTTCGTAGACCTGTACCAGAAAGGAAAGATCTACCGCGGGGCCCGCATGATCAACTGGGACCCCAAAGCTAAAACGGCACTGAGCGACGAAGAAGTTGAATACAAAGACATACAGGGTAAACTGTATTATGTAAAATATGCCATTGTGGACAGTGAGAATAATCCCACCGGGGACTATATCACCATTGCCACCCAAAGGCCCGAAACTATCATGGGCGATACCGGCATCTGTGTAAACCCTTCAGACGAGCGCTATGCCCACCTGAAAGGCCGCTACGCCATAGTGCCCCTGGTAAACCGCAAAGTGCCCATCATCTTCGACGATTACGTGGATCCGGCATTCGGTACCGGTGCGCTGAAAGTAACGCCTGCACATGATATCAATGACTATAACCTGGGACTGAAACACAACCTGGAAGTAGTAGATACCCTGAATGAAGACGGCACCCTGAGCGCCGCCGCCGGGGTATTTATCGGTGAAGACCGCTTCAAGGCGCGTAAACTGGTAGTAGCCGCCCTGCAGGAACAGGAGCTGCTGATCAAAGACCAGGAATACACCACCCGCCTGGGCTACAGCCAGCGCAACCCTGATACCGTAGTAGAACCGCGTATCAGCACCCAATGGTTCGTAAAAATGGCAGAACTGGCAAAGCCCGCACTGGATGCTGTTGTGAACGGTGACGTTCGCATCCATCCCGGCGACCGCTTCCTGGCTACCTATAAATACTGGATGGAGAATGTGAAGGACTGGTGTATCTCCCGCCAGCTGTGGTGGGGACAACGCATCCCGGCCTTCTATGCGCCTGATGGCAGCTTTGAAGTAGCAACAACGGCAGAACAAGCCCTGGCGCAGTTCAAAGCGCAGAATGCCGCTTTCGCTTACCAGCTCAGCGATCTGAAACAGGATGAAGATGTACTGGATACCTGGTTCTCTTCCTGGTTATGGCCAACAGAAGTATTCCATGGCATTACCCAACCCGGTAACCCGGAGATCAACTACTACTACCCTACTTCCGTACTGGTAACCGGACAGGATATCATTTTCTTCTGGGTGGCCCGTATGATCATGGCCGGCCTGGAATACCAGCAGGTAAAGCCTTTCAGCGATGTATACTTCACCGGTATGGTGCGCGACAAGCAGGGACGGAAGATGAGTAAGTCACTGGGCAACTCTCCTGACCTGCTGGAACTGATCCACCGTTTTGGCGCAGACGCCGTTCGCTTTGGCATTATGATCTCCTCCCCTGCAGGTAACGACCTGCTGTTTGATGAGGCCAGCTGCGAACAGGGACGTAACTTCTCTAACAAGATATGGAACGCGCTGAAGCTGGTGAAGATGTGGGAAGCGAGAACAGTTGACAACGAACAGCTGGCAGTTGACAGTCAGTTTGCAGTAAACTGGTTTGAAAGCCGGCTGGGAGAAGTACAGGCAGAAGTAGACAGTCTCTTTAAGGATTTCCGTCTCAGCGAAGCCCTGAAAACTATTTACAGCCTGATATGGGATGATTTCTGCAGCTGGTACCTGGAATGGGTAAAACCTGGTTTTGAACAGCCTATCGCCGCCAGCGTATTCAATAAAACCATCACCTTCTTTGAACAGCTGATGCAGCTGCTGCATCCCTTCATGCCGTTTGTAACAGAAGAACTGTATCATCAGCTGAAAACACGCGCCGCCGGCGATGACCTGATCATCAGGCAGTTTGCCGCGCCCGCAGCACATCGCCACGCTACCCACGTAGAAGGCGCACTGGCTAAAGAAGTGATCAGCAGCATACGCGATGCACGTAATAAGCACCAGATCAAACCAAAGGATCCCATCACCCTGCATATCGATACACAGCATGATAATGCTTTCCATCAGATTGAAGGCATACTGGCCAAGCAGGTGAATGCTAAAGCGATCGTATACACGAAAACACCGGTAGCCGGTAGCATTACCCTGGTAGTGCAGAAGGATAAGTTCTACATTGAAACAGAACACGTGATGGATACCGGTGCGCAAAAAGCGCAGCTGGAACAGGACCTGGCCTACCAGCGCGGGTTCCTGGAGTCTGTAGAGAAGAAGCTGAGCAACGAGCGCTTTGTACAGAATGCAAAACCGGAAGTAGTAGCAGCGGAAAAGAAGAAGAAAGCAGATGCAGAAGAGAAGATAAGAGCGATAACAGAGAGCTTGAAACAGTTGTAAGATAAAGGGGTCTTGCTACCCGTCATTGCGAACGGGTAGCAACATACGGGTCTCCCCTCCCGTCATTGCGAGAAGCAGCGGGGCTAAGCGGGAGGCGCGACGAAGCAATCTCTTAACACAATCTCCGCGAAGATCATATAGCAGATTGCGTCAGGAGATTGCTTCGGCCCAGCTCTTCACTGGCCCCCAAGGGCCTCGCAATGACGGTGGCTGAAGACCCGTCTGCTCCTTCCTCCTTCCTCCTTGTTTCGCAATGACGCGGAAAGGCAGACAGTTCCGGCAATCCTATAAAATTTTTAGCGCAGCCAAACGTTTATAATTAGAACCAACACCGCCGCTGCAAACATTATCATCATGCTAAGATCCTTTTTGATTTACGGACTTTTACTCACCGGTATCCCGGTCTATGCACAATCCAATAAAGGCAAGACCACAGAAAAGAAACCTTTGAAGTTCCGGACCAGCTGGGGGATCTTTCTGAGCGATACCCTGCCCCGCCCGGAAGTAGTAAAACTCCTGGACTCTGCCTTAGTAGTACGTGATCAGCAGAACAACAAATACCCCGTGGTATCCTTTGAATTTACCTATGAGCAAAGACAAGCCTACGTAAATGATACCACAGGAAGAGCCGGCGTTTATACAGAATTTATAGGCGACAATTTTAAATCCGGCAAACTCTCCCCTTTATGGAGCTCCCGTTTAAAGGAGATGCTGAATAAAGGCGAGGTGCTCTACTTCAACAATATCATCATCAAATATCCCGGCGATAAATACTACCGCGTGCCGGAGCTCAGGATCGTGATCCGCTAAGATGCTGTTAACCCCTTATTTGTTAATGATTTGCCCAGCTAAGTTTTTTATCCTAGATTAGAAAGATAACAGGAAAAATAACCATTTCAGACAGGCTACCCGCCAGTCATGTGATTCTATTACCCAAGTTCAATTTCTCAACCCTCAAATTTTATCTTATGGAAAATCAACCTTTTGATCCGAACCAGGACATAGCGCAAGCTACCCAGGCCTTTAATGATCCCAATTGTACCATCACTGTTGCTAACATCGGCCCAATTAACAACTACCATGTACCCAGCCCGGCAAATATGCAGGATGCTACAGAGGCTATCTCCCAGCTGACTTTTGCGGATATCTGGCGCCTGCCTCCCTTCAGGATCTCCATAGGTAGCGTAAGGCTCGACGTACAAGGAGCCATTGCAGGCGGCGGCCGTAACTGGCAGATACAGATCAATGGCATCAACTCGCCAAGTACTATCTCAGCCATTGTTGTACAGGGAAATCTTGCCACCGCATCTACTGAGGAAAGACAGGCCTATGTGCAAAGAATGGTCAGGAATGCCCTGGTGCAAAGCCTGCATACGGCACGCTCCATGGATGTAACTGGCCCTTGCAGATAATTAATAACTAAACAACTGCTGTAAAGGAAGAATAAAATCGATCCTGTTCCTGGCCGCCCCGGCCGGGTCAGGGTCGAGTAAATGGCTATATCTTACGCCAAAAGTGAATGGTATAGTATTCCCTATCTTAGTATCGAAGGACAACTCCCCGCCTGTGGAGGCATACCTTACATCCTCCCTGGTGATCCAGTTATTGGCTTTACTGTAATCATAAAACACGTTGCCGCGCAAACGCATCAGGTACAGCAGCTGTGCAAATCCCCAATCGGGGTATGCGATCGGGAAGTGGTAGTTAACCCCCAGCTTATAAATGCGGTTATAAAAAGGTTCGTTATACCCTCTTGCATACACGAAATTATCCGTGAAAGAATAACGTCCCATCGTATCCTTCTTCTGATAGGCAGCCTGCAATACCAGGTTATGGTTAGGTAATAATCCCGGCAGGTACAGGTCAAAACGGCCATAGAACTGGTGAGCCGGAACATCGATGGAACGGGTATACTGCAGATAAAGGTATTGCCCGAAATGCGTGAAGATGTTCTGCGGCGCTTTTATACGCTGGTTATTAAAGACCAGGGTATTATTGAGGTACTGCACGCCTTCGTCCCTGAACTTAAACCCGTCGGGGAAAGTCTTCAGGTAGTGGTAGGTAGATCCTAATGACAGGCTTCTGCCATACTTGCCGGAAGAAAGAAGCAGCGGCAGCGATATACCGCCATGCCAGTCCAGCTCATTCCAGTAAAGCCGCCCATACTGCCGTGTCAGCACAGAGCGGTTAAAGGTATAATCCACGCCTGCCTGCAGCCAGGGAAACCATCCCCCGAACAGGAAATTACCGCCCACCATTGAGCTTCCTTCATTTCGGTTATACGTGTATCCGATGGCCGTAGCAGCGGTATTAAGGATGTTATTGCCATACAAGGTCAGGCTGTAATCCGGATCGTCGAAGGTGGGCACCCAGCTATGTAAATTAAAGAGCCCCTGCGCCTGGGAATAAGATCGTACGGGGTAATTGTTGGATGGTACGGAAGAGAGAATGTTACCGCCTTCTTTGAAATCAGGTTGCAGCCAGGCGCTGTGCGCATTCACGGCGGTGTCTATAGCCTGCCAACGCTCCGGCTGCAGTGGCGCCTTGTACAAGGTATACCCCTTGGCGGTAAATTCTGTGAACGCTATTTGCTGCTGCTGTGGATTTACAGCGGCATGCAGTACACTGTTGGGACGATCTGTTACCTGCCAGATCTTTTTATCCCCCAACGTTACCGCATATATGTTATTGACGTCTTTCCAGGAACCGGTAAAATACACCGTGTCGCCGGCCACCACAGGGGCGCCTATTACATTATAGCTGAAGGGCGCCAGCAGGGTGCTTTCTCCGGAAGACAAATCCTGCTGCACCAGCGCCATCTGCCCCAGCTTATTACGTACAGGACTGATAACCGCTTTGCCAGCGGCAGTGAACCGCGGAAAAGTATAATACCAGTTCTCCGGGTTAGGGAGAGCTTTGACCAGGGCGCCGCTATGAGCATCCAGCCAGTGAAGGCCATAATGCTGTTCCGGACTGGTAAAGGCGGCGATGATAAACCGGCCATCGGCTGTTATGTCGGGAGAAAAGTATTTAGTATGATGTGTGATCGTATACGTATGCCCGTTAGCCCGATCATACATTTTGATAATAGAATAATCCTTCCAGACCCAGCGCGCGTCAAACCGCGCTTCTGTCCAGAGGATACGGCCATTGCTATAGCTGAAGAAATCGTCAAAGCGGCTGCCCGGACGGGTAAGCAGTTCTTCATGCCCGGTGCTGTCTATCAGGTAGAAGCCGGGGATCTGCTGGTAACTGCTTTTCAGTACCACCCACTGGCCGGGGCCTGCGTTGTATACGTAACGGTAATTGGTCACTATGCTGGAGGTGGCGCTCAGCTGATCTGCAGGTGTGATCTCTTTACGCGCTGCGTATGCTTTCCAGAAGCCCTGGTATTCCTGCATGGTAGCCTGGTAGAAGCCGGTGATATTAGATCCGGTACGGCGGCGCAGGCTTTGGGAAAGGGGGTAGAACAAACCGCGGAAGCGCACGGCATCTGTGGTAACGTCGCGCCAGAAGGTTCGTCCGTAATGATTGCGGCCATAGGTGCTCATCAGGTATCCCAGCTCATAATGATCCGGTACATAATCGCGGTAAGATCCGTTACGGATCTTCATATACGAATAGTGCTTGTTATCGAGTGTAAGGCCGCGGAAGCCGTCGAAGAAGGCCGGGAGGCGTCCCCTGCCCTGCGGACTGAGCGCCGTTTCCATGGTAACGGCATCACCTTCCCAGAACCAGTTGGGCACGGCAATGTTGGTAATGGCCGCCTGTCCCAGCTCTCCGCCCAGGTAAGAGAATACTTTGGAAATGCCCTGGCGGAAGTTCATGTTCTGCAGCACGTGACGGTATTCGTGGAGGGCCAGCTGCTCTTCCCAGTGCAGCGAACCCAGTTCGAGCGAGGAAGGTGGCGGCGCCAGGTAAAATTCAGATTTGAAAGGGCCCAGTTGTACGAAACCGTTAGACTCGAGTGTCTGGTTCTGGAGCACGATATTCACCTTTTGCTGACGGTTACCTATAGAGCTGCGCGTGTAGCGGTTAAGGTAATGTACAATATCCGATACCCGCCGTCCCTGTGGTTCCAGGCCTGCCGGAAATATGACGCGCACCGTGTCGGTGTTGATCTGTCGCCATTTCAGGGAAGGAGGATTACCGCCAAAATGCTGGGCGGAGATAGTAAGTGGCAATAGTAACAGGAGTAGGGCAAAAAGGCGTTTCATATAAGTATGGAAGATACGTTAACATTCCGGTAAACTGATCGGAATATTAACGGCCAAACCACCGTCTGAAGTCTCCTTGTATTTGGAATTCATGTCAAGGGCAGTATCCCACATGGTCTTCACCACCGCGTCCAGGGATACCTTCGCCAGTTCCGGGTTGCTCTGCATGGCCAGCTGGGAAGCAGTGATCGCCTTAATGGCGCCCATGGTGTTCCTTTCAATACAAGGCACCTGCACCAGGCCGCCGATAGGATCGCAGGTAAGTCCCAGGTGGTGTTCCATGGCAATTTCAGCTGCCATCAGCACCTGGCGCTGGGATCCGCCCAGGCATTCTGTAAGCGCAGCTGCCGCCATGGCAGAGGACACGCCTATTTCCGCCTGGCAGCCGCCCATAGCGGCAGAGATGGTGGAGCGCTTTTTAAAGATGCTGCCGATCTCTGATGCTGTCAGCAGGAACTGGATGATCTTTGACGGCTGATAGCCATCGCAGAAAGTAATATAGTATTGCAGCACGGCCGGGATAACGCCTGCTGCGCCATTGGTAGGAGCAGTCACCACACGGCCAAAGGAGGCGTTCTCCTCGTTCACGGCCAGGGCAAAACAGCTGACCCAGTCCAGCGTATAGGCGAAGTGGTTGCCCCCGCCCCGGATGGCATCGATCCAGCTGTCAAAATCCTGGTAAGTACGGCCCTGGAGCAATTTCTTATTCAAAGCGGCGGCGCGGCGGGCCACTTTAAGGCCCCCGGGCAGTTCACCCTTGGTATGGCAGCCGCGGTAGATGCAGTCGCGCATCACCTGCCAGATCTGCAGAACGCCTTCTTTGGTAGCGGCTTCGGAGCGCCAGGCCTGTTCATTCTCCATTACTACTTCAGAGATAGAGAAGCCTGTTTTAATGCACCATTGCAGCAGCTGCCGGGCCGTATCTATAGGGAACGGAAGATCTACACCGGCGTTGGCGGCGCCGCCTGCCTGTTCTCCTTCCTTTACCACAAAGCCTCCGCCGGTAGAGTAATAGGTAACGGCGGTCTGCTCTCCCCCTGCAAAGCTCACCAGGAAGGTCAGCGCATTGGGATGGTAAGGCAATGTTTCATCGTAGAGGAATTCAATATCTTCGAGGGGATCAAAATCTATTTCATGATGCTTGTTCAGCAGCAGCTTCTTCGCACGGCGGATCTCGTCGATCTTGGAGTTGATGCGGTTAACATCAAAAGTAACGGGATCATCGCCGGAGAGGCCCAGCTGCACGGCAATATCGGTTCCGTGGCCGTGGCCTGTCTTGGCCAGTGAACCGTACAACAGCACACCTACTCTTTCCACTTCATGCACCCGGCCGGTAGCTTCCAGTTCCTGTAAAAAACGTAATGCGGCACGCCAGGGGCCAAGGGTATGAGAGCTGGAGGGACCTACGCCGATCTTAAAAATATCAAAAACGGAGATGCATTCGTGTGCCACTGCTTTGGTGTTTAGTTCCCAAAGGTAGGAGAAAAAGCGGGAACCTTATTTAAAATCAACCAATGTTAATTCGCAGACCAGTACCGAGTTGGCAGGGATCTTATCATCCACTGCCACACCCCCAAAACCCAGGTTTGGCGGAATAATGAGCAGGATCTTACCACCTTTGGCAATCTTCTGCAGACCGATCTGCCAGCCGGCGATATGGTCTTTCAGAGGCCGGTTATTGAAATTGGTAGGAGAAAGGGAAACGTCTATCAGTTTATCATTCAGCAGGCGGCGGGTATACATAATGGTGGGAATGTTATCCAGGGATAACATGTAGTGCACGCTGTCTCCCGGGTCCAGGATCTGGAAATAGAGACCGGTAGCGTCCCGGATAGCGTCGATATTATGGGAACGGAGGTATTGTTCTATCTGGTTATCAGCAACTCCGCTGGCATCTTCAAGAAGCGCAACATTATCCTTCTTGGCGCAGCCACTGAATAGCATCAGGCCCAGGGATAAGGAAAAAATAGCTTGTAAAACCTGCTTCATGATCGTTAAACGCGGTAGTTCGGAAGAAAGTTACAATAAAAACTCCGGTCCCGAGAGGGGACCGGAGCTGTAAAAATTATCCGTAAAAAGGATATTAATAATCCATACCCATACCGTGGCCGCCCGGCATAGCAGGAGCAGCGCCTTTAGGCTCGGGTTTGTCGGCAACTACGCATTCTGTTGTCAGGAGCATGCCAGCGATAGAAGCGGCATTTTCCAGGGCAATGCGGCTAACTTTAGTCGGGTCAATAACACCGGCAGCGATCAGATTCTCGTAAGCTTCTGTGCGGGCATTGAAACCGAAGTCGGCTTTACCTTCTTTTACTTTCTGTACTACGATAGAACCTTCGATACCAGCGTTAGCAGTGATCTGACGCAGCGGCTCTTCGATAGCACGTTTGATGATAGCGATACCGGTCTGCTCGTCGTTGTTGTCGCCTTTCAGCTTATCCAGACCTTCGATAGCGCGGATGTAAGCCACACCACCACCAGCAACGATACCTTCTTCAACGGCAGCGCGGGTAGCGTGCAGGGCATCATCAACGCGGTCTTTCTTCTCTTTCATTTCTACTTCAGTAGCAGCACCAACGTACAGTACAGCAACACCACCGCTCAGCTTAGCCAGGCGTTCCTGTAATTTCTCGCGGTCGTAGTCAGAAGTAGTAACTTCTATCTGTGCTTTGATCTGGGAGATACGTGCGGTAATGTCTTTCTTATCGCCTTTACCACCTACAACAGTAGTATTGTCTTTATCGATCGTTACAGACTCGGCTTTACCCAGGTAGGTCAGGTCAGCGTTTTCCAGTTTGTAACCCTGGTCTTCGCTGATCACGATACCACCGGTCAGGGTAGCGATGTCTGTCAGCATTTCTTTCCTTCTGTCGCCAAAGCCGGGAGCTTTTACAGCAGCCACTTTCAGGGTACCGCGCAGTTTGTTCACTACCAGGGTAGCCAGTGCTTCACCTTCCAGGTCTTCAGAGATGATCAGCAGGGGAGCGCCTTGCTGAGCCACTTTCTCCAGGATGTGCAGGATGTCCTTCATAGCGCTGATCTTTTTGTCGTAGATCAGGATGTAAGGGTTCTGCAGTTCTACCTGCATTTTTTCGCTGTTGGTGATAAAGTAAGCGGACAGATAACCACGGTCAAACTGCATACCTTCTACTACTTCTACAGTAGTGTCGGTACCTTTAGCTTCTTCTACAGTGATCACACCGTCTTTGGTCACTTTATTCATCGCTTCAGCGATCAGCTTACCGATCTCAGCGTCGTTGTTAGCGGAGATAGCAGCAACCTGCTCTATTTTCTTGGTATCGTTACCAACTTTTTCAGACTGCTTCTTCAGGTTTTCCACTACGGCTTTCACGGCTTTGTCGATACCGCGTTTCAGATCCATAGGGTTAGCGCCGGCAGCTACGTTCTTCAGGCCTTCGCCGATGATAGACTGGGCCAGTACGGTAGCAGTAGTAGTACCGTCACCTGCTACGTCAGCAGTTTTGGAAGCTACTTCTTTCACCATTTGAGCACCCATGTTCTCGATGGGATCTTCCAGGTCTATTTCTTTAGCAACAGTAACACCATCCTTGGTAACACCAGGAGCGCCGAATTTCTTTTCGATAACAACGTTGCGGCCTTTGGGACCCAGGGTCACTTTCACAGCATCGGCCAGGATGTCAACGCCCTTCTTCATCTTATTGCGGGCATCCGTGTTAAAGAATATTTGTTTTGCCATAATCGTTAATGATTTTTAAGATTTGAATGTGGAATGTTTGGGAGACTAAACAATCGCTAAAATGTCTGATTCACGCATAATTAAGTAATCATCGCCTTCGAAGCTGATCTCAGTGCCGGAGTATTTACCATACAGTACGGTATCTCCTACTTTCACAGTCACGGGCTCGTCCTTTTTACCAGGACCAGCTGCAACAACGGTACCTCTCTGTGGTTTTTCTTTTGCAGTGTCGGGAATGATGATGCCACCGGCGGTCTTTTCTTCAGCGGCTGCGGGTTTCACGATCACCCTGTCAGCTAAAGGTTTAATACTTAAATTCTTAGCCATAGTATTTAATTTTTAAAAATTGACAGCAATAAAAGGTAAGATAGAATTTTGACGCATGATCCGCCCACGAGAATTGTGCCAATGGGTATTTCGGGTCAAATTTTCAGTCAGCCAGGACGGCAAAGATAGGGAGGACTGACATAAATGTCAATTTTTCAGTGTCCGGCCCGGAAAAATGGCAGACTAAGGGTAATTTGACTTTTATTACCTAGCTTTGCGCCCTTATTAGTTCTTGTTTTAGATAGATTTAGAAAGATGATCAGTAGAAGAAACATCCGGGTAAAGGTCATGCAAACCCTTTACGCCCTGGAAACAATGGAGCCAGGCAATATTAAACCAGGTACGGCTACCAGCCTGTTAAAAGATAAGCTGGACCAAACCTGTCAGATCTTTACTTACTTACTCTACTCCCTGGTACGGGTGGCGCAATATGCGGAAATAGATTCCCAGGCCCGTGCCTCCAAGCATCTGCCCAGCGCAGAAGACCTGAACGTAAATACTAAAATAGCAGGAAACGAGTTCCTGGAACAGATCAGCACCGACAAGGGCTTCCAGGCCAACCTGGAACTGTGGAAAATGAAGCACCTGCCAGACCAGGAGCTGATCCGCAAAATATACAACAGCCTGACCGCTACGGATAATTATAAAGCATATATTAAAGAACCTTCCCGCTCCAAAGCTGCTGAAAAGGAGATCATAGAATACCTGTATAAAAATGTGCTGATCACCAATGAATTATTTCTTCAGCATATGGAAGACCACTTCCTGCACTGGGGCGATGATGCAGAGATGATGACCATCCTGATCAACAATTACCTGAACAAACCGCATCTTTTCAATTTCCTGCAGCTGATCAGCCAGGAAAAGCTGGAATACTCCAGGGAACTGCTGCTGACCGTGATCAATAAGAAAGAATACTGCCTTGAACTGATCAAGCCCAAGCTGCAGAACTGGGACCCGGAACGTATCGCAGCAGTAGACATGCTGCTGATGGAAATGGGCGTTTGCGAGTTCCTGTACTTTCCCACCATCCCTACCAAGGTAACGATCAACGAATATATCGACCTGGCCAAGACCTACAGTACCCCGCAGAGCGGACAGTTTGTCAACGGCATACTGGATAATATACTGAAAGACCTTGAACAGGCCCAGCAGATACAGAAAACCGACCGTACAAAAAAATAATATACTTTTGCGGGACGCACTATGAAACGACTTTTTTATATCCTGATTTGCATTGGTTTACTGGCAATGGCCTGCAATACAAAGGCTGCGAAAGAAAACCAGGAACATACCACTGCCGGCACGCCGGGCGATACCACAAAAGGCTTCCCTGAAATGACCTTCGAACAGACCGTTCACAATTTCGGGGAGATCACCCAGGGAGAAAAAGTGGAATATGCCTTCAAATTCACGAATACTGGCAAGAAGGACCTCCTGATCCAGAACGCCGTTTCCAGCTGCGGTTGTACCGTGCCGGAATGGCCGAAAGAACCGGTAAAACCGGGTGAGAGCGGCTACCTCAAAGTGGTGTTTGACAGCCACGGAAAAGAAGGATATACAGAAAAGGAGATCAGTATCAAAGCTAACACGGATCCTCCCTTCATACAGGGCCCAAAGATCCAGTGCACCATAAAGAAAGAAAACTAACAACTATAATACGATTTACAAATGAACATGCTGAACATTTTATTGATGGCATCACCGCAGGGCGGCCAGGGTGGCGGTTCTCCCATGGTGTCTTTACTGTTCTTCGCCGGTATGATAGTAGTAATGTGGCTATTTATGATACGTCCGCAGACTAAAAAAGCCAAACTGCAGAAGCAATTCGGCGAAGGCCTCCGCGAAGGCGATAAAATAGTTACCATTGCCGGTATCCATGGTAAGATCAAGAAGATCAACGCAGATAACACCCTGCAGCTGGAAGTAAGCCCCGGCACCTTCTTTACCATTGAACGTTCTGCTGTAAGCATGGAGTACACCCAGGCGCAACAGAAAACTACAGAAGAGAAGAAATAAGTTTGCAGTTTGCAGTGGGCAGTTTGCGCTGCCATGCAGGCTGTAGAACGAAAGAAATAGTTGTCCCGTTCCGGTTAACCGGAACGGGATTTTTATTGAGCCTGAGATTCACCTGAACTGCAAACTGCCCACTGCAAACTGCAAACTTCTCAGTAACTTGGCGGCATGTTAAAAGTAGGAATCACCGGCGGCATCGGTTCCGGAAAAACAACTGTTTGCCGCATATTTGAGCTACTGGGCATCCCTGTGTATTATGCAGACACGATGGCAAAAGACATCATGAACAGGGACCCCGATCTGAAAGAACAGGTGAAACATCATTTCGGATCTGACATCTATGACAGCAAGGGGCTGCTAAACCGTCAGCAATTAGGGAACATCGTATTCAATGACCAGGAAAAGCTGCAGCTGCTGAACTCCCTGGTACACCCGGCCACCATCCGCGATTCAGAAGCCTGGGCCTCCCGGCAGCAGGCGCCTTACGTACTGAAAGAAGCGGCACTGTTGTTCGAATCCGAAGCATTTCACTACCTGGATAAGATCATAGGCGTATCTGCCCCGCAGCCATTACGCCTGCAGCGCGCCATGCAGCGGGATAACGCCAGCCGCAATGACATACTGGCGCGGATGTATAAACAGATGGATGAAACCATCAAAATGCGTTTATGTGATTACGTTATTTATAATGACGAGCAGCAGATGGTAATACCACAGGTGCTGAAGCTGCATGAAGAGCTCTTAAACCATGGCAACAGGTAAAAAAGATCCTACAGGAAAAACCATTATCATCACAGAAGGTGCAGGCAAACAGGCAGTAACGCCGGTATTGCTGCTGGAGCTGGACAATGCCGCCGTACCGGCGCTGAAGATCAGCGCAGCGCTGATAAAGATGGTGAATGATGAGCGCAAGTGCCAACGCATGCCGCTGAACGATAAGAAATCACTTTCCATATTCAATACCCTGCCTGCGGGCGTACAACACCTGCTGCTGCCCTGTACCCAGGAAGCCATGGTGCATCGCGAACTGCAGTTGAAAGAAAAGTTCCTGGCCGCTCCGGTAAAACATCAAACCCTGCAGCAGTTTGTACAGGAAGGCATGCAGCAATACCTGTATCATACCCTGCAGCAGCTGCGGCCGCTCACTCCCCTCCTCCCCTGGTACTGCCAGGTAACGGAAAGCTCGCTGGAAAAGAAGATACGGCCGGTTACCGTCAACAATTACTCCCCCTTATTATCCTTTGAGCTGGTACGTACAGAAAGCAGCCAGCTGCGCTTGCTGGCCTTTGTTACCGTGAACGGGCAGGCCTGGCCCCTGTATGAGTTTGAACAATACAGCTTCCTGCTCCGCAGCCGGGGCGAGCTGTTCATCCTCTCCCCTGCCGATGCGCAAACCCTGGAACAGTTCCCGCTGGGCCACATGGATGTGCCAAGAGCGCAGGAAGGCGCTTTCCTGCAGCATACCCTACCTGCACTGGCAGCACGCTATCCTGTTAACAAGAACATACTACTGACCAAAGAAGAGATAGATGCACCGCCACAATGCAATATATGGCTGAGTGAGCTGAACAACGCCTTCCTCATGCTGCGCATCCAGTGGCAATACGACCGCTTTACGCTGGACGCCACCGCATCTCCCGTGGTGTGGATCACGGAAGGCGATGTGCAATATGAGATCAAACGGCACCTGGAAGCGGAAAAAGAGATGACCGCCTTTGTACGGGGACTGCATGCACGCTTTGCCCAGCAGCGCAATGACTACTTCTACCTTTCCTTTGCAGATGCAGAAAAGAGCCAGTGGCTGGTGAAATGCTACCGCAAGCTGATGGACCGCAATATCGGCGTGTACGGAATGGACGAGCTGAAACATTTCCGCTACAATACCAATATACCCGTAATGGATATACGCTGGCGGAATGATGGCAAAGACTGGCTGGACATGGATGTAAAAGTAAAGTATGGCGACCTGGAAGTGGCGCTTACCGATATACAGAAAGCGCTGCTGCACCGCCAACCGCACCTCTTGTTAAAAGACGGCACCATCGGCGTTATCCCGGAAGACTGGCAGCAAAAATATGCGCTGCTATGGAAGCTGGGCCAGGTACAGAAAGACCAGCTGCGCCTGTCCAAACTGCACTTCACGCTCTTACAGGAAGTGCTGGACACGCCGGATACTGCTGCCAAAGAAAGCGTACGGCAGAAATGGGAACGCCTGCAACAGCAGCATTTCCCCGTACCTGCTGCTATACAGGCACAGCTGCGCGATTACCAGAAAGCCGGCTTTGAGTGGATGTGCCTCCTGGATGAAATGCAATGGGGCGGCTGCCTGGCAGATGATATGGGCCTCGGTAAAACGCTGCAGACCATTACCTTTTTACAGCATGTAAGCGAGAAATATCCCGGTGAAACACAGCTGGTGGTATGTCCCACTTCGCTGATCTATAACTGGGAAAGTGAGCTGCAGAAGTTTGCACCGGGATTGCGCTATGCCATCTATCATGGTCCGGGCAGAACCTTCAACGAGCAGGAATGGCGGCAGCAACAGCTGATCATCACCAGCTACGGCACGGTACGCAGTGATGCAGATACCTTTTCGCGCTTCATATTCGGTTATGTGGTGCTGGATGAAAGCCAGGTGATCAAGAACCCCACTTCGCTCACCACCCGCGCCTTACAGGTGCTGCAATGCCGCAACCGGCTCATCCTGAGCGGTACGCCTATCCAGAACAATACCATGGACCTGTACGCACAGATGAACTTTGCCAACCCGGGACTGCTGGGCAATCAGAACTTCTTCAGAACAGAGTTTGCCATGCCCATCGATAAATATGCCGATGGCAGCAAAGCAGCCGATCTGCGGAAGATGATCTATCCCTTTATGCTGCGGCGTACCAAAGAACAGATCGCCAAAGACCTGCCGGATAAAACCGAGATCATCATGTGGTGTGAAATGGGCGATGAGCAACGGCAGGTATATAACCAGGTGAAAGCGCTTTATAAAGAGAAGCTCATGAACAGGATCCAGGAAGAAGGCCTGGCAGCCAGCGCCATCTACATCCTGGAAGGCCTTACACGGCTGCGGCAGGTATGTAATGCCCCGCAGCTGATAGGTGAACAATCAGGCGGCATTACCAGCTCTGTCAAGCTGGATGAGCTGATGCGGGAGATCGTTGACAATACAGGCACGCATAAAGTGCTGGTATTCTCGCAGTTCACCGGCATGCTGCAGCTGATCTCACAGGCAATGGACACAGCAGGCATTCCCTTCCTTTACCTGGATGGCAGCACCAAGGCAGAAACCCGCCAGGAACTGGTGTCACAATTCCAGCAGGATGATACCCAGCGGGTATTCCTGATCAGTCTTAAAGCCGGTGGCGTAGGCCTTACCCTCACCGCCGCCGATTACGTATACCTGGTAGATCCCTGGTGGAACCCGGCTGCCGAACAGCAGGCCATTGACCGTACGCACCGCATCGGGCAGCAGAACAAAGTATTTGCCTACAAGATGATCTGTAAAGACTCTGTAGAGGAAAAGATCCTGGCCCTGCAGCAACGGAAACAGATGATCGCCGATGACCTGATCAGCGAGGAGACCGGCTTCATGAAAAAGCTGACAGAAGAGGATATCGCTTTCCTGTTTAGCTAATTTTGCAGTAAATTATAAGAACAAAATATTCCCCCTATGTTACCCGGAAAAGTGATCAGATACTTTGCTGTGTTTTTGCTGGCAACCGGCGCTGCCGTACCTGATGCGTCACTGGCGCAGGAGAGCAGCGGTCAGCCTGCCATGTTCCGCCTTCAACGGGGCACGAATATCAGTCACTGGTTATCACAAAGCACGCGGCGGGGAAAAGACAGGGCAGCTTTCTTTACGGAGAAGGATGTAAAGGCTATTGCATCGTATGGCTTTGACCATATTCGTATACCGGTGGATGAAGAGCAATTGTGGACGGAAAAGAACGAACCGGTAAAAGAGGCTTTCCAGCTGCTGCACCAGGCCTTGCAATGGTGCTACCTGCACCATCTGAGCGCCGTAGTAGACCTGCATATCTTACGAAGCCATCATTTTAATGCACAGGAAAAACCGCTGTGGACAAAGCCCGAGGCACAGGAGCGTTTCCTGCAATGCTGGCGGGAGCTGAGCGCAGAACTGAAAAGATATCCCGTTACTATGCTGGCCTATGAGCTGATGAACGAACCGGTAGCTGACAGCGCAGAACAATGGAACGAACTGCTGGCACGCGGCATCCAGGTGATCCGGGAAAAAGAACCGGAGCGCATGATCATCATCGGCAGTAACAAATGGCAATCTGTCAGCACCTTCGCTGAGCTGAAAGTACCGGAGAATGACAAGCATATTATGCTCAGCTTTCACTATTACAATCCTTTCTACCTCACGCATCACATGGCCAGCTGGACGAACATACAGAGCTATGACGGGCCGGTACATTACCCCGGGCCTACTATCACTAAAAAAGAACTGGAAGCCCTGCCGGCCTCTATTAAGAATTTACTTCCCGGCAGCGATCAGCCCTATGATACAGAGTTGATGGAAGCGCAGATGCAACCGGCCATACAGCTGGCGAAAAAATTACAGTTACCCTTGTATTGCGGAGAATGGGGATGTTTGAATACCACACCCAGGAAAGACAGATTGCGGTGGTACAGGGATGTAAGGAAAGTATTGGAGAAGAATGGAATTGCATGGAGTAACTGGGATTATAAGGGCAAAGGATTTGGATTTATAGGGGAGGATGAGGAAGTGGATAAGGGCTTGTTGAAGGTGCTGGTGAAGTAAGAAATAAAATTTGGTCTTCATCCCCGTCATTGCGAGGAGCCATAGGGCAAAGAGCGCGGGGCGACGAAGCAATCTCTTAACACAATCTACTAACTGATCTCCGCGAAGATTATGTCAAGAGATTGCTTCGTCGCCCCGCGCACAAAAGGCTTGACCGCTCCTCGCAATGACGCGGAGGGAGAGAAAAAGAAAAGGTCCGGAACGACGCCGGACCTTTTTTCTTATCAAACATTTAATTGAACACTATTTCTTCACTGTCGTTGTCGCAGCAGGAGCCGTTACCTTTTTAGCAGGTATTGCTTCGCCTTCATTAGACAGTTGGTTCTTCCGGTCGAAGTCCACCAGTACCGGTGCAGCTACGAAGATGGAAGAGTAAGTACCGGTGAGCACACCGATCAGCATCGCGAAGGCGAAACCGCGGGTTACTTCTCCACCGAATACAAAGAGGATCAGGATGGTCAGGAACACGGTCAGTGAGGTCATAATGGTACGGCTCAGCGTATCATTGATCGCTCTGTTGATAGTAGTGTTTCTGTCTGCGCCTTTATTATCACGGAAGTATTCGCGGATACGGTCAAACACGATCACGGTATCGTTCATCGAGAAGCCTATCACGGTAAGGATAGCCGCAATGAAGTGCTGGTCGATCTCCAGGGTGAAAGGTACGATATCCTTACAGAAGGAGAACACCGCCAGTGTAACCAATACGTCGTGCAAGAGGGAGAAGATCGTACCGATAGAATACTGCCATTTGCTGAAACGGATCAGTATGTACAGGAAGATCACTACCAGGGAGAGCACGGTGGCTTTGATGGCGCCTGCGCGAAGGTCGTCGGAGATAGTGGGCGATACAGTCTGTGATCCTACAATATAGCGGTTTACAAAACCATCATAGTTCACGCCTGCCTCATAATATTTCTTCAGGCCGGCATACAGTTTCTCTGTTACTTCCCTGTCTACTTCTATACCTTGTTCATCTATCTTATAAGCAGTGGTGATGTTCAGCTGGTTGGCGCTGCCACCGATGGTCTTCACATACGGTTCAGAACCAAATACCTGCTGCAGCTCTTCACGCACTACGTTCTCATCTACGGGTTTCTCGAAGCGGATGGTAAAGCTACGGCCACCGGAGAAGTCGATACCGTGGTTAAAGCCATGGAAGAAAGAAGCTACGCCCATGATCATTACCACAGCGGAGATACCGTAAGCGATCTTTCTTTTTCCTACGAAGTCGAAATTAGCATGCTTGAATATCTTACGGGAAACAGGTGTAAAGTATTCAAAGTGTCTTTTCTTATTAGTCCACCAATCGGTTACCATACGGGATACCAGGATACCGCAGAACAGGGACAGTAACAGACCGATGATCTGGGTAGTTGCAAAGCCCAGTACCGGGCCTAAACCAAAGTAGAACAGGATGATAGCGGTCAGCAGCGAGGTCACGTGACCGTCGAGCACAGGCGCATAAGATCGTTTGTAACCGTCTTCTATCGCCTGCTGGTACGATTTACCCCGGCTTAGCTCATCCTTGATCCTTTCAAATATGATCACATTCGTATCCACTGCCATACCGATGGTCAGTACCAGACCGGCGATACCAGGCATGGTGAGCGTAGCGCCCAGGGAAGCCAGGATACCTACGGTGAACAGCAGGTTGAGGATCAATGCGATATTGGCAACCCAACCACCCGTGTTGTAGTATACCAGCATCAATACAAATATGATAGCAAAGGAGATAGCGAATGATTTAGCGCCGGCGGCGATGGATTCAGCACCGAGGGTAGGACCTACGATCTGTTCCTGTACGATCCGGGCCGGAGCAGGCATTTTACCTGATTTCAGGATATTAGCCAGGTCAGTTGCCTCTTCCACGGTAAAGCTGCCGCTGATAGAAGAACGTCCGCCGGGGATCTCACCGCGGATAGAAGGAGCGGAATATACGATACCGTCCAGTACAACGGCTACGAAGTTCAGGGTACGCTCGTCGCTGGGATTGGAAGGAGCCAGTCTGCCGGTCATTTTCCTCCATTTCCGGGCGCCTTCGTTGTCCATGCTCATGCTCACCTCAGGTGTACCGTTTTGCTGATCGTAGTCCTGGTGGGCGTCTACCACAGTAGCACCGCTCACTTCGGGATCAGGGTTGGTCGGGTTCACTTTGATGGCATACACCGGAACGGCAGCGTTCCTGTCTTCCTTATTTTCCTGTCCGTATGCAAACACCACATCTTTAGGCAGTACGCTTCTTACAGAAGGTATGCGCAGGTAGCGGTGGAAGGTAGCGGTATCTTTAGGCTGTATGAAACCAACCACGGGGCCGATCTGAAGCTGGCCATCCCTGGAGATGTTCGGGTACAGTACCGTGAAAAGCGGGTTTGTTTTAGCAAATTCTGCCTGGAGCTCCTCCTTGGTTTTGGCGGAATCGGCTTTCTTGCCTTTTGCGCTGTCTGCCAGGTAGCTGGCCAGACTGCCGGTTTTGGCGGTGTCTGATTTAGCTTTGGCGGCAGTAGTATCAGCAGCTGCGGCAGCCAGAGCGGCAGAATCCGTTGCATTGGCAGAATCTGCTGCAGGGGCTTTACCACCCAGCGCAGCTTTCAGGGCCTCGTTCATGGGCTGGAGCACAGTACCGGCGAATTCCTGGTTCCGGTAGGTTTCACGGAATTCGAGGTTAGCGCTGGCCTGCAGGTATCTTCTTACCCTGTCCGGGTTGTCAACACCTGCCAGTTCCACGGAGATGATCCCCTTATTGGCGTCCAGGCTGATATTGGGCTGCGCAACGCCGAACTTGTCGATACGTTTCTGCAGTACCAGGTAAGTATTCTTGATAGCAGCACCGGCCTCACGACGGATCACGTTGAGTACCTGCTGGTTAGTAGAATTAAAGTTGATATCTTTCTGGTTGGCGTTGCCGAAGATAGTAGCCAAACGGCCACTGGGTTGTACTTCTTCATAAGCCGTTCCGAAAAGGGACACGAAATCGGACTGGCTGGCCTTTTTACGCTGTTTTGCCAGCTCCAGGGCCTTGTTAAAGGCAGGATCCTTGGAGTTGCCGCTCAGCGCACGGATAACGTCTTCAACACTCACTTCGAGCACCACGTTCATACCTCCCTGGAGGTCAAGACCCAGGTTCAGCTCCTTTTCCTTCGCTTTGGTATAGGTGGTATACCAGGGGAAGCCGGCAATCTGCTTATTGCCAACGCTGTCCAGGATCTCCTGCTTTCTTAATTTAATGAGGTCGTTCAGTGTATCCTGGTAAAAAGCCTGTTGCTCTTTACTGCCCGGATATTTTTGCTCAGGTGTAGGATTTTGCTTGGTCACATCGTTTTTTGCCTGCGATGCTACCTTCTTATCGTAGTTACGTACCAAGAACGTAAAGGACAATTGGTACAGCGATATCAGGATAAGCGCGCCCGCAAAAAGTCTAACCAGTCCCTTTAATTGCATATACTTTCGGGTTTATAAATTTTTTTTAAGAGTTGCAAAGATAGAATTTAAATTGATATATTAAAGCCTTGCCAAGAATGGGCCTTTTGTGCTATTTTTTTTATCCAATCTGACGACTATGCGCTATTTCGTTCTTTGGTTGATTCTGCTATCTGCGTGCAACACCGACAAATATATGCAAACCCGCCATTATCCTGTTACAGATAATTTTCTGGACACCTTCCTGAAGGCGCATGCGGCCGTGCTGGGTCCCGTTTTTGCGGCCCCTGAAACCTATCATTTACAGATCATTTATACCCGGATAGACCGGGACGCCCATAACCGCCCCCACTTCCGGGACTATCACTACCGGGTAGGCGGCGGGCAGTATTTTTACCCCGCCTCCACCGTCAAGCTGGCAGGCGCGGCCCTGGCCCTGGAGAAACTGAACGACCTGCAGATACCGGGGCTTACCCGCTTTACCCCCATGTTCTCTGACAGTCTGCCCGGCATCACTCCTGCCGTACAGCACGATACCACTGCAGCAAACAGGCTGCCCAGCATTGCCCATTATATAAAAAAGATCCTCCTCGTAAGCGATAATGACGCCTTCAACCGTTTATATGAGTTTGTGGGCCAGGAAGAATTCAACCGGCGTTTGTGGCAGAAGGGCTATAAGGATGTGCAGATCAGGCACAGAACCGGTATCCGGCTGGATGCGATAAAAGAGCGGAACACCAATGCCGTGAGGTTTGAGGACCAGGGCCGGGTACTCTATGAACAGCCGGCCCGTTACAGCCACCTGGCTTTCAGCCCCCGGTATGACAGCGTAGGCAGGGCATATTATAACAGACGGCGGGAGTTCGTGAACAAACCAATGGATTTTTCGCTGCGCAACCGCCTCCCCCTGGCGGATGCACATATGATGCTGCGAAGCATAATTTTTCCGGAAAGTGTAACAAAAGAACGGCGTTTCCGTTTAACGGACGGCGACTATGAATGGCTGTACAGGTGTATGTCACAACTTCCGGGAGAAGCAGCATATCCCGCTTATGACACAACGGAATTTTACCCGGCATATGTAAAATTCCTGTTGTTCGGAGGCGACAGACGCCTGCAGATACCATCCAACATCCGCATTTTCAATAAACCGGGATGGGCCTATGGATTTTTAACGGATGTGGCATATATTGCGGACTTCGCTAACCAGGTGGAATTCATGGTATCGGCAACTATATATGTCAATAAAAACGGCATCACAGGCGACAGGTATTATTACAATGAGATTGGGAAACCTTTTATGAAAGCATTGGGAAAAGTATTGTACGAATATGAATTGCAGCGGAAAAGACGACACAGGCCCGACCTTTCACGTTATAAACTGATGTATACAGAGGCGCCTGTAACAAACAAACTTGCTAACACTTATAATCAAATCAAATAAAAAACCGTGTGATGAGGACTAAAAAGTACCGCTTATGGGCAGCAGCCGCCCTCGCTTTAACTGTTACCGGGTTTAGCGCATGTCTGAAATCAGACAATCCTACACCGTCAAGACCGAAAGCTAACTATGTGTTTTTAAATGCTTCTACCTTTGCCCCCGGCATTGACATCTACAACAATGGTACGAAGCTCACCACTACCGCACCCTTTAAGATCGGCCAGTACTCCGATTACTACACGTACCGGGGCACACAGGACTTTACCTTCAAAAAAGGTGGCGCAGACAGCACTTTAGGCTCTATTGTCGCAGCATTCGATTCATTGCAGATCTATACAATCGTGATGTATGGTGAGCAGCCCCAGTTCAGGGCCGTGAGGAATGATTTTACCAACGCCGATGGCGCCAAGGTGAATGTGCGTTTTTACCAGCTGAGCCCCAACTCCGGCCCGGTAGACTTTTACCTGGATGGCAAGAAAGTAGACAGCAGCCACTATTATGACGCCGGCCAGCTGAGAAGCGACTTTACAGCACTGAGCCCCAACGGTATCAGCTCATCCAAGCTGACAGTGAAAGTAGCCGGCAAAGACTCTGTACTGGCTGAAACCACCAGCCCCAAATGGAGCTTCCAGACCGGTGGCGTATACACGATATACTATATCGGCCTGAGAGGAGTAAGCGGCGACAATGCACCGCAGGTAAACAACGTAATAAGCTACTTCTAAGCAACATAACGGATCACAGATCATACAAGGAGATCGGGCTGAACCTGGGTTCAGCCCGATCTTTTTTATTCCGCCAATAAAATACATTCTGCTATCCACTTTCAGTTTTTTACTGTAGGTTTGCCCAGGTCAATCCTTCTTATTCTATGACACAACTCGCAGAAAGACTATCGCGCATATCCGAGCCGGAAACGATCAAAATGGCAAAACTGAGCCGGGAACTGAAAGCACAGGGCATTGATATTGTAGACCTGAGCATAGGGGAACCTGACTTTGATACGCCCACTCATATTAAAGATGCAGCCAAGAAGGCAATAGACGAGGGCTATACCCATTACACCCCGGTAGCCGGTTATGCAGATCTGCGACAAGCTGTAACACAGAAACTGAAACGGGATAATAACCTGGATTACACACCGGATCAGATCATCGTATCCACCGGCGCGAAGCAAAGCATTGCCAACGCAGTGCTGAGCATCATAGACCCGGGCGATGAAGTGATCATCCCCACACCTTACTGGGTTACCTACTCGGAACTGGTGAAGCTCTGCCAGGGAGAAATCGTATTTGTACCCTGCAGCATCCAGAACAAATATAAGATCACGCCGGAACAGCTGGAAGCAGCCATCACGCCAAAAACCAAGCTGTTCATGTTCTCCAGCCCCTGCAACCCTACCGGGGCAGTATATTCCAAAGCAGAACTGGAAGCGCTGGCAGCTGTGTTTATGAAACACCCGGAGATCTACATTATCGCAGACGAGATCTACGAATATATCAACTACGTAGGCAAACATGAGAGCATTGCCCAATTCGGAGACCTGAAAGAACGTACCATCATCATCAACGGTTTGAGCAAAGGCTTTGCCATGACCGGCTGGCGCCTGGGCTACCTGGCTGCCCCCACTGCGGTAGCCAAAGCGGCAGACAAGATCCAAAGCCAGTTCACCTCCGCCACCTGCTCTATTACCCAGCGGGCGGCCATTACGGCGCTCACCGGAGACCTTGCCCCTTCGCTGGCGATGGTAGAAGAGTTCAAAAAAAGACGCAGCTTTATCTACAAAGCCCTTTCCGACATTCCCGGTCTTAAGGTGATCGAACCGGAAGGCGCTTTCTACATGTTCCCGGATGTCAGCGCATTTTTTGGCAAATCAGCCGATGGCGTGACAATGAACAATGCAGATGACCTGTGCAGCTACCTCCTGCATAAGGCCCATGTAACCATGGTAACCGGCAGCGCTTTCAAACAGGATAATTGTATCCGGATCTCTTACGCCAATTCTATGGAAAAGCTGGAAGAAGGGATGAAGAGAATGAGGAAGGGATTGGAGGCGCTGAAATAAAGCCGCAAGCCATCAGCTGCAAGCTACAAGCGATTGTCGTGGATAAACTGTCATGGTGAAAATTATCTGTTATAATTATTGAATATATTCCATATATATTTGCATGAAAATTATTGAGCAAAGATGCCTTCCAGTCAAACACTCCTGTACATTGTAATTACGATAGGCGCTATCGCGCTGATATATATGACCATCAAAGATCTGATCAAAAAGCCGGGCAAACAGGGCGGAGCCAGTGACGAAGGCCAGCAGAGCGGGAATACAGGCGCCAGCGCCGCCGTACTGCCCTTACAGTTACAGGCCTATGAAAGACTGGTATTGCTGGTTGATCGCATCAACCCGCAAAACCTGGTCAGCCGGATCTACCAGCCGGAGCTCACCGTGGTAGACATGCAGATCGCCATGGTGCACACCATCAGGGCAGAATTTGACCACAATATCTCCCAGCAGATCTATGTATCTCCTACCGCCTGGGAAACCGTAAAAACCTTCAAGGAGCAGAGCATTACCATCATTAACCAGATCGCCACCCAGCTGCCGCAGGATGCGCCTGCCAAGGAATTGAATAAGCAACTGCTGGAGGTTTATCTGCAGTCAGAAGAATCACCGGCAGAAGTGGCGGCACAGATACTGAATGCAGAAGCGAAGAAGATCATGAAATAATCTATTCTTTATTTACCATGTTCACCCGTTTGGGGCGGATCACTTCATACAACAGATAGCTTTTTCCATTGAATGAGATATACAGCGGCTGTCCCATGTACCAGGGCGTACCGGGAGCAGCCTTGGCATGGGCCTGAATATGCAGGTGCGGTTCTGAGCTGAAGCCTGAATTGCCCACGCAGCCCAGGGCCTGGCCTTGTACTACCCACTGCCCTTCATGCACTACCACACTGCCTTTTTTCATGTGCGCCAGGAATACGTAACCGGCATCCGTTTCAAGCAATACCTGGTTAGTGTTCTGCGGGCCTCTGTCCATATTGGGCGGAATGTTATCCGGGTTATCGCTGTAAGCCCGCAGCACACGGCCGCTGGCAGGACTGTAAATCGTATCGTTGAAGATCTCATAGTCTTCCAGCCGGCTGCTGAATACTTTGTCAGCCCTCCCACCCCACTTGTTCAGTTTTACAATATCCATCGCGTAAATGGCGCCGCGCAGGCTGAAATGAAAAAGATTGGTAGGTAATCCTTTACCACCCTGCAACACAAAATAACGGCCTGTTTTAAGCGGGAACGCCAGCTCTATCTTTTGCTGTTTCAATCCGGTAGTACCGGTAAAGTAACCGATACAAAGACAGACGAGGATCCCTGTCCAGAAAAAGGAGAGCCCCCGTTTCCACGGACGGGGCGCCCTGGCGGCCTTACTCTTTTTGCGGATAAAACCGCTCAGCAAACATAGCAGCAAACAAATGCCGAACGCATATTTGGCATTCACCGTGAGGTATACCCATGTGCCATACAGGTATATGAAAACGCCCAAAGACAGGGCCAGCAACAAGCGGGACCAGCTATACCGGAGTGGTTTACCGGTAGCTGTGAACATAAAATACAGGCTGAGCAACGCCAATGCTAATGTGACTAATAATATTCCGTAAATAAACATATCTTATCAGCTGTTAAGCAAATATCTGTTTTCATCTGCAAATTCGTATAACCCCGTTTAAAAGACCAAAATTATGTAACATTGTTTATGGAAAAACATGTAACAGATGCGGGCATCCGGATACAACCGGTGTATACGCAAGCGGTACCCATGACAGAGCTGCCCGGACAGTTTCCTTACACACGGGGCATACATGCCACTATGTATCGTGACAAACTTTGGACCATGCGGCAATATGCGGGCTTCAGCACCGCAGAAGCATCCAACCAGCGCTACCACTATCTTTTAAAACAGGGCGTGATGGGCTTAAGCGTAGCCTTTGACCTGCCCACCCAGATAGGTTACGATTCTGATCATGCCATGGCAGAGGGCGAAGTAGGAAAAGTAGGCGTAGCCATCGATTCGCTGGAAGATATGGAACGCCTGTTTGCAGGCATCCGCCTGGAAGATATCTCCACCTCCATGACCATCAATTCTACTGCATTTATATTACTGGCCCTCTACATTGCACTGGCGAAGAAACAGGGGGCAGACCTGCAAAAACTATCAGGCACCATCCAGAATGATATACTGAAAGAGTACGCAGCCCGCGGCACTTTTATCTATCCTCCACAGCCTTCCATGCGCCTGATCACCGATATATTCGCCTATTGCAGCCGGGAAGTGCCCAAGTGGAACACCATCTCCATCAGCGGTTACCATATACGGGAAGCAGGGGCTAATGCGGTGCAGGAACTGGCATTCACCCTTTCTAACGGCAAGGCCTATCTGAAGGCGGCCCTGGAACAGGGACTGGATATCAACGTGTTTGCCCAGCGGCTCTCCTTTTTCTTTAATGCCCATAACCACCTGTTTGAGGAAGTGGCCAAATTCAGGGCAGCACGCCGCATGTGGGCGCAGATCACTCAATCCCTGGGCGCCACAGACGCTAAGGCACAAATGTTGCGTTTCCATACACAAACAGGGGGCAGCACGCTTACCGCACAGCAGCCACATAACAATATCGTAAGGGTAGCTGTACAAACGCTGGCAGCCACTATGGGCGGCACACAGTCATTGCATACCAATGGCTTTGATGAGGCATTGTCGCTGCCCACAGAGGAAGCTGCCCGCATCGCCCTCCGTACCCAGCAGATCATCGGGTATGAGAGTGGTGTTGCAGATACGGTAGATCCCTTTGCGGGCTCCTATTATGTGGAAGCGCTGACAAACGAAGTGGAAGCCAGAGCCTGGGAGCTGATCAACCGGATAGACGCCATGGGCGGGGCCGTAAGCGCTATTGAACAAGGCTTTATACAGGATGAGATCGCGCGCAGCGCCTATAAATACCAGCAGCAGGTAGAGAGCGGAGAAAAGATCATTGTGGGGGTGAACAAGTTCGCCATGGAGGAACATGCCACACCTGAAATATTCCGGATAGACGACAGCATTCGCAAGGTACAGACAGAGCGCCTGCAGGCACTGCGGGCAAAGCGGGACAATCAAAAAGTACAGGCCCTCCTGCAGCAGCTGGAAACGCAGGCAGGCACCACGGAAAACCTGATGCCATTAGTGGTAACAGCCGTAGAAAACCTTTGCACACTTGGGGAGATAGCGGACACATTGAGGAAGGTGTGGGGAGAGCATAGATAATTAAAAATTCGTAATTACATTTGTTGCATGCGTCTGATCTACTATAACAGTTGCCCGTTATGCGGGTCGTCCAACATAAGAAAGGTACTTACAGCAAAGGATCATACAGTATCCGGTGAACAATTTGAGATCTGGCACTGCGGCCATTGCACAGGGCGTTTTACGCAGAATGTGCCAAGCAGCAGCCGCATTGGCCGTTATTATCAATCGCAGGAATACATCAGCCATACGGAGACAAAAAAAGGGCTCATTAACCGTTTATACCACAGCGTTAGGAAGATCACCATGCGCTCCAAACAGAACTGGGTGAGGGCGGCAACGGGCCTCAAAACCGGCGCGCTGCTGGATATCGGTTCCGGCACAGGCGCTTTCCTGCATTACATGCAGCAGAACGGATGGCAGGCCACCGGACTGGAGCCCGACGAGCAGGCGCGCGATAATGCAAAGAAGATCTACAATGTGGATGCACAACCTGTAGAACAACTCTTCTCTCTGCCGGCCGCCTCTTTTGACGCCATTACCATGTGGCATGTGCTGGAGCATGTGCATGAGGTGCATGCCTATCTGCAGCAGATCCGTACTTTACTGAAACCAGGAGGCTCCCTGCTGATAGCAGTGCCCAACTATACTTCGCCGGATGCAGAACATTACGGCCCATTCTGGGCGGCCTATGATGTGCCCCGGCATCTCTACCACTTCTCTCCTGCTGCCATGGAGCAGCTACTGCAACAGCACCAGCTGAAGATCGTAAAGAAACACCCCATGGTGTTCGATGCCTTTTACGTAAGCCTGCTCAGCGAAAAATGCAAAACCGGCCATAGCCGTATTATAGCCGGCGCCTGGAGCGGGTTCCGCTCTTATCGTAAAGCATTGAAGGAAACGGACAGGTGTAGTTCGATCGTGTATGAATGTAAGTTAGTTTGAGTTGCATCATTCAATCCCTTCATTGCTTTAGGCCCAGCTACATGTAAGGGTCTCCCTCCCCCGTCATTGCAAGTCGCAAGGAAGAAACCTGGGTCTCCCTCCCCGTCATTGCGAGGAGCAGTAGGGCCCAGAGCGTGGAGCGACGAAGCAATCTCCTAACACAATCTCCGCGAAGATTATCTGGAAGATTGCGTCAGAAGATTGCTTCGTCGCGGCCAACCCACCCACGCCATGCAGCTCCTCGCAATGACGGGGACGGAGACCTGTTTGTCGTTTGTGAGATTGTTTCGTCGCCCCGCACACATGGCTTAACTCCCCGCAATGACGGACATTTACATGGAGCTGGGCCTAAAGCAATGACAGGGATGAAGCCTCTCAAACTTTTTAATACAAGTAATTCAACGCTATTATATCATTCGCATTAAACGTCCTGTTGCCGCCGTTAGAACAAGCCAGCATCCAGGAACCTGCATCAGGACCTGATGGCGTACCGGGAATACGTACAGCGCCTACACCGGCAGAACCTTCGTTACCTGCGCCACTGCTACCGCAGCTGTATGCACGATTCATATAGTCTGTATGACGCATGCCGATACAATGGCCCATTTCGTGCTGGATCACTGAGCCTACATAATTTACGTTAGGATTGCTGCCATATGCCTGCGGGTGGGTGTTCATACGGATCGTGCTGTATGGATTACCACTGGAAGTGGGGAAACCAGCAGAGCCCAGGGTAATGAAACCGCCGCTGGGAGCTTCATAAAAGCCCTGCAGGGTAATGTTGGCAGTGCCGCTGGTAATCCGCTGGAAGTGCAGGCTCAGGTTCAGTGCATTGTAGCGCTGAATGGCCAGATCAGCACCGTCAATGAAGGCCTGTGTAAGACCCGTCACCTTTACAGTAATAGTACGGGGCAGGCCTGTTACCAGGTTATTGGTGCGGTACTGTTCCACTTCTGCGATACGCAGGGTGGGAGAAGTAGATGCGGCGGCCAGCTCTTTTTCATCCAGCAGGATATCCCCTTCTACGAGATACCCGCCTGTTACTTTTCTTACATCTGCGGTGCTAAAACCTTTGTTGCTGATCTGCTGCAATACATCCTGCGAGATCTTTGGCGCTTCCTGTTTTGCAGTGTCATTGTTGTCTTTCTGACAGGCAGTAAATAAAGCGCCTACCAGGATGCAAGCTGTCAATGTACGGGTTACTTGTTTGATCATAGATGTGGTTTTTGGGTTTTGGATTCTTGATCTGATTTGCTCATGCATAGTATATCTGTATTTAAATAGGATACAATAGGCCATACAAGGGCTTACAGCGCAGCTAATGCGCGCGCAGCAAGGGCTTCGGGAACCGGTTCAAATAATAGGGCTGGAGCAAAAAAGGATGATAACGTGAAATATGTTATTTCACCTTTCATTCATTTTTCACCTTTCTTCCGTAAGTAAATACAGGAATTAAAACTCAGACATAGTGCTCTGCTTAGTGCTCTTTAATGCTCTGCTAAAACGGTTCAGATTTAGATGTTGTTTTGTTTTCTCAATTCAGATTTTGGCGCTTATTCGTTCATTCTTTCACAGTTTTCAATATTACAACATTCGCATAATTTAAAAAAAACATTTTTTAATCCCTCAACAAAAAATTGGGATGTCCGTCTAATTGCAGTAGCTTTATTATTGCGCATTTTAATCATATTTCCCGCATGAGAGCCAACGTCGCAAAATCTTTATGGACGCTGCTGTTCCTGTTTGTTTACCTGCAGCTCAATGCCCGGCAACAACCAGGTACAGACACTGTATTACAACGATATGGCATTGTAACAGATAGCGGTAATGTAATAAGCAACCGCAATAAAACCGGGTTTTACCTGGTGAAATTCCGCGTATATCCCGGTCAGTCTGTATTGCAAAAGTACGGCAGCAGGAAAGCATTAAGTCCCTTGCATTATATACTGCAACAGCCAGTTACAGATACTGCATTATTACGCAATGTTGTTTATACTTATGCAGCCAACAGCAACTGGAAAAGCAGCACGCCCTTGTTGCAACAGCTGGAACTGCTTAAAGACAAAGACAGCATTACCCTGCAGGCCAGCACCAATCCTGCGCTGGCGCCGCCCGCCTGGTGCCATGTACGAAGACAGCCCACCCGCAGCATCGCCATTCTTACGGTAAGAAAACATGACTGGCCGCAGTTCATTGCACAGGCATCCGTTCTCTTTGCAGACAAGTTGCGGCAGGCACGCACGGAGACCATTGTAAGCAACAATGATATGACGCTGAACCGCATCAGCACCGTACAACAGTTGTATCCTCAACTGCAGGGCAATCAAATGACCGTATCTATCAAAGAGAATTTATTTGATACTACAGATGCCGACCTGCAGGGAAGATACCGGGCTTCCGGCATCAGCTCCGGCACAGTAGACGCACACGCCACTATCATGGCCACACTCATTGCCGGTGCCGGCAATACAGGACCGGAAGGAAAGGGCGCCGCTCCGGGCGCCAGGCTGAGCTCATCTGATTTTAACAGCACTACCACTGACAATAAATTACTGCCTGACGATCCTGCAAATTACCAGCAACTGGGCATCCGCTTGCAGAACCACTCTTATGGCACCGGTATAGAGAACTATTATGGTACAGAAGCCGCTGCCTATGATGAACAGGCACAGGACCTGGATACCCTGCTGCATGTTTTCTCTTCCGGCAATGATGGCAACAGTACGTCTGCCAGCGGCATCTATAGCGGTATTGCCGGACTGGCAAATCTATCAGGCACGTATAAACATGCGAAGAACGTGCTGGTAGCAGGCGCTACAAACGGCCTCAACGGCATACTGGCACTAAGTTCCAAAGGCCCAGCCTATGACGGAAGGGTAAAACCGGAACTGGTGGCTTACGGTGTAGACGGCACTTCCAATGCATCCGCCCTAACCAGCGGTATCGCCACACTGGTACAGGACGCTTATATACAGCAAATAGGCAAAGCCCCTGCTGCCACCTTACTAAAAACAGTACTGATCAACAGCGCAGATGATGTAGGTAATCTGCATGTTGATTACAGCAGCGGCTACGGCGCCATCAACGCCCTGAAAGCTGTGAAGACGATAGCAGAGGACCGCTTCTTTGGCGGCAGCGCCACCAATGGCAGCAGCCAGTCCTTTCCTATCAGTGTACCCGCAGGTACCGGACAACTGAAAGTAACATTAGGCTGGAACGACCCTGCTGCCACAGTGGATGCTGTCAAAGCCCTGGTGAACGACCTTGATCTGTGGGTGGAAGATGCAGGCGGTAAACGTTATGATCCCTGGATATTAAGCAGCTACCCTGCAGCAGATTCGTTACGCGCAGCTGCCCGCCGCGGCAGGGATACCCTGAACAATACAGAACAGGTAACTATAGACAACCCCTCCGGCACTATTCGTATACACGTAAACGGTAGGGCTGTCAGCAGCGCTTCGCAGTCCTTTTTTGTGGCCTATGAATTTACACCCTCCGCTTATTTTAACTGGGAATACCCGGCACCGCAAAGTATGCTGAGCACTAATGCCAGTGCGCCTTTGCGCTGGAGCACTGCTTACAGCGGCACGGGAACGGTACAGTATAGCCTGGACAGCAGCAACTGGCAAACCATTGTACAGGATATCTCATTGCAAAGCGGCACCATCAGCTGGACAGTACCGGATGTTTTTTCCAAAGCCTGGCTGCGCATGCAAACCGCAAACGGCACCTTTACCAGCGCCGCCTTTTTTATTTCCAAAGCGCCGGAACCACAGGTAGGCTTTAACTGTACAGATTCCGTACTTTTATACTGGCCTTCTTTACCGAATACGGCCAGTTATGAAGTATATGTGCTGAACGGCCCCTATCTCAGCACTTACACCCGCACTACCGATACTTTTGTCGTAATACAGAAAAAGGATCTCAGCGGCACCTGGCTGGCGGTAAGCGCCATACATGCAAACGGCTGGGCCGGTGTGAAAAGCTATTCACTGGACTACCAGAACCAGGGCGTGAGCTGTTATGTAGCCAGCCTGCTGGCAGACGCGGAGAATGATGCAACAGTAAGGCTGACCCTCAGCCTGGGCAGCCTGTATAATCTCCGTACCATCTGGTGGGAAGCGCTTGGTTCCAATGGCTTTGCCACCCTGCAATCCACCACCATTGACGGTAATACCAGCTATACGATCATTGATAACGCGCCCCACTCCGGCTTGAACTATTACCGGGTACGGATGGAGACCACAGACGGACGCATGATCCTTTCCGATACTGTATTTGCCGCCATTGTAGGCGCCAACAATACTTTTGTGCTGTTCCCCAACCCGGTCACCAATACCTTGCAATTATTAACCAAAGCTGCGCAGGAACGGCAAATGCGGATCTTCGACATCAGCGGGCGCCTGGTACGCGCCTACCTGCTAACCAATATGCAGGAAAGCATCGACATTACCGATCTGACACCCGGCGTATATGTAGTAGCGATATACGAAGAAGGCAAACGTGTGTTTGTACAAAAGGTAGTAAAGGTGGGGTACTAGCTGAATGCGCTCACCAGGGTGGCGCTGATCTTTTTTGCGATCGTAGAATCTGCGTCAAGCAAAGGATTAAAAATGGTCACGCTCATACCCGCCATCTTGCCTGTCAGCAGCAACTGACGAATAAAGTATTCCACCTGCTCAAAACGGAGGCCTCCCGGCAGGCGATACTCCACGGCAGGGTTTACATCGTCTGATAATACATCGGTGTCAAAATGCAGCCAAAAACCACTGGTATCCCATTGGTTCATGTGAGCTATCACCGAGGCCGTTACTTTCTCTATTCCATTCTTTTCAATAGCAGCCAGATCGAACACGCGGATAGGTGTATCCCGGATATCCTGCGAACCGTATTGTGCTGCCTCCGCGGCGTCGCGCTGCCCTACCTGGATCACATGTTCATCCCGTACATAGGGCCGCAGATCATTCATATTCGTGAGTTTGTCAGGCCCACGGCCGGTAACAATGGCCAGGTCCATATCCGCCACTTCACCGGTAATCGATTTTTCAGGCTCATAGAAATCGGCATGGGCATCCAGGAAAACAAGGCCATAGGAGCCTGCAGATTTAAGCCCGGACATGATGCCCAGCAAGATGCTGCAGTCGCCGCCCAGCACCAATGCAAAGCGCTGCAGCCGTATAGTGGATGCAACAATATCCGCCAGGTGCTGGGAGAAATTAACGATAGCGTCTGTATTAAGGCAATTGGTGTCTGCATCCCGCAGGCCGCTGTACTGGGAGTTAATAGTTGGCAGGTGCAGTACCGGGTATTGTAACTGGAGCTTTGTATCAAGGCCGGTAGAAAGTAGCCGGCCGGCCAGGTGCTCAACGCCGGAAGGTTTCAGGCCCAGGATGGATGGCGCCGTGATCAGTTCAATATCTACTTTCGGTGCTCGCATATAACGTGGTTTTCAATTACACCGCAAAAAGAAGACCGTAAAAGCAAAATGATGCCTTTACGGTCTTTAAATATTTATAATGCCACTGCTTACAGGTGGATAGCTTCGCCGTAAGCCGCTTCTATAGCGTCTTTCACCGCTTCGCTCATCGTGGGGTGCGGGTGGATGGAATCCAGCACTTCCTGGTAAGTAGTTTCCAGCTTACGGGCAGTTACGGTCTGCACGATAAATTCAGTTACGTTGTAACCGATCGCGTGGGTCCCCAGCCATTCGCCGTATTTGGCATCAAAGATCACTTTTACGAAGCCTTCGGTCGCACCTGCGCCAACCGCCTTGCCGGAAGCAGAGAAGGGGAATTTACCCACTTTTACTTCATAACCGGCTTCTTTGGCAGCTTTTTCAGTATAGCCTACAGAAGCTACCTCGGGAGCACAATAAGTACAGCCGGGGATGTTCATATAGTCGATAGTAGCAGGTTTGTGTGCGTATTTCTTTTCATTGTACGCAATGGCTTCCACACAAACGATACCTTCTTTGGAAGCAACGTGCGCCAGGGCCTGACCAGGAACCATATCGCCGATAGCGTATACGCCTGGTACATTGGTCTGATAATATTTATCTACCAGTACTCTTCCTTTGTCGGTCTTCACGCCCAGGGCTTCCAGTCCAAGATTTTCGATGTTGGCGCTGATACCTACTGCGCTCAGCACCACTTCAGCTTCGAGGGTTACCTCGCCGGTCTGCGTCTTCACTTTGGCTTTAACGCCCTCACCGCTGATGTCTACGCTTTCTACAGTGGAATTGGTCATGATCTCCAGGCCTTTCTTCTTGTAGATCTTTTCCAGTTCTTTGGAGATGTCCTCGTCTTCTACCGGAACAATGCGCGGCATAAATTCAACGATGGTCACTTTAGTGCCCAGGGTATGGTAGAAATAGGCAAATTCTACGCCTATAGCGCCAGAACCCACCACGATCATCGATTTGGGCTGTTTAGGCAGCACCATCGCCTCGCGGTAGCCAATTACTTTCTTACCATCTATTTTCAGGTTAGGCAGCTCGCGGGAGCGGGCGCCTGTTGCCAGAATGATATGTTTTGCATCATGCACGGTGGCTTTACCGTCTTTATCGGTCACTTCTACCTGGCCTTTGCCTTTCACCTTGCCATTGCCCATGAGCACGTCGATCTTGTTCTTCTTCATCAGGAACTGAACGCCTTTGCTCATTTTGTCTGCAGCGCCTCGGCTACGTTTGATCACGGTGTCAAATTCCACCTTGGCGTCACCTACGATGAAACCGTAATCCTTAGAGTGTTGTATGTTTTCGTATACCTGTGCCGATTTCAGTAATGCCTTGGTTGGGATACAGCCCCAGTTCAAACAAATACCGCCTAAGCTTTCCCGCTCTACAACGGCTGTCTTAAATCCCAGCTGTGCAGCCCGGATAGCAGCCACATATCCGCCGGGGCCGCTACCAATTACGATTACGTCGTATGCCATAATGCTTGATTTTAATTAAAAACTTGCCAAAGGTAGGCAATAAAGTGCTAATGTTATAATATGCTGACCTGCTAATGTATTAAAAAATGTGCTAATGTAAATAATACATTAGCACATCAGCATATCGTTTATTGAAGAATTATCTCAGGTCCACCACTTCTACGCCAGGATATTTTTTCGGATCGAAAGTAAATGTGGCATCTGTCACATTGGCATTCGGCGTAAAATTGGTGATCTCATAACTATATTGGTTGCCGTTCTTTTCGAAGATCTTCATTTTGGCGATACTCTGGCTTTTCTTATCAACAGACAGGATCACTTTGAAAACGGTCTTCGATTTATCGGTGGGCGTCATTTCTATGTTCTGGAGCGTTTTGCCTTTCTCGGTAGTTTCCGGGTTCAGGCGGTACAGGAAGTCCTTATCATAGAAATTGGTGAACAGTTTAGCGGGTGTAATGGCGGTGGCGTTCGGATCTACGTTATTGATCGTTACTTCGTTCACATCTTTTGCGTAGGTCCAGGAGGTTTTGTTATCGCTGATGATCTCCTGCCCGTCCATGGTCACTTTATATTTATTTCCTTTCAGGTACACGGTACCTTTTTTGGAATCATTCACACTGTTGTTCCCGCCCTGCACTTTCAGCACGAAGCTGGCCATGGCAGATTTGAGGGACTGAAACTTTTTGCTCATATTATCCAGTACGGTCTTAGCTTTCGGATCATTCTGGCCTGCTTTGGACTGAGCCGTCCCACTAAATACCAAGCCCCCCATCAACATTCCCATTAATACAATTTTCTTCATCTTTACGACATTTTGGTTTTGGAAAAGCTGTAAGCTCAGAGCTTCTAGCTTCAAGGTGACAGCAATAAGGTGATAGCAATAAGCGTGCAAATTATAGTTTGTAGCTTGCAGCCCGAAGCTTAGCGCTTATTTATAACAAATCATTAAGAATTTCTTCCAGATCAGATTCGGATTTCACGATGACATCACGTGCTTTACTGCCCATGTTAGGCCCTACGATACCAGCGGCTTCCAGCTGGTCCATTAAACGGCCGGCGCGGTTGTATCCCAGCTTCATACGGCGCTGCAGCAGCGAGGTAGAGCCCTGCTGGTTCTGTACGATGATACGGGCGGCTTCTTCGAACAGCGGGTCGCGGTCCTGCAGGCTGATCTCCTTGCCTTCCATCTCTTTCTCGTCTACATATTCCGGCAGCAGGAAGGCTTCCGGGTAACCGCGCTGACCACCAATGAATTCTGCCACTTTTTCCACTTCGGGCGTATCCACAAAGGCACACTGCAGGCGCACCAGCTCACCGTTAAAGGATACCAGCATATCCCCCTGCCCTATCAGCTGCTCGGCGCCGCCGATATCCAGGATGGTGCGGGAGTCTATTTTGGACGACACTTTAAAGGCGATACGGGCCGGGAAGTTGGCCTTAATGGTACCGGTGATGATATTTACGGAAGGACGCTGGGTGGCGATGATCAGGTGGATCCCCACGGCACGGGCCAGCTGGGCCAGACGTGCGATCGGCATTTCCACTTCCTTGCCCGCGGTCATGATCAGGTCAGCAAACTCATCTATCACCAGCACGATAAAGGGCAGGTAGCGGTGCCCCTTCTGCGGGTTCAGCCTGCGCTGGATGAACTTAGCGTTATACTCGCGGATATTACGGGTGCCTGCTTCCTTCAGGAGGTCATAACGCACGTCCATCTCAATACACAAGGCATTGAGGGTATGGATCACCTTCTTGGTATCGGTGATGATGGCGTCTTCCTCCCCGGGCAGCTTGGCCAGGAAATGTTTTTCTATGAGCTTGTAGAGGCTGAGCTCTACTTTCTTTGGATCCACCAGCACAAATTTGAGCTGGGAAGGATGTTTCTTGTATAACAGGGACACCAGCAAGGTGTTGATACCCACTGATTTACCCTGACCGGTAGCACCCGCCATCAGGAGGTGCGGCATCTTCGCCAGGTCGGCGATGAAGTTCTCGTTATCGATCTTCTTACCGATGGCGATGGGAAGGTCCATATTATTATGCTGGAACTTTTCAGATGCCAGCAGGGCCTTGAGCGAAACGATGCTCTTCTTCACATTCGGTACTTCTATACCGATAGTGCCTTTACCCGGGATAGGCGCGATGATACGTATACCGAGGGCAGACAAGCTTAATGCGATATCGTCTTCCAGGTTCTTGATGCGGGAGATCCTTACGCCGGCGGCAGGCACAATTTCGTATAAGGTAACGGTAGGGCCTACGGTAGCGCTGATCTTCTGGATGGAGATATCGTAGTTCTTGAGCGTGTCGATGATCTGGTTCTTGTTCTTGTCCAGTTCTGCGGCGTCCTGTACGATCTTTTCAGTATTATGGGTATCCAGGAGATCCAGGCCGGGGTACTGGTAATCCCGCAGGTCCAGCAGGGGATCATAAGGATCCGCATGGACAGGCTCCCTCACCAGCTGAATATCTTCCTCAATCTCTTCCGGTTCTTCTTCCGGCATGCTCTTTATTTCAAAAGCCACTTCTTCCGGCGGCTGGTTACGCTTTTTCCTGGTGGCGGCTTCGATCGTTTCCTCGATATACAGGAGCGGCTCCACTTCTGCTTCGTCTTCTGCCTCTTCCGGCTCTTCTTCTTCCGCTTCCAGCTCGGCTGCTTCGGCAACAAAAGGCGGCGTCACAGCGGGAGGCGGTATAAAAGTAATCCCAGGCTTTTCGTCGCGCTCCACCAGCTGCATGTCCTCTTCCTCTTCTGCTGTTGCAGCCGGAGGGATCACTACCACCCCGGTATCATTGTTTTTCAGCCCGTTCTTACGTTTCCCGCTGGCCGTCTTTTCAACAGGCGCCGCTACAACAGGCACAGGTTCCGGAACGGGTTTGGGGGCGCGGGGTTTACGTTCCGGCCATTTGAAATCGAAATTGAACTTCCATATCAGCCAGGACATGCCCGTTACCAGCAGCAACAGGGCGGTACCCGTTGTACCGATAAAGCCGCTTGTCCATCTAACAATGGCGTCGCCCAGGGCGCCTCCCCAGGCAAAGCCGTCGCGAATGGCGATGAAGGACATAGCGGCGCTGATGAACAGCAGCCCGAATAAAATATGCTTGACATTGCGCCATACGCGGAATACCCGGCGGCCCACAATAAAGTTAATACCCAGTATAAAGCAGAGGTAGCAAAAGAAGTAGGAGGCTATACCAAAACCGCTGTAAAAGAACCAATGGGAAACAAAGGCGCCCAAACGGCCCAGCAGGTTGTCCACCTTCACGTCTGTATTGAACAGGATACGGCCTGAATACCGGAATACCTTGTCCTGGTCTTCCTGCCAGGTGAACAGGTAGGAGGTAAAGGCAATGAAGAAGTAAACTGACAAAAGCAGGCATATCATCCCCAACACCTTATGCGTACGCTCGTCCCTGACCAGTTCCTTTACCTTTACTTCGGGCTCCTTGTCCTTTTTCAACACGTTTGCATCGGTATCATTACTGCGTGGCTTCTTAGTGTCCGGTTTTTCTGTTTTTAATTTATTCTTCGACATAGATTAATTCAGGGCCAAAAATAGCAAAGATATTTTTAATGTGGGGATGTGCTACAATGTACTCACGCCCAATATCCATTTTGTAATAAACTCCAAAGCCACCGGATCTATTGTCTGGTCGAGCGAACTATATTCTTCCACCCGGCAGGTATTGCAACGCTGAAAAAGGTGGTTCAGGCCCTCAAAATTACGTGTAGTCACTTGCTGGTTGCCGCCTTTGAGCAATCCGTCCTGGATAAGCTGCAGGTTACTCCCCGCCTCCACCTGGAGGTCCATGCTCCCGTTCACGGCCAGCACCGGGCAGCTGATCTTTGCCAGGTAATCCGACGGGGTAAAACGCACGGCAGAAAGGGTATGCGGCGTATTACGGGCCAGTGAAGCCTCTATAAAGCGCTGTTCGCTGGCAAAAACATACATATTGGGAATACGGCGGTAAATATCTTTCAGGTAACCCGTTCCTTTTGCCCGTATAAGGGCGCTGTCCGTTTCCGTAGCCAGGAGATTGAACCAGGGCTCCGCATGCTGCATGATCTCCCGGGAAACGGAATCCGGGTTGGGGCCTTTCAGGGATCTCAGCTGCAGCAGCACCTGCGCCAGCTGGGCTTCCTGCTGCTGGCGGCCGGAGAGACCGGGCCCTGCCATTGACACCACAAAGGCTACTTCCTGATTACCGGCGGCGGCCATCATGGCGAGAGCGGCGCCTTCACCATGACCAATGAGGCCAATATGCTGCGTATCAACGTCCTTACGGGTACGGAGATACGCTATTGCGGCGCGGAGGTCGGCTGCCTGGTCTTCCAGGGTAGCGCTGTTATAGTCGCCGGTGCTGCGGCCGGCGCCGCGATCGTCATATCTTAATACGGCCAGGCCGTTCTTGCTAAGATGGTCTGCTATCACGGCAAAGGGTTTGTGGCCTACCATTTCTTCGTTCCTGTCCTGCGGACCTGCATCGCTGACCAGGATCACGGCCGGGTAGCGTTTGGCGCTGTCTGCCGGACGGGAAAAAGCGCCTGCCAGCGCAATATCCGCATTCTGGCCGCTGAAGATCACCTCTTCCTGGCGATAGCCGTATGGCGGCTGCGGGTCCTGTGGACGGCGGTACAGCTCTTCTCTCCGGATCTCGTTCTGGGAGATATTAAGGGGGAACTGGTCGCCGCTTTGCTGCAGAAAGCCGTTAAAGCGGTGGTTGGCGAAATCCCAGCCGCCTTTATAGGTAACGCCGATCTCATTCACCCGGAAGCGGAGCACACCGGCGGTATAGTCTACACTATCCATGGGCAGGGCGATATTGGTTTTGTCCGGGCTTTCCAGCCGGCCTTTATACCCATGCTTATTTTTTTCCAGCACAATGAGCAGGCGTTGTTTTTCCCCCATATAATTACTGAAGATGCCGTACCAGGTACCGGAAATATCGTGCGTTTCCTGTGCGCAAAGCGCTCCCGCCTGGCATATGCCCAGGAGCATAGCCAGCAGATATTTTACTTTGATCATTTACTTAATCTTTAGTACTCCCAATAAGAGGTTGATCCATCCCACTATAAAAACGAGCCCGCCAATGGGGGTAATGATGCCGATTCCGCGAAGCCCTACATTATTGGTCATTTTGAGCACCGTTAACAGGTAGAGCGAGCCCGAGAAAAGCAGGATGCCACCTATGAAACACCTGCCGGCCCATAATAGTTGAGATCCGGGTATATAAGCGTATAAAATTCCTGCTGCGAGGAGGGCGAATACGTGATAGAACTGGTAAGTAACGCCGGTCTGGAAAGTACTAACGGTTTCAGGGGGCACCAGCTCTTTCAGCTTATGTGCGCCAAATGCCCCTAAGATAACAGCCAGCGCGCCCAGTGCGGCAGCCCATACTAAAAAACCCTTATGCATTCTTTACAATTTCAAATGTATCCAAGGAAATATGATCCGATTCGATAATATGCTGTGATTGCTGGTAAAAGGGCAGGCGTTCCGCCAGTTTCTTTTCGATAAAGGCGGTCAGGTCTTCATCGGCGAGGTCTTGTATGAGCGGGCGCTTGTATTTTTTGCGCTGGAGGCGTTCTACCATAATGGCCACGGAAGGGTTCAGCCAGATAGTAATGCCGTTCTCGTTCATAAAGTCCATATTATCCTGGAAGCAGGGGGTACCACCACCGCAGGAGATCAGGAAACTGTCTTGTTTGACCAGTCCGCGCAGGATGGCGCTTTCTCTTTCACGGAAGTAGTCCTCTCCTTTGGTAGCGAAGATATCGCTCACTGCCATTTCTTCCTCGGCCACGATCACCTCGTCCAGGTCGTAATAGGGCAAATTCCAATGCTCGGCCAGCTGCTTTCCCCAGTATGTTTTGCCGGCTCCCATAAAGCCGATTAAAAAGATTTTCAAGATCTCAGTTATTTTTGTTCAGTTGATAGTAGTGGTCCATGCCAGGCACATTCCTTCCTCACCTTCCATTATATAATATTGCAAATATAACCGTGCAATTGTATCCAACCTGTTAAAATTACAGGATATAAAACCGGCAGGTTGAAAAAGGAATGGTTCCAGCTGTATATGTTCTTTAAAATCAATGCTTCCCAGGCCATACCACTTATAGACTGCCTCCTTGGCGCTCCAGCACACGGTTTGATGCGCCAGTGAATGACCGGTGTCTATAAATGCCTGCTCATCGGGTCCGAGGAACTTGTGAGCCACTTTCGATATTTTAGGTTGCATGGCTTCAATATCGATGCCAACTGCGCTCTTCTTGCTGACGATTGCCGCTACATAATCCCGGCAATGGGAGATAGAGAAATGGAAGCTGCCGTATTCCAGCACGGGTTTGCGGCTGCTCATCACACGGATGTCCTGTATCGGGAATTCCGGGAAGAGCTCCAGCAGGAGGTAACGCCCGGCAAAATGTTGTAAGCGTTTATGCGGGTGGTGTATCTCGGGCGAGATATTTACCCGTGACCGGAAAAAGCTTTCGTTCTCTTGTTCACCAATTTTCCACACTCCGAGGCGGGTGCCCTGATCCATTTGTATCGTACGTATTAAAGGCATATCTTGCCAAATTAATACAAAATCAGCTATGATCTTATCTGATACCCGCATCCTGGAAGAAATTGAGAAAGGGACCATCGTCATCTCCCCCTACGACCGGAAATACCTTGGCACCAATTCATACGACGTGCACCTGGGCAAATACCTGGCGACGTACAAAGACCGGGTACTGGATGCGCGTAAACATAACGAGATCGAACATTTCGAGATCCCTGAAGAGGGCTATGTGCTGCAACCTGGCACTTTATACCTGGGCGTAACAGCGGAATATACAGAAACGCATGCGCACGTGCCTTTCCTGGAAGGCAAGAGCAGCACCGGCCGCCTCGGGATTGATATCCATGCCACCGCTGGTAAAGGCGATGTAGGATTCTGCAATACCTGGACGCTGGAGATCTCCTGCGCACAACCGGTAAGGATCTATGCCGGCATGCCGATCGGCCAGCTGATCTATTTTGTGGTAGAAGGAGAAGTAGCAACTTTCTACAACAAGAAAGGAAATGCGAAATATAATAACCGCACGGTGAAGCCGGTGGAGAGCATGATGTGGCGGAATGAGTTCTAGATATTGCTGTAATTAAAACAACGGAATTCTCCCGAAAACCAATTTTTCACCACCTATTGTAATAAGAGCGTGTTTGTAGCCCGTTTCCTGTCATTGCCGACCAGGTAAGCTTTTCCTATTGTACATATAAACGCCGGATGGTATATCATCGTACCAGCCCGAAAGGCGCTACCATGCGTGTATACCTATAGGATGTCTGGTATATGTCAGGTATATATCGGGGATCTTAGAGGTAGATATCCGGTATCTTTAAAGATACCTAACATCTATCTCTAAACTGCCTTAGTTATACCAAAAAAATTATAGTTTTTACAGAACCTTTATAGGGTTTTACCTGTTAACTCATGCAACAAAGTATATCTTATGGCAACTCTTGAAGAAGGCATCGAGTTTACCGGGAGTATTGGTAAACTGTCTGCCTACCGAATGAAAGGATCGAACAAGATCATCCTCCGTAAAAAAGGGGGACCTACCAAGAAGCAGATATTAACGGGCAGAAGCTTTGAGCGTACCCGGGAAAACATGGCAGAATTTCCCGGCGTAGGGAAGGCAGTTAGCGCTATCAGGCAATCGCTGGCGGATGTTGGACACCTGGCCGATCATAATTTCACTTCAACGCTGACCAGCATCTGTAAGAAGATCCAGCTGCTGGATCCTTTGGCGGACAGGGGCCAGCGCAGTATTTACCTGTCGCAGCACCCTTATATGCTCGCCGGTTTCAGGCTGAATAAAAAGTATCCTTTCCAGGGTATCGTCACCGGTCCGGTAAACTGTAACATTAAGCGGAAAACGAAAACTGCCAGCATTGAATTACCAAGGCTTTTACAGGGTATTAACCTGCACCTGCCCTGGAAACAGCCGCTATACCGTTTTATTTTGTCGCTGGCGGTAGTAGAGGACATTATTTATAAGAAGGGGTATTATAGCGACAATACTCCCGGGCAAGCGTTCAGGTGCCTGGATACCGACTGGCATGTGGCAGCGGAACCTTTTCAGACGCAAACCGTGGAGCTGAAACTGAATATGGAGGGGGCCATTAAGGACTCCCAGACTTTGATATTGGCAGTTGGTATAGAAATGGGTGTGCCCAGTCCGTACGGGGTAATAGAAGAAGTAAAATATGCCGGTTCCGCCTGCATACTGGCTGTAGGCTAAGCAATCCGCTACTTGCCTGATGAAGCATTCTTCTCCATCTGTTTAATGATCTTATTCACCTCTGCTTCTGTAGATCTGAGCTTTTGCTGACAGAATTCTATCAGCATGGAAGCTCTTTTAACTTTTTCGGCCAGGATGTCTACCGGAACAGATTCATTTTCGATCTCTTCTGCGATTGTTTTCAGCTCTTCGTAGGCGGCTTCATATGTCAAGTCCTTTTGTTCCATTGCTTTTGTTTTTTGCTGTTACGGTTGCATTCAATTCGGTATCAGACAGCAATACCCTGATATCACTGCCTGTGTTGATGTTTTCCGGGTTCGTAGTGATATGACCGTTATGGTATACCAGGGCAAAACCGCGCTTCAGGATATTTGCAGGGCTGACCAGTTTAAAGATGGTTTCATGATGCGTGATGCCAGTTTGTTTATGCTGAAAATAGATCCTGCTGAAAGACCTGATATTGGTGATAAGGTTAGACAGCTCATTCCTTTTATTGGCCACCAGGATCTGTGGTTTCGAAAGCATATGCCCGGATATACCGATCAGTGCACGTTGTTTGCCGATCAGGATGTCCCTGGCAGTATTGATCACCCGCTGATTATAGTAGGCCAGAAAATCTTTGTGGCCGGACAGCATGTCCCTGGACGTATTGATGATCTTTGTATTGATGGATGAGAGCGCCTGGAAATGGGTAGAGAACAATTGCTGTGACCTGATCAGGATCAGCTTTTGCATAGCGGCCATTTCATCTTCAAATGCCTTATTGTGGGCGATGATAAACTCAGCAGCCTTTGTAGGCGTTTTAGTGGGTGTATGCGCCATCATATCAACGATGGTTTCGTTCTTCTGATGACCGATGCCTGTAATAACGGGTATGGGAAAACGGGCAATGGTTCTACCCAGGCGGTAAGTATCAAAGATCAGGAAATCAGTTTGCGCCCCTCCCCCCCTGATCAGGATCACGGCATCGTATGTTTTGCCGGAATTGAAGATATCGATAAAGCGTTGCTGTACCTGTTCTGCATTCGCCTCACCCTGTACCACTGTGAAGTAGTTGTCTACTACAAAGCGATAGCCGAAACGGTTGTTATCCAGCGTATGCTTAAAGTCCTGGTAGCCGGCGGAGTTACTGGAAGTCACCACAGCAATCCGTTGCAATACCGGGTTTAAAGGTAATTGGTTGTTCCTGGTAAGGTAACGCTCACCTACCTTCGTGATAAAGTCCGGGTTCTCTGCCAGCAATCTGTTCAGTGTTTCCTGCTTCTGTTGTTCCAGCAGTCCGATGGTGAAATTGGCGTCAATATCCAGGAGTGTGATCTGCAGGCCGTAAACGTGATGATAGTTAACTGACACTTTTACCAACACGTTGATGTCATTTTTGAACAGCTGGCCGGTGATGCGTTCGAAGTCCTTTATTTTATTGGCGCCGGCGCCCCACGCCACTGCAGCCACTTTGGCGATGATATCGCCTGCATGGTCCTGTTTCTCCACCAGGTCAAAGTAGTGATAGCCCCTTTGTTGATAGAAGGAATAGTTGGTCACATCGGCAACGATCCAATAGCTTTGATTGGCAAATGCATTGGCAATTGCCTGCTGGATCCTGGCGGTAAGGTCGGACAGCTTTATGTATGGTGTTGCTGACATCAGGGGGGAAAGTTACAAAATACTATTTACGCAGGTCTACAATGACATGCGTAACTACCCCCAGTACCTGGAAATCCATCTCTTCCGTGATCATCACCGGCTTATGAAAAGTATTTTCAGGGTGCAATACCCAATTGCGGCCGGCTTTCACCAGGCGTTTAACGGTGCATTCATGATCGAGCATGGCTGCTACGATAGCACCGGAGGCGGGTTTAATAGCACTGTCCACAATCGCCAGGCATCCGTCGGGCATGCTGGCCTCCAGCATACTATCGCCTTTAATCAGTATAACAAAGCAAGAGTTAGGATGGGGTAGCAAGATACGGGCGAGATCAATGGGCGCCTCGTTGTTGTTGAAGTATGGCATTGCCATGCTGGTATCAGCCAGCTTTCCTATCGTCTCCATAAAGTACCAAAATTTATAGCAATATATGCTAATTTTTTTAGCAAAAAAAGTGTATTTTTACGACCGGTTCTATAATTTTGATAAAAAGGAAGGAAAGTTGAGAAATAGCTAAAATGGACAAGTACGTTTTTATATTAAAAACGATATTGCATAAGAAAGGTACTATTGTAGTTTATCATTTTTCTATCATCTTTAGTACGCTGAATAATTTCTGATAATGAGCATGTTAGAATGGTAAAATTCCCCTAATTTTGGGCATTCTCTGAGAGTCAAAGGCTAAATAATTTTAATTCACAATAATCAACCAAAACTAAAAAACGCCGGGGGGCCATAGACGTTACAGTGTAGCCATATTCTGGAAAAAGCCAGTCTGTCATCCCCAGCATAAGACCATTGAAGTTCGAGATCTATTTTTTTGGAACGATCAGCAGACCCCGCGTCCTTCAACGTTTAAATGAAATTACCACGTTCCGGGATGCCTTAAAGACAACCTTAAAAAAACCGAAATTATTATGAGCTATTTCACGATAACTGTTCCGCCTGTAAGCATCAAAGTAACCGTGGTAATGTAATACCTATTTTACTCGCTGAATAAATTCAGGCGATAACACCGCTTAAAAGCCTTATAAATTCATGAGTAAGACATTGTACCCAAAAAAACATGCAGATATGGTTTACTTTGATCCGGATGCGTTCATCGAATTACTGGTAAAGTACCATGACGGCGAAGCAACCAAACAGGAAACACGTTATGTTGAACAACAACTAAAAGAAAATGAGCGAGCCCGTATCTTATGGGAGGATGTATTGACCACCTTCGCGGATGAAGATAAAAAGAACGGGCATGCCTCGGTGAAACGGCCTCAAGATCCCAAACGCCCCTTGCCTCATTGGCTGGCAGCTGCGGCGATCCTTCTGCTGTTGGTTGCAGGAGATAGCCTTTATCATTTGCTGCATAGACCACAGCCAACATTTCACCCGGCTCATTATGAAAAATCGATCATCCTTCAACTTGCAGATGGGCGCATCATCCAGCTGGGTAATAAACCCTCTGACTCATTCCCCCATCTGGCCAAGCTGCCTGCCATTCGTGTGGAGGCAAAATATGCCAAGCAGCCTAATACACTGATCGTGCCCCGTGGGCTCACCTACGCTTTTAAATTACCTGATAGTACTACCGTTTATATCAATGCCGCTACGGACCTTAAATTTCCTTTTGTTTTTAATGGCAGCCGGCGTGAGGTGGAAGTGGAAGGAGAGGCTTATTTTGAGGTGGCGCAGGATCCGGGACGGCCTTTTGTGGTACGTACCAAACATGCGGATGTGATTGCGCTTGGGACTTCTTTTAATGTGAGCACCTATGACAACCAGTTCAGGTCCACATTACTGACTGGCGCTGTGGTGGTGATGGAAAAGAACAGAATGATACAATTATCCCCTGGCCAATTAGCGTTTAAAGATCCCCGGAGCGGACAGCTGGTAGTAGATACCTTTATTAAAGACAGCGTACCTGGCTGGGTGAATGGCAGGTACGCGTTCAGTAAGAAAACACTGCAGGAAGTTTGCAGAACGATCGAACGATTGTATGATGTGGAGATCGTGTTCGACAGACCGGAAATTGCGCGGCAAAAGTATAGTGGGGCGGTGTATAAGAAAGAGAAAGTAGAGACATTTTTGGACGATGTAGCCAAGACGCAGCGGATAAAATGGTATTGGGATGAGGAGAAGAAGGTGCATTTGAAATAGACATAAATAATGATTTAAATACTGTTAGCCTGACTGGCAAAGATATTGCCTGCCTGGTGATGCATCTCCCTCATACCAGCTGCTATATTAATAAATTGAGGACCAAACAGCTTCTGCCCTCTTGCAGGATATGCACCAGATATTGCATCCCGGTAAAGTGGAAGAGGTAAACAAAGGCCTGGATACGCATTCACATCAAATAAACCTTCTTTTATCCATATTAGCTCCCGGTAAAAAATATACTGATTTTCAGCCTCCTGCCATAACATCGCAGTATCATTAGGTAATTTGTATCATAATCCCAGCCGGTAGCCAACCCGGAAATTGAAAGCCATTGAACATACAATCCTGTTAAAAGGCACAACACCGATACTGACTGGCGTTCATATAACCAGAGAAGTGACCGGATCATTTTTTAGTGCCCCCACTGCACCCTCAAGCGATGGAGGCAGCCAATGTTAGACGAAATGAAATACCTTATCATTGCTTGATCAACGCTTATGCACACATCCGTTCAAACCGACACGGTTAATGGTAGCGGAGGCAACATAGTGCCAGTACCTTGCGATCTGAAAGTACTGCTGGCGCCCTGGGCTGACGCGGAATGTACATCCTATGATTTTGGTATGATCGTACAACAGGTACTGAGCACCCCTGACTACCAGGTTCATGTAACCCTGTTTAATTTCCTCAGGCCAGTAACACTTTATCCCAGCTGGGATACGGCGACCATTGCCCTGCAGTATATAAAACAGGGCAGGATCCTATCCAGGTTAAGCGGCTCTGAAGAGATAGTGCTCGAATCATCCAGGTACAATCTCTTTCACGTGGCCGCCGGCAAACATTTTTCACAACCCCAGGAAGGCCTCAGCGAATCTTTACGTATAGATCTCTCTCCCGCTTATCTGCAGGAATTGCTCAGCGCTCACCCCCAGCTGCAAAAAATGCTGGAGCTGCTGCACAACCAGCATAGAACGGGCGAGCTCCTGGCGCCGGCCAGAATGAACGGAAAGGTGAAAAACATCATTCATGAAATATACCAATGCAAAAAGACCGGCCCCTCATTATACCTGGAAATAAAGGCTCATATTTATAGCTTGCTGAGCGCCTACGATGAAGAGCTGACCCTTGCTAATGACCTGGAAAACATACAAGGCTCCAAAACAGAGAAGATCATGATGGCGGTAAAGCAATATATCAGCGACTATCCGCATATCCATGAATGCAGCCTTGAGAAGCTGTCGCGGAAGTTCCTTGTCAGCCCTTCTGCATTGAAGCTCCACTTCAAAAAACACTGCCACATGTCCCTTGGTGATTTTGTGCAGCAGCAATGCCTGCTGAAGGCAAAAGAGCTACTGTTGCTGGGCATAGATACTATAAGAGATATTTCACAGCAGCTGGGCTATACCGATGTATCTAATTTTTCAAGGGCTTTCCGGAACTATATGGGATGCACGCCGAATGAAGTAAAGCTGCATCCTGAACGATTTAAAAATAATCGCTGACAGGTAGCCTGGGATAATTTTTCAAATGGATAGTACCTTTTCCTATTCTCAACGTTATGTAGATAAATCCACCAGCGGCAATGTCGCGAGGGATTATCATGTAAATCGTAAATCAACCAATCATTTAACATGAGCCGATTTAAGAACCCGCTTTCACTTGCCATCTTCCTGGTGCTCCTGCAAATTACCGTACATGCGCAAAGCAGCTGGAAAATGCAGCCCGTAGGCATCCAGACACGATGGGCAAGGGAAGTAAGCCCCGATAAAACCTTAACGGAATACCCAAGACCACAAATGGTGCGCGCCAAATGGCAAAATCTGAACGGCCTCTGGCAATATGCTATTACGCCCAAGGATGCAGCGCCTCCTGCGCATTATGACGGCGCCATACTGGTGCCCTACCCTGTAGAATCGGCCCTCTCCGGCGTAAAAAAAGCAGTGCTTCCGCATCAAAACCTCTGGTACAAAAGGACCATTGCCCGGCCTGCGCTCAAAAACGGAGAACGGGCCTTGCTGAATTTTGGCGCAGTAGACTGGCAGGCAACAGTCTACCTGAATAACAAACCAGTGGGCGAACATACCGGTGGTTATCAAAACTTTTCCATAGATATTACCGATGCTTTAACCACAGGCAATAATGAACTGCTGATTAAAGTATATGACCCAACAGACCAGGGACCGAACCCACACGGTAAACAAGTGCTCAACCCGGCGGATATTTATTATACTCCCTGCACAGGTATCTGGCAAACCGTCTGGATGGAAGTGATCCCCACCGCTGCTATTACTGACATCAAACTCACCCCGGATATTGATCAGCAGGTATTGAACGTGACTGTAAAAGCACCTTCAGATTGTGAAGTATTACTAACAGCCAGCGCCGAAGGAAAAACAGTCAGCACTGCCAAAGGCATCCCCGGCAGCAATATTCAACTGCCTGTTAAACAAGCCAGGCTGTGGAGCCCCAACGCTCCCTTTTTATATGACCTGAAAGTACAGCTGGTGAAAAATGGGAAAACCACCGATGAGGTAAAGAGCTACTTTGGTATGCGGAAGGTGGAAGTGAAGAAAGACGCAGCAGGATTTGAACGGATATTCCTGAATAATCAATATACCTATAATCTCGGCACCCTGGACCAGGGCTTCTGGCCAGACGGTATCTATACCGCACCAACGGATGAAGCGCTGGCCTTTGACATCAGGGCCATTAAGGCTATGGGCTTTAATACGATCCGTAAGCATATCAAAGTAGAACCAGACCGCTGGTACTATCACTGTGATAAGCTTGGCATGCTGGTATGGCAGGATTTTGTGAATCCGCCCCACCAGATGCCGGAAGGAGCAAAAGACGAATTTGAAAAGGAAGTGGCAGCAACCATGGAGCAGTTGCATAATCATCCCTGCATCACCACCTGGGTACTGTTCAACGAAAAATGGGGCGCCTTTGATCAGCAGCGTCTGACTGAATGGGTAAAGCAAAAAGACCCGTCCCGCCTGATCAACGGCCACTCCGGCGAGATACTTTATGTGAACGAAAAATTACGCAGCCCTTCCCCCAATGCCTGGGTAAGCGCGGATATGGCAGACGTTCATTCCTATCCCGATCCGATGAACGCACCGGCCCTGCCGGGAAAAGCGCGCATCCTCGGCGAGTTTGGCGGCATAGGCGTATTCATCCCGGATCATCAGTGGAACCCGATGAATGCATGGGGATACATCCAGGTAACGCCTTCTGCCCTGAAAGGAAAATACACGATCATGAACCAGCATCTGAAACTGCTGGAGAAAGAGGGCCTCAGCGGATCCATATATACACAGCCTTTTGATGTGGAAGGAGAACAAAACGGGCTGATAACCTATGACCGGGAAGTAATTAAGATACCTTTTGAAGAGCTCAGAAAGATACATAGCCAGTTGCTGCCAACCACAGGCAATATTCCGGTAGTAACGGCAAAAACCGCGGATATCACTGACCCGGGCATATTATATAGCCGCCTGCTGCAGGAATATGTTGATGGAAAGAAGGATCCCGTTTTTCTGCGAAAGCTGGCAATGGCTGCACAACAGAGCGGCGATAAACCAGGTGTCCGCAGGGCCACTGCTGATTACATAGCGGGCCTCCGGTCACCCTATTCTGCTGAAGATCTCAGCTATGTATTGCAGGTAACAGGAAGCACAAAGGACGCCGGCTTCGCGCTCATCCGGCAAAACGCCACTGAGATCAATCGTACCCTGGGAAAGCGGCAGGCAGATGTAAAAATGATGAACCTTATCTACCAGGATGAGATCCATCCTTATGTATCTAGTTCCAATTCCTCGCCTGACTGGGATATGCTGGCCACCAAACTAAGCAGCTATGGGGCCCCGGGCGAAGAAATCCTGCTGCGGGCCAAAACCATCCATTTCCTGAACAGGCAGGATTGGGAAAATTTTGCGAAGGCAGCTAATGAATATGTAGGTAAATATGGTCAAAACCTGAGCCCTGACGAGCTCAATCAATATGCATGGACCGCATTTGAACAGGTAGAGAACCCCTCCCTGCTGGAACCGGCATTAGCCTGGAGCCAGTTATCGCTAAAAGCAGGTGAGCAGCCGGCATACCTGGACACTTACGCCAACCTGCTGTATAAACTGGGTAAAACGGAAGATGCCATCCGGCAGCAGGAAAAAGCAGTAAGCATGGCACCTGACGCCGCGCTGAAAGAGAACCTGGAGAAGATGAAACGGGGTGAACGAACCTGGAACAACAATGATTAATATCCATTTGAGTTATAGTTTTATTCTCACCAATAGATTCTTAAACACAGGGCCGCTTTCCAGTGGCCCTTTCTCTTCTACCTGCAGTGGAAATGTTCGCATAATTTCCTACCTTCATTCAGCTTTTTAGCGCTCCCCGGCATACACCTATACAATTGAACGAATTGTCATGTAAGTAAACATTGCAAGATACTTATGCAAACTAAAAGTGATGAATGTCTACTGGCCTTATTGAAAGCTGGCGATGAAGCAGCTTTCACAGCACTATTCAACAAGTACAGTCCAGTTCTGTACCTGGAAGCATTTTACCGCCTGAAGGACCACGAGGAAGCACAGGATATTGTACAGCACATTTTTGCCTGGATATGGCAGCATAAAGACAGCATCCGGACAGATATGCCGCTCAAGCAATATCTTTTCCGTGCTGCCCGCAACAAATGCATCGATAAACACCGGAAATCAAAAACAGTATCACATTTCAACAGGGATTACCTGTACACAAAGGAGACCGGTAGCAGCCAAATACCACTGGAAAGAAAAGAATTGTCCCAGCAGCTCAACAATGCCATCAATGCCATCTCGGCGCCCGCATCCAGAAGAGCTTTTCAATTGCTTTACCAGGAAGGCAAAAGCCATAAAACCATTGCCATAGAGATGGGCATCAACGTACAAACCGTGAAAAACCAGGTCAGCCGCGCTTTAAAGATCTTACGCGGGAAGCTGAAAAATGTCTAGCAGCTTGTGTTACCTTTTTCCGTTTTTAACGATTAAATATTAGTATGCACCCTGACGAGGACTATATACGCCAATTGGTGATCGAAGAGATTGCCGGTACGATCAGTGAACCAGATGCCGCTCATCTGCAGCGGATCATTGCTGAAAGTTCAGCCGCATGGGTGCTCTATAGACAACTCCACCAGGAGCTGGACAATTTTGAAGTACGGGCGGCACGGGAAGCGCTGGCCCACAACCTGACAGCGGAGCAGATACTGATTGATAGTAAAAACAGAAAAAGAAGGCGCCAGGGGATCAGCATTGGAAGCATTGCCATCGCATTCATGTTAGGAATAGGCTGGTATATCAGCTTCTTGTCTGACAAAACACAGCGGGACCCAGCCGATCTTCATGAACAACAATTTGTTGAACTACAGCTGCCCAATGAAAAAACCCTGACACTATCCGATGAACAACAACAAATAGCACTGAACGGCATCACCTTGAACAGCGCACAGCGAACATTAAGCTACTCATCACCTGGTAATGCCCCCGCCGGTCTGGCTGTATTAAGCGTACCGGTTGGCAAGGACTATAAAATTCAATTATCTGACGGAACGGAAGTCTGGCTCAACGCGGCCAGCAAACTCGAATTTCCCTTCAATTTTGAGGGAGCTACAAGAGAGATCACAATTACAACAGGAGAAGCTTATCTGAAAGTAGCTCCTAACCCGCAAAAACCATTCATTGTGCATTTACCACATAGCAGTCACGTTGAAATTCTGGGTACTGCTTTTAATGTTAATACCTATGACCAGGATAAGATCAGGGTATCGCTGCTGGAAGGGGCTGTAAAAATGCAGACAAAACAAGGCGCTAAGATCATGAAGCCGGGTGAACAGACGATCTATATGCCTGAAAAAGGACTGGAGCTGGGCACTTTTGAAGAAGACAATGTGCTTGCCTGGCGGCAGGGGATCTATCGTTTTGAAGATGTTCCTTTAGAAGAGATCTGCCAGGTGATTCCGCGCTGGTTTGGAATGAAAGTGGTAATAGATAACGCGCAAATAGCCCAAAAACGTTTTACCGGTTCATTTAATAAACATCTGCCAATAGAAACATCGTTGGATGGTTTAAAATCTACGGGGTTAATTGATTACGGTTTTGATAAAGACAGTACCCTTCACATCAAATAGCTATTTACTCTCTCCTCTCTTTTTCAGATAATAGGAGAAGCTGACAAGGAAAAAGCGTTTCAGGATCCTCGCCTGTACATCTTCAATATAGTTCTCTCCTACATTGCGGGTTATGCTCAGGTTCTGACTCAGCAAATCAAATCCCTGCAACTTAATACCTCCCTTTTTATTCCGGAACAGGCTTTTCGAAATAAATGCATTTAACAATACCGCACTCTGATTATAGCCTTCCGTCCTGCCGGTGTTAAGTATGTAATCTGCATTGCTGCCAATTGCAAATCCGGCCGGCAGCTCTATACTAATATCTGCTGACAGATAATAGCTAAAAAAATTACTGTTATTGCTCTTTTGTGTGGAATATCTCACGCCATTCCAGAGTACACTGGCCCGTGTGCTCAGGTTCATCGCACTTTTATTCGCATAGTTAAAAATCAGTTCCTGGACGATATTATAATTTTGAACGGCGCCTTTCACGCCATTGATAAAATTGATATCACGGTTAACAAGGAACGCTGTATTGGTGTTAATAGCGGCGCCTTCTTTTTTCAGCGGCAGGGCATTCGTTACATTAATATTAAAGTTGTAAGCGCCGCTTACGTTCAGCGGCTGGCTTACCTGCCTGCCCAAAGAATCAAACCAATTGGCATTTACAATTTTATTCGGAAAAATTGACAGATTGGCGCTCGTGGAAAAACCGTGCATTGTTACGGCATTGAAGGCATTATACCACATATTGAAATTATGAACAACTGCCAGTTTAAGATCGGGATTTCCCAACTTTATATACAGCGGGTTACTGTTATCGGGGACAGGCTGCATCTGTAGCAGGTCTGGTTGCATGGCAGAACCGGAGTAATAGAATTGCAGCCGTTTATTATTAGTGAATGTATAGCTCATGTTTGCCATGGGAAAAATATTAAATACAGACTGACGTATCTGGCTGTTCTGGCTGATATTGTTGTTATCAAGATCGCTGAACCGCACATAAGCCCCCAAACTGTATTCATACTTCTTTTTCCTGGTACGAAAGCTGAGGCTTGCCAGATGAAAAGAATAATTATTCCGGAATAAATTAGTCAGGCTGTCATTCAACTGATCGTAAATTTTTTTTGCAGGATTATAATCGTAGGTAAGCTTGTCTGACTGCATAGCGTTACCACTGTATATATAAAGCAAGTCAATAAATCTGTCTTTGAAAACTGGCTCCGTATAGGTGGCTGACAGCTGTATGGCGCTATTGTGGTTGCCAACATTGCTTCGCTGATTTATAGTATCTGCCAGTACTTCTCCATTGTTTTGAAAAAACACGTTATGGGATCTGTTGAAATTTTCCTGCTCACTCTTGTTGCCATAAAAGCTAAAGTTAACACTGGCTGCCCGGTCCTTCTTCTTAAATTTTTTTCCCAGGAGAACGTTTATATTAAATGAAGGAAGATTTCCAGCACTGGTATTCTGCAGTTCTCCCCTGTTTACCAGTTCCTGTTTTCCGCTTAATGACTCATAGAAGCTTTCCCAATCACTTTTACTGCGGCTGTAGCTAAAACCTCCACTTACGTTGATGATATGCAAGGTATCGGGCTTATACTCCGTTCGCATATCAAAATTATAAAAGGTATTGTTGTCTGCTGAGTGGGTCTGCTGATTATAATAGTAGGTCGTATCCGGGAGCAAATTCTGCCTGGCGACAGTGCGTTCATTTTCTGTACGGCTATCATTCACCATAGTACTTACGCTTACTTTCAATTTCTGGCTCACATCCCTGCTATAGTTCACTCCCCCTCTCCAGTTCCTGATAACGCCATTGCCGCCGTTTAGCCGGGTTTGCCCTTCCTGATACCCGTTGATATTACTTCCCTCTGCCAGGACAGACAGCTGTTCTCCATCGCTGAAACGGCTCAGGTGCCCTTTTCCGGCAAAGCGGGCATCAGTACCATAACCACCTGAAACCTGACCCAAAAACATTCCCTTTTTATCTTTCCTGATAGTAATGTTGATCGCTTTCTCTTTTTTCCCATCGTCTATTCCGGAAAACTGCGCCTGATCTGACTTTTTATCGACCAGCTGTATCTTGTCAATCATATCCGCCGGTAAATTCCTGGTAGCCATTTTAGGGTCGTCCCCGAAAAAAGGTTTCCCATTTACCAGTATCCTCTTCACAGGTTGTCCATTTATCTTGATAGACCCATCCTTTTCTACCTGAACGCCCGGCAATTTCTGCAAAAGCTCTTCCATTACCGCGTTCTCCCTGGTTTTATAATGCTCTGCATTAAATTCCAGGGTGTCCCTTTTAATGACCATTGGCGCCCGTACCTGGACTATCTCTACCGTTTTTAAACTTACCCCTGTCCCTTGCACAGAGATCACTCCAAGGTCCACAAGCGTATCTGAAGGCCGCACTGCTACCGGATGCAAAAGCGGCTGATAACCCAGAAAGGTGATATACAGCTGATAGCTGCCTTCCTTTACGCCGTCCAGTGAAAATGCACCTGTTGCGTCTGTAAAAGCAGCAACTACTCTTGAAGAATCCTGTGTTCTTAATAAGGACACCGTTGCATCTGCCAGCGGTTGTTGACTATCCTTGTCTGCTATACGGCCTTTCACCCGGACTGTTGGCTGTGTCTGGGGTCGTGCCTGGAGAGCGCAGAGGGTAACAATGATCATGATGAGGAGGATTTTGCTCATCTGAATTAAATAAAAGGTCCTTTAATGGTTTCTATCCTCCCGAGGGGTGGAGGCTCAGTGTAAGTTAAGAAGTAAAACGCAATTTGGCGGCTGCTGTCCAATTAATTTTCCAACATAATGTACTGCGATAACGTTGCAGCACAATTAGTTATCTTCTGCTTTAACATATAAGCCTTCTCTATAGCCAGATAGGTTATTATTATAAGTTATAATGTGGTACCTTTTCTTATTTTAGCCGTTGGTAATACAGTGGATCCCAACAAAATCACCGACTTTGAAAACTAGCATTATGATGTCCCGGAATGCGCCGAATCCTCCCGGCAGGTTTGATCACGAAGCATTTGTGCACTTACTGATAAAACAACAGGCGGGAATAAGTTCACGGAAAGAGAAGGCATTTATTAAAAGGACGCTGCAGCAAAGTGCCGAAGCCAGGGAACTATTCGCTGAGGTAAATGAAACATCCCTGAATGAAAACTGGGTGAAACCACGAAAGAAACGTTTCCCTCTGTATATAGCGGCCGGCATCGTATTGTTGCTTGCAACCGGTGCCGGTTATTTTTATCTTCACGGGCCGGCATATAACATTGTTGCCCTGAAAACCGTGACCGCTCAGCGGGGCACTACCAATACCATCAAACTGGATGACGGCACGGAAATCAAGATAAATGCTGCTACGACTATCAGGTATCCCGCCAATTTCAGCAACAGCAGCATACGCGAAGTCTATGTGGAAGGTGAGGCTTTCTTTAACGTTAGCCCTGATCCCAAAAAGCCTTTCATTGTGCATTGTGACCTCGCCAATATAGAAGTACTCGGCACCAGCTTCAATGTCCGTACCTATGACAACAGCTTCAGGGCTGCGCTGGTATCCGGCGCAGTAGCCATTACCACGCATGAAGGAGAAAAAATAAAACTGAGCCCGGGGTATACAGCCACACTCGAAACACACATTCCTCAACTGCTGGTAACGGCTTACAAACCCGATACGGTGCTGGGCTGGCTATCAGGGATCTATCGCTTTGAGAACACGCCATTAAAAGAAGTATGCCGTATGGCTGAACGGGCATATAACATCAGGATAAGTATTGACAGTAAAGCGCTGGCCAACGTTTGCTACTCCGGCATTATTAATGCTGGTAAACCAGTTGAGCTCCTGTTAGAAGACATCGGCTATACGACTGAGATGGATCATTACTTTGATAAATCTGGACAACTGCACCTCTCTGCCCCTGGTCCAAAATGACCACAAAAAAAAGCCCTCAAATGATAACAGCCATCTCGCAATGTAGTTCTACATTCGAGCTACAAAACACCACCAGTTTTGTAGACATTCAGTAAAATAGAAACAACAGTTTCATAGGCTTGATCGAAAAGCTCACCGGTGCCCTAAGCATGCCAGAAGAACAGGAGCTGGATCACCTCATTGAAACAGACCCGGAAATAGGAACAGTGTGGCATAACCTGTAGCAACGGTTTGAGAAGGAGGATATGGAAAACCAGCTGGTCAGATTTGACCTTGATCAATATTGGAAAGACCTTCCATTTTCACCGGCACCAGTATTGGCGCTTACCTGTTATTTACGAAACCCGGTGATATTCATGCACCGTACCTGTCACCACAAAACGCCAGCGTATCTGTTCAGCTGCAACTTTCAAACGGAAAAATAATAGCCCTGTCTGCCAGCCAGCTTCCCTTTCAAATTCCAGGATGGAGCCCGTGAGATCAGTCTAAACGGAGAAGCATTTCTAAAGGTTGCCAGCAACACGCAGCAGCCGTTCATTGTTCACACACCGCAGAGCAATATACAGGTGATCGGTACACAATTCAATGTAAATACCTATGACAGCGGCCTGGTAAAGGTGGCATTGCAGGAAGCAGTATACACTCAGGCAAACAACAGTATCCACGTACAGCCATTTGACCAGGAGCATGTACTTAGCTGGCGGGAAGGCGTACATTACTTTGATAATGCAACAGTTGAAGAGATATGCAGTATTTCCCCCGCTGGTATGGTGTGGGCATCAAAATGGATAACCCAGTTGTTGCTCAAAAGCGATTTTCAGGTGTCCTCAACCGCAACCGGCCCGTTGAAGAGTTTATGAAAGCGCTGAAAGCTACTACCGAACTGGATTACTACTTTGACCGGGAAGGAACCCTCCATCTGAAATAGTGTTGCTCCCAAATGACTACCAAAAGCTCCCAAATGATAACTCCTTTCTGCCAATATTTCGGTAAATTAGGCTATGCTCAAAAGAACCATTCCCAGTGTCGTTGCACTCCTCCTCGTGGTGCTCTTCCTCTATACCGGCATCAGTAAACTGATGGACTATTCCGTCTTTAAGGAACAAATAGCCGAATCCCCCATTTTAGCACCCATTGCCCCCTTTATTGCCTGGGCATTGCCCCTGGTAGAATTTGCCGTAGCCGTGGCCTTATTCATACCCGCATGGCGCTTGTGGGGCCTGTACGCCTCCTCTGTACTGATGCTGCTGTTCACCGGGTATATTGCCGCCCTGTTGAGCTTCAGTGAAGAGCTGCCCTGCAGCTGCGGCGGTATACTACAGGAAATGTCATGGCAACAGCACCTGGTGTTCAATATCACATTTACGGTACTGTCCATTGTAAGTGCCCTACTTGAAAAGAAACGCCGGAAAGCGAAGAACACCGGTAATAACGATGCAGCGTTTAGTTTAACCTGAAGAAGTTCCCCTCTGTATACAGGCAGGTCCTATTTACTATTTGTCATCGACAAAATAGTATCTTTCCGGACAAATCTACCTGTTCATCATGCAAAAACACCTATTTACACTGGCGCTGGCCGCAACGCTGGCAGCCTGTAACACCGGCAGCAATACCGGTAGCGGTCATACCGGCGCAGACACTACACAAAACGCCGCCTTCCGCGAATACGAAGCGCATTACCTGGCAGCCTTATGGAAAACTTATCCTGAATGGGCTACCTCAGTAGGCTACCATGAGCACGATACTATACTGACCGTGCCTGATAGCACATCCATACAGGCAGAACTGGCTTTCCTGCAGCAACAGCAGGATTCCCTGAAAAGCTATGATACGAGCAAATTAGGCGTAAGCCTGCTGACGGACTACTACCTGATCCGCAACCAGCTGGACGGCCGGAAATGGGACATTGAAAAGGCAAAGTCCTATGAATGGGCCCCTTCTTCCTATAACGTGATCGGTACATTCGCGTTTATGCTGAATGAAGGCTATGCCCCGCTGGATACACGCCTGCGAAGCTTTCACGCCAGGATGGCCAACATACCCGCTTATTACGCAGCCGCCAAAAAACTGATCAAGGATCCCGTACCGGAGCTTACCAGCCTGGCGCAGGACCAAAACCTGGGCGGATTGTCCATCTTTGAAAAAGACCTGGCAGACTCACTCAATAAAAGCAGCTTAAGCACAGAAGAGAAAAAAGCGCTGCTGGAACGGGCCAAAGCAGCTGCAGGTGCTATCCGCGACTTTGCCGCCTGGCTGAAGGCGCTGAAAGTAGAACATCCCCGCAGCTTCAGGCTGGGTGGAGAATTGTATGAAAGCAAGTTTAAGTATGATATACAATCCGCCTATACCGCCGCCCAGATCTATGATTCTGCTGTAGCCCGCAAGAACTGGATCCATACGGAGATGGCCCGCATCAGCAAACAGCTGTGGCCCAAATATTTCGGCAATGCACCGGTACCCGAAGACCAGCTGCTGCTGATCAAACGGATGATAGATACCCTTTCCATCCAGCACGTAAAACCGGCAGAGTTCCAGCAGTCCATTGAAAAGCAGCTGCCTACCCTGACTGCCTTTATCAAGGAAAAGGATCTCTTATACCTCGATCCCACCAAACCACTGAAGGTGCGTAAAGAACCGGGATACATGGCTGGAGTAGCCGGTGCATCCGTAAGCGCCCCCGGCCCTTATGACAAAGGGGGTAATACCTATTACAACGTAGGCAGCCTGGAAGGATGGTCGCCAGAAAGAGCCGAAAGCTATTTACGCGAGTATAACCACTATATCCTGCAGATCCTGAACATCCACGAAGCTATACCCGGGCACTATACGCAGCTGGTATATGCTAACCAGTCGCCCAGCCTTATTAAGTCAATTCTTGGTAACGGCGCCATGATTGAAGGATGGGCCGTATATACAGAGCAGATGATGCTGGAGAACGGCTACGGCAATAATGAGCCGGAAATGTGGCTGATGTGGTACAAGTGGAACCTGCGGGCTGTTTGTAATACCATCCTTGATTACAGCGTGCACGTGAATAACATGAGCAGGGAAGACGCTATCAAACTGCTGACACAGGAAGCCTTCCAGCAACAGGCAGAGGCAGAAGGAAAATGGAAACGTGTGAGCGTAACGAGTGTGCAGCTGACAAGCTACTACACAGGCTATAAAGAGATCGTCGATCTGAGGAATGCGTATAAGGAGAAGATGGGTGATAAATACAACCTGAAAGAATTTAACGAGAAATTCCTGAGTTATGGCAGCACGCCGGTGAAGTATATCAGGCAGTTGATGCTGAATTGATTTGAGCGTTTAAAAGTTTGAGGGTTTGAATGTTTGAAAGTATGCCTGTCATGCAGGATGGCCTTCAAACGCTCAAACCCTCAAACTTTTAAATTACTTAATCTTTTTTTCTATGCTGCAGCTCCTGTAGTATTTTATTCAGCTTCACAGGATCATTCACGTACGGACTGAGATCAAAAACTGCTACTTTACGAAAATCTGTAGGAGCGCTTTCACCCTGCAGGGCAATATATCCTTCTTTTAACAGCTGACCGTCTTTTTTCACAGCAGGATCAGCATTAGATACATTGCCTCCGCCTATCTGTGGTTTAGTATACGTAAGAACAGTATCACCGCCGGCTATATGTTTAATGATGGAATCACCTAACACCAGTGCTTCTGCCCTTACCCACTGCTCGCCGGCATACGTTTTTGATGTAGAAGTGATACAGTGATCCGTGATCAGTTTCTCATTCATCACCACATTGGTGCCGGGTGTGCAAAGGTTGGCAGTAGTGCGGGGATCTTTGCCGTTGCCGCCCAGCAGCTGCATCTCCAGGGAGATAGGAAAATCCTGGTCTTTACCCATGCTGGCGGCAGATTGTGAATGCAGCATGGCGCCATTGTTACGGATAGCCCATCCCGGACCGCCGGGCACCTGCTCTCCTACAAAGCGGTACTCCACTACCAGCAGGTAGGCGCTGAATGGGTGCTTGTAAAAGATATGCCCGTATTGTTCATTAAAATTGCTGTATTGATCGTAACGTACCTTCAGTAAGCCATCCTCTACGCGGAAGGTATTGCCGAAATTGTCATTCAGTTCGTGACCGGCGATCTTGATATCCCAGTCTTTCAGATCTTTGCCGTTGAAGAGTTGTATCCATTTGCCGGATTGGGCAGTCTTTGCGGGCTTTTGTGCGCAGGCGGATACGGATAGCAGCATCAGGCAACCGTAGAGCAGTTTTTTCATGATAGTGGCATTATTGAAGCAGTAAAATACGAAGACAATTATTAATTGTCAATTTGCAACTTATCTGACCGGCAGCTGCTGCGTATGTTCCATGGCGTTAGGGGCCGGAAAGCACTTTTGTACCTTGCGGATGCTTTCAACAGTAATTTAATCCTTCATTATCCCCGTTTCCGCTTTTCTACGCCCCGTATTATTTATTCCACAGCTGCTTCAGCCGCCCGAAGCTCTGATTGATTGAAAATCATACAATTAAGCGAAATCGTCTATATTTTAAAAAACTGCAAGGTTTTCGCTGTAAAATCTTCAAAATCAAGCTAGTTATGACTCATCCTAACGCACTTTTGAACGGGCATGGCCGCCCCAGTGCAGGCCCCCTCTATGACAGCAGCAACATTCTTAATGTAAGCCGGCAGGGACGCGCAGCTTCTATCGTGATCGGTTCGCTGCTCACCAGCAATGCGCTGGGACAAATGCGTAAACACCCTATTGGCGGACTCATGAAGCTGGCCATAGGCGGTTACCTGCTTTACAGGGGCCTGTCGGGCAACTGCCCTATATCAGCCGCCATCGAAGAAAGGAAAAACCGGCATACCCGGGCGATCAATATCCGCACAAAACTGCTGATCGCCAGACCCAGGGAGGAAGTATATGCCTTCTGGCGCCAGCTCGGGAACCTGCCGCTTTTTATGCAACACCTGGTAAAAGTAGATGAACAGGACAGCATTCACTCCCGCTGGATAGCCCGCGGCCCTGGCGGAATCGGCACCGTTGAATGGGAAGCGGAGATCATGAAGGAGGAGCCGGGACGCCTGCTGGGATGGCGATCCATTGCCAATTCCATGATCGCCACAGCCGGCCGTTTAACCTTTGAAGATGCGGCCAATGGAGGCACTTATGTAGAGGTGAATATTTCTTACCGGCCGCCTGCCGGATATGTAGGTACCGGGCTGGCCTGGCTGTTGAACGTGGCGTTTGAGCGGATGATAGAAGAAGATATTTACCGTGTTAAAGAATTCCTGGAATCAGGGGAACTGATACTGGATGATGATCAGGAAGAAAGTTAAACCATTTGAAAGATGCATACTAAAATGACAGAGACATCTGATAAACAGACGGTCCCTCCACAACATACAGGTGCAGCCACCAATACAGTCTTTTCTATTATGCTGCCCTCTTTGAAAGAAAGCCGTGAACGGTACTACCAGGCCAAAGCCCGACTGCTGGACGTAAATCACTGGCACGACTTTGCCGGACCACTGTCCGCTAACTTTACACTGACCGACGACTCGGGCAGGGAACTGGATCACCCTGCACAGGAAGGCGATCACATCCGTATCAACCTGCCTGGTCCGGGCAGCAAAACCGGCGATGGATATGATTGGGTTGCTATAGAACAAATAGAAGACAAGACCACCTCATCCGGAAAAACAGCTTATGCGGCCATCCGCGTAAGACCTTCTGTTAACCCGCAGCAATGGCATGGAAAAGTGGCCCATTTCTATGATCCGGCTGCCACCAGCTCTTTTGTGGTAGAGCTCACCGGCAGATGTGTCAAGGCCAGTGTGTATGGACGGAATGAAAAGCCGAATACGGCGCCTCCAGGTTTCTGGGATAAAGTAAGGAATACACTGATAGCGATCAGCGCCTCACTCGGACTGTCAAAACCTCAATGGAAAAGTTTAGTGAAGGGATTGGTGCAATAATATGTTTGGGTGGAGATCAATCTTTGTCTCCACCCAGGCTATATTCGTTATTCTCTTCATCTTCCATACCGTTATCTTCAGATGCATCATCATCTTCCGCACCCGGCACATCTAACTGCTCAGGCGGCTCTTCATCAGACTCTTCATCTGTCTGTTTTACAAGGAGATCGCGGGCGCGTACAGACTCATCATCTCCTTCATCCATATCTTCATCACGGTCGCCTATATAGTTGAGATCGTCTGCAGTAACGTCCGCCTCTGTACCCATAATGATCTCAGGACTGGCGTCCTCTTCATCTGGTTCCATTTCCCCGGCAGTTTCAGGATCAGGTAATTCCCCTGAAGGCGTAAAATATTCCACACTTTCTTTGGCTTCCAGGTCTGCCTGGCTGGGTATGAAGGGGTCCTGATCCGGGAGATCTGGATCATCCTGCGCAGAGGTCGGGTCATCATGTTCAGCAGGGTTTGATGACTGTTGCCGGCGCTTGTCCGCAGCATCACTGTTCCTGTCCCTGTTGCTTGTCTTGCCGGTATTGGCTCGGTCCTTTTGCATAACACTACAGTTTCCTGTATGCGTACCAAAATTGGACCATTGCATCAGCTATTTTGCGATAAAGCCTCTTTCTTGAATTTATCGTAGGAGTTCTTGCTTTCGTCGATCAGTCTCAATACACGTTCCCGCACATCATCTTTCATACCGGTCACTTCATGTTCAAATACATGTCTCAGTTCTGCCAGATTATCTGAGCCACGGCCCAATAAGCGGCTAAGCCTATATCGAACATTACCCGCCGTATAACGGATCTTCCTCCTGGTTTCCTGCCCGCTGTCGGGTGCACATAACATACCTATTGCTACTCCTGCCGCTACACCGGCCAGCACTCCTGATAAGAATTTAGTGGTGCTCATATTTGACAATTTTAAGGTTTAACAAATAGTAACCGTTTTAGTTCAAGGGGGTATTTTTGGGAGTTTCAAATTTGGGGCCAAAAAAGGTTAATTCAGCGCCTGATAAACCAGGATACGGAACTTCCGTACAAATTCGCCATAGTAAGCATAGGGCATCGCATTGGTATATACCAGGAGGATAAGATCTTCTTTAGGATCGATCGTATATTCAGAACAGTAAGCGCCTCCCCAGGTCAGTGAGCCGGGAGATGCGGGATCGCCATAATGCGTATCGGCGGTAATGATCTGGAGGCCCAGGCCGAACTTGTCGTTACGGTCCCATACAAGCGCATTACCGATCTGGTTGCGTGTCATCAGGTCCACTGTCTTGCGGCTTAACAGGCGAACGCCATTAAACTCACCGCCATTGAGTATCAGCTGGCAGATCTTTGCATAGTCTCCTATAGGTCCGGTAAGGCCTGAACCACCCATATAAAGGGTGCTGGTATTACTCAATGCAAAATGCCGGTCTGTGTTATGTGAAGATACCCTGATCGGGCTATCGAGGGCCGGTAAAGCATATAATTCAACAAGACGGGACTGCTTTGCCGGCGGCAGGTAAAACCAGGTATCCTGCATACCCAGCGGCTGAAGGATACGCTGCCGGAAGAAATCCGCCAGGGTCTGGCCGGAGAAGATCTCTACCAGGCGGCCTGCGATATCCGTATTAAAGCCATAAGTAAATTGGGTTCCCGGATCATGCAGCAAAGGACGCCGGGCAATGTTGTTCACCAGCGTTTCCAGGCAGCTCTTTTCTCCTGTAGGGAATACTGAAAAACCATGGCCGCCAAACAACAAGCTATCCAAAGGATGATCGTAAGGAATACCCGCTGAATGCGACAGTAATTGCCGTATAGTCGGCTGCGTAGCCGCAGGCCTCGTTTCATACGTAGCCTTATGCCGGTCGTAGCTCACCAGCACCTTTGCATCTTTAAATGCCGGAATGTATTTGCTGACAGGATCATCCAGGAAGAAGCGCCCTTCCTCGTACAACATCATTAAGGCAATAGTAGTGATCAGCTTTGTCTGGGAAGCCCAGCGAAAGATATCGTCCTTTTTTACAGGCGTGCGGTTTTCAAGATGACTATACCCGAAAGCTTTATAATGCACAATCTGTCCTTTATGCGCTACAAAGGTAACAGCATTAGGCGCCAGGCCCTTATCAACAGCCGCCTGCAGAAAGCTGTCCACCCTCTTCAGACGCTCTGCAGAAAAGCCTGCCGCCTGCGGAGACGCCGCTACCGAAAATTGCCGGGGATGCGTTTGGGCGAACGCGATATATACCAGGCAACAAGAGATGCCTGTGAGGAAGAGCAGCTTGTTCATCTGAACAAGATAATACTACTCTTTCAACAATTTATCTATGAGTTGATTATACTCCTGTTTGAAATGCTCATAGTGCTCACCGGTACCAGGACCTGAGAAACCGGTATGCACCTCTCTTACAAGACCTTTTTTATCAATGAAGATAGTAGTAGGGAACCCCTTAATAGCAGTCAGCTGCGGCAGGCTCTTCTCCCCTTTCTTCGGATCTGCAGAAGTAACTCCTGTGATCAATACCGGATACTCCACATCAAAACGTTTAAGGAAACCGGAAAGCGCCTTTTTAGACCTCTCAAAATCCGTGGTATGTTCATACGCCAGTCCGATCACCTCTACTCCACGCTGCTTATTTTGCTTATACCAATCGCTCAGAAATCCTGTTTCATCCATACAATTCGGGCACCAGGAACCCATCAAGGTAATCACCACTACTTTATTCTTAAAGCGGGCATCATTAATGCTCACCTTCTTACCATTAAGATCAGGGAAACTAAAGTCCAGCTTAGCCTGCCCGGGTTTTACTGTAGCCAGCTTAGTTTCGTCCGGCAAAGCCGCCTTAGCATCTTTGCTGGCCGTCCACACTTCCTTGCCATTGCCAATACCTGCGTAAAAAACACCTTGCTCCAGCTTATTCTCAGCAGTCAAACGAGCCGTAAAGTAATAAGCATGAGAACCGTCAAAAGTTGACAGCTTGAGCGTATCCCCATCCAGAATGCCCTCCAGGAAACGGTAATCTCCCGTAGGCGTCAGGAAAGTCCCTGTTACATGATTCCCGTCCTGTTTAAACTCTCCTACCGCAAAAGAACTATCAGTACCATCAGGGGCCGTAAAGTAAGTAGCCCAACGGCCGCTTACATTACCTTTAGCAGGCAAATGCTGGGTAAACCGCTCTTTCACACCCGGAACAGACGTAAACGGAATACTCACATCCCTATCCGCCAAATGCCGTATCCAAACACCCTTCACTTCACCTGAAGGCAAATGCACTCCTTTAAACTCAGAATCAAAGAATGGCATCCTGATAAACACAGAATCTCCTTCCACCCGAATATCGTCCACCAGCAAACGTTCGCCTGCATTCAGGATATACATCACCATTTTAGCATTGTCCACCTCTGTATTGAAGACAATATCCGTCCCATCCTGCCTGTGCAGGCGGGTCTGCCAGATATTTGCATCATCTGTAAATTGTTGTTGTCCAATAGATTGAAGCGTAAACAACAGGGTAATCGCCAGGATTCCTACAGTCTGTCCAAATGTTCTCATAATTTCTACAGGTATTATACCACCAATTTAGTAGACAAATATAGCTGATAATACTGAAACCCGGTAAACTGTATGATGACCGGCTTTCATCGGTGCCGACAAGAATTTAAAACGGGCTGCGCCTGGCTGTGAGGATGCGTATGGGGCGTTGGGAGGGCGTGGAGACGGTAAGGAGGTGATGGGGCGGTACCGGGCGGTCACGCCAGCCAAGGCCCGTTTTTAATCCCTGTCGGCGAAACGGTACCAGGCCTCCCTGAAAGTGGCAAACGGTAACAGTTGTTGTAAATCCTTTGTTTAAGGCTTGATCCTGGCGCCAAAGAGCAAACTGCCTATCCTCACTAAGGTACTTCCACACTGAAGCGCCAGCTGATAATCTCCGCTCATTCCCATAGACAATTCGCGAAAGTAATCCTGACCGGAAAAATAACGCTCCTTAGTCTGCTTAAAGAGCTCGTGCAGATGTTTAAACTCCTTTTGTATCTGCGCTTCGTTATCCGTATTTGTCGCCATGCCCATGAGGCCAGCTATACGAACATGAGCGATCCCAGACTGCTGCTGCCATTCCTGCATAAGGCTTTCCAGTTCAGTCTCATCAAGACCGAACTTGGTTTCTTCTTCAGCAATATGCACCTGCAAAAGGCACTGAATGATACGGTTGTGTTTGGCGGCTTGTTTATTGATCTCGAGCAGCAGACGGAGGCTGTCTACCGCATGGATCATCGTAACGAAGGGGGCAATGTATTTTACTTTGTTGCTTTGGAGATGGCCAATGAAATGCCACTCAATGTCCTGGGGTAATTCGGGTTGTTTCTGCACCAGTTCCTGCACATAGTTTTCACCAAAGATGCGTTGACCGGCATTATAAAGCTCCCGGATGTCTGATACCGGTTTAATTTTGGAAACGGCAACCAGCCTGGCGCCGTAAGGATGTAGCGCTTGCTGTATCGTTTGATAAGCGGGTAAGTTGATGGACATGGGGGCAAAGATATAAAAGTTGGCAATTGGCAGTGGGCAATTGGCAGTTTTTGAACAACTTGTTTATTCAATCGACTGCAAATTGCCCACTGCTCACTGCTAACTCAATATCGTCCTGCTGATAACAATCCTTTGCACCTCCGAAGTACCCTCATAGATCTGCGTGATCTTGGCATCCCGCATCAGGCGTTCTACATGGTACTCTTTTACGTAGCCGTAACCACCATGCACCTGCACCGCTTCGGTGGTGACCCACATGGCGGTTTCAGAGGCGAATACCTTGGCCATGGAGCCGCTCAGCGTATAGTCGAGGTGTTGATCCTTTTCCCAGGCCGCTTTGAGGCAGAGCAGGCGGGCTGCTTCTATCTGGGTAGCCATATCGGCCAGCTTGAACTGGATGGCCTGGTGCTGACTGATCTCTTTACCAAATGCTTTCCTCTCTTTGGAGTATTTCAGGGCCAGCTCGTAAGCGCCGCTGGCAATACCCAGCGCCTGTGAGGCGATGCCAATACGGCCGCCGGCCAGTGTTCTCATGGCGAACTTGAAGCCGAAGCCGTCTTCACCAATACGGTTCTCTTTAGGCACTTTTACATCCTGGAACATGACGCTGTGAGTATCGCTGCCGCGGATGCCCAGCTTATTCTCTTTAGCGCCGATAGTCACACCGGCCCAGCCTTTCTCAACAATAAAAGCGTTGATGCCTTTGCTGCCCTTTTCAGGATGGGTTTGGGCAATGACCAGGTAGGTGCTGGCAGAGTTGCCGTTAGTGATCCAGTTCTTGGTGCCGTTCAGCAGGTAGTGATCTCCTTTCTCTTCTGCTGTAGTGCGCTGGGAGGTGGCGTCTGAACCCGCTTCAGGCTCGCTGAGCAGGAAAGCGCCTATCACCTGTCCCTGGGCCAGGGGCACCAGGTATTTTTGCTTTTGTTCTTCAGAACCGTATGCTTCCAGTCCCCAGCATACCAGGGAGTTATTCACGCTCATACATACAGAAGTGGAGGCATCTATTTTGGAGATCTCTTCCATGGCCAGTACATACGAAATAGTATCCAGGCCGGCGCCGCCATATTTGGGATCAACCATCATCCCCAGAAAACCCAGCTCGCCCAGTTTTCTGATCTGCTCCACGGGGAATTTCTGATGCTCGTCGCGTTCTATCACACCGGGTAACAACTCGTTCACTGCAAAGTCACGGGCTGCTTTTTGTATCATTAAATGTTCTTCGGTCAGTTGAAAATTCATAATAACGTGTTTTAACAAGGGATAAGGCCTCCCATAGCCGCATATTAAACATTAATGCGGATGTAAAAAAATAGTCTCATAGAATTCAATGTTATCCATCATTCCTTGATAAACATTGAAGAAATTCTTATAAGAATCAATCCTTATTGGAATTGGTTCAGTTTTTCAGGGGGCTTGCTATAAAGCCCAACAAAGCTATGCTCCCGGTGATCAATTAAAAATCCTGTAGTTTGGCGTTATGAAGAACATTAAATTGATAGAGGTTAAATCGGAAATAGGAGCGGGTACCCGGGGCGCCAGCCTCGGAATTGATGCTATTAAGATCGCGGCGCTGGACTTCATGAGCAATTTTTTTGTACACTTCCCTTCAGAAGTGATCGAAACGGAGAACAAGCTGTTATTTGAACCCATAGAATCCCCCTTTGCCAAACGTATAAAAGGCATCACCAGCCTGTACGAGCGTATCAGCAAAAGCGTATATGATACGGTAAAATCCAATTGGTTCCCCGTGATATTATCCGGCGATCACAGTACGGCGGGAGCCACCATTGCCGGACTGAAAATGGCGCATCCCAAGGCTAAACTGGGCGTGATATGGATAGATGCGCATGCAGACCTGCATACCCCCTACACCACCCCCTCGGGCAATATGCATGGCATGCCCCTGGCTACGGCTATTGCAGAAGACAACCTGGAATATAAAGCGCATGACCTGGATGAGAATACGGCAAAAGCCTGGAATGCGCTGAAAAATATCGGTAAAATAGCCCCTAAAGTACTGCCGGAAGACATAGTGTTCATCTCCCTCCGGGATTATGAAAAGGAAGAAGACCACCTGATCAAGAAGTATGGTATGAAGGTGATCACCACCGGGGAAGTACGCCGTAAAGGACCGGAAAATATTTCCCGCTCCGTATTCAGGTATTTGAGCGATTGCGAATATATCTATGTATCCTTCGATGTAGACAGCCTGGACGCCTCCATTTCACGGGGCACCGGCACACCGGTAAGCAATGGCCTCCGCGAAAGAGAGGCGGAAGACCTGATCGCAAAATTTATGCAGCACCGCAAGATCTGCTGTTTCGAGATCACAGAGGTGAACCCCACCCTTGACAGAGAAAACCTGATGGCAGAAATAGCGTTCAATATCCTCCAGCGTAGTGTGAACCTGCTGCTGTTGAACTAAAACACCATTTTCAGGCGTTCCTTCGGCTTTAATCCGGTCAGCACCTGGGTATTGATCTCATCTGACAATCCCAGCTCCACATAGCGCTTTTCAAAGAATTGCGGCTTTGTTTCCACTTCTACGTAAGCGCCTTGCTGATCAAACTGCAGTACGTGCTCGCGTATACAGAGTACATTGTCGCGTTTTTCCAGCACAATCTCCGCATTGGCGCTGTAACCAGCCCTGAGCACATCTGTTTTATCCAGCAGTATGGCTGCTTTTATTTCAAATTTCGTGATGCCGTCTTCTTTCACACCGTTGGGAGATACAAACTCCAGCCTTGCGCGGTAAGATTTCTCTTCCGTGGCCCTCAATGTAATGGTCAGGTCCATGCCTGGTTGCAGGTTGTTTACATCGGCTTCCTCTACTTTTCCTTCAAAGATCACATCCTTCATGTCTGCAATGCTGGCAATGGTAGTACCTTCATTAAAAGTATTCCGCTCTATCACAAAATTCCCTTCTTTTGCAGGCACTTCCAGCAATACACCGTTAACGGTAGAACGCACTTCATTGGCAGCAATACCCGAAGCAGATGCACCTACTTTGATCAGCTGCACATTATTGACAGCCGCTGCCAGATCGGCCTCCGCCTTTTTAAAGGCCAGCAGGTACTGGTTGTATTCCTTTTCTGCCACTACCTTCTCTGCAAACAGCTGCTCATATCTCTCTTTTTCATGCCGCGCATCATTCAGGCTCAGTTTCGCTTTCTGCAGGGCGCTTTCCGCTTCGTTCAGGCTTACCGCATTAGGTGTTAGCCTGATGCGGGCCAGCAGCTGCCCGGCGGTCACTACCTGCCCGGCAGTAACGTATACTTTTTCGATGATACCGGATACCTGCGCTTTCACCGCTACCTGCTTACGGGGAACAATAGCGCCAGCAGCAACTGTTTTTTTAACAACAGTAGATACAAACGCGGTATCTGTCTGGTAAACCGTCTTACTTTTTGCAGAACGATCCGCACAGCCGCAGGTGACCAATAACAGGATCAAGCCTATACTCACAGCGCCTGACCACTTATTGCGATTGATCCTTAACTCCTTTTCAAGATGGAGTACCACCAGTGCTACACTTGCTGTGGTATACAGCAAGGGGTTCTTTCTTCGTGTCATATGCAATGTTTTTATTTGTTAATTATTCTGCCCTCAATGCTTCAATGGGGTTGATAGCAGCAGCTTTCCTGGCAGGCATCAGTCCCGCCAGCACACCGGTCACTACCAGTATGAGCACAGCAGTGAAAGCCACCTGCATATCTATATGAGGGTCTTTAAAAAATTCGCTTTTGATATTTTCTCTGTCCAGTATATGGCGCACACTTTCTACGATCCCCATGCCTGCCAGCAGCCCTGCATAACCGGCCACGCTGGTGATCACCAGGGATTCCATGATGATCAGGCTGATGATGGAAATTGGTGTAGCGCCAAGGGCTTTCCTGATACCGATCTCCCGGGTACGTTCTTTTACGATGATCAGCATGATGTTACCTACTCCGATCACACCGGCTATAATTGTACCCGCGCCCACGATCCAGATGAACAGGTTAATGCCCATGAACAAGCTGGTGAACTTGTTGAACTCTTTCTCTGCATTAAAAGAACCGATCGCTTCCCGGTCTTCCGGGTGGATGGTATGACGTGCCACCAGGAGTTCTTTTACCTTTGTCTCCACCGTTCCCGCGGGAATGCCTGCTTTGGGCACCAGCGTAAACAGCGAGAGATGGTCTTCATAACCAAAGGTACCCTGCAGAGTAGACACCGGCATAAAAAGGGTTTCTGCATCTTCTTTCTGCGTGGCGCTTTCGTCTGTTGAAAAAGAACCCACCACGCGGAAGAAAATACCCTTTATATTGATGTACTTCCCTACCGGATCTGAATGATTGAATAATATTTCTTTTAAGCGGCTGCCTATTACCACCACCTTTCGCTGATTGTCCAGGTCCAGGCGGTTAATAAAGCGGCCACCTGTGAAATGCATGTTCTTAATATGCAGCAGATCAGGATGAGTGCCTTTCAAAGTAAATGCAATGCTTTTGTTGCCGTAAGCCACATTCACCTTTTCACCTACATTCAGGTTAGGCACCAGGTATCCCAGCTCCTGTATTTTAGATCTGATCGCTGCCTCATCACTGTTGTCAAAAATGATGCTGCGGCCGGAGGCCAGCCCTTTAAAAGGCCTGCCCGTAATCTCGGGCCATACATAGATCGTGTTCCGGGCAGCATTGCTGAACATCTGCAACACACCATTCTCCAGACCTTTGCCTGCGCCCAGCAGCAGCACCAGCATCAGGATGCCCCAGAAAACGCCAAAGGCAGTGAGCAGGGTCCTGAGCTTATGCTTCTTTATGGAACCGTATATTTCCTGCCAGTTATCGAGATCAAACATGGTATAACTCGTTTAAATGGGAAGTAATGAGCCCATCCTTCATGCGGATGGTACGATCAGCAACCGCCGCCACATCTGGTTCATGCGTTACAAGGATCACGGTCATACCCTGTGCATGCAGATCTCTGAACACGTCCATAATATCATCGGAGGTTTCGGAGTCGAGTGCGCCGGTAGGTTCATCCGCCAGTATGATCCTGGGATTGGCTGCCAGCGACCGGGCAATTGCCACCCGCTGGCGCTGACCGCCAGACAGCGCCGAAGGCAGGTGATCTGCCCTGTGCTTAAGCCCTACTCTTTCCAGCAGCTCCAGGGCCATTTCGTTCCGCTGCTTTCTGCCTATCTTCTGGTAATAAAGCGGCAAAGCCACATTTTCCATAGCGTTCTTGAAAGGCAGCAGGTGGAAAGACTGGAATACAAAACCGATATAACGGTTACGATACCACGCGGCCTGCGCCTGCGAGATATTTTTGATCAGGGTTCCGCCCAGGTAATACTTGCCGCTGTCATAATCATCCAGGATACCCAGGATGTTCAGCAAAGTAGATTTCCCCGAGCCAGACTGCCCCATGATAGCCACAAACGCTCCCTCCTCTATTTCCAGATCGATCCCTTTTAGGATCGGCAGCTCACCGTTCGTAGTCTTATATGATTTGCGGATATTTTCCAGCACTACCATAACCGCTCATTTTCAGGTTCCATCAATAGTGTTGCTGCAGCCGGCCTGCGAAGCGCTTTCTGCTGCTGTTGCAGCATCACACCGGTCATGATATTGACAATAGCCCTTTCATGCCCGTAAATAAAGAAGTGGTCTCCTGCAAAAGCCTTCACTGCTACCAGGGCTGTTGTTTCCTGTTGCCATGCCAGCGCTTCCTCCCGGCTGATGTCTTCTTCCACACCCGTCATTACCGTGATCGGTATATCGAAAGCATCCCCTGTTTCATACTGATAGCTGGCCAGGGCCTGGAAATCTGCACGGATAATAGGCTCAAAGCAGTCCATCAGCGCTTCATCCTGCAGCAGCTCTTCAGGACAGCCGCCCAGCTCCTTCAGGGAAGCAAAGAACTCCTCCCTCGGCTGCGTATGGATAGCTTCCCTTACTTTTTTCACACAGGGCGCTGCACGGCCGGTAAAGAACAGGTGCCTGGGCTCACGCAGACTTTCTTCTACAATACGCCGGGTCAGCAGGAAACCTAAGAGCGCTCCCATACTATGTCCGTATATGGCGTAAGGATGGGAAAGACGTTCCTTTATCTGCGCAAACAGATCCTCCACCATATCATGTATATTATCCAGCAGCGGTTCCTGGAAACGGCTGCCCCTGCCTGGCAATTCCAGTGGAACGATATTGATGTGCTGCGCATACTGGCGGTACCCGTTATAGGAATACCGGCTTCCACCCGCAAAGGGCAAACAGAAAATGTTGATCTTATTGTTCATAAACGTTTGCTATAAGGTCAAGAGAAAAAGTTGTATTGTCCTCGTGGAAGAGATGTCTGTCTTCCACTATCTTTCCATAATCAAAGCGCAGCATTCTGCCCGCATGATTGAAATAAGCATCGTCATGGGTTACCGCAATAATGGTTTTGCCCTTTTGCTGCATCTCCGGTATCAGGTGCTTGTAGAAATAGGCGCGGAAGGCAGGATCCTGCTCTGCCGCCCACTCATCCAGCACCAGTACCTCGCGATCCTCCATCATGGCATAGATCAGGGCCAGGCGTTTCTGCTGTCCTTTTGACAAACCCGTATCAATAAAGTTCCTGCCGGTACCCAGCTTGATCACCGCCTGCAGGCGCATCTTTTCTATCAATGCCGCCAGCCTTGCATTACTACTGCTCAGGTCAAAGCCATCGTAGTTTTCATTGAACAGGTAAGCATGTGTGAAGATGGCGGAGATACGATCGCTGTAGGCTGCATAGTTTTCTGCGGTGATGGTATGACCATTAAAGCAGATAGCGCCTTCCAGGGGACGATACAATCCGGTCAGCAGGTTAATAAAAGTACTCTTACCACTGCCATTGCCGCCAGTAATAAAGATGGTCTCTCCTTTCCTGATGCGCAGGTTAAAGGGCCCTGTCTTAAACACCAGCTGGTCTTTAGCATCAAAGTAGCCGAAGGTAACATCTATGAAATCGATGCTTTCAAACCTGGTGTCCGGTAGCGTAACCATGGATGCAGGTTCTTCCACTACTTCATCTATTGCTGCTTTTACAGCATCAATGCGTTCCAGGGCGATCTTTACATTGGTGTAATAAGGAATGATCTTCACCAGGGAAGCCAGAGGACCCATGAGGTAAAGGATCACCACCACAAAAGGTACAGTCTGCAGCGCTGACAAATGCAATACCTGCGGCAATGCAAAGATCACTACGCCCAGTGCCAGGTACCAGCTGTAGGTGCCTATCAGTTCATTATCCAGGTACCTCACTGCGCTGCGACTACCCAGCTCTTTACCTTCCAGGCGGTTCTCCCGGATATATTGTTGATAGATGTTCTCATTCCGGGTACTGCTCATCTTTATTTCCTTGAAGCCATATACCAGGTCTCGCAGGTAGGTATGGTAATCATGCTGCATATCGCGCACCTTGTTAAGATCTTTTTCTATGCGTGCATTCCTGATCATATAAACGGATAACAAGACCGCCATCAGGCCCAGCACTGCTACCCCGCCCAGCGGCGATACCCAGCACAGGTAGCCCAGCGCGCAAAGGATGATCACGGAAGAATTCACTACCGCTACCAGTACTTCCGGTATGTAAGCCAGGATGCGTACATCGCCAATGGCTGTATAGATCCTTTCTGCGCCCAGCTTTTCAAAGGCCTGAAAAGTAGCATGCCGCACCTGCTGCAGGATAGACAGCTCGTAATGCAGCAGCAGGTTATGCGTGAGCTTTACCATGTAAGTCTGGAAGATCTTTGTACACAATAGCGAAGCTGCTACCAGCGAAATGTACAGGAGATAATCATTCCCTTTTATAAAAGGAATGGAAGCGCCCTTTACGGCATAATTTACAAATGCCAGCAGCCCGGAGTACACAATGCTGTTAATAACACCCAGCAGCACGATGTACGGCAGGAAGAGCCTGGATTGTTTCTGCAATACTTTCAGAATATGCATTAGAATAACATTTTAACGTTTACACAGCAACAGCAGCACAGCAATGCTCAATAACAGCATGCAGGGCCAGTTTATAATTTTCAAGGAAAGCGGCAATGGTGGCAGCATGGAAGCGCGCCCCGCTATATTCTACCCGTAGCGAGAATTCCTTCCCTTCTACTACGCCAGTGATATAGAGCTCATGTTCCCGTTGTTCATTTGTATCCTGGATCTCACCGGTCCCTTCTTTTGAGAAACGGAAAGGCACCTGCGCAAAATCCTGGTCCAGCTGTCCGAAATAATTGAACACCACCTGGGGCGACTTACTAAGATCTATCCCCTGTTTATATTCTGCTGCAGTCAGGTATTTCAGTATACCGTAGCCTACTCCCTTATTGGGTATATCGTGGATCCATTGGCGGTTCTGTGCTATTACAGCGCTCAGGTCATCACCAGCCGCTGTAACAATCACGGGATAAACAGAAGTAAAATATCCTACCGTGCGGTTCACATTCACGCCATCCAGGATGCTTTCTCTTCCATGACCTTCCATCAGCACCATACAAGTTCTGATACCGAAGGTTTGCTCCATGCTCAATGCCAGCGCTGTTAACAGGATATCATTGATCTCTGTATTGAAACGGCTGTTAACTGCCGTGAGCAGCAGCTCTGTTGCGGAGATACCCAGGGAAACATCCTGCGTAGCACTGTCTTTTACCAGGTTACTACCTTCGGGAATATCCGGCAGAATAGTGGCCGTTCTTTTTGCTAGCAGTTTCTTCCAGTATGACAGCTCCTGCAAAAACGCAGTACTGTTGGCGTGCACCTGCAACTCTTCAGACCATACCTTGAACGCATCTGTCTTTTTAGGCAGTGACAAAGCTCTTCCCTGCGTATACTGCCGGAACAGGGTACCCAGGTCCTCGAAAATGATCCGCAGCGAAACCACGTCCATTACAAGATGGTGAACGATCAATGCAAGGCGGTCGCCATCTGCCAGGTGAAATAAGCCCAGCTTCAGCAATGGCCCGTTGCGGAGATCTATCTCTCCCTGCATGCTGCTGATCCTGCGGCTCATCTCCGCTACGCCGTCGGGTAAAGACAGGTAATCATAAACTTCCAGCGACAGTGGGAAACCACGGCCATGATTATATTGTATGATCTGCGGACCTGTTGTGTCAAAAGTGATCCTCAATGCGTCATGATGCTCCTGCAGCTTTGAAAAAACAGCCCTGAGCATGGCTTCTTCCAGGCGTTCTTTTGAATAAAACAACAATCCAAAATTGAAATGATGATATGCTTTACGGGGAAAGTCAAAGAACTGATGCTGAATTGGTGTCAGCGGCAGCTCTCCGGTGATCATATGCTGGTTCGCCTGTTTGTCCAGGGGTTTAATAACCGGCGCCAGTTGGCGGATGGTAGGATTGGCCAGGATGTTCCTTACTTCCAGCCGGTACCCCGCTTCATACAATTGCGAAGCGATCTGCATGGCTTTGATGGAATCGCCTCCGGTTTCAAAAAAATCATCCAGCACGCCTATCTGTTCCTTATCCAGCACCTGCTGAAACGCCTGTACCAGCAATGTTTCCACCGTAGTGGCCGGCGCTTCGTAAGCAACATGGCCGGCGGCAGCACCGAGCAAAGGCAGGGCCGCACGCTCTACTTTACCATTGGCATTCACCGGGAACCGGTCCATTTGTGTAAAGCAGGTCGGGATCATATAGGCCGGTAAGCTGTTTGACAATGCGGCCTTCAACTGCGCAATATCCACGGGTCTCTCTGCAATGAACCAGGCAGCCAGGCTGACATTCCCCTGCTCCTGTCCAACGGCCATCACCACGGTATCTTTAATACCTGGATAGTCCAGCAGCGCTGTTTCTATCTCACCCAGTTCTACACGATACCCGCGTATCTTTACCTGGTTATCCCGCCGGCCCAGGAAAACAAGCTCTCCTTCTGCTGTCCATCTGCCCAGATCGCCGGTACGGTAGATCTTCGCACCTTTGTTTTTAGCAAAAGGATCATCTACAAACTTTTCACTCGTAAGGTCATCACGGTGCAGGTATCCTTTTGTCACACCCTTGCCGCCTATGCAGATCTCACCGATCACTTCCACCGGCAATAATTGCAGCGATCCATCCAGGATATATACCTGCGTATTGGCAATGGGTGTTCCAACCGTCGCCAGGTCGGTAGCTACATCGGCTACCTTTTTAATGGTACAACCAACGGTGATCTCCGTAGGACCATATTCGTTATAGATGTTTATTTCCGGGTTTAAACGCTGCAATGTTTTCACCTGGAAAGCAGTAAGCGTCTCCCCTCCCAGGATCACATGCTGTATGCGGGTTGTCTGCAAAGGCAGGGCGCTCAGCATACTGATATGGGCAGGCGTCAGCTTTACGGTATTCACACCTGTCCTTCCACCGAACAGTTCCAATAGTATGTCACCGATATCTTTGTTGGCGCATACATACAGCTGGTCGCCACGCAACAGGGTGGTAAAAATACTGGTGATGGTGAGGTCAAAAGAGATGTTTGTGCACAAGGCGAAAGTTTTGCCGAGTATATTATTAAAGTAATAGCTGTTAGCCCACTGTACGTAATGACAAAGATTATCGTTCCCCACCATTACACCTTTAGGTTTACCGGTGGATCCGGAAGTATAGAGCACATATGCCAGATCTGAGGGCGCCGCTGTCTGCACAGGGTTCTCCGTTCTTTGCGGCAGTGCAGACAATTGCTCATCCAGCAGGATATTAGTACCTGCAAAATTTGTATAGTGTTGCAACTGGTCACTGTCTGTCAGCAGCAAACGTACACCTGCATCCCGCAATATCCCGCTGATACGGCCTGCCGGTGTACTGGTATCTATTGGTAAAAAAGCGGCGCCTGCCTTCAATATACCCAGGAGGGCGATAATCATTCTTTCTGAACGGTTCACCAGCAAACCTACCCGCTCATTAGGCCGGATGTCGTGCACTTCCCTTAAATGGTGGGCTAATGTATTGGCCTGCTCATTCAATTCCTGGTAGCTAAGACTGACTTCCTCAAACACCACTGCAGTGGCATAAGGCGTTTTCTTCACCTGCCGTTCAAACAGTTCCTGGAAAGTATGCGCAGTGCTGGCTACATATGTATGGTTAAAGTACACCAACAATTGTTCTCTCTCTGCAGCAGATAATATATCAATATCTTCCAACCGGAGGCCGGGCCGGGCAAAAGCCCGCAATACCCGCTCCAGGTGCGCGCACATATTGCTGATAAAACCAGCTTCAAAAGCGGCGGGCTGATAGCTGATGCTAATGCTGAGCCCTTCGTTCCTGCAAATGCTGATCTCCAGGTCGTGCGGAACGGCCGGTGCTACCGGAAGGTGTATCGCTTCAGCGCTGATCAGCACATTACTGTATGCTGTTGAGCGATTGTCCAGCAACTGCAGCGGAAAATCCTGGTGGCTGTAGCTTTCCTTTACCATTTCCTTTACGCCGGCCAGGTAGCTCTTTACAGTTTCGGCAGAGCGAAGCACCAGCGGCACCACAGGTACATGCGCCTGGCCGCTGTTCCCCAGCGCGTATGCGGGGCTATTGATGATAAGGGTCTGGTTGCCGCTATACTTTCTGAGCAGCACACCAACAGCAGCCAGCAGGTATACGAATATTCCTGTGTCATTATCTCCCATTTTAGTCCTGATGGATTGATAAACCTCCTCACTCAGCGTATGGTCGTAGCGGACAGCCGTTTCCTTAGTTGCTATTACAGCGGAACGAAGCTGCCGGAAACTAAATGCATCATTCACCTGTTCCAGCCTGTTCTTCCAGAATGTGCGGGAGCTCCTATACTCCGGCGACATGAAATGTGTTTTATTGACTGTTTGCATATGAAAGCATTGAAAGGTGATTAAAAATTGAAATCAAAAGCACCAGCCATAGCCTTACCTGAGCCAGTCTCTCCATTCTCCGGCAATGCAGCGGTGATCCGTTCATGGGGGCGGCTCGTTGCCTGCTCCACTATTTCCAGGAAGGCCTGCTGTATGAGATGGATGGTAGCCGGTTCAAATAAGTCGGTATTGTATTCGATGATAGCCGTGATGGTGCTGCCAGCGTCAAAGAAGCGGAAAGAGAGATCGTATTTACTAACAGGAGCGCCGATGTTCAGTTCTGCCAGCTGCAATCCGTCTGCATTAGATGAGCGAACGGGCATAGCGCTGATATTCAGCAGGTCCACATAGATATCAAACAGCGGATGACGGCTCTTATCCCTGCCCAGGCCCAGTTCGGTCACCAGCTGATCAAAGGGATAGCTTTGGTGCTCATAAGCACCCAGGGTGGTAGCTTTTACTTTGTCAAGCACCTGCAGGAAACTATCGTCTGCCTGCAGTAAAGTGCGCAGCGCCAAGGTATTTACATAGAACCCGATCTGGTCTTCCAGGTCGCCGTGCTCCCTGCCTGCATGTATAGAGCCCACCACAATATCTTCCTGCTCTGAGAAGCGATACAGCAGCACTTTTACAGCGGAGAGCAGCGTCATGAACAAGCTGGCGCCATTGCGTTTGGCTATCTTATGCAGCTTTTCACTCAGCGCTTCCTTCAGCTCAAAGCTTAGTTCATTACCGTGGTAAGTTTTAATCGCCGGCCTTGGATGATCTGTGGGGAACTGCAGTACTGGCACGGAGCCTGCAAAGCGTTCTTTCCAGTATTGCTGATGTTGTACCGCCTCCGGCGCTTTCAGCAGGGCATTATGCCAGGCGCTGAAATCCTTGTACTGTACTTTGAGCGGGGCCAGGCCATGTGGTGTACCATCTGCATGGTAATGATAGAAGGCCAGACATTCTTTGGTCAACACATCCAGCGACCAGCCATCCGCTATGATGTGATGCATGTTCATCACAAACACATGCTCCTGCTCATCCAGGCGGAACAATGCTACGCGTAACAGCAGATCATTGGCCAGGTCAAAGGGACGGCTCACGGTCTCCATCATTAAGCTGTTCAACAAGGCATCCTTATCCTGCTCCTGCCGCAGATCTGCAAATGCGATCTTAAACCCTGCGCTGCTGTCCAGTACTTTCTGGCGTGGTATTCCCTGTACAGGCACAAATACGGTACGCAGACTTTCATGCCGCTGCAGCAGGCTTTCAAAGGCTTTTTCCAGCGCTGCCGTATCCAGCTGTCCCTGGATCTTCAATGCACGGGGAATATGATAGGCAGCAGTGCCCGTTTCATATTGCTCCAGCAACCAAAGTCTTTTCTGGGCATGTGATACTTCATAGTGTTCCTGGATCGCTACCGCTGTGATAGCTTCCTGCACACCCGTTACTGCCCGCTGAATCATTGCTGCCAGCCCCGCAATAGTAGGATGCTGGAAGATGCTCCTCAGTTCAAGCTTTACATTCATATGGCGGGCGATACGGGATATGATACGGGTAGCATTCAGGGAATGGCCACCTGTTTCAAAGAAATGGTCATATATGCCAATAGGCGATCTTCCCAATACCTCCTCCCAGATGGCAGCCAATACCACCTCAGTCTCGTTGCGTGGAGCCGTATACGCATTGCCGGTAGACAAGGTTCCCTGTTCAGGGCGTGGCAATGCTTTCATATCGATCTTACCGTTGGAAGACAAAGGCAATGCTTCGAGGATAATGAAGCAGGCCGGCACCATGTAATCTGGCAAATGTCTGGAAAGATAAGCCTTCAACCCGCCGGTATCCAGTTGCTCATTGCCTACCAGGTACGCCAGCAGGTATTTATTGTAGGATTGATCTTCTTCTGCTATCACCACTGCTTCGCGGATCTCAGGATGCTGCAGCAGCACGTTCTTTATTTCGCCCAGCTCTATCCTGAATCCCCTGATCTTTACCTGGTGATCCTTCCTTCCCATAAACTCCATGTTGCCATCTTCCAGCATCCGGCCCAGGTCACCGGTGCGGTACATTCTGCCGCCCAGTTCCTGGTTGAAAGGATCTGCTACAAAAGAAGCGGTTGTTTTCTCCGGATCGTTGGCATAACCTTCTGCTACACCTGCGCCACCGATGTACAGCTCTCCTGCCACGCCTTTCGGCACCGGGTTCAGGTGCTCATCCAGTATGTAAAAGAAGTTATTATCGATTGGCTTGCCATAAGGCACGCTCACCCGGCCCGACATATCCTGCAGGATCGGGTAATAGTTAGACCATACAGTACCTTCTGTAGCGCCTCCCAGGCTGATCACCTGGGCCTGCGGGAAATACCGTTTGATCTTCTGCGGCAATGCTACCGGTATCCAGTCGCCACTCATGAACACTACCTTCAGGTCCTGCTGCTGATACGGCAAACCGGATTCTTCGATCTCGTTCACCAGGTAATGCATGGTGGTAGGCACCGCATCCCAGAAGGTGATGCGCTCTTTCTGCATCAGCCGCTGCAGCCGCTCTACATCCGTTACTTCCTCCTGCTCTGCGATCACTACCGTACCACCTGCTGCCAGTATGCCAAAGATGTCATACACAGAGAGGTCAAAGCACATAGAGGTGATGAACAGCATCCGGTCATTTTCATTGATGCTGTAGGTTTTATTCACCCAGGCAATGAGATTTACAGCCGCATGATGTGCGATCATTACGCCCTTAGGACGGCCGGTGGAACCGGAGGTGTAAATGGTATAGGCCAGATCGGCGGAGTCCTTTTTGATCCCCGGGTTGCTATGTGGATAGCTGTCAATAGTTTCATCAGACAGGGCAACAAAGCGGATCTCTTCAGCTGCAGCAGTAACCGGATATTCCTCATCTATCAGCACCAATGCTACGCCGGAGTTCTGCATGATATACAGCTGCCTGTCTACGGGATATACCGGGTCGATAGGCACGTAAGCAGCACCAGCTTTGAGGATGGCCATCAGGCCAACGATCATGTTGAAGTTACGGCCGGCGATCAAACCCACATTATCCCCATTCTGCACACCATTGGCTACCAGGTAATTCGCCAGGCGATTGGCTTTATTGTTCAGCATTTCATACGACATCTCCCTGCCGTGCTGACGCAAAGCGGTATGTGTGGGCAGCAGCCTTACTCTTTCTTCAAACAGGCCATGCATAGTTTGCTGCTTGTCATACGGCACTATCGTATTATTGAAGTCATAGACGATCTCCTGTTTTTCGCGCTTATCAAGGTACTCCAGCCTGTTGAGCGGAGTAGCAGCATGCTGCAACACTGATTGTAATAAACCCTGCAAATGTGCACCCATTCTTTCAATGCGCGCTGCGGTGAAGAGATTTGTATTGTATTCTATCGCTACCTGTAAACCTGTTGGCAATACTATAAAGTGATAGCTAAGGTCAAACTTGCTCACACCGCTTTCTACGCCATATCCCTTCACGGACAGGCCTTCAGGTGTATTACCAATCTCCTCCGCATCTGCATGCTGCAAGGTGACCATCACATCAAACAGCGGACTGCGGCTCAAATCTCTGTCCAGGTCCAGGTCATCCACCAAACGGTCAAAAGGATATACCTGGTGATCATAAGCGCCCAGGGTGTTGTCCTTCACTTTCTGCAATAAGGTGATGAAATCATCTGTTGCGGCAAACCGGGTGCGTAAAGGCAGTGTGTTCACATAGAATCCTACCTGTTGTTCCAGGTCATTATGATCACGGCCTGCTACCGGAGAACCGATCACGATATCGGTCTGTCCGCTGTAGCGGTATAACAATGCTTTCACAGCTGCCTGAAGGGTCATGAACAAACTGGCGCCCTGTTGCATGCCCAGCTCATGTAAGCCGGTGTGCAATGACTCGTCCAGCTTAAACGTATAAGTGTTTCCATCATAAGTCTTCACTGCCGGACGGGCATAATCAGGATACAGTTCCAGCAAGGGTATGGTACCGCTGAATTTCTCCATCCACCAGGACTTGTGCGCTAATACCTGGTCTCCGCTTAACTGCTGCTGCTGCCAGGCGGCGTAGTCTTTATACTGAATGCGCAATGGCGCTAATTCAGGTGATTCACCACGGTTATAAGATTGATACAATCCGATCAGCTCACGCATTATCACCACCATTGACCAGCCATCAGCAATAATATGATGTGTAGTGAACAGGAAGATATAACGCTCCTCTTCCAGCTGTAAAAGTCTTGCTCGCAGCAATGGACCTGCAGCGAGAGAGAAAGGCTGAACAGCCTCCTGCGCTGCCAGCCGGGCAGCCACTGTTGTTTTGTCTGCCAGCTCCCTCAGGTCTTCATATTGTAATGCAAAGCCACTGGCTACAATATCCTGTATCAGTTGTTTCGGCTCTCCTTCCACATCCCTGAACACGGTTCTCAGGCTTTCATGCCGGGCCACCAGTGTTTCCAGCGCTTTTGAGAAAGCAGCCAGGTTCAATACACCGTTCAGCTCATAAGCTGCCGGTATATTATAAGCGGATTGTTCTTCTTCCAGCTGATCAAGGATCCACAGCCGCTTCTGCGCATGAGACAGATCGTAATACTCCTGCTCCGCTACCGGTTCAATAGCGCTGTAACGGCTGCCTGACAAGGCGCTTACCGCTGCTGCCAGTGCTTCGATAGTGGGATTTGAAAAGATGGTACGCAGATCCGTATGCAGCTGCAGTGTTTTATGCATCAGGGAAAGGATGCGTGTAGCTTTCAGCGAATGCCCGCCGATCTCGAAGAAATTATCCCTTACGCCAATACCACTACGGCCCAGCACCTCTTCCCAGAGTGACACCAGCTGTGCTTCCAATCGGGTACGGGCGGGTACATAGGTAGTTGCTTTCCCTGCTGCAGCATGAGCAGGTTCCGGTAATGCCTTACGATCCAGCTTTCCACTGGCATTCAAGGGCATGGTTTCCATTTTTACGAAAGCCTCCGGTATCATATAGGCGGGCAATGCTTTTCCCAGGTACTCCCGCAGGCTGGCCACATCCACTGCATCGGTTGCGGTAAAATAAGCCGCGAGATAAGGCTGTTCATCCCGCCCTTTCTTTATAAGCACTGCTGCTTCGTTAACAGCAGGATGCAGTAACAGTGTCTTTTCTATTTCGCCCGGCTCTATGCGGTATCCGCGTATCTTCACCTGCTCATCCATTCTGCCGATGTATGCAATCGTGCCATCGGGCAGCCATCTTCCCAGGTCACCTGTTCTATACAAACGTGCGAAAGGGTCATCACTGAAAGGATGCTGCAAAAATTTCTGTGCGCTTAGTTCAGGCCTGTGCAGATAACCACGGGTAACTCCGGTACCGGCGATGCAGATCTCTCCTGCTACACCTACGGGTACCAGCTGCTGGTTTTTATCTACTATGAACACCTGTTCATTGGCCAAAGGTGTACCTATCGACAGGCCTTTACTTTCATGAATATCCAGGGCAGTGCTCCAGATAGTAGTTTCAGTAGGACCGTAAGCATTGATCACCCGTGTACCTGTCAGCTGCCTGAGTTTGTTGTATAAGGAGCTGCTCATCGCCTCCCCTCCTACCAGCAGCAATTGCAGCGGCCGCAAAGCTTCCACACCACCCAGTTCTAACAGCTGGTTGAGCCTGGAGGGCGTACATTGCAATGCATTTATAGTACGGGCAGCTATCAGTTGCAGGATATGCACCGGGTCATTATCTGTTACCAGGTATAAGCTGGTACCGGTAACCAGTGCGCCCAACAGCTCCAGTACAGAAATATCAAAAGTATAATTGGTTGTTGCTGCCAGCTGCAGACCAGGCTGCAGGCCAAGCCGCTCACCCATGCCCATTACCAATGCTGTTACATTCCTGTGTTCTACCATTACGCCTTTAGGCTGACCGGTAGACCCGGAAGTATAGATCACATAAGCCAGGTGATCAGGCGCCGGAACATAAAGCGGAGCAGCTTTACTGCATGCGCTGATCAGCAGTTCGTCTTCATCCAGGGCGACAATATCAACAGTCGTAATTTTCTTCAGTGCGGCGCTGTATTTGCTGCTGCTGAGTATTAAAGCAGCAGCAGTGTCTTCCAGCATATAGGCAATACGGGCAGGCGGATAATCCGGTCCAATGGGCACATAAGCGCCGCCAGCCTTGAGCACCCCCAGAATACCAACGATCATTTGCAGGGAACGCTCTATACAGATGGGCACCAGTGTTTCTACATATACGCCTTTGCGTTGCAGGTAGTGCGCCAGCTGATTAGACTGTTCGTCCAGCTCACGATAAGTGAGCGACTGACCTGCCACTTGTACTGCAATGGCATCCGGCTTGCGTTGCACCTGCTCGCTGAACAGGCTCACAAGGGTATGCGCACCGGCTGGTAATGCAAACGCTGTATCATTGAAGCCCTGCTGTAGTTGTTGCGTCTCTTCAACACCCAGGTATTCCAGCTTGTTTAGCGGAGTAGCAGCATTATTTAATACCGCCTGCAATAATCCCTGCAGGTGTGCCCCCATCCTTTCTATACGGGCCATGCTGAACAGGTCAGTATTATACTCTATCTCTACCAGCAGCTGTCCTGTTTCCAGTACATTGAAATTATAGGTAAGGTCAAACTTGCTGACGCCCGTGCTTACAGCATGGCTCTTCACAGACAAACCTTCCAGGCTATTGATGTCATCTGCATCCGCATGCTGCAAAGTGACCATCACATCAAAGAGCGGACTGCGGCTCAGATCTCTGTCCAGGTCCAGGTCATTTACCAAACGGTCAAAGGGATATACCTGGTGATCATAAGCGCCTAGTGTAGTAGCCTTCACTTTCTGCAGCAAGGTGAAAAAATCATCCGTTGCAATAAACTGTGTGCGCAAAGGCAGTGTGTTCACATAGCATCCTACCTGCTGTTCCAGGTCACTGTGATCACGGCCGGCTACCGGAGAACCGATCACAATATCGGTTTGTCCGCTGTAGCGGTACAACAGCGCCTTTACAGCCGCCAGGAGGGTCATGAACAAACTGGCTCCCTGCTGCATGCCCAGCTCATTCAAACCGGTCTGCATGGACTCGTCTAGCTTAAATGTATAGGTATCGCCACTATAGCTCTTCGCCGCCGGACGCGGATAATCAGGATATAATTCCAGCACCGGTATGTCGCCGCTGAATTTATCCAGCCACCAGGATTGATGCGCTGATACATGGTCTCCGCTTAACTGCTCCTGCTGCCAGGCGGCATAGTCTTTATACTGTATGCGCAATGGCGCTAACGGATGCGATGCTCCTTGTTTAAATGACTGATACAAGTTTATCAGCTCACGCACCATCACCACCATTGACCAGCCATCAGAAATAATATGATGTGTAGTGAACAGGAAAATATAACGTTCATCCTCCAGTTGCAGCAACCTCGCCCGCAGCAAGGGACCTTCTGCCAGCACAAAGGGCTGCACAGCTTCCTGTTCTGCTGCCTCTGTGGCTAACGCTTCCCTGTCTGCTATGCTTCTCAGGTCTTCATACTGCAATGCGAAATCAAGCGCTGCAATATCCTGTATCACCTGTTTAGGTTCTCCCTCCAACTCCCTGAACACTGTTCTCAGGCTTTCGTGACGGGCTACCAATGCTTCCAGTGCTTTCGAAAATGCAGACAGGTCCAAAGCGCCACTCAGTTCAAAAGCCGCCGGTATATTATAAGCCACCTGTTCTTCTTCCAGCTGGTCAAGTATCCACAAGCGTTTTTGTGCATGCGACAGATCGTAGTACATCTTCTTCGCTACCGGCTCAATAGCACTGTAACGGTTACCCGGCAAGGCGCTGATAGCCCCAGCCAGTGATTCAATGGTGGGATAAGAAAAGATGGTACGCAGGTCTGTACGCAGCTGCAAAGTTTTATGCAGCTGTGAAAGCATGCGGGTAGCCTTCAGTGAATGTCCGCCGATCTCGAAAAAGTTATCTCTCACACCAATACCACTGCGGCCCAATACTTCTTCCCAGATCTCTACCAGCTGCGCTTCCAGCTTAGTACGTGCGGCCATATAGGTAGCAGTATTATCTAAGGCGGTAACATCCGGTAAGGCCTTATAATCTATTTTACCGTTCACGGTAAGCGGTAATGATTCCAGGTACATGAGTACATCCGGCACCATATAATGCGGCAGCCGGGCGCTCAGCCATTCTCTCAGCTCTTCTGCAGCAAGTTCCGCATCTGCGGTGTAGTAAGCCACCAGCAGCTGACCATCAGCCGAAGTACCTTTCAATGTAACCACCGTCTGCGTGATCGCAGTATGCTGCCGTAGCGCGCTTTCTATTTCTCCCGGCTCAATGCGGTAACCGCGCAGCTTCACCTGGAGATCATTACGGCCGGCAAACAACAGGTTGCCATCCACCAGCCAGCTGGCCATGTCGCCTGTTTTATACATGCGTTCACCGCTTGCAAAAGGGTTGCTGACAAAACGTTCAGCGGTGAGCGCCGGACGATCCAGGTAACCACGGGCCACCCCTGCGCCGCCGATATAGAGTTCACCGGTGATCCCTATAGGCAATAATTGCCGGTTCCTGTCCAGTACATAATAACGGGTATTGCGCATCGGTTTACCTACAGGCACATGACCGGCTGCCGGTAATGCGGCCAGGGGCGCTTCATAGTAGGAAGCATCAATGGCAGTTTCTGTAGTACCATAGCTATTGATAATGCGCAGCTGTCCGCCAAAGCGTTCCTGCAGCCGACGGAAATCACTTACCCGGCACACATCCGATCCCAGTATGAGCAGTTGCATGAAAGTAATATCCAACTGCTGCTCATAAATATGATCCATCAGGGGCACCACCAGGGCCGGTGTAGATTCAAAAATATTAATAGTGTGTATCTGCATCAATCGGTACAGCTCCGCTGTATCCATATGTACACCGGCTGGCACAATCACCATGCTGCCACCGTTCAATAAAGCACGGCACACATCACCGCAGAACACGTCAAACGAAATGCTGGCCATCTGCAGCAAATGCACTTCAAAGGTATCCAGCCTGTAATCCGCTCGCCATCCAAGCGCAATGTTCAGTAAGCTGCCATGTTCTACCATCACACCTTTAGGCTGACCGGTAGACCCGGAAGTATAGATCACATAAGCCAGTTGATCACGGCTGATAGTAAGCTCCGGCGCTGCTGTCTTATAAATGCGGATCTCATCTTCTTCCAGCGCAGGATTGATCACCAGCGCCGTCAATGACTGTATAACAGGATCCAGCTGCTGATCCGTCAGCAGTAGTTTCATACCGCTGTCTCCTATCATATAGCGCACGCGTTCCTGCGGATAGGCGGGATCAACCGGTACATATGCGGCGCCTGCTTTCAATATACCCAGCAGGTATACCAGCATTTTCTCAGAGCGTTGGACCATGATACCGATCCTATCATCCGGCTGCACGTGATAACGGGCCAGCAGGTAATGCGCCAGCTGGTTCGCCGCATCATTCAGTTCTTCATAGGTTAGGACAGTGTCACCATATACTACCGCAGTAGCCTCCGGGCGCAGCACCACCTGCTTTTCGAAGAGCTCCAGGATGGATTGCTGTGCAGGTACCTCAGCGGCCGTATCGTTAAAGGTGTGCAATAAGCGATGCTGTTCGGCTTCACCCAATAATGTCATTTGATCCAGGCTGACAGCACTGTTGGCTGTTACTGACCGCAGCAGGCAAACGTAATGCTCCAGCATGCCGGCAATACGCTCAGGGCGGAAAAGGTCTGTATTATACTCCAGGCAAAGCACCAGGCTTTCACCATTGTCATAAAAGTCAAAAGACAGATCCAGCTTGCTGATAGATACATTGGCTGTTTGTGTTTCCAGCTCAAGGCCCGTTTCTTCCTGCACGGCCGACACCCTGCGAACAGCCTCTTCCAGCGACACCATTACATCAAATAAGGGAGAACGGCTCAGATCCCTGGGCAGTTCCAGCTCGCCTACCAGCTTATCAAAGGGATAGTGCTGATGCTCATAGGCAGCGATCGTATGCTCACGTACCTGCTGCAGTAAGGCATCAAAAGCAGCGGTACCGTCCAGCTGCGTACGCACTACCAGTGTATTCACATAAAAACCGATCTGGTGCTCCAGCTGATGATGATCCCTGCCTGCAACCGGGAATCCTATGATGATATCTTCCTGCCCGGTATAGCGGTATAACAATGTTTTTACTACTGCCATCAGGGTGATGAACAGGCTGGCGCCATGTTGCTGTCCCAGCTCCTTTACTGCTTTATACAATGCCGCGTCAATGATCATTTTCTGCACATTCCCATTGGAAGTCAGGAAGGGCGGCCTGGGATAATCCAGGGGCAGGTTCAGCACCGGCAGCGCTCCTTTCATCTGCGCACGCCAATAGCTGCGCGCCTGATCTGCTTTGGGACCTTCCAGCTGCTTATTCTGCCACGCTGCATAGTCTTTATACTGTATGTCCAGTGGAGCCAGCGGAGCGGCCTTGCCAGCAGCATAAGCCTTGTACAGCGCCATGATCTCTTCCAGCATAACAGCAATAGACCATCCGTCAAAAATAATATGATGCATCACGAAGAGGAACACATACTGCTGCTCATCAAACTGTATCAGCCGGGCTTTGAGCAAGGGCCCTTGCTCCAGGTCAAAGGAGATGCGGGCAGCTGCATGGGCATACTCCAGGGCTTCCTGGCGGGACATCCCTCTTCTGTCAATAAATTCTATTCCGAAGGGATACTCAGCTGCTGCGTGCACAAATTGCCGTGGCTCCCCATCCACTTGCGCAAAGGTGCTGCGCAGGATCTCATGCCTCGCTACCAGGCTCATAAACGCCTGCTCAAAGGCATGCCTGTTCAGGTCTCCTTTCAGTATATACACTTCCGGGATGATATAGGATACCTGGTTTTCTTCAAACTGATCCAACACCCACAGGCGCTTTTGTCCATGCGACAACGCATAATGTGGCTGGGGCGACAGCGCTACCAGTGCGTCCTGCTGCTGTTCACTGATATCTGCAATGGCAACAGCGAGTGTTTCTACCGTAGGATGTTCAAAAACGCTTTTCAAGGCAACGTCAATTCCCAGTCCGCGGGCAATGCGGAATACTACCTTGGTCGCATTTAACGAGTTACCGCCTATTTCAAAGAAATGATCGGTTACACCTACGCGGCCACGGCCCAGTACTTCTTCCCATATCGCCGCCAGCGCGCTTTCCATTTCATTGCGGGGCGCCACATAGCCACCCGCTGCGGGAAGCGCCTGTACAGGATCCGGTAAGGCCTTGCGGTCTATCTTACCGTTCGCATTTACTGGGAATACATCCAGCATAATAAAGTAAGCCGGCATCATGTACTCAGGAAGCCGTCCCCTGATGAAGCTTCTCAGCTGGGCCAGGTCAATATTTTCTGCCGCAGTAAAGTAAGCAGCCAGGTATTTATCGCCATTCGCATCTTCTCTTGGCAATACCAGTACTTCTCCTGCTCCCTGGTATTGTTTGATCACATTTTCAATTTCTCCCGGCTCTATACGGAAGCCCCTGATCTTCACCTGGAAATCGCTTCTTCCCAGGTATTCTATATTGCCATCCGGCAGCCAGCGGGCCACATCGCCTGTTTTATAGAGCTTTTCACCGGGCCAGAAAGGATGATCTGTAAATCTTTCAGCTGTAAGCGCTGGCTTGTTGAGGTAACCTTTCGCCAGGCCTACACCGCCGATGTACAGCTCACCGGGTATACCGATGGGTTGCAGCTGCAGTTGTTTATCCAGCACATACAGCTGGATATTATCTATCGGCTTTCCTATAGGCACTACTGTATCTCCGGCATGGGTAGTATAATAGCTTACATCTACCGATGCCTCCGTAGGCCCATACAGGTTATTCAGCTGGCAATGCAGCAAGGCGTGATGTTGCCTTACATGCTCCGGCTTCAGCGCTTCACCGCTGCAATGGATATGTTTCAGGGAATGCAGCCTGGCAGCTTTTTCCGCGTCCAGCGCTTGCAGGAACACCCCGAACATGCCGGGTACAAAATGTATATGAGTGATGCCCCCCTGCTCAATCATATCTGTCAGTAAAGCGGGATCATAGATCACATCTTTGGAGCAGGCTACCAGGGTTCCACCGTAACACAGCGGCATAAAGAACTCCCATACAGATACATCAAACACATAAGGTGTTTTCTGTAACACCACGTCAGCAGTAGTGAAATGATACTGGCGCTGCATCCAGTGGATCCTGTTCACCACTCCCTGGTGTGCCAGCATAGCACCTTTCGGCTGACCGGTAGAGCCGGAAGTATAAATGATATAGGCCAGCTGCTGCACATCATTGCACTTGCCGGGATTAGCATTATCCCAGCTTTCCAGTTCAGGCAAGAGGGAACTAATCAGTTCATCTGTAATAAAGGCTTTTGCCTGTGTATCCTGTAAAATATATTGTTTCCTGTCTTCCGGGTAAGCCGGGTCAATGGGCACATAAGCAGCACCAGCCTTCAGTACCGCCATGATGGCGACTGTCATCCATTCCGAGCGCTCCATCATCAGGGCTACCAGGTCATTAGCCTGCAGCTGGTGTTGCGCTGCCAGGTAATGCGCCAGTTGGTTCGCCTTTTCATTGAGCTGGCGGTAAGTGAGCGAGCGGTCTTCAAATATGATCGCCGTTTTATCCGGTTGGGCCAGCGCCTGCGCTTCAAAAAGGTCTGTTAATGTCTGGTCATGCGGATAAAGCACCTCTGTATCGTTGAAGTCAACCAACAGCTGTTCCTTCTCAGTTGCAGACAGGTATTCCAGTTTATCAAGGGCAAGATGCGGCGCCTGTGTAAGCGCTCCTATCAAAGCCTGCAGGTGGCCTATCAGCCGTTCAATACGTTCAGGGGCAAACAGGTCAGTATTATACTGCACAAAGCCGTGCAGCTCTTCTTCATGTTCACTGAAATTAAATAAGAGGTCAAACTTGCTGGCAGGGGCATCTGCTACGATGGGGGTAACCGCGATGCCTGCTACTGCTTTTGCAGAGATGGTGCTGAGAGAGATATTCTGCAAGGCCACCATTACATCAAATAAAGGGTGACGGCTCAGATCTCTTTCCAGGGCCAGCTCGTCCACCAGCAGATCAAAGGGGTAATGCTGATGCGTGTAAGCGTTAACAGTGGTTTCCTTTACTTGCCGCAACAGCGTAGAAAAATCATCCCCGGTTCCTATCCTTGCTCTCAGGGCAAGTGTATTAACGAAAAATCCTATCTGGTTTTCCAGCTCTTCCCGCTCACGGCCGCTCACCGGCGTACCGAGTACCATATCCGGCTGCCCGGTATAACGGTACAGCAAAGTATATACTGCAGACAGCAATACCATATACAAACTGGCTTCATGATTATCCGCCAGCGCTTTCAGCTCACTTGTCAGCTGGGTGCTCAGCGTAAAGCGGATATGATCGCCTGCATATGTTTTTCTCACAGGGCGGGACGCATCTGCAGGTAACTCCAACACAGGCGGTGTATCTGCAAATTGTTCCAGCCAATACTTGCGGGCCGCCTCCATCTCTCCATTGTCCTGCAGGTTTTGCTGCCAGGCTGCATAATCCTTGTATTGGATGGCCAGCGGCGCTAAGGGGTTTCCTGCCTGGTTGCTGTAAGCATTATACAAGGTGATCAGTTCACTGATCAGCACTTCCATCGACCAGCCATCAGAAATAATATGATGCAAAGTATATACAAAGACATACCGGTTCGTATCCGCCTGTAGCAGACTGGCCCTGAACAAAGGGCCATGGCCGAGGTCAAAAGGCGTAGCTATGTCTTGTTTTATGCGTTGTTGTAAACCTGCTTCCCGTTCAGGTAATTGCTGCAGATCTTCATACTGCAGACTAAACCCAGCCTCAGCCACACTGAGAATACGCTGCCTGGGGCTTCCTTCCACTGTAACAAATATAGTGCGCAGGCTTTCATGCCTTTCTACCAGCGTATCCAGTGCCGCAGCAAATGCAGAACGGTTCAGGTAGCCGTTCAACTCAACGGCGGCAGACATGTTATAAGCCACCTGCTCCTGTTCCAGCTTATCCAGCACCCACAAACGTTGCTGTGCATGCGATAACGCATAATCTTCCTGCTGTGGCAGCGTTGAGATACTTTCATACGCTTTCTGCCTGCCAGCTGCCACCACTGCTGCCAGCTTCGCTACAGTAGGATTGGAAAAGATATCCGCGATCTTAAGAGATATATCCAGCGCTTTATAGATCCTGGATATTACCTGCATTGCCTTGAGTGAAGTACCGCCAATACTGAAGAAGGATACCTTGCGGCCTACCCGCTTCAATCCCAACACCTCCCGGTAGATAGCTTCCAGTGTACACTCCACCTCTCCCTGCGGCGCTTCATAATCTTCGTCGCTGATCACCATGTTATCCGGTAAGGGTAATGCCTTCTTATCCACTTTGCCATTAAGGGTAAGCGGAAACTCTTCCATCGCTATAAAATAGGAAGGGATCAGGTTCTCATTCAGGTTGGTTTGTAAAGAGGCACGCAGCGCTGCAGTGCTTACCTCCTTACCTACATAATAGCAGATCAGTTCCAGCTGGCTGTCCCTGTTCTTATGCGTGGTGATGAACGCTTCATTCACCCCTTCTTTTGCCAGTACAGCCTGTTTGATCTCGGCCAGCTCTACCCGTATGCCGTTGATCTTTACCTGGTCGTCCAGGCGGCCCAGCACTTCTACGTTCCGGTCGGCCAGGTAACGTCCCAGGTCGCCGGTCTTGTAAATGATATCTTTTTCCGTCAGCAGGGGATTCTGTACAAATACCTTATTGGTGAGCGCTTCATTCTTAAAATACCCTTTGGTCATAAAGGGCGTCTTAATATAAATCTCCCCTATCTCGCCAATGCGGCACAATTTGCCGGCGCTATTGATAATAGCGATAAATGCGCCTTCAATAGGTTTGCCCACATGCAGGGCCTGTGCAGGATCTTCCGGCACACCTTTTACCCGGTGAAAAGTTTTGGCCAGGGTAGTCTCTGAAGTACCATAAAGATTTACGATCTCCGTATGATCACCTGCGGCCTTCTGCCAATTCTGCACATCACGGCCATACAGTATTTCGCCCGCCATCAACACATGCTTCAATGCAGGGAAATAAGTTCTTTGCTCCGAAGCAGCGCTAATTTCCCTGATCAGCAAACGGAACAGCGAAGGCACGCAATGGATCAGCTGCACCTGCGCTTCTTCGATCCACTCCACCAGCTTAACAATATTGGAACGGTAAGCGGCTGGTGGTATGCATAAGGTACCGCCACTGGTAAGGGGCACAAAAATATCCCTTAAAGAGGCGTCAAAAGTGGTTTGCGTCAGCTGGCTTACACGGATATTATGATCAATATTAAATTCCTTACGTTCCCATGCGATAAAATGATGGAGGCTTTTATGCATGCCCAGGAAAGCTTTGGCTTCGCCCGTAGAACCGGAGGTATAGAAAATATAACAGCTGTCTTCCGGCAGGATCCTCGCGTCCGGGTTCTTATTGGAGATGTTACTGTCCGGCATAGCCGTTCCAGGTCCGTAGTTCAGGCATTCGCATAAAGTGCCCTTTTCATCCAGCACCATCACATAATTCACGGGCAGCTCCAGCTTACTGATCAATGCGCACACTTCTTCTTTCAGCGCCGTAGTGGTGAGGATGAATTGACATTCCGTCTGACCAAATATCTGTGCAATACGCTTTTCCGTGAAGGCCAGGTCTACCGGCAGGTAGATGCCACCGGCCTTCAGCACGGCCAGCAGGGAAGTGACCAGGTTAACAGAGGAAGGTATAATAACAGATACAATAGCATCATGCGTTACGCCGATAGCGTCCATGGCCCAGGCCAGCCGGTTGCAACGCTCATTCAGTACCTGGTAGCTTACCTGCTGCCCTTCTTCCTCAATGGCGATCTTATCCGGAAAGGCGTTCACTATTTTTTCGAACTCGGCGATCAATATTTGGTTCATGGGTATTGATTTAATAAACGTAAGTATTATCCAGGGGCCAGCATTTGTAGTCGTTCTGCCAGATGCGGCTCAGATCTTTCTCCAGCAGGGAAAAGATGCTGTTATCTCTTTCCATGGTTTTGCGCACCAGTACTTTCTCGCGGTGAAAATCCTTTACTTTCTCATCAAAGGGCAGATTACCAAAATCATAGAAGCGCACGGCGCCATCTACATCCCGCACGCCTACTACTTTCCCTTTGTTGTACACACTGGGCGACCAGGGTATGTCCAGCATACCGGCCTCAATGGCTTTGATAGCGCCCTTTGCAACGGAACCATTGCCCAGCTCTATTACCGCATTCATGATCTGGTTCACTTCTGTGCGGATCAGGTTCTTCTCGATCTTCAGACGTTCCTGGTTCACCATGCTGTGATGTGCAGCCAGGGCCCCCTTCTTGCTCTGCTTCACCGCTTTGGCATTATCATAACGGTCAGGTATGCGGATGGCTTCCACGGCGGTTTTCACCATTACTTTGGTAGCGCCGGCCAGTGTAGCGGTGATGCTGGAATTGAAGATCAGGTCTTCTGCTTTACTATAGTCAGAAGGGAAAGCGGCCATGAATTGATGGTATACTGTAGTTACACGCACATCCATAAAGCCGAAGCGCTGCAGGTAAGCATTCGTCAATTCTTCTATTACGCGGATGGCAGCAATATCCTGTGCACGGTTACCCTGCTCTGCATAACCAACAGTGATGCTTTTTACACCCTGCTGTGCCGTCAGTAAGGCTTGAATGATATTCACGGAAATGGCCAGGGAAGGCTCTATCAGTGTAGCGGTGAGCGTACCGAAATATTCCCGGTTGATGCTTACCTCATGCTGTTCTCCATAATAAGCAGAAAGACGGTCAATGAATTGCCAGTTGCGTAGCGATTCCACCGGACTGGTTAACTTATCATAAGGCAGGCAATAGCAGATACATCCGCCTTCTACCGCTGTAATGCCAGCAGCCAGTGCGATCTCGTAAGTAAAGCGGTGATCGGGCCCGCCACCTCTCAGCTGGAAAGGTCTTTTCAGTGAAGTGATCAGCCGGCGCACTTCCTGCACGCCATATACGGGAATAGGAAATCCGTTCAGCTGCGATTGCTTTCTTTCCAGGCTTAGCTCCTTACCCAATGCTGCTTTATCATACATCCGTGAACGGGAGGCGGCATCCAGCTGTACAGAGCTCACATCGCTTCCTTCTGCTTCCAGGTGCTGCAAAAGGCTGATCTGCTGTTCAATATCCGCTACACCCGTACGGGGCTGGAACAGGGGTTGCTTACCTGCCACTTTATTGCTCCAGAGCAGGTTGTCAAGATTAAATTGCTTGTTAGTATTGCGATAAGTATCGGTCAGCACTTCTGCACCGGTATGCCATTCCTTCAATACTTCCTTACGATGCTTGTGCAGCTCTTCGCTGGTCCACTGGCGGTCAATGATCTCATCAACATCCAGCGCGGGCACCAGCTTTGGGCGACGGCCATTCTTGCGGTAATTACCTTCCCGTTTGGGAATACTGTGCAGGTGAATATCCCGGGTGATCTCACTTGCCACCTGAGAGAAAGGGATAGGTTTAGGGTACACATTCGTGAATCCCATTCCCAGGTATTTCTTCTTGATCTGGAAATCTGATTCGCTTACGGCCAGGCTGCCGCCCAGGTACCACAACTTGCTGCTGTCATCTGTCAGCTGGTATTGCGCCAGCAACTGGGGAAAATCCTGCAGATAGAGTTCCGCGTGCCCGTTCTTGTTAGAGATCATGATGATATCGAAGTCGGGCGCATGCTCAAAGAAAGCTGACAGCGGATTACGGATGCCCAGGCTTTTTACGAAGAAGCCTGCATCTTTAAAGCCCAGCTCCAGCAGGCCGATTCCTACGGAATGCGCATCGTCGCCGATGCCGCCTATTAATATTCTATACTGATAATGCATGATACAGGTTTTTAGTGGATACACTTTCGTAAGACTGGTTATAACAGTAGTCTACCGTTTTCTGCGCGAGCAGCTCAAAGGCGTCAATGAACGGGATGCTCAGTCCACCCCTGATCACCAGCGGCACTTCAGAACAGGCGCCCACCACCACTTCCGCACCTTTCTCTGCCAGGATGGGCACCTGGCAGCAGAATAACTGCTTCACGTCTTCAGTGAGCACACCGGATTTGATACCGCCTTCCATATAGATAGGCCGCATAAAGTATTCTTCCTGTTCGGTATCATTCAGGGTGATCACCTCATAGCCCAGTGGTTCCAGGTGGTTGTGGTAGATGTGCGATTTCAGCAGGCCGGTAGAACCGATGAGCCCTATTTTCTTCTTACCGCTGTAAGCGGGGTTTGTGGTCAGCTCTTCCAGCACCAGGTCTACCGCACTCAGGATCTTTCCATTGAATTGTCTTTCCAGCTGTTCACAATAGTAATGGGCAGTCATACAGGCCAATACCGCTACATCCACATTGCTGCTGTTGAAGATGCGTATAGAGCGTTGCAGCTCTGGCAGGGGCGATGTTTCCTTATATACAATAGCGCGGGTCCTGTCGGGGATATCGCTGTTGCTATGCACAATGATATCAAGGTATTCCTGGTCTTTCTCTGCATAGGAAAGCTCCGTGATCCGGTTAAACAACCACACGCCTGCATGAGATCCCATTCCGCCGATAATGCCTAATTTTTTCCTGGATGATATTTTATACTTCATGGTACATCGTATTAGTGATCATTGAGAGGTCATGACTGGCTGCTGAAAAATCCGGCATGTCAAATACATCCAGGAAAATGTTGAAGGTGAGCACCACAATCAGCAGGTCGCTGTCAAAGGGCAGGTTCAGCTTAAAATCATCCTTGCGGTAGATCTTCTTGAGCCGTTCTATGGTATCGGGATTAAAGTATCCCTGCCGTTTGATCCGGTCATAAGAGAGCATGTCATTGATCCATTCAATATTGTTTCTCAGCAGGTGGGGACTTCCCGGGGCTACAAATCCCTGTTTCTGACGGGTGAAGATCTCAGTGGGCAGATATTTCTTCGCTACCTCTTTGAGGATATATTTTTCTACCAGGTTCTTGAGCTTGACTTCCGGCGGAACGTTCTTCACAAATGCGGCCAGGTTCACATCCAGGAAAGGATAGCGGCCTTCAATGGAATTAGCATATGCAACACGGTCGCCATGATCGGCGATCAGATGGTCGGACAGCCGCAGCTTCAGATCCAGGTAAGAGCGCCGGTGAAAAGGATGCCGGTTATTTAATTTCCGTTTATCTATGGGCAACCGCTCCAGGCAATCGATCCCGTGAAACTTTTCATTCACACTGTCTGAATACAGCGCCTGCACCGTTTCCCTGAACGACACGTGACGTTTCTCATAAATGAAATTCGGATCTCCCCAGAGCTGTTCGTTCATCTGGTCTTCCAGCAGATCTTCCAGGTCTTTTTCATATTGCTGGGTACTGCGCTGTACATCGAAGCGATAGCCAACATACCCTCCCAGCAGTTCATCAGAACCTTCTCCTGAAAGGATCACCTTTACACCTTGTTGCTGTACGTGTGCAGACAGGGCCAGTGAACAGGTGTTATAAGATTCCTTTAAGGGGCATTCTGCATAATAGATCGCATCCCGCAAACGCTGCTCGATCTCCGGCCAATCAAAGGCGATCTCTGTATGCCGGGAGTTCACATGCCGGGCTACCATCTGCTGGTATTTCCGTTCGTCTATCTCGCGGTGATCCAGTGCAGGGAAGCCAATGGAAAAAGACTGATAGCTTACATCCGGGTTCAGCTTCTTCATCATCGCCGCAATCAGGGAGGAATCCAGTCCGCCGCTCAGGTAAAAGCCCACCGGTACATCCGCATTCAGGCGATAACGAATAGATTGCAGCAGGATCTCTTCCAGCTCCTCGATGTAAGAAGCTTCAGAGCGCTTGCCATAGTCATGCCCTTCAGGATGATAATCCAGGTCCCAGTATTCATGTGTACTGACCCTGCCATTCTTTACCTGGAGGAAATGCCCGGGTTTGAGGCTGCGGATGTTCTTGAATAATGTATTCGGGCTGACAGGGCCAGGGAAAGCAAATACCTGGTCCAACCCGGTGATGTCTACTTCTTTTTTTACTGCAGGATGCCTGAGGAGAGACTTGATCTCAGAGCCGAAGATCAGCACATCATCCACGATGGTATAGAACAGCGGACAAATCCCAAACTGGTCTCTTGCCAACAGCAGGCTGTTAGTTCTGGCGTCTGAAACAGCGATCGCAAACTGTCCCTGCAGGCGTTCAATAAAAGCGGCGCCATGTTCCAGGTAGCCGTGCAACACCACTTCCACATCGCAGTTAGTAGTGAAACGATAGCCTTTCTGCTGCAGTTCGTGGCGCAACTCTTTATAGTTATAGATCTCTCCGTTGCAGATCATCCTGACCTGTTGATCATCTGTGAAATAGGGTTGATGACCATGCGCCAGGTCAATGATGCTCAGGCGCCGGAAACCGAAACCGGTATTCCCGTCAATAAAGCAGGAGGCTTCATCAGGGCCACGATGCCGGATAGCATCCGCCATGGACGTTAATACTTCCTTTTCGATAGTGTACTTTGATCGGATATCAAAAATCCCGGTGATACCACACATAGGTGTTTGAATTAGGATGACGAATTATCGGTTACAAATCAGGGCGCCATGGATACTACGGTCTGGCGGTCGCCCGTGTAGGACTTCCTGCCATGCGCCACCAGCATATTATCCAGCACTACAAAATCTCCTTTTACCCAGGGACGGCTGATGGCAACACCATTGATGGTATTGATCACCGTACGGATCATTTCTTCACTGATCTTTGTGCCATCACCAAAACAGGCGTATAAGGGCAGTTCTTCTTCATTAAAATCCGCTAGCAGCATGAGCGTTTCGTACACATCCCTTTTGAAATGGGACGGATGGAACTGGTCTGCCTGGTTAAACCATACTTTCTCTCCTGTAATGGGGTGAATGCGTGTAGCCGGGCGCGTATGCACCAGCTTAAGGCCGCCGTTATCTTTCCAGTGGTATTCTATTTCGATCTCATCACAATGACGTTCTACCACTTTACGGTCGTCTGTTTCAAAAGTATCCATCCAGGTAGGGCCCAGGCCTTCACCGGCGTGCAGGTTCCGCACATAGCGGATCTTCTTGCTTTCAAACTCTTCCAGGATGGAAGGATCCATCACCTTCACTATCTCGCGGCTGTCTGCCAGCGGTGTTTCACCACCGGTAGCAGCAGGGATGATGCTGCCGAAGAATAACCTGGAAGGCCATTTTACAGAGTAAGACAACTCGTTATGAAGCGTAATATCAAAAGCAGGGTCATATTCTGTGGAGATGTACACATGCCCTTTCAGGTTACGGCGCGGATAGCTGCCATCTACATAATTCCGGAACTTGGTGCCGATAGCGCCGGTTACGGATTCAAACTCCGGCACTGAATGAATGGCCACGCCCTGTATCAGGATGGCACCTTTCTCCAACAGTTTCTTTTCTATGTAGGCGGTATTGCTCTTATACCAGTCTATCATTACGGGGATAGGCGTACCCTGCTCAAAAGTGACGGTAAGCGGGAATTGCTGTTCATCTATCTGAACCACAGCTTCCTGCAACATATTTTCTATCATAAAATCAGTTTTTATTGATGAATAATCAGCTTTACTTTACATGTTCTGCATGCTTTTCAGGAAGTCTTCCATTTCAGCAGCCGACTCGCCGGAAGCTAAGAGCTCGATATCCGCCAGGGATACATCGGGATCTGCGATCACGGTTTCCAGGAGATGCTGGAAGTTCTGACCAATGCTTTCAATGGTGCTGCCTGCAAACAGATCGGTATTGTATTCTATCATCACGCGCACTTTTTCTCCCATTGTGAACTTAAAGGTGAGGTCCACTTTACTGGTGAGATAGCCGGCGGGATATTCTGCTATCAGCAATCCTTCAGGCGCCTGTTCCAATGCCGGCCCTTCATCTGCCAGCTGCACCCACACATCCGTGAGCGGAGAACGGCTGCTGTCATGTTCCTGGTCCAGTTGTCTCACCAGCTCATCAAAGGGATATACCTGGTGCTCAAATCCTTCCAGTACAGTTTGTTTCACCGCAGACAGCAATTGTGAAAAAGAACCGTTCGCAGAGAATTGTGTGCGCAGGGCCAACATGTTCACAAAGAGACCTACCAGCGCTTCTGTATCCTTATGATGACGGCCTGCCACGGGAGAACCAACCACCAGGTCTTCCTGGCCGGTATAGCGGTTCAGCAAAGCTTTCACAGCAGCCAGCATCACAATGAACATGCTGATCCCTTCTTTCCTGGCCAGTGCATTTAACCTCGCAGTGAGCGTAGTATCGAGAGAAAAATCATACACGTCTCCGTTGGTGGTCTTCACGGCAGGGCGTGGGTTGTCTGTCGGGAACAGCAGTACCGGCAGCTCACCAGAGAACTTGCGGCTCCAGTATTGTTGATGCTGTTGCAGCTGTTCCTTATCCAGTTGTTTGTTCAGCCAGGCTGCATAGTCTTTGTATTGGATCCTGAGCGGAGACAGGCTTGCCGTAGCACCTTTGCTATAAGCTTCATACAAACCGAAGATCTCCTTTACCAGTATACCTTCTGACCAGCCGTCAGAAATGATGTGATGGGTATTGAAGAGGAACACAAATTCCCTGTCTGAAAGCTGCAGTACCTGCGCCTGTATTAAAGGGCCATGCTCCAAATCAAAAGAAGTGGTCATGGCAGCCATTGCCTGCTCTTTTACCCTGGCATCCGCATCTGCTTCCTTGCGCAGGTCTACCTGGTTCAAACGGAAGCCAATGGTTTCATGCACCTGCTGCTTCAGCTCACTGTTCACATTAATGAAGGTGGTGCGCAGGCTCTCATGGCGGGCGATCACCGCCTGCAATGCGCGTTCCAGTACCGCTGCATCCAGTTGACCGCTGATCAGCAGCGCGGTTGGCATGTTGTATACGATCTGACCTGTTTCAAACTGGTCCTGTATCCACAGGCGTTTCTGCGCATGTGTTACATCATAGTACTGCGCTGCGGGTACCAGTGGGATCTCCTTATAAGTAGTGCTCTCCGCACCGGCAATAAAAGCTGCCAGCTCGCCGATAGTAGACCTGGAAAAAATATCGCTGATCTTTACCAGTACACTATACTTTTTATAGATCCTGGAGATGAGCATGATCGCCTTCAGTGAAGTACCCCCGATCTTAAAGAAAGAAGCCTTCCGTCCTATCCTGTTCAATCCAAGGATCTCCTTCCACATATCTTCCAGCTCCCTTTCCATTTCGTTCTGCACCGCTTCATAATCTCCGGGGTCCAGCACCAGGGCTTCAGGTTTGGGCAGCGCCCGTTTATCCACTTTACCGTTTACGGTCAAAGGGAATTCTTTCATCTTTATAAAGTAGGCGGGAATCACATTCTCATTCAGCTCGGCTGCCAGTTGCGAGCGGATATCATTCGCCGCTACGCTTTCACCGATGTAATAACAGATCAGCTCATTCTGCTGCTCATTGTTACGATGCGCCAGCACAATGGCCTCGGTGATACCAGCAACCGTCAGTACCGCTTCTTTCACTTCATTCAGTTCTACGCGGATGCCACTTACTTTTACCTGTTCATCGAGCCTGCCCAGTATTTCAATACTGCCATCGGCCCGGTATTTACCCATATCGCCTGTCTTGTGCATCAGCTCCACTTTATCTGTTACATGCGGATGCTGCACAAACACCTGGCGGGTCAATGCCTCGTCTTTATAGTAGCCCTTGGTCATAAAAGGCGTGCGGATAAATACTTCGCCGATCTTACCCGGTTCACAAAGCATATCGCCGTTCATGATCAGGACCGCAGTATTGCTGATGGGTTTACCCACATGCATCACCTGTGAAGGGTCTTCGGGTATTTCATCGATGCGGTGGAATGTTTTGGCCAGGGTTGTTTCTGAAGTACCATACATGTTCACCAGCTCTACATGCTGCGCAGGCGTGGCGCGCCATTGCTGCAGATCCTTTCCGTATAAAGCCTCGCCGGCCATCAGGATATGCTTCAGGGAAGGCAAACGCAATGCCGCCGGTTCTTCCTGCAGGAGTGTTTTCGTCAGGAGTCGCAGCAGCGAGGGAACACAATGCACCAGGGTCAGCTGCGCGCTTTCTATCCATTCCAGCAGGCGTACAGCATTTGACCTTGTTTCCGGGGAAGGAATGCAAAGCGTAGCGCCTGTGCTCAGCGGCAGGAGTATGTCCCGCAGGGAGGCATCAAAAGTGATCTGGGCCAGCTGGCTTATTTTGAAGGTTTCGTTTACATTGAACTCCTTCATTTCCCAGTGGATGAAATGACTGAGACTATCATGACAACCCAGAAATGCTTTTGCTTCGCCCGTAGAGCCGGAAGTATAGAATATATAGTTGCTGTCTCCGGGCTCACTGATCAACGAAGGATTCTCATCAGAGAGCGACAGCATGTTCAGGGGCATTTCTTTAAAAGCCTGGTGGTGGTACCAATAGCCCGCACGAATGCCGTTATCATCCACCACTAAAAGGTATTCCGGTTCAATACCCAGCTCTGTCACCAATGATTGCACGGTTTGCTGCAAAGCTTTACTGGTGATGATGATACGGCTTTCTGTATGCGTGAACATGCGCAGCAGCTGCTTCCTGGGAAATACCAGGTCCACAGGCATATAAACGCCGCCTGCCTTAAAGATCGCCAGCAGTGAAGCGCTTAGCTGGATACTGGCGGGAAGCACTACGCTTACCACACTATCTGTTGTTACACCGATGTGACGTAAGAGGCCTGCCAGCCGGTTGCTCATCCTGTTCAGCTCCCGGTAGCTGATCTGCCTTCCGCTCTCCTCCTCAATCGCTATATGCTGTGGCAGGCGTGATGCCTGTTGTTCAAATACGGTATGGATAATTCTTTTGTTCATATTGCATATTCTTTTTGGGAAGTATGTGATTAGTATTCGTTACTGATGCTTTCACTTACAAGAGATGCCATCATATTGGCAGCAGCAGCGGGTTGCAGCCCGCGTACAATTTCCTTTACAGGCTGCATTGCCTGTTGCGCCGCCATGGTAGCCAGGCGTACCAGGTCATTCCCCATGCGCTCAACAGTGCCTGTTTCAAACAGGTCGGTGTTATACTCTATCACCAGCTCTATACTATTGGCCGATTCTGTGAACTTGAATGTGAGGTCTACCTTGCTCAGATTATACCCTGCATTGTAAGGCTGTATGCGCAGCTGTCCGGTATCTCCGGAATACAGTTGTTCTATCCAGGAATTGTCGCTATGCTGGATCCATACATCTGTTAATGGTGAGCGGCGCTCATCATGTTCGAGGTGCAGTTCTTTCACTAAGAGATCAAAGGGATATAACTGATGTTCATATGCTCCCAGCAAAGCCGCTTTCACGTTCTTCAACAGATCGCTGAAAGAAGCATCCAGCTGCAATTGGGTACGAATGGCCAGCAGGTTTACGTATAAGCCCACCTGCTTATCCAGGTCTTTATGTACTCTTCCGGCAATGGGAGAACCCACCACCAGGTCCTGCTGACCGGAGTAATGATACAGCAGCAGGTTCAGCACCGCCAGCAAAGTCATATATACACTGACATCATTGGAGCGGGCCGCTTCACGGATCAGGGCCGCCTGCGCAGCATCCATTTCAAAGACAGCGTTGGCGCCACGGGTACTTTTTACAGCAGGACGTGAAAAATCTGTTGGCAACTGTAATACCGGTAACTCGCCTTCAAACCTGCCAAGCCAGTAACGGCGGTGTGCCTGCATCGCTTCAGCAGATAAACGTTGTTCCAGCCAGGCGGTATAGTCTTTATACTGAACAGGCAAAGACGGAAGAACAATCTCCTTACCGGATACATGTCCATTGTAAAAATCGAGCAGCTCTTTTACCATCACCTGTATAGACCAGCCATCTGAAATGATATGGTGCATGGTCACCAGCAGCACATGGGCATTACCTGCCACTTGCAGCAGACAGGCACGTAATAAGGGGCCGGCTTCCAGGTCAAATGGAGCAGTTAATTTCTCCAGTGCAATCGCCTTCACAGCAGGATCAGCAGCCACTTTAGCATTGCAATCCACTACCTCCAGTGTAAACAGGCTATCCGCCGGTTCATTTATTTTACTCATCACCACGCCGTCCACCATCACGAAAACGGTGCGCAGGCTTTCATGCCTGGCAATCACCTGCCTGAAAGCTTTTTCCAGGGCTGGGATATCCAAATCTCCCTGTAAGAAAAAAGCGCCGGGAATATTATAAGCAGTTTTTTCTGCCTGGAACTGATCCATGATCCAGAGCCGCTTTTGTGCATGTGTAACCGGGTAATAAGGCTGCACCTTTACGGGTAATATATTATCGTCTGTGGATTTCCGGCGGCTGGCGATCAGCGCGGTCAGCTGTGCAATGCTGGCATTGGAAAAGATATCGTTCACTTTTATCAGCACTGCGTATTTTTTATATACTTTCGAGATCAGCTGTATGGCTTTCAATGAAGTACCTCCGATCTTGAAGAAAGGCATATTACGGCCGATCCGGCCCAGGCCCAGCAACTCTTTCCACATTTCCTCCATCTCTTTTTCCATTGGCCCTTCAGGCGCTTCATACGCAGCTTCATCCACCATCGCGTTTTCCGGTTTTGGTAATGACCTCTTATCTACCTTACCGTTCACGGTAAGCGGAAAACGGTCCATCTTCATAAAGAAGGAAGGAATGAGAGAGGGGCTTAATTCTTCCTGCAAGGCTTGCCTGAGCGCGTCTGCTTCCAGCTGCGGCGCAATGAAATAACAGCGCAGCTCATTCTCCATGCTGCTGCCTTGCTGCACCGTTACAACAGCATCCTGCACACCCGGGACCCCCAGCACAGCGCGGGTGATCTCGTTTAAACCTGCCCGTACGCCGTTCACTTTTACCTGGTCATCAGTACGGCCCAGCACTTCCAAATTGCCGTCAGGCAGTAAGCGGCCCAGGTCGCCCGTGCGATGCAGCAGGTCTTTAAAATCCACCAGCGGATTTTGTACAAAAACATCATTGTTCAGCTGCTCATTCTTATAGTAACCCTTGGTCATAAAAGGCGTACGGATATACACCTCCCCTGTTTCTCCTGCTGCACAGGGAATACCATCATTGAGCACGAGCACAGCTGCATTGTCAATTGGCTGGCCCGCAGGGATCATTTGTGAAGGATCACCACTGGTATCTCCGATACAGTAAAAAGTTTTGGCCATCGTGGTTTCAGAGGTACCGTACAGGTTAATGATCGTTGTATGGGTACCTGCCAGTTCTCTCCAACGTTGAATATCCTTAACATACAGTGGTTCCCCTGCCATCAGCACATACCGCAGATAGGGAAAAGGATTGCCTGCACTGCCCTGCCCCAACTCTTTTGTGATGAGCCGGAACAGGGATGGTACACAGTGCAACAGGTTAATACCTGTATTGGCGATCCAGTCGACCAGCTGTACCATATTAGTTTTAGTAGCCGCCGTTGGTATATACAGCGTAGCGCCGTAACTCAGCGGCAGGAAAATATCGCGCAGGGAAGCATCAAAGGTGAACTGTGAAAGCTGGCTTACACGGTAGTTCTCATCAATGTTCAAAGTTTTTCCTTCCCAGTGAATAAAATGACTGAGGCTTTTATGACATCCCAGGAAAGCTTTAGCTTCACCGGTAGAACCCGAGGTATAGAAAATATAATTGCCGTCATCGGGATCATTGACCAGTTTCGGGTTCTCAGCGCACAATACCGTTTCATCCAGCGCAACGCTTGTCCATGCCCCGTTCTGTTGTTTGTACAGCGACAGGCTATTCTCTTCTCCCAGCACCAGGACTGCAGGCAGCCGCATATCCAGCGCAGATAATGTTTCCAGCACTGCTTCTTTTACCGCTATACTGGTGATCAGTATTTCCGGTACACTGTGCGCAAACATGGCAGACAAACGCTTGCGGGGGAATGTTGGATCCACCGGCAGATAAATGCCTCCGGCCTTGAAGATAGCCAGCAAGGCCGTTACCAGGTGTATGCTGCCAGGCATCATGGCGGCGGCAATACTATCCCTTCCCAGCCCCCTGCTTCTCAGCAGATGAGCGATCCGGTTGGCAGATGCATTCAAGGCCCCATAGCTAATGCTTTTATTTTCCTCACAGATGGCGGTCTTCTCCGGCAGCCTGGCTGCTATTGCTTCAAATACGGTATGGATAATTTTCTTATTCATGGGAATTCCAGGTTTTAGAAATCTTCGCTTAAAACAGTGGTGGCATGGTCTATCTGCGTTCTGTCGCCGTTCATGAGCTGCTTTTTCAGTGTCATGGGCGTGATCGCTGTATTGCTGATCACGATCTTCAGGAGTTGTTCCAGCTCTTCCGTCATTTTTGTGATGGTAGCCGGTAAAAAGAGATCTTTATTGTAGATGATGGAAAGCTCCAGTTCTTCGCCTGCTGCTGCAAATAAGAAGGTGATATCAAATTTGCTATTGTTATCATCTGACTCAATATCACACAGGGTAAGGCCCGCGTAATTCTCACCCATGGCATGTGCCAGTGGAAAGTGCTGGTACTGCACCATGATATCGAACAGGGGCGGTCTTCCGGTGTTGTTATCCAGGCGCAGATCTTCCACGATCTGGTTGAAGGGATACACCCCATGTTCATAGGCGGCTATAAATTGGCTGCCTAAGGTGCGCAGCACGGTCTTAAAGGACTGGTGAATATTCAGGCGGCTTCTGAAGGGGATCATGTTGGTATAGAACCCGATCTGGTTTTCCAGCTGTGTATGATCCCTTCCACCCAGGGGAATGCCCATTACCATATCCTTATCACCGGTACGCTTGTACAGCAGCAGGTTGATAAGGGTCAGCAACACGGCAAATACCGTTACATCATTCTCTTTTGCCAGTTGCTGGATCCCGGCGCTCAATACGGCATTAAGCCGTATTGTTCTCACAGCGCCGTTATAGGTTTGAATAGCGGGACGGGGAAAATCGGTGGGCAGCTGCAGCACAGGGATGTTCCCATCGAACTGTTGCAGCCAGTATTGTTTGTGCTGGCGGAATGCTTCACCCGCAGCATGTTTGTTCCTCCAGGCAGTATAGTCTTTATAATGAATGCCGAGTGGCAACAGCGGATCCGGAGCGCCCTGTACATTTGCTGCATACAGCGGGAACAGGTCTTTGATCAGCACATCCAGCGACCAGCCATCTGAAATGATGTGGTGCATGGTAAAGAACACCTTACAGTGCAGATCGTCCAGCTGCAGCAAGGTAACGCGCATCAGCGGGCCTTTCTCGAGGTCAAAGGACCAGGCAGACAGCTCATCTGCCAGCATAGCTACTTTCTGCTGCGGTGCGGCATCCTGTCTTACATCCAGGTATTCCACGGCGAAATCAAATGTATCTGCAGCATGCACCAGCTGCCTGGGACTGCCATCTGTATCGCGGAGGAAGGTAGTACGCAGTATTTCATGACGGGCTACCAGCTGACTGAATGCTTTCCGGAAAGCGGCAAGATCCAGCGGGCCTTCCAGTATAGCCGATCCTGTTATATTGAAAGCAGTCTGACCGGTCTCAAATTCGTTCATCATCCACAACCTGCGCTGGGCCTGGCTTACTTCATAGTGCGCTTGTTCGGGTACAGGCAGGATCTCTTCTCTGCCCTTACGGCCTGCACCATTTACAAAGGCAGCCTGATCCTGTATGGTCTGGTATTTAAAGATATCCGACAGGGCCATGTTGACATTAAACACTTCCTGGATCCGTGTGATCAGCCGCACTGCTTTTAGTGAATGGCCACCGGATTCAAAAAAGCGTTTACCAGTACCTGCGTTGTTCTTACCCAATACTTCCTGCCAGATCTGCAGCAGTTTCGCTTCCGTATCATTGGCCGGGGCGGGCTGATCCTCCTGTTGTTGCAGGGCATTCATGTCTGGTTCTGGCAATGCTTTCCGGTCGCGTTTTCCATTGGCGGTCATGGGCATTTTATCCAGCTGCATAAAAACAGCAGGTATCATGTACGCGGGCAACACGGTGCCCATGTACTGCCGTAATGCGGCGATATCGATGTGGTCTGTAACTGTAAAGTAAGCGGCTAAAAATCGTTCCTTTGTTGCATCTTCCTTCACGACCACCAGCGCTTCTGCGATACCTTCGTACTGCAGCATAGTGGTTTCTATCTCTCCCAACTCTATACGGAAGCCACGCACTTTCACCTGGTTATCGATCCGGCCTTTGTGCTCCAGCATACCACTGGCATGCCAGCGGGCAAGATCACCGGTTCTGTACAGGCGTTCTCCAGGTGTAAAAGGATTGTCAATAAAACGTTCTGCAGTCAGGGCATCCTTGTTCAGGTAACCGGCCGCCAGGCCTGCTCCTGCCAGGTACATTTCGCCTGTTACACCAATTGGCACAGGATTCATGGAAGGATCCAGTATATATACCTGCGTATTGGTGATCGGACGGCCTATCAGCATGCAGCTGTCAGCGGCATCCAAACGGTAAACAGTGCTGTATACGGTGTCCTCTGTAGGACCGTAGAGGTTATACACCACGATGCGCTCATAATCCAGCAATGCTTTGAGATAAAACGGGAAGGGCTCTCCGCACACATTCATCACTTTCACGTTGCTGAAATCCGTGTTTTCCCTTACCATCACTTCCAGCACAGCCGGTACTACGCTCAACAAGATATTCTTATCCTGCGGCAGATACTGTTTGATCTCCAGCGCATTCTCCATTACACGGATGGCTTTACCTGCACAGAGCGAATAGAATATTTCAAAAACGGAGATATCAAAACAGTAAGAAGTAGCGGCATACACCAGGTCAAAATCCCAGGGCGCCAGTGTTGTTTTACACCAGCTCACAAATGCCGTTACATTGCGGTGCCTTAATTTCACGCCTTTGGGTGCGCCGGTAGAGCCGGAGGTATAGATCACATACATCAGGTCTTCAGGACTGTTCAACACCGGCAGGTTGGCAGTGGAACATCCGGCAAGCTGGGTAGCATCATCCAGCAGGATTGCGGTAATATCTGCCCCCAGTAACGGACGATATTGTGTGGTGGTGAGCACCACATTCACGCCACTGTCCTGCAGCATGTATTGAATACGGCTTTCAGGATAAGCCGGGTCCAGCGGCACGTAGGCCGCGCCAGCCTTTAAGATGCCCAGCATGGCAGCCGGTAGCATCACATTCCTTTCCATCATCAATCCTACCAGGTGACCGGGCGCTATGTTGTAGCGGCTACGCAGCAGCGAAGCTATCCCATTGGCCATCGCATTCAGGGCCGCGTAGGTCAGCTGTTCCGTACCAGCGTTCACTGCCAGCTGATCCGGGGTGTTTGCTACCTGCGCTTCAAACAGCTCAGGGATGGTCTTATCAGCAGGGTATTCGCCGCCTGTATTATTGAAGGTTATCAGCACCTGTTCTTTTTCTTCAGCAGTCAGTATGTTCAGTGCAGCTACGCGCTGGTTGCTGTCGTGTATAATGCTCTTCAGTATTTCTTCATAAAAGCTGCAATAGCGTTCAACAGTAGCGGCATCAAAGAGATCAGCGTTATAGTCGCATACCATAGACAAACCGCCGTTCATCTCTGTAATATCAAAGCTCAGATCATAGGCGGCCGCCTGTTTGTGCACGGGTATAAAACTGCTTACTACACCCTGCATGAAGGGCTCCTGCACTTTAGGATTAAAATTAAAGAGCACTTCAATCACCGGGGAACGGCTCAGGTCGCGGGCAGCATTCAGATGCTCCAGCAAACGGGAGAAAGGATAGTCCTGGTGTTTGTATGCCGCCAGCAGGGTCTGACGAATATTGGTCAATTGTGCGGTGAATGTGGTGGCAGCTTCTATACAACTCCTGATGGGCAAGAGGTTCAGGCAGGGCCCGATGATGTAATCATTGAAAGGGCGTCCTCCAACCGGTATACCGATCACAATATCCTGCTGCATGGTCAGGCGGTGCAATAATACACTACAGGCAGCCAGCATGGTCATGAAAGGTGTACATCCTTGTCCCCTGCCGATCTGCTTCAGCGCGTTCCAGTTTTGCTCCGGGATAAAGCGGCTAAGGGTGCCGCCACGATATGTTTTCAGGGAAGGCCGGTTCCTGTCTGTCGGCAGCTCCAGGGCCGGCTGCAGGTGCTCAAAGGCCTTTACCCAATAAGTTTCCTGTTCTGTCATTTCAGGACGCTGCGCAAAGGCATCGAACAATTCCAGGTGCTCCCGGTACTGCATCGGCTGCGGTAATGCGGCTGCATGATTGTTACAGAAGGCAGTGTACAGGCTTGCTATCTCCTGCAGGATCAGGCTGAGCGACCAGCCATCTGCAATGATGTGATGCAGGTTGATGATGATCTCAAATAAAGCAGGTTCCAGCTGCAATACATACACTCTTACCAGGGGGCCGGCGTACAGATCGAAAGGCTGCAGACATTCTTCGGCTTTCCATGCGTTCACGGCTTCCGCCTTTCCTGCGGCAACAGGGATCTCCGTAAAGTCAACCCATTGCGGAGTGAAGCTTAATGAAGGCAGGATCTCCTGCATGGCGCCATCCCGGCTGATAATTGTTCTTAGTGCTTCGTGCCTGTTTACTACTTCCTGTACGGCACGGTTCAGCGCGGCGGCCTGTAATGCGCCCTTTACCTGTATAGCAGCAGCAATATGATAGGCTGCTGCGCCTAATGGATCCATCTTTGACAGGGCCCATAACTGCTGCTGCGTACCTGTAAGCGGAAACGCCAGTGGCTGGGCGCCTGCTTTCTTTGGCAGGAAGCCTCCTTCCTGCATATCGCGGATACTGCTTTTCACCGCTTGAATAATAAAGTCGATATCTGCTTCCGTATGTGCGGCAGAGAGAAAACAGGTACGTCCTTCCCAGGTGTACACGCCTTTCTCTGCAAGATGGTAGAAGAACAGATCCATGTTACCGGTAAAGGAGAAATAGAACAGGGAACCGAAATGCCCTACTTTGATAGGCGCTTCATTGGCGGTAAAGAAATTATTCAACTCCTGCACGAGCGCGGTAGTACGCCTGTTCAGCATATCATACAGGCCTATGCCCTGTTTCTTGATCTCTTTCAACAGTGCACGTGCGGCGGCTAATGTCAGAGGATGTTTACAGAAAGTTCCGGCAAAGAAGGTAGTGGCTACAGGCGGATAAGAATCATCTCCATACTGCCACATACCGCCATCCAGGCTATCCATAAATGCGGCCTTACCTGCCACCACACCGATCGGCATACCACCGCCTGCAATTTTACCGTAAGTGGCCAGGTCTGCTTTCACGCCAAACCATGCCTGCGCACCGCCGGGATGGATACGGAAGCCCGTGATCATTTCATCAAAGATGAGCGCAATGCCATGCTGTGAGGTGATCTCGCGCAGCTGTTTCAGGAAAGCCCCGGGCTGCAGATCAGGGTTACGGCTTTGTACCGGTTCCACCAATACGGCTGCCAGGGATGCACCTAAATGTTGAATGTGGGTGAGGGAAGCTTCGTTACCGTACTCCAGCACTACCAGGTCGTCTACCATATGTTGCAGTACACCGGGGGCTGCACTGATAGCCGGATGAATTGCCAGCGGATCTTCTGTTGCGCCCAGTGTTCCATCAAAATGTCCATGATAGGACCCTTTAAATATCACTACTTTATCACGGCCGGTAACGGTCCTGGCCAAACGCAATGCGGTCATCACCGCTTCTGTTCCGGAATTATGAAAACTGGCTCTTTCTGCACCCGTCAATTCTGTTACCAGCTGAGCCGCTTCTCCTGCCAGTGCAGTTTGCGGTCCCAGTTGCATGCCCTGCTGCAGTTGAGCAGTAATAGCGGCCGTAACGAATGCAGGCCGGTGGCCGAACAGATTCACGCCAAATCCCATGGCAATGTCCACATACTCATTCCCGTCAATATCCCACAGCCGGCTGCCTTCAGACGACTGGCCGATGATGGGGTATAGCATCTCCTTAGTAGAGAAGCGGAAACCTGCGGAAGCCCTGTTATCCGCCAATACAGGCCGGTAGCGTTGTGCAATGGCTTTAGAGCCGGGTGTTTTCTTGTTATATCGGCTGATCAATGCGTCCAGGTGCGCTTGCTGCCCTGGGCTCAAACTGCTTGTCTGGCTCTTATTCGTTTCTCTTTTCGGAAAGATGGATACGGCCGGTTTAGCGGCAGTCGTCACTGTCGGCTGAGCTGGCGTGACTTGCAATTGATGAGCGGGAGCAGGAACAGGCGCAGCCACAGGAGCCGGAGCAGATTGCAAGGTGCTTAGCTGCTGCTGCATCAGCTCTATCTGTTTAAGGATGACCTGCTGTACATCCGGACGGCTGCTGGTATCCCCATTTATCATGGGCGCCTGCGCAGCATGGCCATTCAGCTCAACAGCATGGCCATTCAGCCCAGCTTTTGCCGCGGGAGCTGCAGGCAGCTGTTGATCTATATAGGCAGCCATGCGCTCCAGTGTATTGATCTCTTCAAACAGCTGGTTAATGGTAAACCGCAGCTTATATTGCTTTTCTATTTTATGCACGATCTCCGCCATTAACAGGGAGTCTGCGCCCATTTCTATAAAAGGCTGTTGTATATTCAGGCTGCCGGGCTGCTCATGCAGCGCTGCGGCCACAAGGGATTTGAGATGATCGAGTATTTCCGCTTTCCTGTTGGTTGCAGCTTGCATTGCAGGATGAGCAATACCGTTAGTGGCAGATATTTCCATTGGTGCAATCGTTTTTTCTATCCAATATGTTTTTGACTGGAAGGGATAAGTGGGAAGATCTACCGGCCGGAAGACAGTCTGATTCACCGCTTTCCAGTTAATAGCCGCACCATGCATATACGCTTTACCCAGGGCCTGCAACAATGGTACAACGCTCTTCTCCCTGGGATTTGCAGCAGACAGCATCAGCGCATTAGTATCAGCAAAACCTTTACACATCGCCAGCAGCTGAGGCGCGGGACCAGTTTCCAGCCACAGGCCGCAGTCTTCCTGCACCAGGCGTTTCACGCCTTTTTCAAACAGTACGGTATGAAGGATGTGTTGTATCCAGTAATCGGGTGTTGCTATCGCTTCACGCTCTGCTTCACCGGTAAGCGTGGAGATAAAAGTGAGCTGTGGACGGTGGAAGCTTACCTTTGCAGCGGCTGCTGTAAAAGCAGCGATCACAGGCTGCATCAGTGGTGAATGAAAAGCATGAGACACGTTCAGCAACTGGGTTTTAATACCCGCTTCGCTGAACTGCTCGCGCAACTGTGCGATCACTGCCGTGCTGCCTGCCACTACGCTCAGCGCGGGTGCATTCACAGCGGCTATCCCGGCTGCAGCAGAAAAAGGAGCTACATAGGTGCTCACCGTTACCGCCGGTGCAAAGACCGTCATCATTTGTCCCTTAGCAGGCAGTTCCTGCATCAGCTTTGCACGCAGCGCTATCAACTGAAGACCGTCTTCCAGGCTGAATACACCGGCAATACAGGCTGCCGCATACTCTCCAACACTGTGCCCTATTACTACCTGTGGCGTTATGCCAAATGATTGCCAAAGCCTGGCCATCGCATATTCCACTGCAAAGATGGCCGGCTGCGTATACATCGTTTGATCCAGTAAGGCCTTGCCTTTTTCCGGAGAGAACATCACATCCAGTAGCGGCACTTCAAGCTGCGTACGCAGTATTGCATCACAGGCATCTATGCTTTCCTTGAAAACGGGGTAAGCGTAGTACAATGCCTTTCCCATCTCTGCATATTGTGAGCCTTGTCCGGTGAACAGGAAAGCCGCTTTCTGTTGTTGATTGATATTAGCAGCTGCACTGCCTGCATTCAATTCACGTATAGCATTCGCCTTTGTATCTGCGGTGATCGCTAAACGGTAAGGAAAATGTGAACGGTGCACAGCAGCGGTATAACACACTGCTTCCAGTGAATGTGAAGTATCTTGTAAATATTGTTGGTATTGATGCCCCAGCTCTTTCAATGCCTCCGGCGTTTTAGCGGAAAGCAGCAGTAACTGGTGGCCAGAATGCGAGGCCGGAAGCGCAGCCATCTCCGGTGCAGACTCCAGTATCACATGACTGTTAGTACCACCGAAACCAAATGAGCTTACACCCGCCAGTCTTTTTTTGCCCTCAGGCCTTGTCCATGCAGTGCGTTCCAGCGGAATGCGTACAGGCGATCCATCCAGCAATATCTTGGGATTCAGGGATTGAAAATGCAGGTGGGGTGCAATTTCGCTATGCTGCAGCATCAATACTGTCTTTATCAACCCCGCAATACCAGCCGCTGCTTCCAGGTGACCGATATTGGTCTTTACAGCGCCCACCCATAATGGCGCATCTCCACGACCTTCCATCAGCACGGTTTTTAGCGCATTCATTTCTATAGGATCACCTAATGAGGTACCGGTGCCATGTGCTTCTACATAGCTGATCTCCGCAGGCTGCACATCAGCATCCTGCAATGCTTTCCGGATCACTGCCTGCTGCGCCATCCCGTTAGGGGCAGTAAGCCCGTTGCTGCGCCCGTCCTGGTTCACCGCAGCGCCCCTGACTACAGCCAGTATGTTATCACCTGCTGCAACAGCATCTGACAGGCGTTTTAATATGATCACCCCACAACCCTCTCCTCTTACATAACCATCCGCCTTTTCATCAAAGGTCTTGCACTTTCCATCTGCCGCCAGCATATTTGCCGCGCCAAATACCGCGTGCAATTCCGGCCCCAGTATCAGGTTCACACCACCGGCGATGGCAAGATCACAATCCGTTCTTCTCAGGCTGTTACAAGCTTCATATACCGCTACCAGTGAAGAAGAACAGGCGGTGTCTATGGCCATACTCGGCCCTTTGATATCCAGGAAATAAGAAAGACGGTTAGCCGCAATAGAGAATGCACTGCCCGTACCTGTATAAGCGCCCAGCGAGCCGGGGTTACCAAACTGCATACGTGCGTAATCGTTACTGCTTAGTCCCATGAATACACCTGCCGCTACACCTGAAAGATCATGATCTGTTATACCAGCCTGTTCCAAAGCTTCCCAGCATACCTCCAGCAATAAACGCTGCTGCGGATCCATATACATCGCTTCTTTGGAAGAGATGCCAAAGAACTGCGCATCAAATCCCCTTACTTCATCCAGGTAAGCTGCCCAGGTGTTTGCATCGGGATTAACACTGGCCCACCATTCCTTTCTGTTGGCAGGTAATTGTGTAATAGCAGACTGCCCGTTCTGTAGCAACTGCCAATAAGCGGCAATGCCTTTGGCGTCGGGAAAACGGCAACCCATGCCTACTATCGCGATAGGTTCGTGTTGTATATTCGTCTGTGCAGGTGTTTCCTCCTTAACAGCCAATCTATCATTGGCCAGGAAAACGGACAGCGCCTGTATATTGGCAAAGTCCCAGGCAACTGTAGCATCAATCTTTCTTTGCAGTAATTTCTCCAGCTGCTCTGCCAGCGCTACCGCCATCATGGAACTAAGTCCCAATTCTGCAAAGGAGCGTTGGGAATCTATATTTTCCGGCTGCAGCTGCAGTTGCGCAGCCAGGTAAGCGCGCAGCCACTGTTCAATGGCTGCCGCTGAATATGTTTGCGGCTGTGCCACGGCAGGAAGTAAGCTTTGCATCTTTTCACGATGTATGCTTTCCAGCCCTGCCACCAGCTCATCATACTGACCTTCTTTGAAATGCTCCGCCAGCTGAAATCTTTTTAATTTTCCGCTGGTGGTCTTGGGAATATTTTTTACCGGTACCACGTAGCGGGGTTGAATACCCAGGTGCGTGGCAATCAGGGCTTTCAGGGATTGGGACAGCTCATAAAAATCTGCCAAAGATTTGCGGTACAGCACAAACAGCACTAAGGCATCCGTTTGTGTCTCCGCATCCGGAACACCACAGGCTACTATCTTCCCGGTTTCTATCTCATCGATCGCTTCTGCGATACGTTCCACATCATGCGCATAAAAATTCAGTCCGCCGGAAAAGATCACGTCCTTCGCACGGCCCGTCACATACAGATGTCCGTTCAGCACAAAGCCCAGGTCCTGCGTGTTCAGCCAGCCGTTCTTCAATACCTGCTTTGTCGCAGCTTCATTATTATAATAGCCGCTGGTAACGCCGCCACCTTTTATATGCACATAACCGATCACCCCTTCCTGCAGTTCCGCGCCTTTTTCATTGGCAATGCGAACGCAGCAATGGCTCACCGGTTTTCCGAGATTGGCAAACTCCACATGCTCAGCCGAAGCATCTACCAATACATGCTGTCCGGCCCCCAGGGATTTCCTGGAAACACGAACGCCCGATGCCGGCTGACCAGGCACGGGAAATGTAACCGCCAGGGTAGCTTCCGCTAAACCATATACGGTGTACATTGTTTCGGGTTTCAATCCATAAGGCGCCATCGCCGCGAGAAATTCACGGCACAGCTCCATGGAGATAGGCTCCGCGCCATTCATAATCAGGCGTACGGTAGAGAGGTCGATGCCTTCTATTCGGTTGCCGTTCAGCTGACGCAATAAATGCTTATAACCAAAATTGGGCGAAGAGCTGACAGTGGCCTTATATGCAGACAGGCTCTGCAACCATCGGGCCGGGTTACGTACAAAAAGATCAACCGGCATGATACACTGCCGCATGTTACCTATCAGCGGCGTCAGGTGAAAACCGATCAATCCCATATCATGTGTAAGGGGCATCCAGCTGAGGGTGGTGTCGTTTTCAGACAGGGAAGCCGCTTCGATGATGGCCATCACATTGGTGAGCAGGTTGCGGTGCGTAAGCACAACGCCTTTAGGCGAACCGGTAGAGCCGGAAGAAAACTGTATAAAGGCAATATCATCCAGCCCTGGCTGATGCGGCACGCCGGCGGGGTGATCGTAAGAAATATTCTCGGTGACGAATACACGGTCAGAACCGGTGATCTTCTCCACTATCAGCTCCGGATCATCCTCCGCGCGTTGAAAACCAGAGAAGGCCTGACGGCAGGCTACCAGGAAAGGATGGGAAAGTATATCCCATATGCGGCATAGTTTACGGCTGTTCTCTGCATTGTTTGCTACCGCCATTGGCACCGGTATCATACCGCCCATGATAGCGGCCCAGTATAATACCAGGAAGCTTTCATTATCGGCTACCGACAATACCATCTCGTCGCCCCTTTGCATACCCTGTTGCTGTAAATATCCCAGGCAGGATAATGCGCGGGTGTATAACAAACCGTATGAAACAAAGGAGGACTCATTACCTTTTATAAAAGTAATACCCTTGTCCCCCTCGTGCTTATGTGCGGCAAGCGCTTCCATAAGCGATGATGGAACCATTAACTTTTCCATAATAATGTACTTAGATGATCATGTGCAGCCTAACATGTTGCAACATTATTTGTGAACACGCTACAGGCTATACGAGGATGATGCTACTCCAATCTGTAGTATTTCCCTTTTCATGGCCCAGGAGCGTAAGACCAATGCCTGGCAGGCCTTCCAGGATGTCTGCCTCCCTGCGCCAGTATTTTCCTTCGTTCATTTCGTCCCTAACAAGTGTGATCGTGTTGGCAATCCAGTAATTATATCCTTTCAATAGGTCTTCATGCTTCATTACTTCATACAGTTTCCTGTACAGAACAGCCGTTCCGGCTGCTCCCCGGGCTAAAGTGGCGTCACGGATCTCTGTGTGCTCCGGTGTAGTTCTCAGCAATGAATTCAGGGCGATGATCTCTCCAACCGAGCGGTAATGTTCGTTGCCACATAGATGGCCGGCTTTGCAAAGCAGCAACGCGTGACCAAGATCGCTGTTGCCCCAGTTCAGGCTATTACCGTAGAACGCTACCATTTGGTGGTTATCGATCCGGTAAGGGAAAAAAGAACATTTGTTTTCGTACTGGTCTACTTTCTGTCGTAATCTTATCAACCTGGCAGCCGCTTCGCCGAGAAAACAAGTAATACACTCATTCTCAAAGCCTGCTGCCAGATCCGCCATCATCATGAGCACGCCGCAGATGCCTTGCGCCAATCCCATATCCGTCTGCAGCGGCTCATCAGGCAGAAAAAAGAGGTCGTGATCGTGCATGAACAGCAACTGTCTTTTCACGGAGCATCCATATGTTTCCAGGAGTTGCTGTCGCTGTTCAAAGCTGGCCGGAAGCAACAGGAGATATTTCATCACACCTGCCCAACCGCTTAAATAACCCAGCTTGCTGGTAACACCTTCAAAGAACGGGCTGGCGGCCAGCCGCTGATTCCACTTGTCAAATGCTTCCCTCAATGTTGGCGGCAGAGCGGCTTCGGGTGCAGGATCGCTCATAATATGCGCCAGGCAATTGAAGAGGAAGGGGTAACGGCTTAGCTCCTGCGCGGGTTTCGTAACGTATTCCAGGCTCTTGATAATATCGTGCAGGCAGTGGTCCCGTCTGAGGGCGTAAGTGGTATCTCCGGCTGATTTGAATAAATAATGATAGAACAGTGCGTAGGAAATACTCCTCAACCCAAATCCTGATTCCTGTTGAAACTGTTTGTCAATAGCCGTTACTACTTTTTCAAGCATGGAGCTTTCCGGATCGTTGGGTCTTATCATCTTTATTCAAATATTAATGCGAGAGGGACAATATCTGCTAACCACCTACGTTAAAGCCTGTCATCGTTGTTGGAAGCGTTGTAGGCAGCGTGTGACAGGTCGGGAAATTTTTGCCTGTTACCGCTTTATTTACTATTTTTAAGACGATTCTTTTTTTCAGCGATAACCTGCCTGTAGTTTCAAGTTCTTTTTTCATAAGACACAATTTTTTATTGGTGGGTGGTTCAAATCATATCTTGTTAATTCGTAACAGTCCAAATATCGATAGCCTATGAAAGACCAAAAAATTAATTGTACCAAATCTGGCGATAATTACACAAAACTGCCGTTTGCCAAGTAAAACACAGACTGTCACATATGTTCAAAACTGCTTTAGCTAGCCCCTTGGTTATCAGTAAAAATAATTTATCTGACCTGGGAGCGCATGTACTGGTATGGATCCTTTATTTCTTCTACGAGAACGGTATGCTGATGATCATCGCGCCGGCGGAAGTCTCGCTCATGTCAACACTTATTCTCTTTCTCCTCAACGCATTTGTCTTTTATGTCAATACCTATATCATCTTACCGAACACACTAGGAAAGAATAGGCGCTGGCAGCTGGCGTGGCAAACCCTGCTGCTGGCGGTGGCTTACATAGGCCTGAATTATGCTATCACCCGGTCCCTGGCCTTTTACAAGGTACACTCCATCTACAGTACAGATCCGCTGAAAGTGTTTGTGCTGCTCAGGCTATTCCGTTTCATCTATTTCATCTCCCTCAGCTATGCCTATTACCTGGCCGTCAATACCATCAAGACTGAACGAAGGTTGAGAAAGCTGGACGAGATCCGGATAGAAGAAACCAAAAAGAAAGCCCACCTGGAAAAAGAGATATTGAATACGGAGCTGAACTACCTCCGCTACCAGATCCATCCTCATTTCCTTTTCAATACGCTCAGCTTTATTTACACACAGGTAAGAGAACATTCTCAGGAGGCTGGCAAGAGCGTGATGCTCCTCTCCGACATCATGCGCTACGCACTGGATAACCACGATGAAGAAGGAAAAGTAAAGATAGAGAACGAGATCCGGCATATCCTCAATCTCATAGAAATTCATCAACTTCGTTTCAACAACGAATTATTTGTTGATGTAAACATTTGTGACAACATAGAATACAAGTACAGAAGAATAGCACCACTGCTATTGATCACTTTTGTGGAGAACGCTTTCAAGTACGGCGACCTGCAAGATCCGGAACACCCATTAAAGATACACATCTGCATGAACGACGGCCATTTTAAATTCTTCATACAGAATAAAAAAAAGCACACGCAATCCCTGATAGACTCAAGAGGCATTGGTTTAAGCAATATTAAAAAAAGATTAAGTTTAACCTACAACAGCGACCAGTACCAACTAGATATTGAGGATGTTAGTATTTTATACACCGTTACCCTGAACCTAAATCTCTGATACTATGCTGAAATGTATTATTATTGACGACGAACAACACTCTATTGATCTATTGAAAAGCTATATTGAAAAGATATCTTTTCTGCAACTCACCGGCACCTTTAACAACCCGTTGAATGCCCTCTCCAGCATAGATGTGGATATCATCTTTATCGATATCCAGATGCCGCAGCTTTCGGGACTGGATTTCATAAAGCTGGTAAAAGAAAGGACAAAAGTAATTGTGATCTCTGCCTTCAAAGAATATGCTTTTGAAAGTTTTGAATATGCCGTACTTGATTATTTGCTGAAGCCCGTGTCGTTTGACCGCTTACTTAAAGCAGTACAAAAAGCCATGAACCAATTGGCATTTGCAGAAGAGGACGCTAAAGGCAGCGGCTCTCACAAAAATTATATTGTAGTACGCGTAGATGCCAAGAACAAGCTGCAGAAAATAGAGCTGGAAGATATTCTCTACATAGAAGGCATGAAGAACTATGTGACCATTCACAAGGAGCAGCAGAACATCACTACTTTGCTGAACATGAAAGACCTGGAGAGCAGCCTGCCTAAAGACCAGTTCATCCGCATACACAAATCATATATCATTTCCATTGATAAAATAAAGATCATTGAAGGAAACCAGGTGTTTCTCAATAATGTAAAAGAGAGCCTTACATTAAGTGAAACCTACAAGACTGCATTTTTCGATATACTGAAACAGCGGCTGATCGGCAATCAGAAAAACATTTAACGTGCACACTTTAATCCATATCCATAAATTGTTCTGATCAAAATTTTCAAGATGGGGTTGTCACTTTTTCCGCCACTCATACTGCGATGCCCTGCTAAACCATTTGAGAGATCTGTTACAACACCTTCGCCAGCTGAGCTATTGAATGATACTGCGCTGATGGAAGCTATTCACCTGGCCTCTCCCGCACTGTACGAGCAATGCCTGAAATATCAATCCGGCAGTATAACAGACCCGCGTAAGCAACAGAAGGTCACCAACGCCCTTGTCAAATATTACAGCCGGATGCGCAGCCGGCCTACACCATTCGGCCTTTTTTCCGGCTGTACGGTATTGCAATGGGGAGACAGAGACCATATCGCGCTCACTACGGACAAATGGATCCGTCATGTCCGATTTGATACGGACTTCCTCTGCAAGCTGGTGCAGCTGCTCGAAGCGCTACCGGAAGTACGCCACCAGCTCCACTACCGTTTCAATTCATCTATGTACCAGCTGGGCAGTGAATACCGGTACTATGAATATATACTGGACAATCAACAGCGCAAATACCAGATCAGCTCCGTGGATGCTTCGCCGTTACTATCCGCCCTGGCAGACCAGTGTAGATGCTCCGCGGTGCAATTCGATGCACTTTGCGGACAGGTGATGGAAATGGAAAATGTCTCACACGAGGAAGCCGCCGCTTATATAGATGAGATGATCGACTCGCAGCTGCTCATCAGCAACCTGGGGTTCCAGGGCGCCGGAGATGATTTCCTGGATCAGATCATCGGGATCCTGCAACAGCTGCACCAGGATACCGGTAGCGATACCGTACAACAATACCTGAGCGGACTGCAACAAATGCAGGAACAGCTGCTCCATGCACGCTGCGCGCCCTGCCTGCCGGGAGCGCTGGAACAAGCTACCCGCACGGTAGAGCACTTGTCCATCCCCTTCCGCGCCGACCGCCTTTTCCAGATCGATTGTACATTGGACAGCCATGAGCAAACGATTGATCAGCAATGGCAGGCGCCCTTGCTGTCTGCCCTGGAAGTATTGCGGGTGCTTTGTTCCAGCCGGACTTCCAGTAAATGGCTAAGCGATATAAAGGAAAAATTCAGGCTCAAATATGAGACAGCGCCTGTTCCCCTACCCTTCCTCGCAGACCCGGATATCGGCATCCTGGCAGATAAGATAAGCGGTATAACGGAACTGGATGAACTGCAGCATCCCTCTTCTGTCAGCCCTTCTGCTGTTAGCGCAGCAGAGCTGCCTTCTACCCAACAGCCGGTACAGTACCTGCTAATGAAAAAGCTGTTGGAAGCATTTAAAACAGACGCTCCTACCATCTTCATCACAGATAAAGAGATCGCCGCGTTACGGGAACAACTCAGCCTTCCAGCATTGCCGGATACCTTTTCCGTCATGTTCAGCCTAATCAATACACCAGGCGCCAGCATGGTGATCGAGAGTGCAGGCGGCGCTACGGGTACTTCACTGGCCGGGCGCTTTGGATATACGGATGCGCATATACGGGAATTGCTGGCCTCCGTTCATGCATTTGAACAAACGAAACAGGCAGACAGTCTCATCGCATCTGTAGTGCATCTGCCTGAAAGCAGAATAGGTAATATCATGCAGCACCCAGGGATCCGGGATTTTGAGATCCCATACCTGGGCCTCTCTTCCCGTTGTCCTCATCAACAATTGCCGGTGTCAGACCTCTGTGTTTCCCTGCAGCAGGATGAGATGACCTTGTTTTCAAAGCAAGAGGGGAAAAATGTATTGCCCCGGATAGACAACGCGCATAATTATGTGCATAATACCCTTCCACTTTACCGCCTGCTGGGAGAATTACAGGGAGAGGGAAAACAAACCGGGCTTACCTTTGCATGGAACATCCGCCTGCCGGGTATTTATTTTTATCCGCGGCTGCAATATAAGGCCGTCATTCTTAGTCCTGCGCAATGGCATCTTCCCGCCGAAACATATCAGGCGCTACTGGATGCGCAGGCTGCAGAGAAACCCGCTGCCTTCCGGCGGTTTGTTTCCCAGTGGAAACTGCCGCGCTTCTTTGTGCTCTCCAATGGCGACCAGGAATTACTGATAGACACGGAAGATGAGCACATCATACCCGCTTTTATTGGAGAGATAAAAGAAAGCGCGCAGATCCTCCTGAAAGAGTTCCTTTATGCATCCAACAATGCAATAACTAAAGATGCCAGTGGCCGTCCTTATGTACATCAGCTGATCAGCATTGTAAAAAATGATACGCCTGTCACGAGGCCAACCCCGAAACAGGAGCAGCATGCGCCTGTAAGGCATTTCTCCATCGGGTCTGAATGGTTATACTTTAAGCTCTATGGCAATCACAACTACGCCAATGAAATACTGAAAAATATCGTTGCGCCCACTGTAGAACTGCTAAACAATGAAGGGCTTATTAAAGCCTGGTTCTTTATACGCTATGGCACTACCAAAGAGCATCTGCGTGTCCGTTTCCGGCTCACAGATACGCAGCATACCGGAGCAGTGATTCAGCATATGAAAGCGGCCCTGGCGGATGTAGAGAGAGAACAGTATATCTGGAAAGTACAGACAGATACTTATGTACGGGAAATAGAGCGTTATGGGGGCAGCAGCATAGCGGCCGCTGAAAATTTCTTCTGTACGGACAGTAACTATGTGCTGGAGCTGCTACAGTATATCGCCGCACATCCGCATCATCCACCCTTACTGATGATCGCACTGAAAGATATGGACATGATCTTGCAGCAATTCTCTTATACGCTGGGAGAGAAAACTATATTCACCGGCCATTATAGAGACGCTTTCAATAAAGAGTTCAATCCCTGCAAAGAAGAAAAACAATTGTTTGCGCAATACTTCCGGGACCATCACTCCCTGATATCTACTTTGCTGGACCCTTCGCTGGCGGCAAGGGCCTACCCGGAATTATCGGCATTGATAACAGGGCACAGTAGCCAGCAGACCCGCGCGGTTCAGGAGCTGCTGCAGAGCAGGGATATACATGCGCCCGGTATGCATGCCCTGGTGGGTGATTTGTTGCATATGCATTTTAACCGCCTGTTCCATACTTCACAGCGGAGGTCGGAAATGATCGTTTACCATATCAGTCATAGTTATTATCGTTCGCTGGAGGCGAGGAGTAAGGTATAACAAGGGGCTTCTTCCTGTTATTACGGCTTGTAGGGATAAAGCAAGCGAGTCTTCAGCACCCGAGCAAACAGGTCTTCAACCTCCGTCATTGCGAGGAGCAGTAAAGCCTTGTGCGCGGGGCGACGAAGCAATCTCTTCACGCGATCTTCGCGAAGATCATACAGGAGATTGCGTGAAGAGATTGCTTCGTCGCGCCTCCCCGCTTGGCTCTGCCGCTTCTCGCAATGACGGGGATGGAGACCATTACTTCGGTGCTCCGCAATGACGGGATGGGTATGCTGCAACGTACGTACCCCCTTCCTTCAATTCAAATGAAAGTACGCCACCAGCCATCCTACCACCTCACTATAGCTATAAATCCCCTTTTCCTGCTTATTCGCCTTCAAATACTGATCATACAACATCCCGGAATAATCATCCAGGGGGCCGCGATACGCCTTGTAAAAATTGATCATCGCTTTATAATCCGCTTTTACCCCGGGCACTGCGCGGCCCCAGATCTTTTTAGCCAAAGTGGTATCCCGGCGGGACAGCTGGCTGGTACTATACAGGAACATCTCAAAATTGGCAGCATACCGGAAACGGGGGTCACCGGTGTTATCCGCCACCAGGTATCCTATGAAATTGGCGGATTCCTCCGGGGCATAGCCCAATTGGTGGGCAATTTCATGGCAGGTGGTAAAGGGCTGCATAAAAAGCGGGGTGGTAGTATTTACCTGGGCCTCATTGGTAAAAGGGTTCAGGTACCCGGTTACCCCCATATAATTCAGCCATTTGCCAAAAAGAGCCGGTTTTATGCAGGGGCTTTTGTACCGGAGGGAGGGCCATTGGGTGGCCGCCTGCTCGTAGGCGTGGACCGCCTTATCGAACAGCATGGCGCTATCCGCATCCGGAGCCACCAGGCCGATGGTATCCCCCAGGGCGGCCTTCTGTGTGTTCACCTGCAGGAGCAGGGTATCAGCCAGTTTATACAGCTGAGCGGTATTATAAGACCTGACATCCAGGCCCATATCCACCGCCAGCGAGTGTCTGCGGTAGTTATAGCCCCAGAGCAGCAGAAAGGCCAGGTACACGCCCAGCAAGGCTCCCAGCCCTTTCAGCAGCAGGGCGCCGGTCTCTGTCCAACGGCCCCGGATCATTTTATAACATAGTTTTAACAAAAAAACTATAGCGGTTATAATCCAGGCGGCATAAATTAGGTCTCCGACACTAAAAGGCACCAGTCCCGTTACTCGCCTGAAGACAGCACTTATCGAAACATAAAACCTATGAAAGTAGAAAGAAGCAAAGCCGTCACTTACCGCGAATAACAGATTCAACAGCAACAGGCTGAGCACTGTTATGACTATACGAATCCCTGTCCTTTTAATTGTAGCTTTATGTTCCATAATGATCTATAACCGGTGACAACGATGACCGATGACATATTACTGTATGAGCTGTCTGCCACACTTACTACACAACTAGGAGTGAAAATAACAATTAATCACGCAGAAAGCGTACATGGCGGAGATATAAATAAAACCTATAAGCTCTCTACCAATGAAGGTCCCTTTTTCCTGAAGCTGAACGATGCACGCAAGTATCCGGATATGTTCGCCAAGGAGTACCGGGGACTGGAAACCCTGCGTAAAACGGCTGCCATCACCTTGCCGCAGCCTATCTGCTTCGGTGCAAAGAACGGACAGGCATTCCTGGTTACGTCCTTTATGCAAAAGGGCGGCGCTGTACCTGATTTCTGGGAAGGCTTTGCAGCAGCCATCGGCAAAATGCATCAGCAAACACAAGCCCACTTTGGTTTTAATGAATCCAATTATATAGGTTCCATTAAACAATATAACACCCCTTACAGCAGCTGGCCCGTATTCTATGCTTTTAACCGCCTGACCCCACTGGGCAAACAGGCCTACGATAAGCACCTGATCGATAAAGCTGACCTGCAGCTGTTGGAAAGGCTGTGTAAACGGCTGCCCTCCCTCTTTCCCGAAGAGCGGCCTGCCTTGCTGCACGGTGATCTGTGGTCAGGCAATTTCATGGTAGGACCAGACGGACGGGCCTGCATTTACGACCCTGCCGTATATTACGGCCACCGCGAAATGGACCTTGCCATGACGCGCCTCTTCGGCGGCTTTGATACCCGCTTTTACTATAGTTATCAGCATATGTATCCCTTAGCCAACGGGTGGCAGCAGCGTATTGGCATCTGCCAGCTGTATCCCTTGCTGGTGCATGTGTTACTATTTGGAGGGAGTTATATTGATACGGTGAAGGAGATATTGAAGGAAAACAGTTAGTTTGAGGTTTGAAGTTGGTTAGATGTTGGAAGTTTGGAACAAGTACCAGGTAAGACCTCAGGCCATCAACCTTTAACTTTTAACGAACCTCAAACTTCAAACCTCAAACATTTTTATCTTTTCACGCCCTGTTCTTTCATAAAGTGTAACATTCTGCTGAACTCTTCTTCTACCACCGGGAAATAGCGGTTCATATCAGCGGCGATCTCTGCGTACAGGGATGCTATTCTGGGGGCAGTCGCTTCCTGTTCGTCTTTCAGCACATCTTCCATTTCCTGCATTTTATCGCTGACCCAGGTAAGGCCTACCATGGCGAAATTAGGTTTCAGCTTATGCACCTGGATCTTGAGATTTTCCAGGTCTTTTCTATGTACAAAATTTTCCAGCTTGCGCACTTCGCCCCGTATCGTTTTAATGAAGATCTCGAACAGGTCTGCCGCATAGGCAATATTATTCTCGTACAAAGCGCGCAGGTACTTCGTATTCAGTTCTTCGTGGAACTCGTAACCGTTTATATCTTCTTCTTCCTCCATTGGTAACGCGGTTTCATCTTCGTTCAGGTATTTATTAAGGATCTGCAATAATTGATCCGGTGTATATGGTTTAGTCAGTATATCTGTGATGCCTATATTCCGGGCCATGGTGGCGGTACTCTCCATCGCTACGGCAGTGGTAGCCACAATAGGAGTAGCTACGTTGGGCAGTTTTTCATCGGCTCTGATCCTTTTGCTTAGTTCAAATCCATCCATGCCCGGTATACGGATGTCCATTAATATCAGCTCAAATAGCCGCGTATCCAGGAAATACAGTGCATCCGGCGCGTTGGTAGCCAGCTGGCAATGGATATTGAATTTTTCCAGCAGGCTGATGATATACCGGAGGTTCATCGGATTATCCTCGATGATCAGTACCCTGGCCCCGCCGAAATCGATCTGCCGGCGCCGCTTACCCAGGACGCTTCCTGATACAACCGGCTTGTTGGTATCGATGAATGGAAGGTTGAATGAAAAACAGGTCCGGTAACCAGGCTGTTCCTCTATCAGGATATGGCCTCCCTGCCGCTCGACCAGTTGCTTGACAATCGCCAGACCTAAGCCTGTGCCACCGTAAATTTCGCGAATTTCTTTTTCTGCCTGCTTATAATTCTGAAAAACCAGCTCCAGTTTATCCTTCCGGATGCCGATGCCTGTATCGCATACCCTGAACCGCACCCAGAGGGTATTTTCCTGCCAGCTTTCCAGCTCTGCGCTCAGGGCGATCTCTCCTTCCTTGGTGAATTTGTCTGCATTTCCTAACAAATTCATGAGGATCTGGTTCAACAGCAGGTCGTCTCCTACCAGGAAGTGTTCCAGGCGGGAATCTACCGAGGCCGATATTTTTACCGGCCGCTGGCCCATTTTGAGCTCAAAAGTATGTTTCAGGGACTGTATCAGCTCCCCCAGGTTAAACTCCCGCTGGTTCACCTGCAGCTCGCCGGCCTCGATACGGGAAAGGTCGAGGATATCGGTGATCAGTCCAAGGAGGATCCCGGACGTATGCTTAAGCGTTTTTACATATTCATCCTGCCGTTCGTCGAGGTTAGTCTCTTCCAGCAGGTGGGCCATACCGATGATAGCGTTGAGCGGGGTACGGATCTCATGGCTCATATTGGCCAGGAAATCTTTCTGGGCGCGCTGGGCTTCTTCGGCTTCCTGCCGGGCCCGTTCCAGCTCCTGTTGGGGTACCCGGTTTTTAGTTACATCCACTACCTGCCAGATGGCGCCACGGAAACGGCCTTTGTCCAGCAGAGGCATATAGCTCACCTCCCGGATGTGCCCGTCAGTAAACAGGATCGGCCAGCCAAAAAAGGTCTTTTTCCGGCGGCGCAGCTCTTTCATTTTCTCTTCAAAGGCATCTGGCTCCCTGACAAAGGGCCGGAAGAACTCTATAACGGTTGCAAAAGGCTGGTTGACTACCTTACAGGCATCGGGACCCATATCGAACGAACTGACAATCACATCATTAGCCCATATGAATTTGTGTTTGGGGTCTGTCACGAAGATGCCTGCGTTAGAATTTTGCAACAGTACGGATAGGGGGAGGGAAAAAACGTCCATCACATCCGATATTGGCATATTGGCGTTGACAGATGGCGTATTCCGGTGTCCCATTCTAACTTTGGCCTTCATGGTAGTAATTTCATGGAACGGGGTATGATCCAAGGTTTTCATGTTAATGCTTATACCCTCCGGGCTGCATTGATAATCAACAAATTTAGGAAATTTTTACATTTACAATAATTTAGTTACCTTTGCATCCCTCTAAAAGTGGAGGACTAATTTTATGAAACAAGCCTTAGTTCTTTCTTTATAAAAGTAAATAACTTTGCGCAAGTTCCATCGGACCATTGACATAAAATTTATTGACAGATGAAACCACTCCGTGAATTTGATATAGCCTTTGTAGGACTGAAGCCCGGAGTGCATACCTTTCAGTACCAAATTACGGATAGTTTTTTTGAAAATTACGGTCCGCAGGATTTCAGTAATGTCAACGCAACGGTAAAGCTGCAATTGGATAAAAAGAGCAACTTTTTCCTGCTGAAATTCGAGATAGGTGGCACTGTTACTGTAATTTGCGATAGATGCGGTGCACCTTTTGAATTACAGTTATGGGACGATTTTGACCAGGTTGTGAAGCTGGTTGAAAATCCGGAAGAATTGGGAAGTGATGAGGATCCGGAAGTTTCTTATATTTCAAAGACAGAGTCCCATTTGAATGTGGCAGAATGGATATACGAATTCATCAACCTGAGCATTCCGATGCAGAAGATTCACCCGGACGACGCCAACGGCAAAAGCGGATGTGATCCAAAGGTGCTGGAAATGCTGGATAAAATGAATCAGCAGGCGGGTGAGAAAAAGAACCCGATCTGGAAAGATCTGGACAAATTCAGAGAAAATTAATTAATAACGAGACAATTAAAAATTCAATACAATGCCAAATCCTAAACGCAGACATTCTCAGCAAAGATCAGCGAAGAGAAGAACGCATTACAAGGCAGTTGCAGATACTTTAAGCACTGATTCTGCAACCGGCGAAGTGCATCTGAGACATCGCGCTCATTGGGTAGAGAACAAATTATACTACAAAGGTAAAGTAGTGCTGGAGAAACAAGCCGGCGCCGCTAAATAGGCCAGCTCATTTACTTTAAATGACAGCCGATAATTAATTACGAATTGGTCAATTACAGATTACGAATGAATTGAAGCAACTGCTATTATTCATGCTCTCATTTGTAATTGATTAATTCGTAATTGTTATATACTACCCTTAAGACCAAATTAAAGTTACATGCGAATTGGGCTTGATATGATGGGAGGCGATTTTGCCCCCCAGGAAGCTGTTAACGGAGTACAATTATTCCTGGCGTCTGCCCCAAAGAATGTGCACTTAGTGCTGATCGGTGATGAGCAGGCAGTAAAACCCCTGCTGGCAGAGGCGCAGATAGACCCATCGACCTATACCATCGTTCACGCATCCCAGATCATTGGCATGCATGAGCACCCTACCAAAGCGCTGAAAGAAAAACAGCAATCTTCCATTGCCATCGGCTTTCACCTTTTACAGAATGGTAAAATAGATGCCTTTATCAGCGCCGGCAACACAGGCGCCATGATGGTAGGCACTTTCTATTCCATTAAAGCGATAGAAGGCGTGCAAAGGCCCACTATCAGCACTCCCGTACCCCGGCAGGACGGTACCTATGGCCTGCTGCTGGACGTGGGGATCAATGCTGACTGCAAGCCCGAGAACCTGGTACAATTTGCCGTATTGGGCTCCCTCTATGCCCAACACATCCTTGGTCACAGCAAGCCCAGCGTAGGACTGCTGAACATCGGCGAGGAGGAAGGCAAAGGCAACCTCCTGGCACAGGCTACCTATCCCCTGCTGAAGGAACACCCGCAGATCAATTTTATCGGCAACGTAGAAGGAAGGGATATCTTTACCTCAAAAGCTGATGTGATCGTTTGCGAAGGATTTACAGGGAATGTGATCCTGAAAATGGCAGAGTCCTTCCATGATATCGCGGTAAAACGCAGGATCAATGACAGCTACCTGGAGCAGTTTGACTTTGAAAGCT
>Ga0209673_1000105_pt1 | contig 186267 bp, 158 predicted proteins | sample AraplaCol_mMS_r2_2_FD_184274 | JGI IMG/M metagenome (GOLD analysis project Ga0209673, IMG submission 184274) | Arabidopsis root microbial communities from North Carolina, USA - plate scrape MF_Col_mMS_r2 (SPAdes) (version 3) | ecosystem: Host-associated > Plants > Roots > Endosphere | place...
CGTTCAGCGCCGAACCAAGCGTGCCTGATGTCGCGCCGAAAACGACGGCCGTGACCGTCTTGGTATCACCGGCATCCGGATCGGTGTCGTTGGTCAGCACGTTGCCGCTGGCAACCACACCACCCGAGCCATTGGCGACACCACCCTTCTCCGTCGCATCCCCCGCATCGGCAACCGCCGTCGGCGCCCTGTTGCCAGCCGTCGATACGGCGATGCTGAAGGTCTCGTTGGCAGCAAGGCCGCCGAGGTCGGTTGCCGTCACCCTGACGCCGTAGGTGCCGGTTGCCGTCGGCGTGCCGGAGAAGGTCCGCGTCGAGGCGTTGAAGGCCAACCAGGCGGGCAGCGCCGTGCCATCGGCAGCCGTTGCCGTATAGGCCAGCGTCTCGGTGCTGTCGACATCGGTGAAGGTGGTCGTCGGCAGCACGAAGGAGAAGGCCGAGCCGACGGTGGCGTTCTGGGCCACCGTCTGGACGGCCAGCACCGGCGCGTCGTTGGCGCCATGGATGGTGACGGTGAGGTTGGCCGTGGCCGTGGCGCCGGCAGTGTCGCGCATCGTGTAGCTGAAGACATCGCTCAGCGTGTTGGTCGACTGGCGCAGCGCCTGCACGGCGGCATTGCTCTCGTTGACGGCATAGCTATAGGCGCCCGATGCGTTGAGCACGAGACTGCCATAGGTGCCGTTCAGCGCCGAACCAAGCGTGCCTGATGTCGCGCCGAAGACGAAGGCCGTGACCGTCTTGGTATCACCGGCATCCGGATCGGTGTCGTTGGTCAGCACGTTGCCGCTCGCAACCACACCACCCGAACCATTGGCGACACCACCCTTCTCCGTCGCATCACCCGCATCGGCAACCGCCGTCGGCGTCGTGTTCGAGCTCGGCGTGGTAAACATCACATCGACCCAATAGTTCGTCGACTGGAACGTGCTCGTGGGGAATAGGCTGTTGCTGCCATAGCGGTAGACGCCGTTGCCGCTGGCCGGCGCCGTGAGCGACCCACTCGTTACGTTCGAGGTGAAGTAGCCGGTGGTCGTGGAATAATGACCGCTATTCGTGTGATAAGACGCCGTATAGGTTTGGCCGACTGTCAGTGACACCGGGCTGGTGAAATAGGCAGTCTGCCAACCGCTGGCTGACTCATTCGTGAAGGTGAGGGTCGCAAGCCGCGTGCCGGTGCTCGACCATAATGAACCGGTATGCGTGCCAGTATCCAGGTCGCCCTTGTAGAAACGAATGCCGGTGACGGTGCCTGCCACGGAGGTCTGGAATTTGACGCCGAGTTCAACGGCTGAGCTATCGTTGGTGTTGACGACCGCCGGCGTCGCCGCGCCGAAGAGAGAGGTGTAACTCGGCCCGCTGACGGTGACCGTGCGTCCCGCCGAGGGTGTTTCCAGGTTGATGTTATCGTCGACGGCGCGAGATCGGATGGTGTATGTGCCCGCTGTCTGCGGCGACCAGGTATAAGTCCAGTTCTCATCGCCCGTCGCCGGATGCCAGCTTGCCCCGTTGTCCGTAGAAACCTCGACGCCGGCGATGACCCCGCCGCCCGTATCGGCAGCGGTGCCCGTAATCGTCACGGTGGATCCAACGGCCGCTGTCGCGGGTACCGTGATGACGGAGGTCGGTGCAGCATGGTCCGACGAAGCGGTTGCCGCGACGAGCCCGGATTGCAGCGTCCCGGGCTGAATGCCCATATCGGCAAGCAAGTTGACCATTGCCTGCTGCACGCGCGGGTCCGTCGGCGTCGCCGTGAGATCGTGGTTGTCGCTCAGGCCCCATGTCCAGTAGACCGTGCCGGCGCCGAACACCAATGCACCGCTGGGCGCGCGATAGAGCGTCAGATTGTGGGTCGAGGTCGCATTGCCGGTCGTGTTTCCGTAATCGAGCAAGTAAGTGCTGACCGGAAGCGTCGTCGACGACAGCTTCACGAGGCCGGCCGGATCAAAGCCGTTGTCTACAGCTTCGTCCCATTCGTAACCAAGATAGTTCTTGGTGAGCGTCGCCGTCTGGCCAGGCTGAAGATTGGCGACGCTAGTATTGCGCCAGAAACGCAGATTGGCGTCGTCATAGGGAATAGTGATCGCCTGGAGATTGCTGCCGACATCGTCGACCTTAAACAACTGTCCGGTCAGCGAGTTTTCCGGGTTTCCGCCGCCGATAGCAGGTGGGCTGAGACGCGGATCCCGGAATGTGCCCGTCCATTCGTTGGAAGGGTCGATGCTGGCGGTGGGCGACCAGGTCTCCTTATAGGAGATCAGTGTGCGATAGGGCGTGCCGTCGGCGCTGTAGGCATTGCCCCAACGGGTGCGCCAATAAACCTCGTTGCCGCTCCAGAACATCAGGTTGACGCCCGCATCGCGCGCGGCTTCGACATTGGTTCGCTGCTGTCCAGACCAGTATTCGTCGTGCCCGGCATCAACATAGGTTTTGTGATTGAGCAACAGGCTGCCATAACGGTCGACGTCGACACCCGACAGGTAGGAGACGTCATAGCCGTTCTGTTCCAGCCAGTAGATGCCTGCATATTCGGCGCCGAACAGATAGTCCTGCGGACCGGCATAGGTGCCGACCCCGCCGCGGGTCGCAATCGGCCTGTTGTAGCTGACCGCATAGGCACGACCCGCCCCCTGGCCTGTCGCCGGACCATTGCCGCCATAGAAGTTAGCGCCACCCCAGCCGTTATAAGCTTGCCATGTCTCGTCTGCAGTCTGGAAGACGATGTCGCTGTGGCTGTCGTCATCCCGCACGATGAACGGGATTTGATTTTCGCCAAAGGTGCCATCCTGTCGCACGAGCTTGGCGATGTAGACGCCCGAGACGGCATCATTGGGTACGGTCCACGACGCCGAGACTGCCCAGTTGCCGGCATCCACCGTGCCGGTCGAAGCGTTGCGCAACGGATTGGGCTGCGTCTGCAAACCGGTATGCTGCATGGTCGCGACCTTGCGCGCGCCCATGCCGCCATAATAGCCGAGCCGATAGATATCGATCCGGTAGTTGGTGGAATTGGTATTGATCTTGAAGCTGACCGTCTTGCCGTTGTCAACGCTGATATCGGTCGCAAACCCCTCGATGTTGGAGCTACCGGCACCGTCGATGCCCCACTCGCTCTCCGGGTTACCCTGCTTCTGGTTTTCCAGCACGATCGCGTTGCTGGCCGCCGCCGCCGCGGCCGCCAGATTTTGCGTTGCCACCGACCGCTGTGTAGAAGGTGGCGTTGTCACCGAGCCGGAAAGGATGCCGATACCCTTGGATGTGGACGTGCCCGTTCCGATTTCTCCGCCACCGGGCAACGATCCGTTCAAGATCGTCGAATCCGTCCACGTTGCGGTCCCGCGCCAGCCCGAGAGCGGGGACAAATCACGGTCGAGAAGCGGATCGCTGACCGAGGCGCCTATGGCCCGTTTGATCGTCTGCACATAGTCCGGGCCCTCGGTCAGCTTGGTTCCCGACAATTGACCGTCCTGTTGAAGCAAGGCGCCGCCATGCGCCCAATCGAGAATCCGCGTGGGGGAGGTAAAGTAGCCGCATCCGCACACACCAAAGGGCATGCCAAATGCCAGCGAATTAGCGCCGGCATGCTGGGCTGTCGCCTGCGCTGACGGGCTCGATTCGAGAATGACGACCTTGCCCGAGTGCGCACGCTCAGCCGCCACCGCAGCAGAACCCTGCCCGGAAACCGTCGGTGCAGGGCTTTGCGGCAGATACGGAGCCAGAGGATCGTCGCCTATGGAGCTCATTCCAGCATAGGTGCGATAAAAGGGCGATGCGGCCCCGAATGCAACTCCGTTCGCGTCCCGCTCGAAACGCGCAAAACCAAGCGTGTAGGCGGGCAACCGTGACGCGGCAGTATCAGCGCTTCGCCCCCCCGTTTCGAGATTTGTCGCGACAGTGTTGGCCATGGGCGGCTGCGCGCGGGGGATATCAGCTCGACCGTCCGCGTCGCCGATCACGCCCTCTCTCCGTCCAACGTCATGCTCATTGAGCTCCGCGTTGTTGTCGGGATTGTCGACAAGCGTTCCATCATACTTGCTTCCATCCGCGGTTTGCACGGATGTCGCAAGTTGAGCACTATCCTCGCGCCTTTCTGCAGGCTTGCGCGGCTTTCCCTCTCCGCCGACGGCCAACCATCGGGGAACCAGCGAATCCAACAGGAGGGAGCGCGAGCTCCAGCGGCGAGCGTTGCGATACATGGCGGGCACCTCTCGCGTGATTTTCAGGATCGAATCTATGAGGATCGTTTGATACGAGACCCTGAATTATAGCCGAAAAATGAGAGGGTATATCCTACGCCTTTCGCTCTACATGCGGCATCCTTTGGGCAAACGGCCGCGTTGCGTCGCCCACGTGATGGATGGGACGCGTGAGGTCGCGAAGATTCGCCCTTCCTGTGCAAGGCTCGAAGCCGCGGCGGTGGTTTCACCATCGCCGCATGGTGGCGCCAATGCTGGCCCCCCAAGCAGGAGACCACGTACCGGACCGTTCGTGCGATAGCATAGGCCGTTGGGCCTGTTGATTTTTTCGAGGCGATGCCTCTGTGTCGCGCAGAAGATATGTGCTTCTGCTCGATTTAGGCTTATGCACCCTCCCCACCCTATCAATTGTGATTAGGCAAAGTAAACGACCTCCACCTTCCTCAAGGCTTCGCCACACTGCACACTAGCGATGTGGTTTCGGGCTTGGCGTCCGGCGTTCGAACAGCGCTTAAGGCATCGGACCAGCGTCCGTTGAAGGATGTTTTGAAGGCGAGACATGTACATGAATCTATCGCACCGCGTCCCTCACCTGCTCTTTCGAGCAACGTCTGTCATCAATGCACTCGTCTTTCTTGCCGGAGCTGCGTCACCGGCTCTCGCCGATAGCGCCCCTTTGGCTCCACAAACGAAAATCCGCCTGACGGTCGTCCAATGGATGCCGTCCAAGGGCCAGTTTGAGCGATGGGATGCGATTGGCGGCGAATATACGGTTTCGGATGCAGGTGAAGTCTCCCTGCCCTTTCTAGGGTCGCTGCCGGTTGGAAATCTGGACAGTGCCAGCCTGACCAGCGAGATTGGCAAGCGCCTTCAGGCAAAGATGGGTTTGGCCCAGACACCTGCGGTGACCATCGACGTTCTCGACTATCCGGCCATTTACGTCGTCGGAGACGTGATGGCACCGGGAGAATACAAGTTTCACTCCGGCCTCAGCGTCCTGCAATCCCTGGCCATGAGCGGCGGCCCGTTGCGGGCTGCGGCACAGCAGCAAACGGAGACGATCAAGCTTGCCGGCGAGCTACGAGAAATCGACCATTCGCTGCTACGCAGTTCGGCAAAGCTCGCGCGGCTGCAAGCGGAGATGGCCGGCGCGAAGGAGATCGTCTTCGATCCGCCGCCCGCTGCCGATCGGCAATATGCCGAGAGTATCCATCAGGAGGAGCGGGTCATTTTTCAGGCCCGTGCAAACGCGCTCGCCAAGCAGTCGGTGGCCCTCGTCGAATTGCGCAATCTCTTGAATGCGGAAATCGATACATTGGAAGAAAAGCTGAAAGGCTCGGATGACAATATCCAGTCGGTCGAGGAGCAACTGACGAGCGTGAAGACGCTTGTCCAGAAGGGCCTCACGATCACCTCACGACAGATGGATCTGGAACGATTGCTCACCAACTATCGCTCCGACCGGCTCGACCTGGTCACCGCCATCATGCGGGGCCGCCAGGCGATCAACGAGACGACGCGCAATCTCGAGGGACTTTCCGACACTCGTCGGAGCGAGGTCGCTTCCGAGGTGCAGGCGGAAAAGGCCACTCTCGATCAGCTCAAATTGAAGCGCGACACCACGCAACAACTGCTTCTCGGAGAGCTGTCGACCGGCATCAACGTGAATAACCGCGATGAGGAACTCCCGCTGACCTTCATCGTGAGCCGGCGGGACAAGGGACAAGTCAATCAATTCCAGGCATCCGAAACGACGGAATTGGCGCCGGGCGACGTGGTCAGGGTAACCAAGCCCCGTATCACGGATGCGCCGTCCGAAGACGGCGCTGCGCTGCCTGTTCAGACAGAGGCCAATATCAGTCAGGTAAGCCGGTGATCCGCGAAAGGCATGTGCCGCAATCGGCCCTGCGGCGGGCGATTGAACGCCGGCACCGGATAACGGGCATGGGCATCCGATGACTTTGCGCATGACCCCACCCAGCAGCCAGACCTACACCCAGATCCTCAAATCGACGATGCTGATGGGCGGCTCTTCGCTCGTCAATGTCGCACTCAGCATTATCAGAAACAAAGCCATGGCTGTTCTGCTCGGGCCGGAAGGCGTGGGACTGATGGGCCTCTATGGATCGATCCTCGATATCGCGCAGGCGATTGCCGGGCTTGGCGTGGGCAGCAGCGGCGTGCGCCAGATTGCCGAAGCTGCGGGCACCGATGACGCAGAAATGATCGCACGATCAGCAACAGTGCTGAGACGCATATCGATGGTGCTCGGATTGTTTGGTGCGCTCCTTCTCGCCGCATTGGCATTCCCGGTTTCAAATTTCACTTTCGGCGGCTACCAGCATGCCGGTGGCATTGCATTGCTGTCGCTGGCAATCTTCTTTCGACTGGTCTCCGCAGGGCAGACTGCATTGATCCAGGGCCTGCGCGGCATTGCCGATCTTGCCCGTATCAACGTGCTTGCCGGGCTTATCGGCACAGCTGTCAGCATCCCGCTGATCTATCTGTTCGGCCTGCAGGCGATCGCACCGTCCCTCGTGGTCATTGCGGCTGCCTCGATCCTTCCGACCTGGTGGTACAGCCGGCGGATCTGCCCGCATCCCTCGCCAATGCCCACGCGCCAGTTCGGTCGGGAAGTGTCGGCACTGCTCAGGCTCGGCTTCGTCTTCATGGCAAGCGGGCTTCTGACCTTCGGCGCGGCTTATGCCATCCGCCTCATCGTGCTGAAGGAGGGCGGTGTCATGGCGGCTGGATTGTACCAGGCGGCCTGGGGCCTTGGCGGTCTCTATGCCGGCTTCATCCTGCAGGCGATGGGAACGGATTTTTATCCGCGCCTGACCGCGGCGGCCGACAACAATGCCGAATGCAATCGGCTGGTCAATGAACAGGCGGAAATCAGCATGCTGCTCGCTGGCCCCGGCCTGCTCGCCACCCTGACGCTTGCGCCGCTCATGATGAGCCTGTTCTATTCGGCGGAATTTCAGGGGGCAGTCGATCTTCTGCGCTGGATCTGCCTTGGAATGATGCTGCGGATTATTTCCTGGCCGATGGGTTTCATCGTCGTGGCAAAGCGTACCCAGGCGATTTTCTTCTGGACGGAGGTTGCGGCGGCGGTCGTGCATGTGGGGCTTGCCTGGCTCTTCGTATCGCTGCTCGGCACGCAGGGAGCCGGTATGGCGTTTTTCGGCCTCTATGTCTGGCACAGCATGCTGATCTATGTGATCGTGCGGAAGCTGACCGGTTTTCGCTGGTCCGCCGCCAATCGCAGACACGGGCTGCTTTTCTTGCCCGCATCGGGACTGGTATTCCTGATGTTCTCGATTTTGCCGCTATGGCCGGCGACGGTGATTGGCTTCGTCGCCGTCGCTCTCTGCGGGCTCTACTCGCTGCGCATGCTGATCGACCTGCTTCCGCCGGAGTCCGTGCCCGCAACCATCCGCGGATGGATCACGAAATCTGCATAACGAAACAATGCGCGTATCCGGAGATGCGCGCATTGTTTCGTTATGCAGATTGTTTTTACCTCAGGCAAATGCGGGTTCAGGCGACAGCGACATCCATGGCACGTTGCACGCTGGCGGCTCCGACGGTCGCTTCCGCAAGGGCTGCGCGCAATGCCTCGACGACCCGGTCCATGTCAGACACGGTCATCTGGGCATAAAGCGGCAGGATTATCGTTTGCTGCTGCGCAGATACGCTTCGCGTCAGGCTCGTGGCAACGCGGTGGGAGGTCTCACCGGAATAGGCTCCCTCCAGATGAATGTTCATCACACCACGCCGAGTCGAGATACCCTGATCGAGCAGGGTCTGCATGACGGCCCGCTGGTCGACCGTATCGGGCAACCTCACACAGAAGCTCTGCCAATTGCTGCGAGCCCAGCGCGGCTCGGCCGGCAGCGAAAGCCCTACAATCGTCGACAGACGCTCGCAATATTGCTCGGCAAGCAGCCTGCGCTGGGCAACCAATTCCGGCAGCCGCCGCAATTGCTCGCGTCCGACGGCCGCCTGAAGATCGGTCATCCGGTAGTTGTAGCCCAACTCATCATAGTCTTCGAAGATGACTTGTTTGGAGCCGTGACGAACGGCATCGGTGACGCTCATGCCATGCTGGCGCCAGAGCCGGAACTTCCGGTCATATTCGGGATTGGCCGTCGTCAACATGCCGCCATCGCCTGTCGTGACGACCTTCCTGGGGTGGAAGGAGAAGCAGGCAATGTCGCCATGCGCTTTGCCGATCTTTTCCCAACGACCGTCCCACAGGATTTCGCTTCCGGACGCACAGGCTGCATCTTCGATAACCGGTATCGAGTGGCGCTTGCCGATCTCCACGATGGCGCGGAGATCGCAAGGCATGCCGAGCTGATGCACGCAGAGAATTGCCCTGGTGCGAGGCGTGATTGCTGTTTCGATCAGGCTGGGGTCGATGTTGTAACCATCCGCTTCGATGTCGACGAATACCGGCACTGCATCACAGTATCGAATCGCGTTCGCCGTTGCGATGAACGAATGGCTGACTGTGACGACTTCATCGCCGGCGGATATGCCAACAGCCTTCAGGGCCAGATGCAACGCGGTCGTGCAATTGGACATGGCGCAAGCATGCGCGGCGCCCACAAAGGCAGCGAATTCACGCTCGAAAGCCGCGACTTCCGGCCCCTGCGTCACCCATCCCGACAGAATAACGCGGCGCGCAGCCTCAGCCTCTTCTTCCCCGAGGACGGGTTTGGCAACCGGAATTATGGATTGAGATGAGCTCATGCAGCCTGCCCTCCTGCGCTTGTCTGCTTTTGCCACCAGGCAACGAGATCGCGAAGCCCTTGCTCCATGGAGATCTCCGCCTTGAAGCCGAGGAGCCGTTCGGCCTTGCTGATATCGGCAAGGCGACGGGTCACGCCGTTGACCGTGCGGGCCTCTTTGTGCTGCGGTTCGAGTGAGGAACCCATGATGTCGCTCAGCATCTTCGCGAGTTCCAGTAGACTTATTTCCTTGCCGCTCGCGACGTTGAACACTTCGTCCGTGACATCGCTTTTCGCGGCCAGAATGTTTGCCCGGGCGATGTCGCGTGCATCGACGAAGTCCATCGTCTGGCTACCATCCCCATAGATGAGGGGCGGCATCCCGGCCACCAGGCGTTCCATCCAACGGATCAGAACTTCCGTATAGGCGCCGTAAACGTCCATGCGCGGCCCATAGACGTTGAAATAACGGAGCGCGACATAGCGCAGGCCGTACATCTCCGCAAAACTACGCAGCAGCCCCTCGTTGAATGTTTTCGCCGCGCCGTAGATCGTCCGGTTATTGTACGGATGGTGCTCTTCGGTCGTTGGAAAACTCTCGGCAAGCCCCAGAACGGAGGCGGAAGAGGCAGCAACTACTTTCGATACGCCCGCCTTGACGGCGGTTTCGAGAACGTTGAACGTCCCCTCCGCAAGGACATCGAAAGCCAGTCGAGGCTCTTCGGCGCATTGCGTGATGCGGATGGCGGCCTGATGAAAGACGATGTCGACGCCTTCAAAGACTTTTGCCAGAAGCGCTCTGTCGCGGATATCCCCGTCGATGATCTTAACAGGCGCGCTTGTTATCGCCGAGCTGAGATTGTCCCGGCGCCCGCGCACGAAATTGTCGAGGACGATGATCTCGCGAGGTTTTTCCAATGCGACAAGATCGGCAATATGCGAGCCGATCAGACCGGCCCCGCCGGTAATGAGCACCCGTTTGTCTCTCATGATCTTCCCTCACGCGACATGTTCGTCATCGGATCATTATCCGAACGCCAACGTATGAATTTCGCAGGTACACCTGCGGCGACCGAGAACGGTTCGACGTCGGAAACGACAATTGCCCCCGCTCCAATGATCGCCCCCTTCCCGATGGTCACGCCGGGAAGAATGGTCGCGTTCGTTCCGATATCGGCCTCTGCGCAGATGCGTACCGGCTTGATTTCAAGATCCGTGCGAATGATCGGCACATCCAAGGGCAGTGCCGTGTGGGTCGAGCCAAGCACCTTGGCGCCAGGTCCCCACCCGACAGAATCCTCGATCACGAGATCGCGAGCGTCGAAATAGGCCATCGGCCCGATCCAGACATTATCGCCGATCTTGCACCGGCCGTCGAAACGACCCTGGATATAGGCCTGAGCCCCGATGAACACCCCATTGCCGATGTCGAACGTCTCGGGATGTTTGAAACCGGCACCGCCTGCAACTTGCAATCCTGTGCCACAGCTCCGCGCGATGGCTTGCCAGATGGCTTTTCGCATCAGAGTATCGATGACACCGTCACCGGCCGCGAAACGACCGTAGAGCTCAATCAGGCCGGCGCGCCCGTATGACTGCCTCAGTTCTTCGGCCAGCCCGGCCTGATAGGCAGGGTCCGCCGGCCTTTCATGACGGCCGTGGACCGCCTGCACGATCCGGGCCTCGCCCGCACGATCAACTGACATAGGCGTTCTCCAGCGCGGCGGCCACCTGGTCGACGTGCCACGCCGGCATCTCCGGATAGATCGGCAGCGAGAGGACCTCCCGTGCGGCGGCTTCCGAGTTTGGGAAATCGCCGGCCTTGTAACCAAGGTCGGCATGGGCCTTCTGCAGATGCACTGGGATCGGATAGTGCAGCCCGGACTGAATGCCCTCCGCGCTCAATACGCGCTGAAGCTGGTCACGATCGCGGCTTCTGATAGCATAGACGTGATAGACGTGGCGCCGGTCGGAGATTTCGACAGGAGTCCTCAAATTCGCCGAACCGCCAAGCAGCAACGAGTAGCGGCGTCCATGGGCGCGCCGCGCTTCGGTCCAGGCTTCGAGATGCCGGAGCTTGATGCGCAGGATCGCACCTTGAATGGCATCCATGCGGTAGTTGAAGCCCTTCAGCAGATGGTGATAGCGCTGTTCCTGACCCCAGTCGCGCAGCATCCGCATCGTCTTGGCCTGATCGTCGCTGTTGGTGACGACGATACCCCCCTCGCCGCAGGCGCCGAGATTTTTGCCGGGATAGAAGCTGAAGCAGCCGGATGTGCCGATACTGCCGGCGCGCGCGCCTTTGTATTGCGCTCCGTGCGCCTGGCAGGCGTCCTCGATGACCGGGATCCGGTAGTGGTCGGCAATCGCTTTGATCGCGTCCATATCGGCCATCTGACCGTAGAGATGGACGGGAATAATGGCCTTGGTTCGGGCCGTAATCTTAGCCTCGAGTTGCGCCGGATCCATCGTCAGCGTCACGGGCTCGACATCGACGAATACCGGTCGTGCACCTGCGTAGCAGATCGCCGATACGGTCGCGACGAAGGTAAATGGCACGGTGATGACTTCATCGCCGGGGCCGACGCCTGCCGCGAGAAGCGACAGATGCAGGGCACTCGTCCCGGTGTTGACGGCTATCGCATGTTTGACGTTGCAATAGTCCGCGAATTCCTGCTCGAGGCGGGCGACCTCCTCGCCCAATATGTATTGCCCCGAGGCCAGGACACCGAGGACGGCGGTGTCGATTTCGCTCTTGATGGATTGATATTGTGCTTTGAGATCGAGGAACGGGATCATGCAATGCGCCTCGCCTCTTCGAGCTCGATGATACGACCGCGCTGGGCGAGCGACCGGCTTGCGGCTTCAAGGATGCGAACGACCCGCAGCCCGGCTTGGCCATCCGTAATGGGCCGCGAATTTTGCTCGATGCACTCGACGAACTGATCCAGTTCGCGTTTTAATGCCTCGGTCATATCGAGCTTGGGCGCCCACATGTCGCCGCTGCGGTACCCGACCATCATCTGATGCACCTTCTCGCCGTAGGCCTGAGAATTTGGGTTCAGCGTGATGCCCTTGTCGTAAACCTTGATCTTTTCGCTGGGCTCCAGATCGTCGTAGACGACCATCTTGTTGCTGCCGCCGATCAGGGTGCGGCGCACCTTGACCGGCGCCAGCCAATTGACGTGGATGTGGGCGATCAGCTTGCTTTCGAAGAAGAGCGTCAGATAGGCGATGTTCTCAGGCTCGCCGAGCACATGGCTCATGCCCGTCGCCGAAACCGCCACCGGCCTTTCCTGCACAACATGGTCCAGGATAGAGAGATCATGCACCGCGAGGTCCCAGATAACGCTGACATCGTGCTGGAAGAGCCCCAGATTGACCCGGACCGAGTCGTAATAATACATGTCGCCCAAGCCGCTCTCGACGAGTTCGCACATCTTGCGGACGGCGCCGGTGTGGACGAAGGTATGATCCACGGCCAGCACGAGGCGTCTGCGCGCCGCTTCTTCGACCATCCGTGCGGCTTCCTCCGTCGTCGATGCCATCGGCTTTTCGACGAAGACATGCTTTCCGGCCATCATCGCCTGCATTGCGAGCTTGAAATGGGTCGAGACCGGCGTTGCGATGGCGATTGCATCCACCTTTGGATCGCGCAGAACTTCCTCGAACTTGTCGGTGATCGTTACTGCTGGATACCGGCTTTTAACAGCCGCCAACCGTTCGACATTCAGATCACAAACTGAAACGAGATGCGCGCCGGCCGCTTCCGAGATGTTACGAACCAGATTCGGACCCCAATACCCATACCCGACAACAGCGATGCCGATCATTTCATTCCTCCCAACGCATACATGTCGACTGCCCCGTCATTGACGCGACCGATCACCCTGGCTGGAACGCCCGCGACAATGGCGCCATCAGGCACGTCCTTTGTTACAACCGCACCGGCGCCGACCTGGGCAGCCTCTCCGATGGTCACGCCAGGCAGAATGGTGGCGTTGCTGCCGATCGATGCGTAGCGCTTGACCAACGTCGGGATGAGGATCCAATCGGCCTCCGTCTGCAGGCTGCCATCCGGATTGACGGCGCGCGGGTACATGTCGTTCGTAAACATCACCCCGTGGCCTATGAACACGCCGTCCTCCAGCGTCACGCCCTCGCAGAGGAAGGAATGGCTGGAGATCTTGCAGTCTTTTCCGACGATGACGTTCTTCTGAATCTCGACGAAGGTGCCGATGCGCGTTCCTGCGCCGATCGTGCAGCCGTATAGATTCACCAGATCTGGATGGTGGATGATGCTGCCGTCACCCAGCTTGACGTTTGATGCAATCATCCCTGCAAAACCCCTACTCCTGAACAAGCCCAGATTCTCAGTTGAAACAACAATCGCTTGATTGCACCCAAGGTTTCATACCGACAGGACAAATACTTCTCTTCACTTCAAAGAGAATTGTTTTCTTCATCTGAGTAAAGAAACAAAACGTTTAAGGTTATTCACCTAAAGGCGTATCTACTTATGACGACTTACGCCCTTATTCACGCATCGACCGACATTGGTGGTGGGGCCACCTCCCACACCCGTTACCGGACCCATGCCGGAGACGACGATTGTTTCCATGCATTTAGTGGCCCGCCCAAAATGCGGTGTAACGGCGCAGACTATTCTACAAACCTCCTAGTAATATATAAGTCTACCCTAGATTTATCATTCTATTTCCGCCTTACGATGGTAGTTGTGCGCTACTTAGCCTATATTAGCTACTGTAACGTTCCGCGAATTGTGGTATTCGATTCCTACTTTAGAGTTTCCTAAACCCCCGTATTGAGAGGGGTTGGTACTCGAAGCCGTAGTGAGAGCGTAAACGTGTTAGGGGAGGGTGAAGCTGTGAATTCAGCACTTATACCGAATTTAGACTCCAGGCAGGAGAACCTAGCCTTTCCCCTTACGATAGAAAGTAATTCGACGGCACTTGCCTTGTCGACAAGACAAACGCATTCGCTTGTCATTCTCGATAATCGTGAACTCGATCGGCAATGCTTGGCGCAATGCATGGCTGCCCAAAAGACGGATTTGCAGATTCTGGCATTTGGATCAATTGAGGAGTGGAAGCAGAAGCGGGACGACTATCCTCCGCTTTCGGCAATCCTCTTGAACGTCGGCGGCAAAAAGATCGATGAACCGGCCGTTTCGGAGCAAATCCGGAAGCTCTCGTCGGAATTTGCATCAACGCCACTCATCGTATTGGCCGATAGCGACGATTTCGGCCAAATCGTCAGGGCGCTCGAGTACGGAGCCAAGGGGTTCATACCCGCCTCGGTCAGCGTCAGTGTGTGCATGGAGCTGATCGCGCTGTCGGTGGCGGGAGGAATTTTTGTACCTGCAAGCGCCCTGTTCGCCATGCGTCACTTGCTGGACTCGAGCAATTCGACCGCGCGCCCGCTAGCCGGCATATTCACGGATCGTCAGGTGGAAGTCGTTGAAGCGCTCCGACGCGGAAAGGCGAATAAAATTATCGCCTATGAGCTCAATCTGCGAGAAAGCACTGTAAAGGTGCATGTTCGTAACATTATGAAAAAGGTCAAAGCAACGAACAGGACGGAAGTCGTGTTCAAGCTCAACGACTTGTTCCAAACCAGTATTCCGGCATGAGCGTGGATAAGGCGTTGTACTGATCGTTGTTGAGGCAAACCTCTTCGTATCTTGGAACCACGGTCTTGCTCAAAAAACCCGATGGCGCGAATGCGTCACCGGGTTTTTTGATGCCGGGGTTCGTCTCCATCCCGTCTCCCGCGATCTTGGCATAATAGCGATCGAGCGCTCGACCACCTGACTGTTGTTTGCGTACTTGCGGATGAACGGCCCCGTCCTGCCCATTCATCCTGCAACGCGTCGCCCGATAGAATTCAGGGCGTACCAGTATTTTGGCCCGATTGTTTGCTTGCAGACCAATTTGATCCAGGGCAATGAATTTCGCACTTCGGGCGAAACTTCAAGAGCAAAGCGCTGAATAGCCATGGCTGTGGCAATATCGAAATTATTGAATGCCATGCCTGCCAGCCGAAGCGCCTCTTTCCCGAGATCCCTGGCAAGAAAACGTCTGAGTTTCTCATCTTTCCTGAGGCTTTCCGCGCCTTGACGAAACAGAATATCGAAAGCCTGTTTTCTTTGCCGGAGGTCGGGAAGAATACTTTGTCCATAGTATTGTAGCGACATGTTCGAAGCATGTCTGCGGTATACGGCTTGGTCTTGGTTGATGTAGCCCACTCCGGCATGTGATGCGAGCCGCAGCCACATCTCCATATCACCGGTATGCGGCAGTTCCTTATGATAGCCGCCGACCTGTTTTTGCAGCGTCGTTCTGATGACGGCCGTCGGTGTCGGAACCAGGTTGTTTGCTCCACTCAACCGTATGAATTGCGGGCCCGACAAGACCTGCATGGGAGCCACACCATTGTCCCCGAGAGGATCGACGCGCTTACTGACGCCGCTCGGCTCAGCTATGAGCGCGTTCCCGAAGGTGAACCCCACATTCGGATGATTGCGCATCAACTCCGAAGCGCGACCCAGCGCGCCCGGCAAGAGATAATCATCCGCGGAGAGAAGCAGGAATAAGTCGCCGCCCGCCCACTCGATTCCGCCATTATAGGTGGCGATGTGGCCCTTGTTTGCCGTGTGCCGCCGATAGGTGACCCGTTTGTCCCGGGATGCCAGAGCCTTTCCGACTTCCGGCGTATTGTCTGGCGAGCAGTCATCCAGAATAAGCACGCGTACATCGACGCCTGCCTGTGACAGAACACTTCCAACACATTCCTCAAGGAAATGAGCGTAGTTGTAGCAGGGAATGACGACATCAACGCGTTGCAAACTTAATCCTCCGCAGGCAATCGTTACGTTCGGGAGTATTTCATGGAACCCGAACCCGGCTTCGTTTCGCTCTGACGCGTTCGTCGCTCCCGATTCATTGGCGCGACGTCGATGCGTGTGCCCGCATCGCTGATTTCGTGCAGGACCATGCAGCTCTCAACAAGGAGGATCGGGCAAGCAGCCGCGAGCCTACACGCTTCAAGCCACTCCGAGCGCGCTCCCACCGGGTAAGCGCAAAACGGGTCCGGGACCGAAATGCATCGTAGAAGGCGACGTTCGGGCTCAAGCTTCCTGATTTCCAGGGCTTCACGTTGGTCACGAAATGAACGATCGCGAGCTTCTGCTCGAGCGCGATGCGGGCGATCGCCTGCGTTGGCTCGAACTGAAAATTCCAGGCGCGGTTCAGGATCTTCCACTTTCCGTCGCAGGCAAAGTTAAGGGCGTCCTGATCCGAATATTCCGTCGTCGGAAAGCGGTCGAGATACTCCAGCGAACGTTCCGTTATTCGCTCGTTTCGCCATTTTTCAAGGTCGATGAGAAGAATGCCGGCGTTGAAATAACGTTCGACCCGAGGGCCGCCTGTCGCACTTGGTCCGATGCTTACAACATTGTCCAGCCAGTAATCCGGTACGGCGCCGATCACTGCCTCGCCGAGATCGATATTCCACAACTGTTCAAGCGCAGTCAGGACCAGGATGTCGCCATCCAGATACAGAGCCCGATTGCAGGTCTGCGGAAGGAACTGCGGCAGAAGGATCCTTGCGAAGGTCATCCTCGATACGCCAGGGCGAGTGGAAAATCCATTTGCGAAGGACAATGTGGCGATGGGATGCCACTGAATGACTGCAGAATTTGCGGGCAGAGAGTCAAAGATCAGTCGCTTTGTTTCTTCGCCTATTCCCTCATGAATGACATGGATATTCAAGGGCCATGCGCTTTGGTTATTCTCGGCGATCGATCTAAGGGCGGTCGCCAAGGGAACGGCGTAGGCCGCATCGACTGCAAAGACGATGGGCCCCAACCGCTGTTTTGCACCCGCAAGGGCGGCTCCTGTTGGTATGCTATGCACATTCATGTTTCCGGCACCATCCCATCGAAAGAACACGAGCTTGCAATGATCGATCTTTCTGTTCACGGCCCGATTGGTACGGCTTCCTGAACGGGAAGGCCGACGGCCGGGGTAGGCAGATGGGTGTAGGCCATTCGCGAGGACTGGACGCCAAGCGTGCTCTTGGTTCCGCCAGACAGCTTCCACTCGAAATACGCGATCGTTTTCTCAAGCCCCTGTCGCAGGTTTACGGTCGGCTGCCAGCCCAGGTCCTGCTTTGCGTGGGTGATGTCGGGCTTGCGCTGCGTCGGATCGTCAATCGGCAGAGGCTTGTAAACAATGCTTGATTTCGATCCCGTCATCTCGATGACCATTTCGGCCAGTTCCCGGACCTGGAATTCTCCTGGATTACCGAGATTGATCGGACCCGTAACGCCGGCCGGCGCCCCCATCAGGCGGATAAAGCCCTCAATCAGATCGTCTACATAGCAGAAGGAGCGCGTTTGCTTACCGTTGCCGAAGATGGTGATCGGCTCGTTTTGAAGCGCCTGAACGATGAAATTGGAGACGACGCGGCCATCATTGGTTTGCATGCGAGGCCCGTATGTATTGAAGATCCGTGCCACGCGGATCTCCACGCCATATTGGCGATGGTAATCGAAGAACAATGTTTCGGCACACCGTTTGCCTTCGTCATAACATGCGCGCGGCCCTATGGGATTGACGCTGCCTCGATACTCCTCGGGCTGAGGGTGGACTGCCGGATCGCCATAGACTTCGCTCGTGGATGCCTGGAAGATCTTCGCCTTGGTGCGTTTTGCCAGGCCGAGCATATTGATGGCCCCGTGCACATTGGTCTTCACGGTCTGCACGGGGTCGTGCTGATAGTGAACCGGAGATGCCGGACAGGCGAGATTGTAGATCTCGTCGACCTCCACATAGAGCGGGAAGGTAATGTCATGACGGAGCACCTCAAAGCGAGGATCGTCAAGAAGATGCAGCACATTGTCGCGCGAACCGGTGTAGTAATTGTCCACGCAGAGGACATCATTGCCCTCTCGCAAAAGCCTTTCGCACAGGAATGACCCCAGAAACCCGGTGCCGCCGGTTACCATAATTCGCTTTTGTCCGTGCATTGGTGTGCTCCGTTGTTGTGATGATTGCCGAAGGACGAGGAACAGGTCAGCAAGCTCCCTTGCCCTTTAAGACCGCAGGAATTGTGCTCAGAAGGATGTGCAAGTCGAACCACAAGGACCGGTTGTCGATGTAGAACTCATCGAGTTGCTGCTGCAGCTCGATATCCGCATTGCTTCGCTCGGATATTTGCCAGAGACCCGTCAGCCCCGGCGTGACGGAACGGCGTTTGGCCCGAAATTCGCCGTCCATCGCCGAAAGGTGGTACTCGGGAAACGGGCGTGGTCCCACGAAGGCCATCTCGCCCGCAATGATGTTTGCCAATTGCGGGAGCTCGTCGATGCTCGAAGAGCGCAGCATATGTCCGATGACCGGAAGGATGCGCGGATCGTCCTTGAGCTTGAAGTGGCTCAACCACTCGGCGCGCATGCTGGGGTTGTCTCGGAATAATGCTTCAAGGCGCTGTTCTGCATCTTGGTACATCGTCCTTAATTTCAGGACGTGCACCGGCTTGCCGGACCGCCCTTCCCTTGTATGCCGGAAGAAGACGGGACCTGGATCGATGGCATAGACTGCGGCCGCTGCGAACGCGATGAATGGTGCAACCACGATCGTTGCAGGGATGGCGATCGCGAGATCGAGGATTCGGCGAACCAGATCCGAGTTGACCCAACTCCCACCAGTGGTGAGGCGAATGCCGATCTCTCCGCCGACATCTGCAGGTCGCAATCCGCTTACCTTGAGGCTCGGCGTGTCGGACAGCAAAATGACTTCCACGAACTTCCGACGCATCGCCGCCAAGTCGGGTCCAAGCGAGCCTGTGTCGCCGGCAATCACGGCAATGGATGGCCCGCCATCGGGCAATGCCTCCAAAGTATCGGGGGAAAAGGGCTCCGGCCTGATACCATACTGCCAGTGGTCCTCGAAATGTGCCACAAGCGCGGGAGTAAGGTTGCGCGCCCCTATGACAACCGCGCGCTCCCCCCAGATTCCAAGTCTCCGGCACAGGCCTCGTGCAAGCCAATGCGCAAGTGGCTGGACAATCAGCCCGAGAGCGAGGAACCCAATAACGGCAAGCAGCAGTCGTTCCCCCTCCGGCAGGACAATTGCTCCGAATGCCGTCAGGACAGCCACCTTGACGGCAGCTATGGTGCGCCGCCGGAGATGTTCGTGGTCATGCAACCGATATCCAGGATAGAGGCCGGCCGACGCGTAAAGGATCATCGCAGCGAATGCTGCGATCGTGAACGTACGCTCCACCATTGTGCCCTCCGAACCCATGGGGAGAACGGACAGGAGAACAAAGTAGGCAATCAAATAGCTTGCAATGTCGCCGGCGACCAGGAAAGACGATGTTGCAAGCCGAGCAAGCTGGCGCCCTAGTGCGACTGATATATTCAACGCTGCCTGTGCAAAGGGATCGGCGGTCTTAGCTGCTATGGGCGGCACGGAACCTGCCGGAATCGCCCGCGACGTCATGTCATTTGATGTGGATGCCTTCGACGGACCTGGTCTCATTGCTGACGAAGCAAATAGGGACATGATGGCTACACCTTTACAGCTGCCGCTTTTGGCACGCTTGATCCAAAAACCTTGTCTTCGATTGGAAACTTCCGAAGCCCCAGTCTCTGGAATGCCGTCAGTGAGATGAAGGTCGGCACGACGAGCGCATAGCGCCGCCACAGCCGTCGCGGCTCGCACAAGAGCCGAAACGCCCATTCGAAGCCGCTTCTTTGAATGAACCTTGGAGCCTGCCGCTTGAGGCCGGCGTGGAAATCGAATGCGGCTCCGACACCGATGAGCATCGATGCTTCCAGACGATCGCGCATGCGCGCCATCCAGAGTTCCTGCTTGGGACTGCTCAGCCCGACCCAGATGATATCGGCACCCGACCGATTGAGCCGGTCAGCAATATCCGTTTCCTCCCGCGTCGACAGGTTGCGAAAAGGTGGCGCATAGAAGCCGACGATCCGTGCTTGCGGAAATTTTGCCAGAAGGCGCGCCTGCAGTTGCTCGAGTGTTTCGGCCGTTGCGCCATAAAGGAAATGGCGCAAGCCCTTGGAGCTGCCGGCATCGAAGACGGATAACATCAGATCCGGTCCATAGACCCTGTCGCTTTCCACATGACCAGCATGTCTCAGCGCCCAAACAAGCGGCATGCCGTCGGGGGTTACGAGGAACGCCCGGTTGTGGATCGACCGGAGCTCGGGATCATCTTGGCAGCGGACGATGCCGTGTGCGTCGCGAACGCACACATATTCCTTTCTGCCGTCTTCGATCGCTTCTTGAATAAATCCCGTCGCGCTTTTGAGATTGACTGCCGAAACGCGAACACCAAGGACATTCGTCCATTCTAGGGAACCCTTTGGATGAAGAACTGAAGTTTGGCTGCTGCCTGCTGATTGATTTCCCATGACCTACGCTTTCGCGATCGAAACTGTCATCAGAATATCCCGGCAGGCCGATTGCCTCCATACTTGCCGCTCCAGCTATTGGACGTAGAAGAGATTTCATATTTACGTCTTATGCCGCGACGACGTACAATATTCGAAGTAAGTCCATGTACCCCACCGCTTGCCATATTGCTCTTTTTGATGACCGTTGGCCCGAAATGGCGCTTCGACCCGCGCAGAGCCGCAGAAGCTATTCACTCTAGCGTGATCAACGCTCGTGAGGTTTGAGCGCGAACAAAGTCGGGAAGAGAGACATGCTCAACCCGATAGGCGAGATGAAGACCCCGGCCGGCGAGCGTTCGGAGACGTCCGACACAACCAACCAGCTGCGGACAGATCTAAGTTCCAGCGGCGATGTGCCGTATGGTTATAGTCATCAGGGAATTCCTGACCCCTATGCCGGGAAGGCTGCAATCGCGATCTTGACGTTCGCGGAACGCTCAGTGCAGAGATGCTGAGACAGCTCGCTGCCAATAATATTGCCCCGCCCACTATGGGAAACCTGCCTCACCCTACCAGATCTCTAGGTCCCCGATTTTGATGCGCATGCCTGCATGCGCTATACCCGCAAGCCTCGCACAGCGCGGGCACGCCGTGGTTGAAGGGCGTTATAGGTCGCCATAGCTGCGGACTCTATCGCCGCATAACACCCCTCGTCGCGGCGCCTTTTGTTACTCGGGCGGCGCGACTACGCTTCCGGTGTCCTCTCCAGCCTTCTGAAGATCTCCTAGGCCGCCGAATTCCCCCGAAAGCATGATCTCCGGATGGACCCTGAAGCTCTTGTCGTTCAAGTTACCGCTGTAGCGGTTGCGCGCGAATTGCACAAATCCAAGCCCAAGATCGGGAGCGTTGACATAGGCCACAATGCCACTGTCACTGTCGACAGATACAACATTCTCCTCAATGCGATTGGGGCGTGCCCATGGCGGACGCCAACCCTTGCCGGTACCCTCATCGACCCGAAAAGCCGCGCCCGATCCGTGTGTGATGACGTTTCCCGCCACCAGGTTGCTCCAACCGCCATTGATACCGATCGCCGCGATGTTGCCCGAGAGCGTATTTCCCTCGATACGCAGTCCGCTCGCCTTCCCATCCGTATAGATCGCCCAGCTGATAGGAGACGGCCATTCGCTGGTATTCTCGTATCCGGGAGGCCAGAACGTTCCATCGACCCTGTTCATGAGATGACCGGTCCCGGTCACCAGATTGGAGCGGATGACGCTGTTGAGAGAGTCGGCTTGCTCCCCCATCATCTTGATGGCGCCGCCATCTGCCGTCTGCTGGTTGGCGTTATGGATCACGTTGTGCTCGATGACAGCGTTATAGACGGCGTCGTTGGAACCCCATAGCGAACCGCCGGCGATTCCGAACTGCGCCGTGTTTTCGATCAGATTGTTGGCGATCCTGACATTGTCAGCCGCCTGGAACCATATTCCTGCGGTTTCAATGTAAACCTTTCCGATGTCATGGATGTGGTTCGAAAGGATTCTGGAGCCGTTCGACTTGCCGAACGTGCCATAATTTGTGCCGACGTAAATCCCGTTGCCAGCCACATCGGCAATCACATTGCCGGCAATCAACGCATCCTTGCTTTCCGTCACATGGACCCCGACGCCGACATTTTCGATGCTGTTGCCGAGAATCGTGACGCCGTCAGCGTGTTCGATCCGTATGGCGCCAAATCCTCTGGTTTCCGTATAGAACTTGCCGCTGCCTTCAGGAGCGCCGTCTCTAAACTCGAGCCCTGATACAACCATCCCATTGGCCCCATCCAATTTGAACAAGGTCGGCAAAATGCCCGCAACGACTACGGAACTGGGTAACGACTGATCGACGGGGATATAATGAAGCTGGCCCGCAACAAGATCGTACCACCACTCTCCGGGAGCATCGAGCAAGGCCTTGGCTCCGGTTAGGAAATAGCGGCTGCCTTCTGCGGTAAAGAAATAGTCTGTGCCTTTGGTATGGACAGTTCGGCCGGCGCCATCGATCGATACAACTGGGAGCGTATCATTGCCCCACTGGCTTCCGGGTTGATACCCTCCAACGATGTCCACGACCAGTCCACTTGTATCACCCACTGGCGGAAGGTCGCCGGCATGGAAACAAAAGCGCGTGTTTCCCTCCCGCACGTCGATGGCAGGCTGGCACTTTGCGGCAAACAACCATCCTTTGCGTGGATCGCCATCAGCGGGAGCGTCGGGAAATCGAGCCCGAGTTTGGCGTATCCCATTGACGAAAAGGTCACCGACCCCCTCATCCGGTGGCAATTTCAGCGGCGCCGTCCAGCGACCATCGGCCTGCTGCGTCCAGTTGAACACGCGTTGCCCCCCATGCAAAATCGGCGCTTCATTGCATCTTGCCGTGACGATCAAGCCCTTATCGCGGGAGTCAAAGACGATCGGCTGAGCAAGGTAGTAATCGCCTTTACCCAGCGCGATTGTGTTGTTGCCGCCCTTCTCACGGGCAGCATCACGGGCTCTTTCAATGCTGGCGAAAGGGCCGTCGCCGCCCTGCTGATCTGCGGTCGGAAGGAGGCCACTCCAGCTGTCTTTGCCGTCGGGAGAAACGTAAAATATCGTCCGTGCCCCGGTGCTGCTGCTCAATACCTCGCTTAATGAAGTCCCATTCAACTTGGCGGACAAAGTCGGCGAAGCTTCCGCGCAAGTCGCCTCCCTGACGAGCATCTGCAAGCGCTCGGGCGCATCTATCTCTGTCCCGACCGGAGCCGGATTGCCGGACTGCGGAAACAGCATGACAGGTAACATGCTCAGCGTCAGTCCAAAGCGCCGCCTCATGATATCTGCAACCCGCTCGCAAGGCCGCGCGAGGGCGCCTGCCAAGGTGGCGCACGGCTGATCGAAACGACGGGCGCATATAGCGAAAACATGATGATGGCTGCGGTAAACAGGATGAAGATGGCGTCATTCTGAGTGAAAAAAATACTCTCGGTCAGATTCATCACCAGAATCATGATCGTAAAAACATTGAGCCAGAGCCACCCGTAGTGCGGATCATTGCAGTGAAGGGTCGCGCCTTGGCGGATTGCATGGAGAAGCAACAGAACAAACGGAATCATTCCCATTATTCCAAAGCTCAACAAGATATCGCGGTATCCATTATGCGCGTGGGGTGCCGCCCATCCGATCTTCAACCACATGCGCGTCGCTTCGGGGTTCACGGTTGTCCAGAATGCCTGGTAACCGTAGCCAACCATCCAACGATCGGATATTTCGCGATCAACCAGCTCCCACAATGGCACCCGACCGGTTAGAGTCGCGTCCTTGCCGAGCGCTTCAAGGGCCGGAACCAGGAATTCGTGAAGCGAAATCAGAATGCCGAGCGACAGCTGGACGAAAAGCAGGACGACGACCACGCGGCCAATGCTGCTGCTTCTTTTCAGGAGGGTATAAAAGCCGATCAGGCAATACGCCACTGACGTTGCAATGATCGCGGTCATCGATCCGGAGCTTGCAAGGCAGATCACACCCGCGGCCAACAGGATGAACGCGGTTCGCCGCAGGCCGAGCGTCCCGTCGATCAGCACAGCCGTCGCCGCCAAGATCATCAGAGACGCGTACCAGCCCAGGACATTCTTGTGAATGAAAATGCCCCGCATAGTGCCATCCGGCATACTGGCGAGGCTTGGTGACACCACTGACATCACCACACTGAGGACGATACAGGCTCCGAGGGTCACAAATAACAGGAACAGCAGCTGCCTTGGGGTGAAACGTATCGCGAGCACATAGGAAAGAAGCACGCAAAACAAAAGACCGATTGCGCGCCTCAAGGTCGTTTGAGGCCCTATTGACCACAGGGTAGACAAAAACGGCAGGATAAGGATCGAGGGAACAATCAGATTTCGCCTGAGCGCTGTTAGAAATTGCGGAAAATTGCGTATCAGGATCACGATTGTAAAGACATATACCGGAAAGCAAGGAAGACGCAGTATAGATTTGGCAGATTCGCTGAGCGTTCCGTCCGCATCTGCCAGGATAAGCGGCAGAAGGGCGCCTGCCTGAAAAAAAAGAGATATGCCGGCACCCCAGCATTCTATGGCCCGCCAACTGATGGTTGGTCCGCTGGGAGTTCCGAGGCTATCTACTCTCATTGTCCGTCCCGACTGACTTGAAAAGACAAGCGACTGTTGATCGCGGCAGATCAAAAAACAGGTGTCGGCCTCCGCGCTGCGCTGCTCTCAAGCAATCATTCAGCCACAGCCGCAGTCAATCTGTCCTAGTGAAGGGCGGGCTACGCCTAATGCACCTTCGCTCCACCCAAAGACGGTGTTGGGCGTAAGCTTTCAGCCGGTCTTTACCCAAAAGACGGGTCTTCATGTCCGCGGATTGCCCTTAAGAGCAGGTGTTGCGCATGTCCGTTCGCCGGTACCGTGGCGATGAGTGTCTTGTGAAGCGTGGCGGGTAAGCCGCGGTTCTACTGGAATGAGGCAACAATTCTGACAGAGGCTCTCTCTGCAGTCGAAGCCTGGAAGGTTTAGGATTACTATGTTCCTGCGTCATGATCCTAGTTCTCTATGCAACACGACGGGCGCTCTATTCGTCGCGGCGACCTCACCGGTTCTGCGCGAGATGCTGTTCGGCCGACAAGCTATTATGGATATCACCATCGCCGAGGCTCCAAACCTCGATGGCTGCTTAAAGGTCGACCTCTCAAGCAACTTTGCGCTGCTGTACGGCGGTGCATCGCCGCAACCCGTCTGAGACGCGTCATGGAACGGCCGGCCCTCAGTGTCCTCATCAATAATTACAACTACGCTCGCTTCGTTGGGCGGGCGATAGACAGCGTGTTGAGCCAAGACGCCCGCAACGTCGAGATAATCGTCGTCGATGACGGTTCCACCGACCAGTCGCGGTCCGTTCTGGAAGCGTATGGCAGCCGAGTGAAGGTGATCTTCCAGGAGAACGCAGGACAGGCCGCTGCGATCAACGTCGCTGTGGGATCAAGCATGGGCGAGATCCTCTGTTTTCTGGATGCCGACGACTGGTGGGCGCCGAGCAAGCTGTCGGCGACGGCTGCGGCATTCCGCGCCAACCCTCAGGCATCGCTCGTCTATCACCGGCTGCAGCCAACGCTTGTCGATGGCACGCCGACTTCCAAGCCGATCCCTCGAAGCCTGTGTTCGGGCGCGTTGTCGGCGCTGCTCACCAGATCGGCTGGTTGGTGGCCTTTTCCGATGACGTCAGCCATCGCTGTACGACGTAGCGCATGGAATGCTGCGGGCAGCATTCCCGAACAATTCCGCATATCAGCCGACGCCTGGCTCGTGGGCATCTACCCGTTTCTGGGGGACGTCATTGCCCTGCCGGATCCGCTTGGATTCTACCGCATCCACAATAACAACTGGTATCGCTCGACCGAGGATGCGAGCACGCTGAGGAGGCGGATGACGCACTGGCAGCATACCGTTGAAGCGACGAACCTGTTTCTCTCGACCCATCAACTGCCGGCAAGACTACATCTGACGGATCACTATCCCTATCGCATCGCGTCGGCAAAGCTGCAGGGAGCCGATGCGCGCACCCGGTTCAAGCTTGCCGTCGAGGGCCTCTTCTTTGCCGGCGAACCAAACCTTCTCAGGCGGACGCGCGATAGTTTGCGCTCGGTGCGCGGCCTGTCACGGCTCGGTCTGGACGTCGGCTTGTCGGAGGCAGCAAAATGAAGGCGCTGCTGTTAGTTTCCGAACTGGAAGACTATACTATCTCATTTGCCAGCGGCGTTGCCCAACACCTAAACGTTGTGCTTGCCGTACCGCGCCGGCGCTATGCACATCTCGCCTCTTCCATCGATCCGGCTGTCGACCTGCACCTTCTGGACTGGCCGAGACACCGTTCTCTCTCCAATCCCTGGTTTCTGTACCAGCTTACGCGTCTGATCCGGCGGGAACGGCCGAACCTCATTCATCTCCTCAGCAATTCTACACTTTGGCTGAACCTCGCCGTGCCGTTCTGGCGCCCGATCCCGCTCGTGACCACCGTTCATGACGTGCAAATCCATCCCGGCGATTCCGATACGCGAACGCTGCCCGGCTGGGCCCCCGAATTGATGGTGAAACAATCCGGACATCTTGTCGTCCACGGCGAGGGACTGAAGCGGTTGGTCCTCGATCGATATTCAAAATCGCCGGACTGCGTCCATGTCCTGTCGCATCCTTCCATCCTTCGCTATGCGGAACTCGCCCGGCAACAGAAGATGGCGCCGCGCGAAGCGGATGGAACTATACGCGTCCTGCTCTTCGGACGGATTTTTGCCTACAAGGGCTTGGAACATCTGGTCCGGGCCGAGGCGATGCTCAAGGACGCACTTCCCAACCTGCGCATCACTGTCGCAGGCCGTGGCGACAATCCGATGATATTCCAGCCGCTCATGGGGGATGCCGGCCGCTACGATATTCGCAATCGTTTTATCGAGGATGCAGAGGTCGCCCAGCTTTTCCTGGACGCCGACATCGTCGTGCTTCCCTATACGGAAGCATCCCAAAGCGGTGTGCTCAACCTTGCCGCCGCATTTGGCAAACCGGTCATCGTGACGGATGTCGGCGAGTTGCGGGGCACTGTTCAGCCCAATGGGTTGGGAATGGTGGTCCCTCCCGGGGATGCCAAAGAGCTCGCGGCAGCTATCAGGACATTGGCAGACAACGGCGAGCTTAGAAACAATTTCGGTGCCAATGCACTCGAATGGGCCAAAGGGCCGAATTCGCCTGAACGCGTCGGCGCCCAGGCTGCGGCCGTTTATCGGGAGGTGGTCGGGTCATGCTGACAGAGGCCCTCACGGACAGAATTCGAGTGGCGGCACGGAGCGCGGCTAGCGTCCGCCACTATGTTCCGGGCGGCTGTGAGAACGGCGGCGGCATTGGCAGGCTGGTCGGCTATATCACAGAGACAGCCAAAGAGACCGGCACGAAACATTTCGTCACCGATACCAGAGGGGCTCGATGGTCCAAGGTGACGTCACCCGCACGGCTGCTCGGGGCCATCCTGACGATGGCAAAGGACCGGATTGTTGCACCAACCCGCATTCACCATATCCATATCGCCGGCCGCGGCAGCACCTCCCGAAAGCTGGTCCTGACCGAGGCTGCCCGTTTGTTCGGGTGCTGCCACATATTGCACCTGCACGACTACGACTACGCCGGCGACTTCGAGAAACGCTCGCCGCGCCAACAACGGCTCATCCGTCGGATGTTTCAGAATGCCGATTGCGTTGTCGCGCTCGGCCGGCGCGATCGCATGACGCTGACGACACTTTTGGGCGTTGACGAGCGCCGCGCGGTCGTTGCTCACAATTGCGTCCCCGATCCCGGGGCGCACGATATTCGCGTCGGTCAGACGCCGTTGATCGTATTCCTTGGCCGGCTGAGCGAACGCAAGGGGGTCACGGAGCTTCTGTTGGCCCTGAGCCACCCGATCATGAAAGAACTCCAGTGGCGGGCTGTACTGGCAGGCGACGGACCTGTCGAGGAATATCGCCGTCAGGCTGACGCCATGGCGCTTTCAAACCTGGTACAGATGCCCGGCTGGCTTGACGCCGGAGAGGCGCGAGCCCTGTGTGCGCATGCAGATATCCTGGTCTTGCCTTCGCACGCCGAAGGTCTGGCAATGGCCGTGCTCGAAGGGCTGTCCCACGGCCTCGCCGTCGTCACCACGCGTGTTGGGGCCCATGACGAAGTCATTACCGACGGCGAAACCGGCATCTTCGTCCCAGTCGGAGACCAGGATGCCCTGGCTGCAGCCCTGGCGAAGCTGGTGTCCGATCCGGAAATCTGCATCCGCCTCTCGGTCCAGGGGCGCGCGCATTATCTCAACCATTTCAGCATGATGGCCTATATGCGATCGCTCGAGAACCTCTACGAAACCGTTTCCGCGAAACCTCAAGCAATGGTTGGCGCACGATGACGATTTCCACTGTTCCGCCGGACCGCAACCTTCCCATCTCGCCGATGCGCTATGACCCTCGCTTTCAGGTGGAGACCAAGGCGGACAACTTCGATCTGGCATCCGCCTTCCGTCTCGTCCGGCGAAGAATGATCATGATCATCGCGATAACCGTGCTGCTGATGACGCCCACGGTAATTATTATCGCTGGGTTGAAGCCCACGTATCAGGCCTGGGCCCGATTGATCGTCCACCAGCCTCTCGCAACATCACTTGGTGCCGACGACAGCAGCCGCAGTGATCTACTTGACGCAAAATCGGAGACTGAGCGGCTTCTATCCAGAAGCATCGCAGAGCGAGTCGTCCGCGAACTGCGGTTTAACCTGCGGCCGGAATTCAATCCAGCGCTGCGCGAGGTCTCGCTCGTTGACAGTATCCGGGCAAAGTTGCGCGGCCTGTTCGACACGGAAAAACCCACCTCGCCGTCACGGGACAGCGTCGACGCCATCATCCCGGAATATTATAGGGCGCTCGGCGTGTGGCACGAAGATAAGAGTGACGTTATCCAGGTCAGCTTCACTTCCTATGATCCTCAACTCGCCGCCGCAGTCCCGAACCGGGTCATCAGCGTTTACCTCGATGAACGGAAGTTCAGTGTCAGTGGCCGCCTGGATTCAGCGCAAGAATGGATCCGACAGCGCATCACCGAACAGCAGGCCCGCGCGGATATTGCTCGCGAAGCTGCGCGCAACTATCAAGAATCGATGGACGTCGTCTCGAAAGAGGATGCTCAGGATGAACGGATCAAGTCACTCATAGAAGTCACTGGCCGCGAAGGGAAAATCGAAGAAAGCCGGCTTGAGGTAAAGGCGACGATATCCACGCTGGAAGCAACGGATAACGCTTCGGTCGCCGCGGAGAATATCGCCGTCCCCGACAACATTGCCACAAAACAACGCGATCTTCGCGCACAGGAGCAAGATCTCGCCCGTCTTCTTCAGACATATGACGGCAATGCCGAGGCCGTGGTGGATCTGCGTGGGAAGATCGAGCAATCCCGTGCCGATCTCAACCTTGCGACCAAGCAATATCTCCGAACAATGCGTGCCAAGCTCGCCGCACTCGATCACGAAGCGGAGGCAATACAATCCATCTTGGCTGAGGCTCATGAAAAACGCACACGCGATGCCATGGTGCAGACGGAATTGACGCGGCTGCAGCATATCGCCGACAAGGAACAAACGGCACTCGACAAGCTTGAGGACCAGCGCCGCGACCTCGCCGCGAAGGCCATGCTGCCGGGGGCGGAATTGGAAGTTTTGTCACCGGCTTCAGTGCCGCTCGCGTCACAGGGACGTGGACGGCTTTTCTATCTGGTGGGCGCCCTCCTGGCCGCAATCTCGGGAGCCGTAACGGCCGCTTTCGTGATCGAAATGTCGGACCGGACGGTCCGGAGTTTCGACCAGATAGCTGCGATGGCGCGTACGATACCGGCTGGACTTATCCCGCGTCTGGCGCGGTGGGAAAATTCGAAAACGATGTTCGAACATATGCCGGTCCCGATGTTTGACGAAGCAATCCGTACCGTGGTGCTTTCACTCAAGCAGTCCAATGGCGGCAAGTTGCCGAACAGTATCGTCGTTACGTCGGCTCACAGCGGAGAAGGCAAATCGCTGGTCGCGAGATCGCTGGCTATCGAACTTGCCGCCGCCGCAATTCCGGTGCTGCTGGTTGACGGCGACCTCAAACGGGGAAAACTCAATTCGTTTTTCAGGTCGGGTCTAGTGCACGGACTGAACGAATTCCTGAATGGTCGGGCCGATGTCCGCGACATCGTCTACCGCCACCCAAGCGGTATCGATTTCATTCCATCTGGCAAATTCAGTCTTCAGCGGCGCGTCCGTTCGAACGGCCTGGCAGAAATCATCGAGATGGCGGGCGCGGCCGGCCAGATTGTCATCTTCGACAGCGCGCCTGTGCTCGCCTCGACAGATACCGTGCATTTGACCGCCCTGGCGGAAAGAACACTGGCAGTTGTTAGATGGGGAAAGACGAGCCGCCGCGCGGTCGAGTTCAGCCTGCAGCAAATGAAAAGCTCGCGAAACTCGGAAATTGTTGTCGCAATCAACAATGTAAATCCCAAAAACCACGCGCTTTATAATTTCAGTGACTCGGAATTATTTTCGAAATCTTTGATGAAATACTATAGCTTCAAGGCATGAATACTTAATATATTAGGAGATGCGCTTTCATTTTTGTGATACCGTACGACATGAACAGCATCATATACTTCTGCATTGGTATTCGAGTTGGAGGGCAACCATGGATATGGGAATGACAAAGAACCGAAAAGTCGCGCTAATTACCGGCATAACAGGCCAAGACGGTGCGTATTTGGCCGAGTTGCTCTTGGAGAAGGGCTATATTGTTCACGGCCTCAAGCGACGCTCATCGTCCTTCAACACCAGCCGCATCGAGCATCTATACGAGGATCCCCATGTCGAGAATCCTCGGTTTATTCTGCATTTCGGGGACATGACGGATTCAACGAATCTCATCCGTGTCGTTCAGGAAACGCAGCCGGACGAGATCTATAATCTCGCCGCACAGAGCCACGTTCAAGTCTCTTTCGAGACGCCGGAATATACGGCCAACGCCGATGGAACCGGCACCCTTCGGCTACTTGAAGCTATTCGACTCCTGGGGTTGACCAAGAAGACCCGCTTCTATCAAGCGTCCACCTCAGAACTCTACGGCAAAGTCCAGGAAGTCCCGCAGAGTGAAACGACACCGTTCTACCCTCGATCACCCTACGCGGCGGCCAAGCTCTACGCCTATTGGATAGTGGTCAATTATCGCGAGGCATACGGCATGCACGCCTCGAACGGCATTCTGTTCAATCATGAAAGCCCGATCCGCGGCGAAACATTCGTGACGCGTAAAATCACCCGGGCGGCGGCCGCGATCCATCTTGGACTGCAGGAAAGGCTCTATCTCGGCAATTTGGATGCCAAGCGCGACTGGGGACACGCACGAGAATATGTTCGCGGCATGTGGCTGATGCTGCAACAGGACGAACCGGAGGACTATGTGCTTGCGACCGGCGAAACGCACTCGGTTCGTTCCTTTGTCGACAAGGCCTTTGCCAAGGTGGGCATGCCGATTGATTGGCGTGGGAACGGGGTTGAAGAAAAGGGATACGACAAGACCTCGGGCCAGTGTGTGGTGGAGATCGATCCAGCTTACTTCCGTCCGACTGAGGTTGATCTTCTGATTGGCGATCCGACGAAGGCGCACACAAAGCTTGGCTGGAAACATGAGACCAGTCTTGATCAGCTGGTGACGGAGATGGTTCGCGAAGATTTGAAAGTCATGGCACGAAATGTCCCGTCGGTCGGTGTCACGAAAGGTTTTGCCTATGCCTGAGGTGATCTACGGCCTTGCCGGAAAAAGGGTCTATGTCGCGGGCCACCGCGGCATGGTGGGCTCTGCGATCGTGCGGCGTCTCGCTTCCGAGGGCTGCGAGATTTTGACGGCCACCCGCGCCGAGGTCGATCTCAGACGGCAAGAGCAGGTGGAGACCTGGATGAGTAAGAATCGTCCCGACGCTGTCTTCCTGGCTGCTGCGAGGGTCGGCGGCATTCTCGCGAACGCCACCTATCCGGCCGACTTCCTTTACGACAACTTGATTCTCCAGGCGAACATCATCCATGCAGCCCATAAGGCTCAGGTCGAAAAACTGATGTTTCTGGGATCGTCCTGCATCTATCCGAAATTCGCCGATCAGCCGATCGTTGAGGACTCACTTCTGACAGGATCGCTCGAGCCCACGAATGAGTGGTATGCGATCGCCAAAATTGCCGGATTGAAACTCTGCCAGGCCTATCGCAACCAGCACGGTAGAGATTTCATCTCGGGCATGCCTACCAATCTTTATGGTCCAGAGGACAATTTTGACTTGGGGTCAAGCCATGTCATGCCGGCGCTCATACGCAAGGCGCATGAGGCCAAGATCAACCAGCAGCAAGAGATATGCATCTGGGGTACTGGCACGCCGCGGCGCGAATTCCTGCATGTTGACGATTGCGCCGACGCCTGCGTCCATCTCATGAAGACCTATTCCGCCGAAAGTCATGTGAACGTGGGTTCTGGCGAAGACATTACCATCCTCGAATTGGGATATCTCGTCTCCAAGGTCGTCGGTTTCGAAGGCAAGATCACGTGCGATCTCACCAAGCCAGATGGCACGCCACGTAAACTCTTGAACGTCGACAAGCTTCGCGCGCTCGGCTGGTCTCCTAAGATCGGCCTGCAGGAGGGTATCGCAGACGCCTACCGCTCCTTCCTTGCTGGCCATTATCTCGAACGCAGCAACGGCGCTGCGTCCGGCGACTTGATCGGTCAAAGCGACATCAGCTTTGAGAAAGCCAAGACTTCGGCGCTGCACGCGCCCACGCTCTCCACGGTCGCACATCATCCCTCGCGCTAGCGGATTTGGCGAGGGATAACAAGGTTTTGTCTCGGGGGAGGCATATGCTGGGGCGGAACGAATAGTGCAACCAGTAGAAATCAGGATCGCAGCGCTCATTTTCCTGATCGTCGTGTGGGCTGTGATTATCGGTGCGGTGATGGATTTTTTCGCGGTTGAGATGCCGATATCGCTGGTCGCGCTATTGCGCAGATAGTCCCACGTCGGATCGATCCGCGAGATTGCCTTCGGCTCGACTGTCGGACGACACTCGCTGCGGTAAAGTCGGCAGGCCTGGCCACAGCCGCGCCGTTCAGCTGCCCGGAGCAGATCCCCGCGCTTTAGTTCTTTATCGTGCCGCCGGCAGCCCCGATATCGTCCGGCGTGTCGACGTCGAGGCAAGCTGCGTCGCCAACTTCGACATCGAGCACGGGCAGGCCTGACGTGGCGATGATACCGCGCGCACCGACGTCGCCTTCAAGTCGCAGGATCGCGGGATGGAGAGAACGCGGCAGAATGACAGGATTGCCGGGCTTGCCGCGCGAGACGGCGCGCACGACGGCTTGGCCGCCCGCATTGCGAAAGGCGACAATCAAGGCATCGAGGTGGGCGGTCGAAATGCCGGGCATATCGGCCAGCATGACGAGAATGCCGTCGGCACTGTGAGCGTGCCTTGATGACACCCCCGCGACGAGCGAGCTCGCCATGCCATCCGCATAATCGGGATTATCGACGAGAGTGAGATCAATCCCAGCGAGCGCGGCCTCGATCTCGCGCCGGCGATGGCCCGTGACAACGACGACAGAGGCTGCGTCCGACCCGAACGCGGTCAATGCTGTCCGCCGCACGAGCGAAACGCCGTCGAACTCGGCCAGCAGCTTGTGTTTTCCGCCCTCGCCCATCCGGCTTGCCCGGCCGGCGGCGAGAATGACGATCGCCACCGACGCCTTAAGCAAAAGCCACCAGTCTTGCCGCAGCGATATCCGCCAGCACCGATAGCGCCAGCGACGTTGCATCCCGTGTCGGGCCGAACAGTCCGATCGGCGCTTTGATACGGCGGATGTCGTCCTCTGCGAAAGCCATGGCCGTCAGCCGCTCGATGCGCCGGCGATGCGTCCGGGTGCTCCCGAGCGCGCCGATGTAGAAGCCGGGCGAGGCAAGCGCGGTCTCGAGAATGGCGGCTTCGGCGTCGAGGTCATGATGCAGGAGTACAACGGCCGTGAAAGGATCGATGGTGTCGGCTGCGACCCTGCCCTTCTCGCCCTGCTCCCGGACGATTACGTCGTAGCTGGAAGCCTCGGCCAGTCGCGCGACGGCCTGTGCGTCGATCGTCTGCCCGGAAAGAACGACGCGGGTGCGCGGACGATAGACGCCCACGAATTCTCGCCCAAGCCAGCATGCCCGTGGCGGTGGGCCGACCGGTTCGATCGTCTGCCGCGCCGGCGAATATACAAGGCCGGCGGCCTGCCTTCGTCGAAGACGATCCAGAACATGCTGCAAAGCGCCCACTTCCCTTAGAACATGGATCGCAACGGAGATTCCTCCGCCGCAAGGAAGGACGATGTCGAAGAAGGGCGAGCCTTCGCCGAACTTCACCGTGCGGTCGTGTCCTTCCGCCATTGCCAGAAGCGCTTCGGAAGCGACTGCGGCTTCGACGCATCCGCCGGAGACATAGCCGCAGAAGCGCCCGTCTGCGGCAACCGCCACATGCGCGCCGAGCGCGCGCGCGGCCCCGCCCCGGATTTCGACCAGGGTGGCGAGTACTGCCGCACCAACACCATGGGCGTCTATTGCGAAGCGAAGCAGTTCCGCAGGATCGTCGCTGGACGAGGCTCTGACGGGAATTGGCGCCATTATCGGCGCGATTATCTGATTCATGGACAATCCTACAGGAAGCGACGGCGAGCCCACTTCGAGACCGCCGTCGAAATCATCAGGCCACGTCCGGCAGGCCGCCGATCAGCTTGTCGAGCGTGAGCGGATAATGCCGGACCCTCACGCCGGTCGCGTTGTAGACGGCGTTGGCGATCGCTGCCGCGACGCCGCAAAGGCCAAGCTCGCCGACGCCCTTGGCTTTCATCGGCGACGACATCGGATCGGTCTCGTCCATGAAGATCACCTCCTGGTGCGGAATATCGGCATGCACCGCCACTTCGTAGCTGGCGAGATCGTGGTTGACGAAGAAGCCGCGACGGGTATCGACCACGAGTTCCTCGGAGAGCGCTCCGCCGGCCCCCATCGTCATTGCGCCGATGACCTGGCTGCGGGCGGTGATCGGGTTGAGGATGCGGCCCGCCGCGCAGACTGCGAGCATCCTGCGAATGCGGCTTTCACCGGTGGCGATGTCGACGCCAACCTCCACGAAATGCGCTCCGAACGTCGATTGCTGATGCGTGTCGGTGAGATCGCCCCATGTGATCGTGTCCTCGCCGACAAGACCATCTGGACCGGTGGCCTCGGCAAGAGGCACTGAACGATCGCCCGAGCGGACCTCTCCATTCTCGAAGACGATGTCTCCTGAGTTGAAGCCGAGCTTTTTGGCGACGGCCTCACGCAGCTTGACACAGGCTGCGTAGACGCCCGAGGTGGAAGAATTGGCGCCGAACTGTCCGCCGGAGCCCGCCGAAACAGGAAAACGCGAGTCGCCCAATTGGACAGCGACCTTGTCGATCGTAACCCCCATCATTTCGGCGGCCGTCTGCGCGATGATCGTATAGCTGCCCGTCCCGATGTCGGTCATGTCGGTTTCAACCGTCACGACGCCTTCCCGGTCGAGCTTTACCCGAGCGCCGGAGGGAAGCACGAGGTTGTTGCGGAAGGCAGCGGCAACACCCATGCCGACCAGCCAGTTGCCGTCCCGTTTGGAACCCGGCCTTCCCCGTTCACTCCAACCAAACCGCTCCGCACCGAGCCTGAGACAGCCGATGAGATTGCGCTGGGAAAAAGGCCGCTGCGGTTTCTCGGGATCGATCTGCGTGTCGTTGACGATCCGGAACTGAACAGGATCCATACCAACTTTTTCGGCAATCTCGTCGATGGCGATTTCGAGCGCCATCAGTCCCGGCGCCTCGCCGGGAGCGCGCATGGCGTTGCCCTCGGGGAGGTGAAGCGTCGCCAGCCGCATCGCCGTCATCCGGTTCGCGCCGGCGTAGAGAAGACGGGTCTGGTTGACGGCGGTCTCCAGGCCTCCGCCGGGAAGGTCCCCGGACCAGCTTTCGTGGGCAATGGCGGTTATCTTGCCGTCACGCTCGGTTCCAATGCGAATTCGCTGGATCGTCGCCGGCCGGTGGGTCGTGTTGTTCATCATGAACGGGCGCGGCAAGGCAACCTTGACGGGGCGTCCAATCGCACGCGCGCCGACAACGGCAAGCACGGCATCCGCCCGCAGAAACAGCTTGCCACCGAAGCCGCCGCCGATGAAGGGCGACATCAGGTGGATCTTCTCCTTGTCGATGTCGAGTGTCGTTGCAAGATCGGACCGCCACCAATCGATCATCTGGCTTGATGTCCAGACCGTCACCTCATCGCCGTTCCAGGCGGCGATCGATGCATGCGGCTCCATCATCGCATGCGATTGGTCGGGCGTGGTGTAAGTCTCGTCCAGAGTGACGGGAGCTGCGCTGAAGGCAGTCTCGAAATCGCCGGTCGCGGTATCGGGCTGCTGCGATTCATCCGGCTTGACCGCTGAGACCTTTGCCTCACCGAGGTCGAATACACCCTTTTCCTCGGCATAGTCGACCTTGACCAGCGCGGCTGCGGCGCGCGCCTGTTCGAAGGTTTCGGCGACGACGACCGCGATTGCCTGGTGATAGTGCTGAACCTCGTCGCCGCCGAAAAGCTTGGCGGTGTTGAACTTGCCCTTCTTCCGCTCGCCGATGTCGAGCGTCGTCACGACAGCAAGCACCCCGGGAGACCTCTTGGCGGCGGAGACATCCATCGACGTGATGCGGCCCTTGGCGATGGCGGAGCCGACGGGATAGCCATAGGCGTAGCGCATGTTCGGGTCATGCCACTCATAGGCGTACATCGCCCGGCCGGTCGTCTTGAGCTGACCGTCGATGCGGTGGATCGGCTGGCCGACGACCTTCAGATTGTCGATCGGGTTGGTTGTCGCTGGTGTGTCGAACTGCATGGCTCACCCCCTTGCTTCGGCGATGACCGCGCCGAGCGTGCGCTCGACCAGGTCGACCTTGAAACGGTTCTGTTCTGTAGGATGGGCATCGGCAAGAAGAACGCCCGCCGCCGCCCGCGCACCTTTCGGCAATTCAGCTTCAGCTGCCTCGATGCGCCACGGCTTGTGAGCGACGCCACCGACGGCGATGCGTCCTGTGCCGTCCGACTGGATAACGGCGCCGACCGAGACCAGCGCGAAGGCATAGGAGGCGCGGTCGCGGACCTTGCGATAGATGTGCTTGCCGCCGATCGGCGGCGGCAGCAGGACCGCGGTGATGAATTCGCCACGCTCGAGAACAGTCTCGATATCAGGCGTGTCGCCGGGCAGCCGATGAAAGTCGGCAATAGGTACCGAGCGGCGGCTGCCGTCCGCCTTTACCGTCTCGATGACGGCATCGAGCGCCCGCATCGCGATGGCCATGTCGCTCGGATGCGTGGCGATACAGCTCTCGCTCACGCCGACCACCGCATGCTGACGGCTGAAACCGCCGATAGCGGAACAGCCGCTGCCCGGCTGCCGCTTGTTGCACGGCTGGTTCGGGTCATAAAAATAGGGACAGCGCGTGCGCTGCAGGAGGTTGCCGGCCGTCGTCGCCTTGTTGCGCAACTGCCCGGAGGCGCCCGCAACGAGCGCCCTGGAGAGCAAGCCATAGTCACGGCGAACGGTCTCATGGGCGGCAAGGTCGGTGTTGCGGACCAAGGCTCCGATGCGCAGCCCGCCCTCAGGGGTGGATTCGATCCTGTCGAGGCCGAGACCGTTGATGTCGATCAGATGCGTCGGTGTCTCGATCTCGAGCTTCATCAGGTCGAGGAGGTTGGTGCCGCCGGCGATGAATTTTGTTTCGGCATTGGAGGCGACCGCCTTGGCCGCGGCCTCGACCGACGAGGCGCGTTCATAGGTGAAGGCTCTCATGCTTTTATCCCCGCGACTTCCGAAATGGCATCGAGAATGTTGGAGTAGGCGCCGCATCGACAGATATTGCCGCTCATGCGTTCGCGGATCTCGACGGGAGTGACGACCGCCTGTGCCGTAAGGTCGCCGGTGACGTGGCTTGGTATGTTGGCCTTGATCTCCTCGAGCACCGCCACGGAGGAACAGATCTGTCCTGGCGTGCAGTAGCCGCACTGAAACCCGTCATGCTTCACGAACGCAACCTGCATCGGATGAAGATTTCCGGGTTGGCCGAGACCTTCGATGGTAGTGATCCGATCGCCTTCGTGCATGACCGCCAACGTCAGACAGGAGTTGATCCGGTGGCCGTCGACCATGACGGTGCAGGCGCCGCATTGACCGTGATCGCATCCCTTTTTCGTGCCTGTGAGATGCAGGTGCTCGCGCAGCGCATCGAGCAGCGAAGTTCTGTTGTCGACCTCAAGATCACGTCTTTCGCCGTTGACCGTGAAGGAAACTTTCGATGTATGCGCCATTTCATTTCCTGGGGACTGTGCCGCCGCGGGAGTGACGGCTCCGGTGACCGCGACCGTTGCGGCCGACGAGATAAGCAAATCTCGACGGGAAAGTTCCAGTTGTGTCTGGCTTGGCATGAACTGTTCCACCTTGCTCGTTGGACATAGGCGCGGGTCGACGCCGTCAGCAGAGGTAGTGCAACTCCGTCCTTTGATTAGGCCCTTTCCGTTGCATACGGTTATCAATCTGGTTCATGAATGCGTGAGCCATAGTCACCCAAAGCCCAGTCCATTATCTTCAAATCAGCTTCGAATGTGATTTGCGGGGTTACCGACCATGCCCTCGCCCTTATTCGTCGCATTACGTCACGCAGGCGTATGGATGACGCATTCCGCCTGCTGTTCGACGCATATGCCATCATCTTTCCCAGGCGTTCGCTTCATTATCGGCACCATGCCCCGCCTCAAGCACAGATAGGCAAACAATGATGAATATCGCGCAGATGCAGGAACAGCGACTGAAGGCGCTCGAATTGACCGGATCGGGCGCACCGAAGCGGCCTTCCAACCCGTTCTTCGGCGTCGGTCCGATCACGGATGCGACCACCGACGAAGTGGACAGCCGTCTTCGGAGCGCGGCCTTCGACGCGTGGATCGAGAAGACCTATCGCAAGTTCGATGACAGGGGTAACGACATCGGCGGCTTTACGACCGCCGAGATTTCCCGGAGCATGCATCGCGGCTATCCCGCAGACAAAATCCTGACCGACATGATGCGGGCGATCCATCGCTATTTCGGCTTTCCGAAGACGAACCGCATGGCAGTGGGACTCGGCGGCGGCCACAGCGGCTATACGGTCTGCATCCAGCATCTGATGAACGCCAACGACGCGACCCAGCATGTCTATGTCGATACGCCGCGGCCAGAGAGCGATCCCTCCAGGGCCGCCGGTTTCTTCCGCCAGTCTTGGGCCACGCAGTTGATCGAGATGCAGCGCTTCGCCGAAAAGGGCTGCGAGAGCCGCATTCATTTTGCCGCCTCCGAAGGCGTGATCCCGACGGCAGCGGAGCTGTCAGCCCTAGGCGTTTCGATCTTCGTCGGCGTCGGTCACGAAACGACCGGCGCCAATGCCTATACCAGCCGTGAGATCCGCGAACTTTTGAACTGGCTCGACGGCGATCCGGCAAATCGCCATGCGGTGTTCGATGCCACCTCGATGCTCGGCGCCATGCCGTGGGAGCCCGAACTGGTCAGCGCCGTCATGGCGAAGTGCTGCCTGTTCATGCCCTTCCAGAAGGCGATCGGCGGGGTTTCCGGCTATTTCGTCGCCTCCTTCACGCCGCATGCTTTGGCATTGATCGAGAAGAACCAGCAGGATCCGGCCTGGGCGATCCCACGCCAGTTGAAGATCGCACCGCCGATCGATCCGAGGCGGCCGTTTTCGGCGAAGCGCTCCGTCGATGCAGGGCCGTTCTACGATGCTGCCGAAGACCGCATGCTCGGCGGCGTCATCAACACCTACAGCGCGCTCGCTTTTGCCGAGACCACCTTCGGCCTGTTGCAGTCGGAGGCCCGGGTCGGCTCCGTCGTCGAGCTCAATCGCCGCTCTGCCGCCAATCGCAACGTGATCGACGACTGGGTCAAGTCGCATCCGCTTCTGTCGCTAACCGTCACCGATGCCGAGCGCCGCGGCGCGGCGGTGACGCTTCTGAAGGTCGAGGATGACGGCATCGCCGATGCCGACATCCATGCCCGCATCATCGCGCGATCGAAACAACTGCTCGGCTATGAGGGCATGACCCATCCGAACGGCGAATACGAGCCCGGCCTCGACGCGGCCCGCTACGTCAATGCTTTCCCGGGTACACCCGGCGACTACCGCGCCTGGGTTGGCGGCATCCGCGAGCCGGAAGATGTCGTCGCACTGCTGGAGAATCTGCAATACGCCTATCTGCGCGCCAAGATCGTCGTTCTCGAAGAGGAATTGGCGAAGGAGGGCGTCACGTTCGAGGCGCCTGCCGGCGCTGGTGCAGCGGCCCGCAAGGAGGATCCGGCGCGCGCCTATACCGTGCTGATCGCCGACCTGGTCGGCCTGCGCTTCGACGCCGGGGGGCAGCCGGATCACAGCGAGATCAAGGCATATATCGAGGAAAAGGGTGGCGTCTTCCACCTCGGGGCGCTGGGCGACCGATCGACGCTCGAGAAGGGCCGCGTCCATTTCTTCTATCAGCCAAACCTGAGCACGGAGGCAGAGATCCTGCCGCAAACCGACAGGGGCCAGTACGACGCGCTGATCGCAGCCGCGACCTTCATCCCAAAAGCCTCCGTATTTCCGCTCGGCGGCGTGCGCATCGGTGCAGGCACCGGCAATATGGGCTCGGCCTCCTGGGGTGGCGGCAATGGCGAGGGCGGCAACGCGCCGCTGATGAATACGCCGGGCATCAACAGCCGGGCGACCGCTCAGATGGCGATCAAGGCGATCCTGAAGGTCGTGCCCGATCTGCCGGTCGACAGGCTGCATCGGATGGTCGCCGGGGGCGACTTCGATACAGGCCGCCAGCTCAAGGATTTTCCGACCGCCAAGCTCGAAGGCCGGAAAATCGCCATTCTCGGCTATGGCAATATCGGCCGCGAAGTCGCCAAGCTCGCCAAGGCTTTCGGCATGAAGGTGGCGATCTACGCCCGCCAGCATCACCAGCGCTGGATTGAGGCGGAAGGCTTCGACTACGCCAAGACTCCGGTTGAAGCGGCGAGCGGCGCCGACATACTCTCCGTCCATATCGGTCTCGGCCGCCTGGACGGGTCAACCGGCGTCTATTCCAACGCCGGCACTGTCGATGCGAAGGTGCTCGGCGCTATGAAGGATGGCGCGGTGCTGGTCAACTACGATCGGGGCGAGGTCGTCGATGTCGCCGCGCTCGACGAGGCCCTGTCGTCGGGCAAGATTGCTCATGCGGCGATCGACGCCGACCTCTTCAAGGACGCCGCGACCGGCAAGCTCAGCGGGCCGATACTTCCTTACCTGCCACTCGAAGAGCGCCATAAGGGCAAGCTGGAACTGCTGCCGCACGCCGCCGCCGACACCGACCATCCCTCACGGGTGAACGGCGCCAAGCAGGCGGTCGACCAGATCTTCGACGTCATCCGCTTCAAATCGGTCACCAATCTCAAGGGCGACCTGCCGGAGGGTTACGTGTCGGCCGGCAGCCGCACGCCGGCAGGCATCGGCCGGGTAACGAAGCAGGCAGTCGCGGAGGCCGGCGGCAAGACGGAGATCCTCAACGAGTTGCAGCAGACCTCGATGAAGGTCGCGGCGATCCTGGGCGGGCTCTCGGCCGTTTCGGATCCCTGCCATCGCAGCCGGCTCATCGATCGCTACACCGCCCTGCTCGTCGAAAGCGCCGACCGGCAGCGGGCGCTGCTCGACCAACTCGGGCTCTACGGTCCGGCGGAGGACTAACTTGCTGGCGGCCAACCAGCGCCGCCGGTCTTTGATGTCGCTCTGATGCCGCCGTGTTGCCATGGCGGCATGATTTCGGTCCTTTGACGCTCCACATTTGAGGATCGACAGCTATCGCGCAGCCCGAAAACAGTCAGTCGGGCCAAACGCCGTCGAATGCGTCCGTCAACAGCGCGCGAATGGCCGGTTCGGTGACGGGCGCCGGGTTCCAATAGGGATTGGAAGTTGCCTCGATGGCCGCCGTCCCTATGCCTTCGGCCGGCATTCCGATCTGCGCAAGTGACAGGGGTGCCCCGATCTCCTGTGCGAGGTTGCGAAGCCCGGTTGCGGCATTGTCCGCTCGGAGTGCCCGCGCGACCTTCTGGGCCGCATCGGGAGCGGCCTGCATATTATACCGCATCACGTAAGGCAGGATCACGCTGTGGGTTTCGGCATGCGGCAGGTCGAACATGCCGCCCAGCGTGTGGCAAAGCTTGTGATGGAGCGCCATGCCGACGCAACCCAGGCTGATGCCGCAGAGCCATGCGCCGTAGAGAGCATCCGAGCGGGCCTCCACATCCAGGCCATCGCGGCCGATACGCGGCAATGCCCGCGCCAGGGCGCGGATCCCGTCCTCTGCCATCAGATCGGTCACCGGATTGCGGTCGCGAGCATAGAGCGCTTCAACCGCATGCGCGATCGCGTTGAGGCCGCTGACCGCAGATAGACCCACTGGCAGCCCCAATGTCAGCGAGACATCATAGATCACCGTTTCCGGCAGCACGCGATTGTCCCGAAGCGTTGTCTTGCTGCCATTTTCGGTCTGTCCGAGAATGGGTGTCATTTCCGACCCTGCATAGGTCGTGGGCACGATGAGCTGCGGCAAATCCGTGCGAAGCGCGATCGCTTTGGAAAGACCGGTGGTCGAGCCGCCGCCAATCGCGATCACGCCGTCGGCGCCGGCTTCCGCAGCGACCTTCATCGCCTCCATCGTCACCTCGACGGGAGTATGCATGACGGCGCCGGAAAAGACCGCGGCCTGGGGTCCGATCAGGCCCGCCACTCTTTCCGCTTCGCTCACCTGATGCGGCGTGGAGAGGACCAGCGGCCGGGACATGCCGAGCCGCTTGGCCTCATCGGCAAGCTGTTTGAGCGTGCCGGTGCCGAAAATCACGCGCGTTGCCAATCCGGTATAGACGAAGTCCTCCATCTCAGATCTCAGCCCTTTTTGTCAGCACGAAATCCCAGTCCACCTGCCAATAAGGCGCCTTGAGGCCCTCGTCCTCGCCCACGGCGTCCTCCTGCTGCGTCCGGAAATCGGCGATGAGACTCTCCTTCACTCCGAACACCGCATCCTGATCCAGATATTGGCAATCAGGGGGGAAGATATGGGTGACAACGGGATCATACCCCTCGGCGCTGACGATGAAATGGATATGCGCCGCGCGGTTCGGATGCCGGCCCAGGCGGCCCAGAAGCTTGCCCACCGGCCCGTCGTCGGGGATGGGATAATAGCGCGGCTTGACGGAGCGGAACCGATAGCTGCCCTCGCCGTCCGTCGTGAAGACACCACGCAGGTTCCAGTCCGGCTGCGTGCCCTTTTGCTGGACGTCATAGAAGCCGTCGTCATTGGTCTGCCAGACGTCGATCAATGCGTGCTCGATCGGATTGCCAGCGGTATCCCTGACGAAGCCGCCGACCACGAGCGGCTCGCCCTTGCCGTCGAGGCAGATATTCGCTCCCCGTGCATAACGCGGTGCTTCCGGCACGTAGAACGGACCGAGAATGGTGTTTTCCGTCGCGCCGGAAGGCCGGCGATGGTTGATCGCATCGACCAGCATCGAAACACCCAGCACATCTGAGAGCAGAATGTATTCCTGCCGCCATTCATTGCACATCTGGCCAGTTCTGGTGAGAAAGTCGATCGCCGTCAGCCATTCCTCATGAGTCGGCTCGATCTCTTTCACTGCAGCATGGAGATGCCGCACGAGAACCGACATGATCTCACGCAGGCGGGGATCGATATCCCCGCCCATGCGCGCATTGACGGCCTCGACCGAGTTTTCTTCGGTGAAAAGCGGGTACTTCGTCGCAGCCATCTCACCCTCCATCAAATGCCGAAGAGCAGTTTGGCATTTGTCCGGCCGATTTTCACCCTGTCCGCCTCCGCAATCGTCGTGGTGTCGAACCAATCGGCGGCATGATCGATATTCTCGAACGGCCAATCGGTCGAAAACAGGATCCGGTCGGCGCCGATTTCCAGCATGGCATCGATCAGCGTCTGGGTGCGGAAATTGCCTGAAGTCGTGATGTAGAAATTCTCGTTGAAATAGTCGGCGATGCGGCGTTTGGCCGGATATTTCGGCGGCACCTTGACCCAGGCGTTACGATTGTCGATGCGCCACATCATGTAGGGCAGACCTTCGCCCATATGGCCGAGGATGATACGGAGGTTCGGGTGTTCGTCGAAAAGTCCCGATCCCATGAGGCGCAACGCGTGGACCGCCGTCTCCTGGGCGAAGGCCCAGGTCGGCCCCATCAGCCAGGGGTGGCCCTCATAGATGCGGCTGTCCTCAGCCAGCGGATTGCGCGGGTGCAGATAGAAGGGCACATCGAGCGCGGCGACCGTCGCCCAGAAGCCGCGATATTGCGGCAGGTCGTAATAGAGCAGCGCATTGGTATCGGCGCGCTGGCTGAAGCCGTTGACCAGGGCTCCGACGAAGCCCATGTCCTTCACGCACCGTTCCAGCTCCCGTGCGGCGGCCTCGGGATCCTGGAGCGGCAGGGCCGCAAAGGCGCGAAAGCGGTCGGGACGTTTGGCGCATTCTTCGGCCAGCGCATCGTTGGCGCGGCGGGCAATATCTATGGCCCGTCCGGTTTCGGCGATTGCCTGGACGGCCGGTGCGTTGAGCGACAGGATCATGGTCTCGATCCCGTGCGCATCCATCAGCTTCAGTCGTTTGTCCTGAATGTCGAGCAATCGGGACTGAAGCTCTGTCCAGTAGTCTCCCGGGACGAAACCCGCCGAATCCATCAGCGTCTCGGGAATGGCGAAATGCTCTTCGAGCGCGATCTTGCCTTGCATGTTTCTCCTCCAACTTTCTCGTTTTAATATTGACCCTTGGGCTCGAGGCCGAGCATGTGCTGGCCGACCATCGTGCCGACGGCGTCCCAGTTCATGCTGATATGACGGCCGACGGCGTTGGCGTCGCGCCAGGCGCGCTGAACCGGATTGTCCATGTTGAGGCCAAGTCCGCCGGTGGAAGCGTTCAGGGCTTCGACGGCCCGGAGCGCCAGGGTGACGGCAAAGGACTGGCCGCGCCGGCTGAGCAATCTGTCCTCGATGGTGAATTCTCGTCCTGAACCCGCCAGCTCCTCGGCGCGCGCCACATCCCGGAGCAGGATCTCGCGGGCTGCGTCGACACTGGCAGCGGCATCCGCCACCCTGAGCTGGATTGTCGCAAATTCTGCCATGCGGCTGTTGCCGCCCGCGACCGCCCCCCGGGTCACACGGCTACCTGTTGATGCGACATAGCTTTCCAACGCGCCTTTCGCGGCGCCGACAGCGGCGGAAGCGAGGCAGGACGGAATGCCGGTGAGAAGCGGCATGTTGAAAAGGCCCTTGTCGGCATAGAGGCCGGCGCCCGGCGTCCGGCCGCTGGTGGCCTCCGGGAAAGTGAGCACGCGATGCTTCGGCACAACGACATTGGCGAGAATGAGGGTCTTGGAGCCGGTGCCCGCCAGTCCCGCGACATCCCATGTGTCTTCGATTTCATACTGCGTCGCAGGCACCAGCAGGAAGGCCGGAACCGGCTTGCTGGCACCTTCAGCGGGCAGGACGGCGGCGCAGAGCGACCAGTCGGCATTCTCGCAGCCGCTGGCAAAAGCCCAGCGGCCGTTCAGCCGATAACCGTCTTCGGTGGCCTCGGCCAAGGAGGCGGGCGCATAGGAGCCGCAGAGAAGCGCATCCGGATTTTTGCCCCAGACGTCATCCTGCGCGGCCTTCGGAAACATTGCGAGCAGCCATTGATGGGCTGCAAGAAGACCCGCGACCCAGCCGGTCGAGGCACAGGCCGAGGCCAGTTCGAGATTGGCGTCGACGAGATCGGCGAAAGGCCCGGGCGCGCCACCATAAGCGGCCGGCTTGACCGCATCGAAATAACCGGCAGCGCGAAGAGCTGCGATGTTTTCCGCCGGTACCCGGCGTGCCTTTTCGGTTGCCTGCGCACGGTCCTTGAAGGCCGGCAGGAGCGGCAGGATGCGGTCCTTCAGTACAGCGCCGCGAATGGGGCGTGCGATATTATCGGCACCGCCTTCGATGATCTCAAGCTTCATATTCTCCTCCTTGGCGGGATCAAGCCGCCGGCTGCGAGACGCAGTAGCGGGCGTCCTCGTAGATGAGCGGTATGGTGTTGGGGTCGACGGTCGCGTGAACGACCTGCCCGATGAAAAGTGTGTGAGTGCCATAGGGCACGGCAGCCATGCGGCGGCAGACGACATTGGCGTTGGCGCCGTCGAGGAGCTGCATTCCGGCTTCGTGCCGCCGCCAGTTCGCCAGTCCGAAGCGCGCATGCGGCTCGACTTTGCCGGCGAATGCCTCAGACAGCGGCCGCTGCGCGTGACTGAGGACATTCACCGCGAAATCCGGCTGACAAAGCAGCATTTCGTGCAGCAGGGTCCTGTTGTTGAGACAGACCACAAGCGAGGGCGGATCCATGGAAACGGAGGTGACCGCCGTGACCGTCATGCCATGGTCGACACCGTCCTTCACCGCCGTGATCACGGTCACTGTCGCTGGAAATTTGCGCATTGCGGCACGAAAATTCGCGCCGACCACTCCATCGGATAAAATCTGCATGATCTCTCTCCCATTCCGATTTCCATCAATTATTTGCATTTGCAATTATTGTCAACGCAAATAATTTTCCGTTCGTGATGACGAGAGCTGCGATTGGATAACCTGCAGATGCGTTCCCACCGCCTGCCGAAGATAATTTTGATCGCACCATATTTTCTATTGCAATATTTGCATTTGCAATATTCTATTGTCTTACGCATCGGGTGGGAGAGGATTATCGGGCAGCGTGCCTAGCGCGCCGTTCAGAAGCCCGATGACGACGGAGGTAATCTTTGATTTTCTAGGCTCCAGGACAGCTGAAGCCTTTTTCAAAGCGAGATCACGGAGGAGGAGCCATGTCTTCGCAGGAAATGAGCGCCATGGTGGCGCAGACCAAAACGACGACAAGTGTCATTGCCATGTGCGGCTTCATGATATTGTTCGACGGCTATGACCTGGTCGTCTATGGGGTAATCGCACCAGCGCTACTCAAACAGGCGGAATGGGCGCTGGATCCATCCCTCGTCGGCCGTGCCGCCGCCTTGACCCTGTTCGGCATGCTGCTGGGTGCGGCAATCGCCGGGACGCTCGCCGATCGCATCGGCCGGAAAAAAGTCGTTCTCGGCAGCCTCGCCAGTTTTTCCTTCATGATGATCGCCAGCGGGCTTGCTCCGAACTTCCCGGTCTTCGCAGCCACGCGTTTCCTGAGCGGGCTCGGGCTCGGCGCACTTCTGCCGACCGTAACCGCGCTCATTCTCGAATTTTCGCCCGCCAAACGGAAGGCGCTGGCCAACTCCCTGTCCTTCATGGGCTATCTGCTGGGCGGCATCCTTTCCGGCATTCTCGGCATGCTTCTTCTTGAGCATTACGGCTGGCGCCCCCTGATGATCATTGGCGGCGCGCCTTTGCTGGCACTGCCGTTCCTGATCAAATCACTGCCCGAATCGCCCGACTGGCTCGCCGCCAAGGGCCGCCGCGCCGAGGCCGACGCGGTTTGCGACAGCTTTAGCCTGGAACGGGTTCCGCACCAGCCGACAACTTCGGAAAAACAGGGCGTACGGGCGCTGTTTGCGGAAGGGCGGCTTGCGCTGACGCTGAATGCCTGGGCGATTCACTTCTGCTCTCTGTTGCTGACTTTCGGCATGGTGAACTGGCTGCCGACCATCATGAACAAAATGGGCTACGACATCAGTTCGGCGCTGCTGTTTGCAATCATGCTCAATGTCGGCGCCGCCATCGGTATCGTCATTGCCGGCCGGATTGCCGATAGGGGCCATGTGAAGATGACTGTCGCCGTGCTGTTCGCCATCGGCGCTGGGGCGATCTACATGCTCACACTGAAGCAGGGTGTTTTCATGTACGCGCTTGTCGCTCTTGCCGGCGCTGGAACGATCGGCACCCAGATCCTCTCGAATGTTCTGGTTGGCCGCTTCTATCCAGTCCAGATCCGCGGAACCGGGCTCGGATTTTCGCTCGCGGTCGGCCGCCTTGGTGGCATGGCCGGGCCGCTGATCGGCGGCGCAGTGCTGCAGCGGGGGCTCGCACCGGAGTGGAACTTCTACATCTTCGCCATAGCGGCCGTGGTCGGCTGCGCTTTGACGGCCCTCACCTTCCTCCATGGCACGACCGAAAAGGGAGACGTCGTCGTGCACTGACTAGCTAAGGCAAGCACGCCCGCGACCATGGCCGGCCTCGATGAGGCCGGCTTTCATTTGTCCTGACGAACGCGACTTTTGATTGCACATGCTCTCGCCTAAGGCTATTCAGTGCGGATGCAATAGTTGTGAGCGAAAATGTCCTATCGATTTACCGGATCCTTTCCCTACCTTCTCAATCGCGTCGGCGTGCGCATGGGGGAGCTTTTTTCGGAGCGGCTGCACGATTTTGACGTTACCTTGCCCATGTACCGCGTCCTTGCGATCCTGAAGCAGGAGGGACCGCAAAGGCTGACAGATCTGAGCCCCATGGTTACGGTCGAGCTCTCCACCCTGTCGCGCCTGGTCACTGTGATGAAGAAGAAAGAACTGGTGTCGCGCACCCGGCCCGACGACGGCCGCACGGTTTCGATTGCGCTGACCCCCTCGGGCGATGCGCTGGTGCAGAAATTGATGCCGCTCGCAGCAGAATTCGAGGCGGTCGGCGTCGAGACGTTCAGCGAGGCGGAGGTGGCCTGGCTGAAATCGGCGCTGAAGATCATCCATACCAACCTGGACAAGCTCGAAGCACGCTGATCTGCTGATGTGGACGCAGGCCCGTCCCGATGGCGCAAAGGAGCGCGGGGAAGGCCCCGCACCACCTTCGACACGCCATCTTGATGACTATCCGAAGAGCAGCAGACCCGTCCGCGATTCTCCTGAATTCTCCGTACAATGTGGTTTTGATGCAGATAGGTAGCTGCCCACGTGTTCGCGGTCCATCGGCTTGTTAAACAAATAGCCCTGGAGGGTGGTGCAGCCCATTTCCAGCAAGCACATCGCCTGCCGATGGCTTTCGACGCCCTCCGCCGTGACCTTCATGTCGAGCTTCCGCGCCAGGTTGAGCACCAGTTCTACGATTGCGAGGCTCGATTCATCCACGAGCATGGTGTCGATGAAGCTCTTGTCGATTTTGATGATATCGACGGGCAGGCTCCGCAAATGTGTCAGCGATGCATAGCCCGTCCCGAAATCATCGAGCGCCACGGCCAAGCCTCTTTTCCGCAAACGTTGCAGCGTTGTTGCAACAGTGTCTTCCAAGCCCTGCAGGAAGACGGTTTCCGTCACTTCGAGCACGAGCTTATCGAGCGGAATGCCTCTCGACGCGAACGCACCAACGATGCGGCTTTCCAGGTCACCCCTCATGAAATCAGAGGCGCTGACATTGATGCCAACCCGTCCGAAACTCAGCCCCCGGTCCATCCATTTGCAGATATCGGTCGCGACATGATCGAGCATGCATGTCGTAATGTGATGGGAAACACTCGAGTCCGTGAAGGCTTCATGAAATTGCGCCGCCGATACGACTGATCCATCGGGACGTTGCATTCTCACCAGCGCTTCAAACGCCCATACCTGACCGTCGGCGCAGCTCACGATTGGCTGATAATGCGGCACCATTCGATGCTCGGTAAGCGCCAACTCCACCTCTCGGACGATCTGAATGCGATGGGCTATCCTCGAACGCAGGCTGGGCTCATATTGAACGTAGCTTCCACGCCGTGTTTCCTTGGCGTGATACAGGGCGAAGTCTGCGTTTTGCGAAAGCGTCGCCGCATCCATTTCACCTTCCGAAATCGCGCCTCCCACGGTTATCGTGGGATTTATCGTTGATCCCGCGACCTCCAGAGGGCGGCCGATATATTCAATCAGGTGTCGCGCGAGTGAACGCATTACCCGCGCGTTTGCGGGTGCGTCCAGAACAACCGAGAATTCGTCGCCGCCGAGGCGAAAGACCTTTCCGCGCTTTCCCAAGCGCTCGTCCAGACGAGATGCCACGCCTTTCAGCAGCAGGTCACCGGTCGCATGGCCCAGGATATCGTTCACCTGCTTCAGGCGATCGACGTCGACCAGCAGCAAACCAATGGAGGCGGCATCCGTCGCTGTGAGCCTCGCCATGTGAGCATTGTATGCCGCCCGGTTGGCAAGCCCGGTCAGGGGATCGGCATTTGCCGCCTGCAGCAAGCGTTGCTCGTAGCGCACTTTTTCGGAAACATCCTGAACGATGCCGAACAAACGTTTTGGCTCACCGTGCAGGTGTTCGATATCGCTGACCACGCGAATCCATCGTTCTTCGCCTTCTGGCGTTATGATGCGATACTCTTTGTCAACGCCGATCTCCGAGCCATTCAGGAGACCGCGAATCCTGCGACTGACGCCGTCGCGCTCTTCCGGAGCATAGCAGCCGATCACCTCCTCCGAGGTCATTCGTTTACCGACCGGCAATCCGACAGTGCGATAAATCTGGTCCGACCAGATGATCGTACCGGTGTTGAGATCCATCTCAAAGCCACCGACTTTGGCAGAGCGCTCGGTCTGTTCGAACCGAGCCTGCTTCAACTCCAGTTCACGTTGCTGCTCTTTCAGCTGGCTTTGCTGACGATGCTCCCGAATCAGGCCCACGATGACGCTTGCCAAGTTACGGAGCTGTTCGATATCCCGATCGCCGAAACGGCGGGTCTTCGTATCGAGGACACAAAAACTGCCGTAGCAGGTCTCCCCTTCCAAAAGCGGAACGCCCGCGTAGAATTGGACGGAACACTCGTTCACGAATGTGTTTTCCCAAAAGCGGGAATCTTTCCCGGCATCTTCAACGACGAGCGGCAACCCTGTTTCCACAACATGTCCGCAAAAGGAATGCTCGCGTGACGTCTCTTTCAAAGTGAAGCCTTGCTGGGCCTTGAACCACTGCCGCTGCTCGTCGACGAACGAAACCAATGCCATCGGCATGTTGAATATATTGCAGGCCAGACGGACGATAGCGTCGAACTCTGTCGTCGGCGGTGTATCGAGAATGCTTGCCTCGTGGAGAAGGTTCAATCTTTCATCTTCGGTAAGGGACATGCGACCTTACTCCTCGCAGTGCTGCGTGACGCGGAGTGAGACCCTTCATGGATCATGGAAGCGGACGAACTTGCCGCCGACAGCAATTTTCTGGGTTGATCAGAATTCTTCCCAATCAGACTTCAGCGCGGCGGCCGCCGACCCGCGCTGGACGGACGCGGCGGGCGAGGTACGAACAACTTTCAAAGCCGTCGGTGCGGGCACATGACGATCCGCCTGCGTGGATGAAAGTCTCGATCTCGGAGCATCGTCGAAACGGAACTGTTCAAGAAGCTTGAAAAGTGCGGCGGCCTCGCGTGCGAGGCCATGGCTCGCAGCCGTCTGTTCCTCGACCATCGCGGCATTCTGCTGCGTTCCCTGGTCGACGGTGTTGATGGCCTGGTTGATCTCGCCGAGCGCCGTCGATTGCTCGCGCGCCGCCTCCACGATCGCCGTGACATTGGTGTTGATGTCGTGAACCTGACTGGCGATTTCCTGAAGCGCGGATCCGGCATTCGTGACGAGGGCGACGCCCTTTGCGACGTGAGAACCGGAGGCTGTAATCAGGCTCTTTATCTCCTTTGCAGCTTTCGCCGACCGCTGCGCCAACTCCCGGACCTCCTGAGCAACGACCGCAAAACCCTTGCCGGCCTCCCCTGCCCGTGCCGCCTCTACGCCGGCATTGAGCGCCAAGAGGTTCGTCTGGAAGGCAATCTCATCGATGACGCCGATGATATTGGAAATTTCGCGCGACGAGGTTTCGATCTGGTCCATCGCTCCGATCGCATCACGAACCACCTGGCCGGAATGTTCCGCATGGTCTTTGGTGCGGGAGACGAGTTGACCGGCCTCCTCGGCGCGGCGGCTCGAATCCTTGACCGTCGTCGTGATTTCCTCAAGGGCGGCCGCCGTCTCTTCGACGGATGCCGCTTGCTGCTCGGTACGCTTTGCCAGGTCGTCGGCGGCGGTGCGGATTTCGTTGGAACCGGCCGAGATCGCCTTGGCATTTTCGGCCACCGTTGCCATCGCGTCCTTCAACTTTTCCGAAGCGCTGTTGAAGTCGGTGCGCAGCCGTTCCAGCGAAGGAATGAAAGGCTTCTGGATCGTCTGCGACAGGTCGCCATCTGCAAAATTCGTCAGGCAACGGGCGAGCTGTTCGACATTCTCGACACGCGCAGTGACATCGGTTGCGAACTTCACGACTTTGAACACTTTGCCGTTCAGGTCGAAGATCGGATTATAGGAAGCCTGGATGTAAACCTTCCGTCCGCCCTTGCCCACACGCATGAATTCGTCGGCAACCAGTTGGCCGCCCGCAAGTTTCCGCCAGAATTCCTTGTAGGCCTCCGACTTGGAATAGTCGCCTTCGCAGAACATCGAGTGATGCTTGCCCTGGATTTCGGCAAGCGAATAACCAAGAGCGGTCAGGAAATTGTCGTTTGCGGTCAGGATTTCGCCGGCCGGCGTGAATTCGATGATCGCCTGAGCCCGGGACAATGCGTCGATCTTGCCCGCATGCTCGGCAGATATCAGCTTCTGCGCGGTGATATCGGTTGCAATCTTGATGACCTTGACCGGCTTCCCGCGACGGAACACCGGATTGTAGGACGCTTCGATCCAGACCTCGCGCCCGCCTTTGCCGAGCCGTTTATACTGTCGTTGATCGAATTTTCCTGCTGACAGCTTCGTCCAGAAAGCCTTGTATTCTGCCGAGGATGCATAGGCAGTTTCGACAAACATGCTGTGATGTTTTCCGACGATCTCCCTCAACTCGTAACCAAGCGCCCTGCAGAAGTTTTCGTTTGCGGTGAGGATTTTGCCCGACAAATCAAACTCGATCATGGCTTGCGAATTCGATAGAGCCGCCAGAACAGCGACAGCATTTGCACCACGATCAAGAATATTCACTCGCAAATCCTCCTAGATTCATCGCTGTCGATCCAGCCATTTTGCGAATATTCGCTCATGCTCATTAACGGGGATTTAATTATGAATGTGACGTGCAGTATAATTTATTTTCAACCAGCGCTGCATTCATCAGGCGCATCCGGGGGCAAAGACAGCCGGCGGCCCGCCCTGCCGCGGGCAGCGATGCAGCCTCCCCGGGAACGGCGCACTGCGGGCCGCTCAGCTGCTTTTCAACTGCGCCACCGCAAGCAGCGTGTCAGCGCTTATTGTCGACGAGCCGGTCAGGATCGAAAGGGCTGACGACGTGGTGCCCGTACCGTTGGCCATGTCATACATGGCGGTGAAGCGTTGGATCAGATCGTCGACTTTGTCAGGATCCGACAGATCCTCCATGTCGATGAAATTGTTGACCATCTCGGCTTGCTTCTCGACGTCCATATTCGAGACGTAACTGGACAGGTTGAAGGTCGTCGTAAAGAACTCGAAGAGCGCGCTGTCGCCCAGAATATCATAGGCGTTCGAGATCTCCGGCGCCTTGCGTTCGAAATAGAGGGCAAGGCGCACGCCGGTGTTGCTGTCGCCCTGATCGTCTTCGAGCGTCAGCCTGACATAGGAGTCGATCGTTTCCAGCACGTCGCCGCGCTGCTGCACGGTCCCGGTCGGATCGGCGGAAATATTGCCGTCCTGATCGAAATTGAACGAGCCGACGAGTTCGGCGAAACGATTGTCGTCCTGCTTGTTGACATAACTATCTTCGTCGTCGAGATCGGAAGAGAACATCTTCTTCAGTTCGTCCGACGTGACATCGTCCGGATCGAGCCCCTTCGCCTCAAGCGCGAAGCTAACCAGGCGATCGTCGGCCAGGAATTCGCTGGCCGTCGTGATCGTCGCCATCTGCTCGCGAAAATAGGTGATCTCGTCATTCGCCGCGTCGGTCGCCTCGGTCAGCTCGTCGCCTTCAAGGTATCGGATCTTGTTCTGCTTGTAATAGGCGGCGTAGTCGTCGACGACGGATTCCGACATGGCCTGCAAGGGAACGGTGACGTCGCCATTGTCGTCGAAGTTGAATGCTTTGCGAAAGGCTACGAACCGGTCGTCCTTCAGGCTGTTGACATAGCTTTTCGAGTCCGTGGGATCGCTTTCGAGAATTTTCCGGACCTCGCTTCTCGAAACGCTGTCGGGGTCTATATCATAGGCGCGCAACGCCATTTCCCACAGTTCGGGGAGATCGTCGTTGTCGTCATCGTCGTCATCGGCATTCGACACGAGGAAATCATCGATCGAGGTGACGCTGGCGATGCGCGTCGTATAGTTGTCGGTGGCGTCTTCCGTGCTGGTATTGGCGACCAGCACTTCATAATTTTCATCGAAGGCTGCCGTGGTCGTGGCGGTCTGGTCCGAGGTCTGGGCGGTGTCGCCATCGGCAAGCGCGCCGTCCTCGTCGAAATTGAAGGCCTCGTGCAGGTCGGACAAGCCGATCGCTTCGGCGATGTCGGCGCTTTTCAGGGCCGCCGAAATGTAGCTGTCGGATTCGTCGTCGGAAAGACCGTAGGCAATCCTGAGATAGCCGACCAGCTTGTCGTCGCTCATCAATTGGTCGACGGAGGTGATGTTGCCAATTTCAGCAGCGAAATAGGTGTCGTAGGCCTCCCCGGTTTCCGTGGACGCGATCGTCGACGAGGCCACCGCATAGCCACTCGTCACCAGCGAGATCTGGTCTTCCGACATCACATCGCCGTCGGTCGAGCCATCCTCGTTGAAGTTGAAGGCCTTTGCCAGGCTGACATAGACGTCGTCGCCGAGCTGGTTGACGAAACTGTCGGCATCATCCAGATCGCTCGTCAAAACCTGCTTCAGGAAGCTGCTGGACGTGTATTCGGTGCTGAGGCCGAAGGCCGTAAGCGCATAGTTCTTCAGTCTGGAGCTCGACAGGAAATCATCGACCGAGGTGATCGACGAGATATTCTCTTCGAAATAATCCGTCTCATCCGTGATGTCGTCCGCCTCGGTGTCGAAGGATTCCTCATAGGCATCGAGCAGATTGTCCCGCTGCACGTCTGACTGCGCCGTCTTCGTCTCGCCCCCGAATTTGAAGGCGGCGGCGAATTCGGCATAGCGGCTATCGCTCAAAGTGTTGGCGAAACTCGATGAATCGCTGAGGTCGCTTTCCAGCACCTTCTTCATGAAGGCCTTGGCATAGGTCATGTCCTCTAGCCCGTATGCCTTCATGGCATAGGAGTAGAGTTTGTAATCGCCCATGAATTCATCGACCGTCGTGACCTTGTCGATGTTTTCCTTGTAGTAGTCACTGTCGCGGGAAACCGTTGCCTGTGAAGCCACACTCGAGAGACTGGCGCTCAGATTTCTGGCGACCGAGAGGTAGCTCACATAGGTGGAAACCAACGCCTGTCCCTTTCATGAGCATGCGCGCGCGAAAGCCTGCCGGCCGCCACGGTTGAAACTTTTCATGTTTGCTGAGATGTTGCCGCCGTTCATGGCGCTGACGGACCGCATTCATGCGGCCGAATCAATTTAATAGAACCACATGGTACTATAATTCTTCGAAAATGCAACAGGACGTCGAAAGCCGAGGGATCGCGGCTTTATCGGGTCACGCGGCGCCGACGCCCGCGGCAAAGATTGCAATGCAGCGCCGGAGATGGGCAAGCAGTGCCGCCCGGTCGGGCCAGGCCTGAGCACGCCCTTCCGGCGGCCCCATGCCACCGAAGATCATATCCATCAGCATGCGGGCTCCGCTGGTCGGATCATCAAGCGACAGCCTGCCTTCGGCCCTGCGGTCGCTCAGCCAGTCGGCAAGCTGCTGCCGGCTGGCACGCATGCCTTCGCGCTGCAGAATGTCGACGAGTTCGGGAAACTGCCCCGCTTCGCGAAAGACGAGTTGCAGGAAACCGGCACGATCGGCATCCTTGTCCTCATCCATGTCGATCATGAAGATGCGTTCAAGGCTCTCGGCGATCGAGAGATCTTCTGGAGGCCGTGGCAGGTCGAGCATCATGCGCCGATGAGCACCGACCACGGCGGCAAACAGCTCTTCCTTGCTCTGAAACAGCTTGTAGAGCGTCTGTTTCGAAACACCCGCCTCGGTGGCGACGACCGCGGTCGTGCTTCCGGCGTAGCCGTATTTTACAAAAACGCGGCGGGCAATCTCGACGATATGCACGCGCTTGTCATCATCGCTGGAGACTTTCGGCCGGCCCCGTTTGCGCGGCTCATCTGCGGGATCGTCGGCAACATCCATGATGATCTAGACCGCCTCATCGAAGCACAAGCCGACGCCCGCAGAAAGGAGACTACGATTTCTGAGGGACGATTTTTTCGGTTGTGGCATTAGTAATTTCGATTTAGAGAACTCATCAGTTCTGTAATGCGTTGCATCCCCACCCTCTAGCGATGGAGCGCTTATGACGACCATTTCCGCCGCAACGTCAATGTCTTCCTATTCCTATAGCAAGAGTTCGACGTCAGCGTCCCAGGACGTCCTATCCTGTAATACGGTTTCGGCAAAAAAATCAACCACAACCCAGCAGCTCAGCGAAGACGCGGCCAACAGCGCTGAGAAACTCATGTCGCAGTTGATGTCGCTGACGATGAACGGCCTCGCCGATCAGTCCGCTTCCAGCGAGCAGCAGGACGGCGGCGCAGACATGGACGTTGCGCAGCTGGACAGCGACGGCGACGGCTACGTCAGCAAGGCCGAGTTCGTCGCAGCCCGGCCGTCCGATGTGTCGGAGGATCAAGCCGGCACGCTGTTCGACAGCTTCGACAGCGAAGGTGCCGGCTCGCTATCGGTCGATGCGCTGACCGAAGCCATGTCCGCCCAGCAGTCGGAACGTGCCGAGGGGCCGCCACCCCCGCCACCTTCCGACGATGACGATCTTGCATCCCTGCTCTCCGATCTCGATACCGACGGCGACGGGCAGGTAAGCAAAGCCGAATTCGTTGCAGGTCGGCCGTCCGATGTGAGCGAGGAGCAGGCCGGCACGCTGTTCGACAGCTTCGACAGCGAAGGTGCCGGCTCGCTATCGGTCGATACGCTGACCGAGGCCATGTCCGCTCAGCAGTCGGAACGTCCCGAAGGACCGCCGCCGTCGTCCAGTGACGATGACGATGACCAGTTTGCATCCCTGCTCTCCGATCTCGATACGGATGGAGACGGGCTCGTGACACTGGACGAATTCATGGCGGGTAAGCCGGACGACGTCACCGAAAGCCAGGCGAGCCAGCTCTTTAGTCTGCTCGACACGTCGGGCACCGGTTCATTGTCTGCACAGTCCACGAGCTGACGGTCGTTAAGCCGTCGCCATTGCGGTCGCTGGAGGATCTGCACTGAGACGGTTTTAAAGCGACCCGGCAGTTGAGCCGGCAGAGCCTTCAGTCGGGTCGCTTCCGAAATATGGAAATGTTGAAGTGTGCGCCGTCACAGGCGCACGGATAACCAGCGCGCGGATGAGCCGAAGCGCCTATCGCCATCACGGGGTCAGTCCAGACAATCAGATCATCGACCGGTGTCGGCTTTTGCACGGCGCCAGCGATGTCGTGCGCCCGCCATCCGGGCTCTGGAAGCCTTTCGTCACATGGCATGTTCCCAAACCTTAAAGGATCGAGCCATGAGCATTTTTGGAAGCATGAAAACCGCCGTCTCCGGCATGAGCGCCCAGGCAAACCGGCTCAGCACGGTTTCCGACAATATCGCCAATGCCAACACCACCGGCTACAAGGCCGTTTCCACGTCCTTCTCGTCGCTGGTCCTGCCGTCTTCGTCGGGCAATTACAATTCCGGTGGCGTTCAGACATCCGTGCGCCAGGCGATTTCCGAACAGGGGGACATCTCCTACACGACCTCCGATTACGACCTGGCGATCTCGGGAGACGGGTTCTTCATCGTGCAAGGTGCCGACGGCACGCCGGTGCTCACCCGGGCCGGCGACTTCTCTGTCGACAGCGACGGCAATCTCGTCAACGGCGCCGGCTACACGCTGATGGGATATTCCTATGATTCCGGCGTGCCGGCGGTGGTCGTCAACGGTTTTGACGGCCTGGTGCCGGTCAACGTGTCCCAGTCGGGATTGAGCGCAGTTGCCTCGAGCAGCGCCTATTTCAGCGGCAACCTGAACTCCGAAGCGACCGTCGTTACCGATACGACGACTTTGCCGAGCGCCAACACGTCTGATGTCACCGACGACACGCAGAAAATGTCGCTGGTTGCCTATGACAGCCTCGGCGCTACCGTCCAATACGACTACTATTTCACCAAAACCGGTGTGACGACGGATTCAAGCGGCGCGGTCACCGGAAGCACCTGGGAGGTCGCGGTTTATCGCAATGCCGACGCAACCACCGGCGGCACGACGTCCTTCCCCTACTCCTCCGACGCCGTCAGCGTCGCGACGCTCTCCTTCGACGCCGACGGACAGCTCACCTCGGCGACCGACACGGATATCGTCGATCCGACGACGGCACAGACGATCACCATGGACTATTCGGATTTCACCCAGCTCGCCTCCGACTTCTCGGCGACGGGCTCGGCCGACGGCCAGGCCGCGAGCGCTGTGAGTGCGGTCTCGATCGGCACGGATGGTGTGGTGTCGGTCTCCTATGCCAACGGCACGACGAAGTCTCTCTACCAGATTCCTCTCGCGACGGTCGCAAGCCCCGACAATCTGACGCTGCTCAGCGGCAACGTCTACACCGCCAACGGAATGTCCGGCGTGACGGTAACCGGCTTCCCGCAGACCAACGGCCTCGGCTCCATCCAGTCCGGCGCTCTCGAAAGCTCGAACGTCGATCTCGCCGGCGAACTGACGGAGATGATCGAAGCGCAGCGCAGCTATACCGCCAATTCGAAGGTGTTCCAGACCGGCTCCGATATCATGGATGTCCTCGTCAATCTGAAACGATAGGGAGGGCGTCGGCATGTCGCTCACCTCCGCCTTAAACAGCGCACAAAGCATCTTCAACAATACCGGCCAGCAAAGCAGCGTCGTCTCGACGAACATCGCCAATGCAGGAAACTCCGACTATGTGAGACGGGAAGCGTCGATCACGACATCCCTTTCCGGCGCGCAGGTCGTCAGCATCAGCCGGGCGCAGGAAACCGCGCTTCTGTCTCAGTACCTGCAGACGAATTCCAAGGACAGCGCCCAGCAAACGCTTCTGACCGGCCTTGAAAGCTTGAAGTCGCTGGTGGGCGGCAATGACTACGAGACCTCGCCAAGCACTTATCTCGCGGCATTCCAGCAGGCGCTCCAGACGTTCGGCACCTCGCCGAGCAGCACGACCGCGGCACAATCGGCCGTCACCGCCGCGCAGGATCTTGCCAATTCGCTGAATACCGCAAGCGACGGCGTTCAGTCGATCAGAACCGACGCCGACGCGGAAATCGCCACGCAGGTCTCGACGCTGAATACGCTGCTGTCGCAGTTCGAGACGGCAAACAACGCAGTCAAACTGGCGACATCGACCGGCGCGGATACATCCTCGGCGCTCGACGAGCGCGAAAAGCTCTTGAAGCAGATCTCCTCGATCGTCGGCGTCAATTCCGTCGTCCGCAGCAATAACGACATGGCGCTCTACACCTCGGATGGCACCGTGCTGTTCGAGACCGTACCGCGCACCGTCTCATTCACCTCGACAGCAACCTATGTCGCGGGAACGGAGGGCAATTCCGTCTACATAGACGGGGTTGCGCTCGACGCCGGCGAAGGATCGACGACCACTGCCTCGGGCAGCCTGCAGTCATTGCTGCAGCTTCGCGACGAGGTCGCCCCGACCTTCCAGGCCCAGCTCGACGAGATCGCCAAATCGCTCGTCCAGATCTTCTCCGAAACCGACGGCAGCACGAGCGCACCCGGACTTTTCGTGTGGACGACAGCATCGGGCGCAACCGGGACAACGCCGTCCGACACCGACGATATCACCGGGATCGCGTCCACCATCTCGGTCAATACAGCCGTCGTCACGAGCGACGGCGGCGATGCGACGAAGCTGCGCGATGGAACGATCAGCGGCATCACCGATCTCAACACGTCGGGAGACAGCGGCTTCTCGGACAATCTCGACGCCCTGTACGAGGCATTGACGGAACAGCGCTCCTTCTCTTCCGATGCCGGCCTCTCCACGACGCAAAGCCTGACGGACTATGCCAGCGCCTCCATCGGCTGGCTCGAGCAATATCGCAGCGATGCGACGACGGCCTCCGAAACCACTTCGGCGGCCCTGTCGCGCTCCGACGAGGCTTATTCCAATGAAGCGGGCGTGAACCTCGACGAGGAGCTGACGCTGCTTCTCGACATCGAACAATCCTACAAAGCGGCGACGAAAATCCTGAACGTCATCGACGACATGTTCAAGTCGCTCCTCGACATAGCGAGCTAGTCATGAAAGCATCTTTTGTCTCATCATCGGCGATGCAAAACGTTCTCAAGCTGACCATCAGCCAGTCCCAGTCCAAGCTGCAGAGCGCTTCGACAGAGGCAACGACGGGAACCTACAGCGATATCGGTACGGCCCTTGGTGCCGGCGCTGCAAAGTCGCTCAACTTCACCAGCGCCATCAACCAGGCCGCGTCGTTTCAAACGAGCAATTCCGTCGTCGCATTGCGCATGGACGCGTCGCAGACGGCCCTTTCAAACCTCAAGGATGCCGGCGACAGCCTGGTTTCGAACCTGACCGCGCTTCAGGCGAGCCAGGATACGACGAGTATCGCCGTCGCCTTGCAGACAGCGAGCTCCACGGTCTCGCAACTGATCTCGACGGCGAATACGGCCGTCAACGGCGAGTTCCTGTTTGGCGGGACAAACCTCGACAGCCAGCCCCTGACCGACCAAACTTCCACGGTCTCGGATACGATCGTGACGGCGCTGAGCGACTATGCAACCGGCCTCGGAAAAGACGTGAACGAGCTGACGGGCGAGGAAATCGGCACATTCATCACCGACACGGTCGAGCCGATGTTTTCCGAGAGCGCCTGGACGGACTCTGCAGACGGCTGGTCGACTGCCTCGAGCACCGACATGACAAGCCGGATCAGCGGATCGGAAACCATCACCTCGTCCACCAACGCGAATTCGGAAGGCATGCGTTATCTCGCGCTTGCATCCGTCGTCGTGTCGTCCCTCTTCGGTCAGGATCTCGCATCCGATGCGCAGAGCACCGTTGCATCCAAGGCTATCGCTTATGCGGCGCAGGCAACGGCCGGCATCGTCACGCAGCAAAGCGAGCTCGGCCTCTCGCAGGAGCGGGTCGAAAAGGCAAATGACGCCCTCGACGCTCAATCAACCCTGCTTCAGGGAAAGCTCGTCGATCTCCAGGGCGTGGATGTCTATGAGGCGTCGACACTCGTCAACCAACTGCAAACGCAACTGGAAACGGCCTATACGCTCGTCTCGAAACTCCAGGGCCTGAGTTTGGTCAATTACCTCTGACGGATCTGACATGAAGGAGTTCAAGCGCTTGCAGATACCAGCCTTAAGCAAACAGCCGAGCACGGATTGCTCCGAAATCGTGACGGAAGCCGCCTTCGCGCTCGCTGCCGGCATCATCGATACAATCCCTTTCGTCGGCTGCAAACTCGACGAACAACAGCCGCGGGCATGGCCGCGATCAGGCGTTTTCACCGATGACGGCGTCGAGATGACCGGCACGCCGCCCGAAATATTCGAGCTTTGCGAGCTCTTGGCCGGCCATATCGAGAAAGGCGCGTCATTCGATGTCTTCGAGGTTTTCCACAAGATTGCACGTATCGACCGGCTGATCGACTGGCGCCATGGCGCGGTGCTTTCACCCGAGCCGCATCCGGTAACTCATTAACGGACCACGCTAAATCTCGTCTCGAAGGCGGCGTGACAACGGCCGCGCCGCCCGGGAGCATGGCATAGGCTGGTCTTGCATGTGGCTTGTCCGTTGCGGCAGTCTGGACTTTGCCATAGGGAGATGGAGGGCGACTGTCGAAGTCTGCCGGCAATGGTCTTTCAGGGACCGAGTGTATTGTTGATGTCAAAGCCGCGCGCGAAGCTTCCATTCTCCGAAGAGACCTTGCAGGCCATGCTCGTCCGCGTGCTTCGCCCGCTGGTCAAACTCGCTCTCGCCTCCGGCTTCAACTTCACTGCTTTTTCGGCCATTCTTCGCCGCCTCTATATCGAGGTTGCGGAGAACGAATTTACGCTGCCGAACAAACAGCAGACGGATAGCCGTATCTCGCTTCTGACCGGCATCCACCGCAAGGACGTCAACCGGCTGCGTGGACAGGCCCTGACGGCATCCTTTCTCACCGTGAGTGTTTCGCAGACGAGCCGCATTCTTGCGAGATGGCTTGCCGATCCGCTCTATTGCGATGCGGAGGATAGGCCGAGCGCCCTGCCCCGCACATCCAGCGACGGCGGTCCGTCATTCGAAAGCCTGGTGGGCGACATCACCAAGGACGTCCATCCTCGCTCGATCCTGGACGACTGGCTGGACAGAGACATTGTCGTTGTCGATCAGAACGGTTGGATCCAGCTCAACCTCTCATCGATCGTCCCGAATGCCGGGGACGAAGCCCGCCGGCATTATTTTACCCGCAACCTTCGTGACCACGTCCAGGCATCGGTCATGAATCTGATGAACGACCCTCCTCCCTATTTCGAACGCGCCGTTCATTATGACGGGATATCTCCAGCGCTGGCAGCCCGGCTCGACGAGATTGGGCGCAAGGAAGGGATGGCGCTGCTCCTGAAGCTCAACAAGATCGCCCATCAGGCCATCAAGGACGATCCCGGCGGCAACAGCCGCTGGATCACGGGCGTCTATGTCATGACCGAGGAGGGTGACGCAGTTCCTCCGGCAGCAGCCGCTTCCGAGACGGAGACTGACGCATGAGCCCGTCAACGATCTCGAGAAGACAGTTTCTCTTGGGCGGAATAGCGCTCCAGGTTCTGATGCCAGCGATGACAGCCGCGCAGCCGACGGGCACCGGCGATCATGGCATCGGAGGCTCCGGTCTTTCCATTGGAGGTGGAGAGAACGAAGACCACGGTATCGGTGGAACCGGCATCGTCGGGACCATCCAGGGTTTTGGCAGCATCATCGTCAACAACATCCACATACCGTTCAGTGCGACGACGCCGATCGACATCGATGGACGACGCGCGCCTGCAAGCGCGATGAAGGTCGGTCATGTCGTCCGGGTGCTGATGGCAGGAAAGCGTGCTGCCCGCATCGCGATCGTCAGCGAGGTCCAGGGCCGCATCGACGAGATGGGTAAGACCGGGATGACCATCCTGTCGCAAACCGTCGACACGACCGGTTTGGTCACGAAGGGCTTGCGAAAGGGCAAGCGGGTCGCCGTGTTCGGCATCCGCAAACCGGATGGCACCATCATTGCCAGACGCATCGAGCATCGCGCCGTTTCCGATGGCGCCCATGTTCGCGGTGTCCCCGTAAGGAGCGGCAATCGCGTCTTGCTCGGCGGCCTTTCGCTTGGGCAGGCGCAAGCACATTTGGTCGGCAAGCAAACCGTCGTGCGTCTCAGGACGGACGCCAATCGATCGGTCATTATACGCATTCAGGCCGAACCTGTGGTGCCGGGTCTGAAACGAGGTGTCGTCAACGTCGAGACCTTCAAACCCGCAGAAAAGGGCGGAGCTGGCGCAGGACCTGGGGGCTCAGCGCCTTACGGCTCGATGCGAATGTCTCCCGATGGCCATGGATTTGTCGACGTCACCGTTCGCGATTCAAGCAGAATGACGGGCTTTGCGGACAGGCAAGGCCCAGACGGCTTTGGTCCTCGCCCGCCGGATGGTCCTCCAGACGGGCCAGAGCGTGGCCATCCGTCTTTCGGCAGAGGCGGGCCTGGCGGAGATTATCCTGATCCGAACAGGCGGGGTCCGCCGCCGCAAGACCCCTTGCGCCGCGGTCCACCGCCTACGGATCCTCCAGTTCCGCGCTAACGCGCCATCAATCAGATTGACATATGGGAAAATTTCCCATTTATTGCTCTTGCGATTCCTGATTTGGGTTCCCAAGAAGGACTTGCCGATTGTCTATCGGGTTCGCCCCACACCCGACAGACAATCGTTTGATTTTCAATCGCTGCTGACTGCCGAACCAACCCGCCGTCGCCAAGAGGAATCAGGAATTGCTTTTGCTGGAACGCGAACCGGACGTGTCGATGGAAATGAACGAATCGACCGTCGTTGCAACCTGGGAAAACCGCGCGCAAATCATCGAAATCATGAGCAGCGCGCGCCAGACGAGCCAACAATTTCAACATCTTTGGCAGAGCAGCGCCGGAACGGGCCGGCTCAGCCAAGATGATACGGACAAGTTGGTCGAACTGCTCCGCCAGATCAGCGACCTGAATGAAATGCTCATGCGATTGGCCTGAAAGGCTTACCGGCGCGTCGATCGACCCATTCAGAAGCTAACCGCTTGACAACGCTATCCGCGATAACCCCGGCGCCGCGATAGGAAATCCTTGGGCTTCGGTCCGCTCGGCTATGGCGGCTATCGAGCCGTTTTCACGGCGAGCAAGATCACATGCTTTTTGCACTTCGTACGGAAAGCTGAGGGCAGCCAAGCTGATCTCCTTCGCGATGAAGGTGATGTCGCCTTGAGCCATCATGATGGCTGGTGATGGTTTGATACCACCGCTTCAACCTATCAACCCAATTTTGGACGGTTGCCCCAGACCTGAAAGAGCTGGCTAAGCTCCGACCTCATAAGAATTAACCATATTTCAGTGTTCTTGCCAAATAATGCCGTACGTAGATCAGGTCTCTCGAAGTAGAGAGGCCAAAAGTTATTTGGAGACAGTCTTGGCATTCACCATCGCTCGCAGTCTGGTGGCGTTCGGCGTCGCCGTTTCAGTAGGTCTTTTCATGTCGATCGGATTGCAGCAATCGGCGCTCGAACGGCTGAAGGTCAACGGTCCGGTTTACGAGCAGGTCGTCTACGGCAAGGATTTGATTGCCGATATTCTACCGCCGCCGCTGTTCGTGGTCGAATCCTACATGCTCTCCTTCGAGGCGAGCAAATTTCCCGAACTAACAGACACCAATCTTGCCAAGATCGCCAATCTCAAGGCCGCTTACGACGACCGCCGCGCCTATTGGAAAACCACCCGGCTGCCGCAGGCGTTGAAGGACGAGCTTGAAAACGATGTCATCGCCAAGGGCGATGCATTCTGGGGGGTGATGAACCGCGAGATCATCCCCGCCTTGAATGCCAAGGATGAAGACAAGGCGCATGGTGCGATCGAACAGTTGCGCGTTGCCTTCCATTCGCATCAGGATGCGGTCGAGAAACTCGTTGCCAATTCCGACGCCTTCCTGAAGGGCGAGGAGCGCAATGCCGCTTCGGAAATCGTCACCTGGACGATCTATGCCGGTGCTGCGGGTTTCGGCTCGTTCGGCCTGCTGCTGATCGGCCTCTATCTCCTGCGCCGTCGCGCCATCGTGCCGCTCGACGGTATGAAGGCCTATATGGGCAACCTCGCCGAAGGCGATTTTTCGACCGAAGTTCCCTATGCCAACCGTTCCGACGAGATCGGCGCCATGTCCAAGGCCGTCGCGGTATTCCGCCGCAATGCGCTCGAACGGCAGGACGCGCAGAAGCGCGAGACCGCACTTCGCGACGCGGAATTCGAGCGCGAGCGCAGCCAGCTGGCCGAAAAGGCCGCTGAGGAACAGATCCGCGAAACGGTGATCGCCCAACTGACATACGGCCTGGAACAGCTATCGAACGGCAATCTCGATTGCCGCATCACGACGCCCTTCGCCACGGCCTACGAAACTTTGCGCGCAAAGTTCAACGACAGCATGGATGCGCTTTGCGCTTCGATGGCCGAGATCGCCCAGACCTCCAAGCAAGTGGGCAGTTCCTCGTCCGGCATCACCGATGCCGCCGACAGCCTTGCCTTGCGCACGGAACAGCAGGCCGCGATGCTCGAAGAGGCCACAGCCGCGCTCGACGAGATGAATGCCAAGGCGAAAGACGCCTCCGACCATGCCGGCAAGGCAACCGGCATGATGACCGAGACCCGCACCAGCGCCGAACATTCGGCGGCCGTCGTTCGCGAAGCGATCGCCGCCATGGAACGGATCGAAGGTTCGTCCTCCCAGATCGGCGACATCGTCAATGTCATCGATGAAATCGCCTTCCAGACCAATCTTCTGGCGCTCAATGCCGGGGTCGAGGCGGCCCGCGCGGGCGAAGCGGGCAAGGGTTTCGCCGTCGTTGCCCAGGAAGTGCGCGAACTCGCCATGCGCTCGGCCAACGCCGCCAAGGAGATCAGAGCGCTGATTTCCACCTCCTCGTCTCAGGTCTCCACCGGGGTGCAGCTCGTCAACCGCACCGGCAAGGCGCTTCTGGAAATCGAAGGACAGGTCGAGCAGGTTGCCGGTCTGATCGCCCGCATCGTCTCGGTGTCCTCCGAGCAGGCGGTGGCGATCGGCGAGATCAACGCCTCCGTCAACGCTCTGGATCAGGTCACCCAACGCAACGCCGCCATGGCCGTCGAAACCGCCTCGGCCTGCCGGGCGCTCGGCAGCCAGACGCAGACATTGGAAGGGGTCGTCAGCCGCTTTCAGATCGACGCGGCCGCCAGCCCGTCAAGATCGCAGAAAGCGGCCTGACGCGTCCGCGGCAAAGGGAAGGGCCGCCCTTCCCACCTCAGTCCGTAACGATCGCCACGACGGCAACGCAGTCGCCTGCTTTGACCAGCCCCGGGAAATGCCGGGCACAGAGAATGCCGTTCATGCCGGCGCGGATCTCGCGGGGCGCCATTCCGGTCCGGCCGATCGGATGGATGCGCGCGACGACGGCGTCTTCGGCCACGGCTTCACCGAGGTCAATGACAGGCTCGATCAACCCGCCCTCCTCTGCGAAAGAGAAACAGCGGCCGTCCGGCATATCGAGCCAGCTCGTCGGGCCGGTCTCGACGGCGCCCGCGACGATCCCCGCATGGCGCAGCACGTTGATGGTGCCGCGTTTGGCAATCGCCGCACTTTTGGCCGTGGCGGTGCCGCCGCCGCCGAGTTCCGTGGTGATGAAGACCTTGCCCATCTCCTCGGCGGCGGTGTCGTACATGCCGACCGCATCGATCTCAAGCATCTTCATCGAATAGGGGGCCGCAAAGGCCGTCACCAATTCGAAGGCCTTTTTCTCCTGTTGCTTGTTCGCCAGGATGTGGGCCGCGCAGAACGGCAGAAAATCGAGCGTCTTGCCGCCGGAATGGAAGTCGAGGACGAGATCCGCCATCGGCAGAAGCACCCGCTGGAAATAGTCGGCAATCTTCTCCGTCACCGTGCCGTCCGGCCGGCCCGGGAAGCTGCGGTTCATGTTGCCCCTGTCGATCGGCGAGGTCCTGGTTCCCGCCTGGAATGCCGGATAATTCATGGCCGGCACGATGATGACAGTGCCGCTCACCTCCTCAGCTTTCAGCGTGCGGGCAAGATCGAAGAGTGTGATCGGTCCTTCATACTCGTCGCCGTGATTGCCGCCGGTCAGAAGAGCCGTTGGCCCCTTGCCGTTCCTGATGACCGTTATCGGCACCATCACCGATCCCCAGGCGGAATCGTCGCGGCTGTAGGGCAGCCGCAGGAAGCCGTGCTGGACGCCCTCGGCGGCGAAATTGACCGTCGCGCTGATCGGTGACGGTCGCAAGCCAATCTCTGTCATCGCAGCCTCAATCCTTGACCATCAGCCTGCGCGGCACGTTCGCGAAGCACTCGACACCGCTCTCGGTGATGAGGATGCTCTCGGTCGTCTCGAATCCCATGTCGTCGAGCCAGAGGCCGGTCATGAAATGGAAGGTCATGCCGGGCTTCAGTTCCGTCCGGTCGCCCGGTCGCAGGCTCATGGTGCGCTCGCCCCAGTCCGGCGGATAGGAAAGGCCAATCGGATAACCGGTGCGGTTGTCCTTGACGATGCCGTATTTTTTCAGCACCGCGAAGAAGGCGTTGGCGATATCCTCGCAGCTATTGCCGGGTCTGGCGACCGCAAGACCGGCCTCCATGCCCTCCAGCGTCGCCTTTTCGGCATCGAGAAAGGCCTGCGTCGGCTTGCCGAGGAAGACGGTGCGCGACAGCGGCAGGTGATAGCGGTTGTAGCAGCCGGCAATCTCGAAGAAGGTGCCCTCGCCCGTCTTCATCGGCCGGTCGTCCCAGGTCAGATGCGGTGCGGATGCTTCGACGCCGGACGGCAGCAGCGGCACGATCGCCGGATAATCGCCGCCGATGCCGTCGACGCCGCGGGTGCCGGCATCATAGATTTCCGCGACCAGATCGCATTTGCGCATGCCGACCTCGATCTTGTCGAAGATGCGGGCATGCATCGCCTCGACGATGCGGGCGGCATTGCGCATATACTTGATTTCGGTCTCGCTCTTGACCGCGCGCTGCCAGTTGACGAGGGCGGTCGTATCGACGAAGCGCGCATTCGGCAGGTGCTTCTGCAGCGCCGCGAAGGCCGCCGCCGAGAACCAGTAATTGTCCATCTCGACGCCGATCGTCAGCTTGCCGAAGCCGCGTTCGGTGAGGATGCCCGAGAGATAATCCATCGGATGGCGTTCGGTCGATTGCACATAGTGATCGGGATAGCCAATGATGTTGTCATGCTTCAGATAGGCGGTGAACTTGGCGCCGTTGGCATCCTGGCCGCGGCCGAACCAGATCGGCTCTCCCTGTGGCGGCACGATCACCGCCTGGTGCACATAGAAGGACCAGCCATCATAGCCGGTGAGCCAGGCCATGTTCGACGGGTCGCTGACGATCAGCAGGTCGACGCCCTTCGCTTCCATGGCACGCCGTGTCTTTTCCAGCCGCGCGGCATATTCGCCGAGCGAGAATTTGAGGTTGGGCTGGGTCATGTCTCTTCCCTTCTTTTCCGGCGCCGCGCCGGTCAGCTTTCGAACGTGGTCCCGGCCTTCGCCGCGCCGGCTCGGGCAAAGGCGAGGGTGGCGATGGCGGTGTCCTGAATGCCGGTCCCGGTCAGGTCCGCAATGGTGATCTGGTCGTTATCCGTCCGCCCCGGCGCCCGGCCGGCGACGATCTGGCCGAGTTCGGTGAAGACCGCATCGGCCGCGACCAGGCCGGCATCGATTGCGTGATGCAGCTCGCCGAGGCGCCGCGTTTGCTTCAGGCTGTCGGCGACGTAGAGGCCGGCAGCGGCGATGGCGGCCGGATCGATCTCGTTCTTGTGTTCGGCATCCGAGCCCATCGCCGTCAGATGCTGTCCGGGTTCCAGCCACCCCGCCTTGATGATCGGCATTTCCGACGGCGTGGTGGTGACGATGAGGTCGGCGCCGGTCACTGCTCCCCTGGCGTCCGATGTCGCGATGACGGGAAAGCCGAGTTTTCCGGCCAATTCCGCAGCCGTGGCTTGCGCCTTGGCGGCATCGCGCGCCCATATCCTTGCTTCGCGGATCGGCCGCACCAGCGTCAGCGCTTCGAGCTGCAGCCGCGCCTGCATACCGGCGCCGAAGATCGTGGCCACGGACGCATTTTGGCGCGACAGATGTTTCGCCGCGACAGCGCCGGCTGCTGCGGTGCGCACGTCGGTGAGATAGCCGTTGTCCAGCAGCAGTGCCTGCACCAGTCCGGTCCGGCTCGACAGCAGCACCATCATGCCGTTGGTGCTCGGCAGGCCGATCTGGGGGTTGTCGAAGAAACCGGGGCTGATCTTGATCGCGAAGCCCTCGATGCCGGGCACATAGGCCGTCTTCACATCGACTTCGCCCCGATATTCCGGAATGTCGAGCCGCAGGATCGGGGGCATGGCGACGGCCTTGGTCGCAAGCGCTGCGAAAGCCTCCTCGATGCAGGCGACCGCATCTCGGTCAAGCCCGATGACTTTCCTCAGTTCCGTTTCCGTCAGAATGATCATCCGGCTCATGGCCCCTCCTCGCCGTAGAGCGGCTGCGTCCCGTTGATCACCCGCAGGTGCTGCTCCATGTCGACATTCGCCCCGGACAAGATCGCGACGATGGGACCGCCGCCCCTGATTTTTCCGGCAAGCAGCGCGGCGATACCGACCGCGCCCGCGCCTTCGACGACCTGGCGTTCGCAGGCATAGGCATGGCGCATGCCGGCGGCGATTTCCGTCTCGGTCAGCAGGATGACGTCGTCGAGAAGTTCGCGGCACATGGCAAAGGTGACGCGGTTGTCGAGACCAATGCCGCCGCCGAGCGAGTCGGCAAGGCTCGCCACTTCCTCGACCTGCACCGGCTGCCCGGCATCGAGGCTTGCCTTCATCGCGGCACCCTTCTCCATCGTCAGGCCGATCACTTTGGTCGTCGGACTGATGGCTTTGACCGCGGCCGCAAGCCCCGCCGCAAGGCCGCCGCCCGAGAGCGGCACCAGCACGCTCGCCGCCTCCGGCAAGTCGTCGATGATTTCAAGCCCCAGCGTCCCCTGCCCGGCCACGACATCGGGATGGTCGAAGGGCGGCACCATCACCAACCCTTCCTCGCGGACCAACCGGTCGACTTCCTGCTGCGCCTCGTCCTGCGATACGCCGACGATGCGGACATCGGCGCCGAGACGGCGGATCTCCGAAACCTTGTTCTCCGGCACCAGCCGCGACATGCAGATGGTCGCAACGGCACCTTCGGCCTTTGCCGCATAGGCAAGCGCACGGCCGTGATTTCCGGTCGAGGCTGCGACGACGCCACGTAAGCGCTGCGCCGGCGACAAGGACAGCACCGCATTGGTCGCCCCACGGAGCTTGAAGCTGCCGGTCGTCTGATGATGTTCGAGCTTGAGATGCACTGGCACGCCGGCCAATTCGCCAAGCGACGCGGACTGCACCATCGGAGTGGTGGTCACGCGGCCGGCAATCCGTCGCGCCGCCGCACGGATGTCCTCCAGCGAAACGGGCAAGGTGCTCACCATGATCTCAGCCTTCCCAATAGGACTTGGTCATCAACTGACCGAGTTCGGGCCGCGCCCGATCATCGCCGCAAAGCCTCAGACAGGACCAGGCCGTCGCCAGATTGCTGGTCACCACCGGCTTGCCGGTCTCACTTTCGATGCGGGCAGCGACCTGGGCTGCGCGCACCGCCGTACAGGAGATGAACAGCGCGTCCGATTGCGGCGCCAGCGCCTGGCGCGCAAAGGCAAGGATCTCCTCCGGTGCGATCCGCGCCATCTCGCGATCATCGGTCAGGCCGAGACAGGTGAAGCGGTCAATCGCAAAACCGAGATCCGAAAAATAGTCCGCCATCGGCCGACTGGTCTCGACCGTATAGGGCGTCAGCACCGAGATCCGTCTGGCGCCAAGCGCTTTCAGACCTTTCACGGCGGCCGCCGTCGGCGTCACGACGGGAATCCCGGGCTTGGCCGCATGGATCGCCGCCTCGATGTTGCGATCGCCGATCACCACCGAGGCGGAGGTGCAGGAATAGACGATGGCATCGAGCGCCTCGTCCGGCAGGATCAGTGCCGCGCCTTGCGTCAGCAACGGCTGCATCCTCAGGAGGTTTTCGGCCGTGACCGGATTGGCGTAGTGGATGCGGCTGACATAGACGCCGAGGCGATCGCTGGCGACCATGCGCTGGAAGTCGACTTCCGTCGTGTGGTCGGTCGCGAGGATGATCAGGCCGATGCGCTTTTCCAGCGGCCGATTCTCCAGTCGCGGCAGCCTGCCGGCAGGGATGATCTCAATCTCTACGGTCATGGTCAGTCATCCATCCTGGCGTAGCGTTCCTCAAGCCAGCGCAATCCCACTACGGAGATCAGGCTGATGACGAGGAAGAAGACGCCGACCAGCGTCATCGGTTCGATGTAGCGGTAGTTGCTGTTGGCGATGCTCTTGGCCTGGTTCATCAGTTCGAGCACGGTGATCGCCGAAAGCAGCGGCGTCTCCTTGAACATGGCGATGAAATAATTGGCGAGTGCCGGGATCATCGGCGGGATCGCCTGCGGCAGGACCACGTGGATCCATGCCTGGCGCGTCGTCAGATTTGTGGCCTTGGCCGCCTCCCATTGTCCGCGCGGCACATTCTCGATGCCGGCGCGATAGACCTCGGCGGTATAGGTCGCATAGTGAATGCCCATACCGATGACGCCTGCGACCAGCGGCGCCAGCCGAATGCCGATATCGGGCAGCACGTAGAAGATGAAATAGAGCTGCACCAGCAGCGGCGTGCCGCGGATGAATTCCGAGACGAAGCCGACCGTGCGGGACACGCCGGCGACCGGTGATCGCCGGGCAATCGCAAGAGCCAGGCCGACGATCATCGCGACGGCAGCGCCGAGGATGGTCGCGAGAATGGTGATCTGGAACCCTTCGAGAAGGGTCGGCATGATCTGCCAGACGAAGTCCCAATCCCATTCCATCCGATCAGGTCCTTATGCCGTCGAGGCTGCGCGCCATACGCCGCTCCAGCCAGCGCATCGTCGCGGAGATCGCCGAGGCCATGAGAAAATAGAGGATGAGGATCGTCGCGAAGGGCACCAGCGTATTGCCGGTCTGCGCCCGCACCACCTGCGCCTGGAACGTCATATCCGTCAGCGAGATCAGCGACACGACGGCCGTGCCTTTGAGAAGTTCGATCGCATTGTTGCAGAAGGTCGGCAGCATCAGCGGCAGCGCCTGCGGCAGGATGACGTGGCGCATGCGCTGGTATCGCGACAGGTTGAGCGCGATGCAGGCTTCCGACTGTTCGCGCCCGACGGCCTTGACGGCGCCGCGCACCACCTCCGCCGCATAGGCACCGACATTCAGCCCGAGCGCCAGCACGCCCGCCTGCAGCGGCGTCAGGGTCAAACCCGCAAAAGGCAGCACAAAATAGACCCAGAAAAGCTGGACGAAGATCGAGGTGCCGCGGAAGAATTCGATATAGGCCGTCGCCAGAGCCCGCACGGCGAAGAAGCGCGACAGCCGGCCGAGGCCCGCCAGGAAGGCCATCACCAGTGCCAGCGCAGACCCCATGACCGTCAGTTCGAGCGTCACCAGGGCGCCCTCAAGGATCAGTGTCAGATAGCCGGACCATACCGACATCGGCAACTCACTTCCTAGAGCATGCCGCGCAAAACTGTGCAGCGGTTTTGCGATGACGACATGCGTAAAAACAAGGACCTAAAGCGCAACACGCTTTAGGAGATCGTTCGGGGACAACCCGGCCATGCCGATGGCATGGCCGGCTGCCACGATTACTTCGCCGCGGCGCAGAGCTTTTCGCGGCTCGTCGACATCGCGGCCTTGGCCGAGAAGCCGTAGGGCTCGATGATCTTGGCGAATTCGCCCGATTCCTTCAGCTTCTTCAGCTCGACGTCGAAGGCGTCGCGCAGGGCGACGTCCTGCTTGCGGAATGCAGCGCCATCGCAATAGACCGGCGCATTGACGACCGGAGCGACGGTTTCGAGGTTCGGATCGTTCGCCTTGGCCATCAGGTCATGGATCGACAGGACCGGCAGCGAGTAGACGTCGATGCGGCCGTCCTGCAGCATCTTGATGCCGCTCTGGCCATCCGGAACAACGATGACGCGGTCGCGCGGCACGCCGGCCTCAAGCGCCAGCTTCTCCTCGGTCCCGCCGCCCGGCGCGCCGATCTTGGCGTCCGGATTGTCGGCGATGTCCTTGTAGCTGGTCAGTTTCAGCGGATTGCCCTTCTTGAGAGCGAAAGCTTCGGCGTCGCAGAGGATCGGTTCGGAATAGGCGACGGCGGCGCAACGCTCGGGCTTCATGAAGAGGCCCGCGGTGATCGCATCGTGGCGGCCGGCCTGCAGGCCGGGGATCATCGCGCCATATTCCGAAATCGAGGCGACGACTTCCTTGACGCCGAGCTTTTCGAAGATGGCGCGCGCCACATCGGGTGCGGCGCCGGACACCTTGCCATCGGCGCCGACGGCGGTGAACGGCGGTTCGTTGGCAATGGCAATACGCGCAAAGCCCTGCTCCTTCAGCTGCTCGAGCTTGTCATCGGCAGCCGAGGCCGGGGCAGCTGCTGCAACCAGAAGCACCGACAGGCTGGCGGCGCTCAAAAAATATCCTGCTTTCATCGTTCCCAACTCCTCTGATTTTCCTTGAGTTTGTTCTTGCGGGCAATGTCTGAGCTCAGACGCGGTGCCCCGCCGCAATGATCTTGCGCAGGAAGGTCTGCGTCCTCTCCTGCGTCGGATTGCGAAAGATGTCGCCCGGCTTGCCTTCCTCGACGATCTTGCCGCGGTCGAAGAACAGGACACGGTCGGCGAAATCATGGGCAAAGCCCATTTCATGGGTGACGAGAAGCATGGTCATATCGGTCTCGGACGCCAGCCGCCGCATGACGTTCAGCACCTCCTCGACCAGCTCCGGGTCGAGCGCCGAGGTCACCTCGTCGAACAGCATGATCTTCGGCGACAGCGCCAGCGCTCGGGCAATGGCAACGCGCTGCTTCTGCCCGCCGGAAAGCTGCGCCGGGACACTTCTCGCCTTGTCGGCCAGGCCGACCATGTCGAGAAGCTCCATAGCCCGTTTTTCGGCCTGCGGCCGCTTGATGCCCTTGGTCAGCATCGGCGCCAGCGTCACATTGTCGAGCACGCATTTGTGCGGGAACAGATTGAAATGTTGAAAGACCATGCCGATCTTTTCGCGCATGCGGTGCAGATGCCGCTCATCGGCCGGCACCAGCCCACTGCTGCCGGGCATATGGTAGAGCTGTTCGCCGTCGACCTCGATATGGCCGCCGCTGATCGTCTCCAGCGTCATCAGAATGCGCAGGATCGTCGTCTTGCCGGAGCCCGACGGCCCGATCAGCGCCAGCTTCTCGCCCGGCATGACATTCATCGACAGGCCGTCGAGTACGGTCAGTGGGCCGTATTTTTTGACGATGTTGTCGATGCGGATGATGGGCGGAAGCATTCATGTCTCTCCCTGTTGAGACAAGCAATGTCCTAACGATGACCGTCCATCAAAATCATGTCAATTCGTAAAATAATATCATGACAATTATTCTGCGAATGCCCAAACGCAAGGCAGTTGCGTCAGATCGCAAGCAGCAGCTCTTCCGGATTGCCTTGCGCCAATGAGGCGACGATCCCAAGCCCGGTCCGCAACTCGCTTTCCGTCGTCGAACCAAGCGAGATGCGCACAGCCGGCGTCCAGCCCTGATCGGTGGTATGGAAGGATTTGCCGGGCGCGATCGCCACCCCGCGCAGCCTTGCCTGCGATACGAACCCGTCCTCCGTATGATTGCCGGAGAGCGGCAGCCAGACGTGCAGGCTTTGCGGATGCGCCCGGTAGGGAAGCCCGGCCAACATCTCCGCCGCGATCGCGTGCCGGCTCAAAAGGGCACGGCGCTGCCAGTTGACGAGTTCCATTGCCGTGCCGTCGCTGACCCAGCGGGTGGCGATCTCGGCCATGGCAGGCGTCGCCATCCAGTTGGACACGAGATGCCGGTTGGCGACGGCGGCGACATAGCGGTCGGGCGCGGTGAGATAGCCGATCCGCAGACCCGGAACGGTGATCTTGGTGAAACTCGTGACGTACAGTGTCCGTTCCGGCGCAAAGGCTGCCATCGGCGGCGCGCGGTTCTCGACCATCGGGCCGAGAATGTCGTTTTCGATGATTGCGATATCATGTTTGGCGGCGACGGTGGCGAGCGCCTGCCTGCGCTCCGCGCTCATCAGCGCCGCCATCGGATTGATCACCGAGGGCTGCAGGAAAATTGCCCGGATCGGTCCCTTCCGACAGGCTTCATCCAGCGCCTCGGGGATCATGCCCTCCTCATCGATCGCCAGCCCTTCGAGATGCAGACCGAGATAGGTGGCGAGCGGAACCAGCGTATGGTGGCTGATCGCTTCGGTCGCAATCGTCGAGCCGGGCGGGGCAACGCTCATCAGCGCCACCGTCATGCCCGACGTCGCACCGTTCGTCAGGCTGATGTTCAGCGGCGATATCTCCAGCCCGCAGCGCGCCAGCCATTCCGTGGCGACGGTACGGTGGCGCGGAAACACCATGTTCGGCCTGAAGGAAAGGGCCGAACTGGAGGGCAGGTTTTCCGAAAGCCAGCCGAAGGCCTGCCGCAGCCTTTCCAGATGGATCTGCTCGCAGACCGGTTTCAGGATCGACAGATCGATCAGCTCGCCCAGCCGTTCCGGCAGGTAGGGCGGTTCCGGCTCGCGCGGGCGCGTCTGGACGAAGCTGCCGCGTCCAATCTCGCCTGATATCAGCCCCCGGCGGATCAGCTCGTCATAGGCGCGGCTGACCGTCTGCACCGAGAGATGCAGATCATCCGCCATCTTGCGGTGCGGCGGCAATTGCGTGCCGTCGGAGAGCTTGCCGTCAGTGATCGCGTTTGCGATCTGCTCGGCAATCGAGAGATAGGCCGGCCGGCGGAGTTGCGAGGGATCGGGGCGCCACTTTGTCATGATTTCAACACTGCTGAAAATCAGTTCAATTGACAATGCCAAAATGCGCTTCCATTGTCTTTTCCCTGCGTTTGAAATGATTTCTTTCTAAAGAAAGCACCATGAAGCTCGACGCCATCGACCTGCGCATTCTCGACGCCGTCCAGCGCGACGGCCGCATCACCAAGCTGGCGCTGGCCGAAAAGGCCGGACTGTCGCCGACGCCCTGCTGGATGCGGTTGCGCAAACTCGAAAAGGCCGGTGTTATCACCGGTTATCACGCACGCATCGCTCCGCGGCGCATCGCGCCGGTCGCCAGCGTGATGATGGAAGTGACGCTCGCCAATCATCGCCAGGCGGATTTCGAACGCTTCGAACGCGCCATCAGCGCAACCCCGGAGATCGTCGCCTGCTGGTCGGTCGGCGGCGGCGTCGATTACATCTTGAAGATCATCGCACCCGATATCGACGCCTATCAGCGGCTGGTCGACGGGCTTCTCGACCGCGAACTCGGCATCGACCGCTACTTCACCTACATCGTCACCAAGACGGTGAAGGACGAAACAGTCCTTCCGGTCTCTTCGTTCACTGCGGCCGGCGAAGAGACCGCGTCGTAGACAATCTCTCTGCCAGGCCGCCGTTCTTTAGACCATCTCTCTCTTTTTGCATCCGCCAACAGACAATCTCTCGCCAGCTCCCGTGGAAGACTGACGTCAACCGCCACGAGGAGATTGGACATGAGCGCTGTTTTTGCCCGCCCCGCCTACCATGACGCGCTGGCTCGGCTCGCAGACCGTCATCTCCTGCGCGATCTGGCCTATGTCGGCGGCCGATGGGTCGCCGGCAAATCAGGGAAAAGCTTCGAGGTCACCGATCCCGCCTCGTCGGCGACGCTGGCCTGGGTGGCAAGCCTTGGCGCAAACGAGACGGCGGTGGCAATCGATGCAGCGTCGCAAGCTTTCGCCGCCTGGCGCGCAATGCTGCCGCAGAGCCGCGCGGCGATCCTGCGCAAATGGTTTGAGCTGATGCTCGCGGCCAGGGAGGATCTGGCCCTGATCATGACGCTCGAACAGGGCAAACCGCTCGCGGAATCACGCGGCGAGATCGATTACGCCGCCTCCTTCGTCGAATGGTATGCCGAGGAAGGCAAGCGGCTGAACGCCGAGAGCGTCACCAGCCACCTGCCCGACGCGGAAATGATCGTTCGCCGCGAGGCGCTCGGCGTCGTCGGCATCGTCACGCCCTGGAATTTTCCCTCTGCCATGCTCACCCGAAAGGCTGCGGCCGCGCTCGCCGCCGGTTGCACGGTCGTTGCTCACCCCTCCTCCGAGACGCCGCTTTCAGCACTTGCCCTTGCCGAGCTCGGCGAACGCGCCGGTATTCCGGCCGGCGTCTTCAATGTCGTCACCGGCCACGCCGCAACGATCGTCGGGCGGATGTGCGCCGACATCCGCCTGCGTGCCATGAGCTTCACTGGCTCCACCGGCATCGGACGTCTGATCGCCGCCCAGTGCGCGCCGACCCTGAAGCGGCTGGTGATGGAACTCGGCGGCCACGCCCCGCTGATCATCTTCGATGACGCCGACATATCAAAGGCGGTCGAGATCGCCGTCAACGCCAAGTTTGCCACGTCAGGCCAGGATTGCCTCGCCGCCAACCGCATTTTCGTCCAGCGGCGCATCGCCGATGCCTTCACCAAAGCCTTTGCAGACCGCATTGCCGAACTGAAGCTCGGTGCGGGGCTCGAGGATGGCGCCGAGATCGGGCCGCTGATGCATGAACGCGCCGTCGCCAAGGTCGAGGAGCAGGTCTCCGACGCGCTGGCGCGTGGCGCACAGCTGGTCACCGGCGGCAAACGCCACAAGACGGGCCGGCTCTTTTACGAGCCGACGCTGCTGACCGATGTGCCGGCGGATGCGCTGGTCATGCGCGAGGAGACCTTCGGGCCGGTGGCGGCGGTTGCCACCTTCGACACGGAGGAAGAGGTCATCGCCCGCGCCAACGATACCGAATATGGTCTCGTCGCCTATGCCGTCACGGAAAATGGCGCCCGCCAGCTGCGGCTCGGCCGCGCGCTGGAATACGGCATGGTGGCGATCAACCGCGTCAAGATCACCGGCGGGCCCATTCCCTTCGGCGGCTGGAAGCAGTCCGGCCTCGGCCGCGAGGGCTCCCGCCACGGGCTCGAGGCCTTCACCGAGCTCAAATATCTCTGCATCGACACGGCCGCCTGAGCCGCTCCATTTCAAGAAAGAGGCTACGACATGCTCGACAGAAGCAACGAACTCAACGCCTGGGACCGCGATCATTTCTTCCACCCATCGACCCATATGGGCGCGCATGCCCGCGGCGAGACGCCGACCCGTGTCATCGCCGGCGGCGAAGGCGTCTACATCACCGACACGACGGGCCGCAAAAGCCTCGACGCCTTTGCCGGCCTTTATTGCGTCAATGTCGGCTACGGCCGCCAGAAGATCGCCGACGCGATCGCCGAGCAGGCGAAGAACCTCGCCTATTACCACGCCTATGTCGGCCACGGCACGGAAGCTTCGATTACGCTGTCGAAGATGATCATCGACCGCGCGCCCGCCGGCATGAGCCGCGTCTATTTCGGTCTGTCGGGCTCGGATGCCAACGAAACCAACATCAAGCTCATCTGGTACTACAACAACATCCTCGGCCGTCCGGACAAGAAGAAGATCATCTCGCGTTGGCGCGGTTATCACGGCTCCGGCGTCATGACCGGCAGCCTCACCGGCCTGGCGCTCTTTCACAACGCCTTCGACCTGCCGCGCGCACCGGTGCTGCACACCGAAGCGCCCTATTATTTCCGCCGCCCTGACCGGTCGATGAGCGAAGAGCAGTTCTCGCAATATTGCGCCGACAAGCTCGAGGAGATGATCATCGCCGAGGGTCCGGAAACGATCGCCGCCTTCATCGGCGAACCCATCCTCGGCACCGGCGGCATCGTGCCGCCGCCGAACGGCTACTGGCAGAAGATCCAGGCCGTGCTCGACAAATATGACATCCTGCTCGTCGCGGATGAAGTGGTCACCGGCTTCGGCCGTCTCGGCACGATGTTCGGCTCGGACCATTACGGCATGAAGCCGGACCTGATCACCATCGCCAAGGGGCTGACCTCGGCCTACGCTCCCCTTTCGGGCACGATCGTCTCGAACAAGATGTGGCAAGTCCTGATACAGGGGTCCGATCAACTGGGGGCGATCGGTCACGGCTGGACCTATTCCGCCCATCCGATCTGTGCTGCGGCAGGCATTGCCAATCTCGAACTGATCGACGAACTCGGCATTGTCGAGAATGCCGGCACGACCGGCGCCTATTTCCGTTCGGAACTGGAAAAGGCGGTCGGCGGCCACCGCAACGTCGGCGAAGTCCGCGGTGACGGGCTGATGGCGGCCATCGAATTCGTCGAGGACAAGGACGACAGCACGTTCTTCGATGCCGGCCGCAAGATCGGCCCTCAGGTCGCATCCGCCCTGCTCGAACGCGGCGTCATCGGCCGCGCCATGCCGCAAGGCGATATCCTCGGCTTCGCCCCGCCGCTTTGCCTGACGCGCGAGGAGGCCGACATTGTGGTCAAGGCCGCAGCGGACGCCATCGAAACTGTCTTCAAGAATATCTGAGGAGCAGATCGGTATGACGATCCCCGAAAAGATGGCAGCCGTCTTGCTCACCGACCATGGCGGTCTGGACAAGCTCGTCTATGACAGGGACGTGCCCGTCCCGACGCCCGCCGATGGCGAGGTTCTGATCCGTGTCACGGCCTGCGGCATGAACAATACCGACGTCTGGGTCCGCCAGGGCGCCTACGGCACAGAGGACGATCCATCGGCGGTCTCCACGTGGCGCAGGCAAGGCAACACGCTGACGTTTCCACGCATCCAGGGCACCGATACGGTCGGTCATATCGTCGCCGTCGGCGCCGGCGTTGATCCCAAACGTATCGGTGAACGCGTCATGGTCGACTTTTCGATCTACAACCGGGACGACGACAGCCTCGCCGACATCGATTACATGGGCCATGGCCGCGACGGCGGTTATGCCGAATATATGGCGCTGCCGGCTGAGAATGCCCATGTCGTCGCAACCGATCTGACCGACATCGAACTCGCCACTTTCTGCTGCGCCTATCTGACTGGCGAGCGCATGCTGGAACGGGCAAGGCTGTCGGCCGGCGAAAGCGTGCTCGTGACCGGCGCTTCAGGCGGCGTCGGCTCGGCGATCATCCAGCTCGCGCGCGCTCGCGGCGCGATCCCGATCGCCGTCGCAGGTCCCGGCAAGGAGGCGGCGATGCTCGATATCGGCGCCGAGGCGGTGGTGACCCGCGGCAAGGGCGACCTGGTCGAAGCCGTCCATGCCGCCAGCCACGGCCAGCCGATCGATGTGGTCGCCGATCTCGTCGGCGGACCGCTGTTCAACGACCTGCTGAAGATCCTGCGTCCAGAAGGCCGCTACTCGACGGCTGGCGCCATCGCCGGCCCGGTCGTCCAGCTCGATTTGCGGACCATGTATCTGAAGCAGCTGGAACTGCATGGCTCGAGCCAGGGCAGCCGCGCCGACTTCCGTCGGATCGTCGGCTATATCGAAAGCCGGAAAATCCGGCCTCTCGTCGGCGGCGTCTATCCACTGTCGGAATTCCATCGCGCGCAGACCGATTTCATGGCGAAGAACTTCGTCGGCAAACTGGTCGTGGTTCCCGACGAGAGATGATCCTTGCTTTCGCGGGCGAACCTTATCGGGTTTGCAGCGTTTCACGGCAATGGAAAATCATGATGGCGCCGGCCCTTCGTTGCGTCGGACTATTTCGCGGCGATGCGACCAAATCGCTCCCACGCCCCCACTCGAGGGGGCGGAGCGATCGCGCGCGCCAAAAGGCTGCTGATGCCAGCTTCCGCCAGCGCGAAACACCTGACGTCTATCGAACTTGGACGAATTCGGCGCGCTGTCAGCATAGCGCGGCTGATGGATACCGCAGTCCGATTGCCTGTCATCGGCGTGCGTATCGGCGCGGACTCAATTCTCGGCCTTATCCCGGCCGTCGGCGACATTGCCGGATCCCTGATCGGCCTTTTCATCATCGATGAGGCGAGACGCCTCGGTATTCCCACCCATAAGCTCGCCCGTATGGCCGTCAATCTGGGGATCGACGCCGCCGGCGGAACGGTTCCCCTGATCGGCGATCTCTTCGACGTCTATTTCAAGTCTCATCGCCGAAACGTGGGTATCATCCTCGACCACTTTGGGATTAGCGAAGACGAGCTTAACCGGCGAGTCTGACGGCCGACGTCCCTTTGCAACTTCCCCTTCGAGGAATTTGTGCGAGCTGTCGGCGCTGGTTCCAACGAGGCCGCGCAGCCGGTGCTGTCGCCTTAAGACGACGAGCAACCAGCAAAAGTGGGCACTAGCTCGGCGCCTTCGCTTACAGTTCAGCCAGAACGCCTGCCGTCTTCACTGCGTGATCAAGAACGAATTGCAGCTTGGCGGCGTGGCCGAAACCAGGCTCATCCGGCTGCCCCTTTTGCACGGCATTTGCAAATCGCTGGAAATTGGTGATGACCGGTTCGACCTCGATCTTACGCCAGATTGCCTTGTCGGCATCGGGACCTTCACAGGCCCTGAGCGTCGAACCTTCCGGCGTGTGCACCACCTCCAGCGCGCCCTTGTCTCCATGCAGGCGCAGGCGCAATTCGTTCAGATGACCAGTCGCCCAGCGCGTTGCGTGGATGACACCGGCGGCACCGTTTTCGAGTTCAGCCATCATCAGGAAACTGTCATTTGCATCGAGCTCGTACTCCCCGATCCGATTTCCGGGGCTCTTGTCGAACACCTTGAGATGCGATGCGGCTGCCTTGACGTCACTTCCGGCGGCAAAAACCGCGAAGTCGAGAATATGAATACCGACATCGCCCAGCACGCCATTGGATCCGTGCTTTGTCGACAGCCGCCACAGCCATTGCGATTCCTTGGTCCAGTCGCCCCACGCCTTTGAGACCAGCCAGCTCTGGAGATAGGACGCTTCGAAGTGGCGGATCGCGCCGAGGCGTCCGTCCAGCACCATCTTGCGCGCTGCTTGCAGCGGCGCAACATTGCGATAGGTAAGGTTTACCATCGCAACCTTGCCGGACGCAGCAGCAGCGTCGGCCATCTCTTTAGCTTCGCGGTAGTTAACCGCCAGCGGCTTCTCGCAGAGGACATGCTTGCCGGCGCCGAGTATCTTCATTGTCGTGGAATAATGCGCGCGATCCGGCGTGACATTGGTCACGGCGTCAAACTCTCCCCAGGCAAGGGCGTCATCAAGTGACGTGAAAGTAAGTGGGATATCATGCCTGAGCGCAAAGGCCCGCAGCCGGACCTCGTCCGTATCGACAGCAGCAACAATTTTTACGTCGGCGATTTCGGAAAAATTCATGGCATGGGTGTTTGCCCATCCTCCGGTTCCGAGAATGATCAAGCGCATTTTGTCCTCATAGTCGTTTATCGAAATCATCAGCACCAAACCGTCGTCTTTCACGAGCGCCAGATGGTCTTGCCAAATGGTGAGCGACGGCTGTCAGCTCAGCGTTTTCCCGGGCCGAACGCACGCGTGGCGTCCGCGCCCAAGGAAGGTGTTTCAGGTCCTCAGCGGTAACCGGCTTCGCCGGCTTGGTGTAGTTTCGGGCCGCGTTCGACGATCGGCTCCAGTGCTTTTTCTACCGGCACATTTGGAGCGTCGGTGATACCCGTCAACGAGCCCTCAGGGTTATAGGCCCACTTCACGCCGTTGATCAGCACCTTCTGGACATTGACGTCGTGATAGGTTGGGTAAGTCTCGTGGCCGGGGCGGAAATAGAAGATGTTGCCGGCGCCACGGCGCCAGGTCAGGCCCGAGCGGAACACTTCGCCGCCCTGGAACCAGGAGATGAACACCGTTTCGAGCGGTTCCGGCACCGAAAACTGCTCGCCGTACATTTCTTCGTTCTCGAGTTCAAAATGTTCGCCGATGCCGGCGGCGATCGGATGGCGCTGATTGATCGTCCACAGACGCTCGCGCTCACCCGCCTCGCGCCATTTCAGCGCGCAGGGTGTGCCCATCAGCCGCTTGAAGATCTTGGAGAAATGGCCGGAATGCAGCACGAGCAGCCCCATGCCTTCCCAGACGCGCTTGGCGACACGCTCGACGACGACATCGGAGACGGCGCCGTGATCCTTGTGGCCCCACCAGGTCAAGACATCGGTTTCGGCAAGGCGGGCTTCGCTGAGGCCGTGTTCCGGCTCCTGCAGCGTCGCCGTCGTCGCCGAGATGCTGGGGTCGGTATTCAGCGCGTTGGCGATCGTCGTGTGCATGCCTTCGGGATAGATGCCCCGGACGATGGCATTGGTATTCTCGTGGATATTCTCTCCCCACACAACGGTGCGAATGGTCACGTCGTTCTCTCCTTATAGTTAAAAAACGGATCGAGTCCTGGGAAGAACATCGACCTTGGGAACATCAGGCAGCCCGAATGGAGGCTCGCTCAAGCGAACGGCCCGACCGGTCGAAACGGTGGATGTGGCCGGCAAGCGGCGTAAGGCCAAGCGTTTGGCCGGGCGCATGGCGGGAGACTCCGGCTTCCCGCACGATGAGCGGCTCATCCGCCCCGATATCCACATAGACGAAGCTATCGGAGCCGAGGATTTCTGAATGGATGACCGTGCCGCTCCAAACGGGCGACTCGGGCGTGATGCGAACATGCTCGGCGCGCACGCCAATCGTATGGCTATCATAGGCTTGCGCCAGTTCGCCCGAGAGGAAATTCATTTTCGGCGAACCGATGAAGCCGGCAACGAAGACCGAATTTGGGCTTTCGTAAAGTTCCAGCGGCGTGCCGATCTGCTCGACGACGCCGTCCCTCAGCACGCAGATCCGATCGGCGAGTGTCATGGCCTCGACCTGGTCATGGGTCACATAGACCATCGTCGTGTTGTTCATGCTGCGATGAAGCTTCGCAATTTCCAGCCTCGTCGCGACTCGAAGCGCCGCATCGAGGTTGGACAGCGGCTCGTCGAAGAGAAAGACCTTGGGATCGCGTACGATCGCCCGGCCGATTGCGACGCGCTGACGCTGCCCGCCGGAAAGCTGTCGCGGCAAGCGGTCTAAGTAGGGTGAGAGCTGCAGCATACCGGCGGCCTGTTCGACACGCTGGCGGCATTCGCCTCTGGTGCTCCCGGAAAGTTTCATGCCGAAAGCCATGTTGTCGAAGACCGTCATATGCGGGTAGAGCGCGTAGGACTGGAACACCATGGCGATCCCTCTCTTCGACGGCGCGTGCTGGTTCACCGTCTTGTTGTCGAAGGAGAGGGTTCCCGAGGTGATGTCCTCGAGCCCGGAGATAAGCCGCAGCAGCGTGGACTTGCCACATCCCGACGGCCCCACGAACACCATGAACTCGCCCCGGCGGATGTCCATCGTCACGCCTTTGATCACCTCGAAAGCGCCGAAGCTCTTGCGGATATTCTCCAGTCGGATTTCTGCCATGTCCTACTCCCTCAACCCTTGACGCCGCCGGCGGTCAGCCCCGAAATGATCCGGCGCTGGAATATCAAAACAAGCACGACAACCGGCACGGTGACGATCACTGAAGCCGCCATGATGTTGCCCCAGGGGATCTCGAATTCGCTGTTGCCCGAAAGCAGGGCGATCGCAACCGGGACGGTTCGCTGCGTATCCGACGATGTGAACGTCAGCGCAAAAAGAAACTCGTTCCAGGCGGTGATGAAGGCGAGCAGTCCGGTCGTCACCAGCGCCGGCCACATCAACGGCATGAACACCTGGGTGATGATGACCCAAGGTGAAGCGCCATCGACGATCGCCGCCTCTTCGATCTCGATCGGCAATTCGCGCATGAAGGTCGTCAGCACCCAGACGGTGAAGGGGAGCGTGAAGATCATGTAGGAAAAGATCAGCGCGAAGGGCGTGTTGAAGATGCCGATCCAGCGGATGAGTTCGAAGAGGCCCGCAAGAACGGCAATCTGCGGAAACATCGACACCGAGAGGATGGTCAACATCAACAGTGCCCGCCCGCGGAAGTGTACCCGGGCCAAAGCGAACGAAGCGGTGATCGAAAGTAGCAGCGATGCTGAAACCACGACGCAGGCGATCATCGCGGAATTCGCCAGACTGCGGACGAAACCGCCCTGGCCCATCACGGACGTGTAGTTGCCGAAGGAGATCGAGGTCGGCCAATAATCGACTTTGAAAAGGGCCGTGCCGGTCTTCAGGCTCGTGAGGATCGCATAGTAGAACGGAAATACCGCAATGATGACGATGATTGTGACGAGCAGGTAGAAAAGCGTATTCTTGACGATCGAAAGCAGCATCAACGTTCCTCCCCGCCGAGCTTGACGCGACCGAGCCAGATATAAAGGACGGTTACGGAGGCAATGATGAGGAAAAGCACCGTTGACGCGGTGGCGCCGTAGGCGAACTTGTCGAAGTCGAACAGGTTCTCGCGCGCCATGACCGACATGGTCTTCGTCTGCGCATTGTTGGGCGTCAGAACATAGATCAGGTCGAAGATGCGCATCGCATCCAGCATCCGGAAGATCACGGCAACCATGATTGCCGGTCGGATCAGCGGCAGCGTCAGACGCCAGAAAACCTTGACCGGATTGACGCCGTCGATCTTGGCAGCCTCATAAATGTCTCCCGGAACCATCTGTAGTCCCGCAAGAATCAGAAGCGCCATGAAGGGCGTCGTCTTCCAGACATCGACGATCAGCACTGCGATCATCGCCGTTTCCGGATTGGCGGTCCAGGCAATCTTCTCACTGATAAGACCGAAGCCGAGCAAAATATCGTTCAGGATGCCGAACTGATCATTGAGCATCCAGGCCCACATCTTTGCTGAGACGATGGTTGGGATCGCCCAAGGAATGAGGATTGCGGCCCGTACGATCCCACGCCCGACGAACCGTGCGTTCAGCACCAAGGCGACGATCAGTCCGAGCACGGTCTCGATTACCACCGAAAGGACGGTAAACTTGGCAGTGTTCCAGACGGCGTTCCACCAGACCGGATCGGCAAGCAGTCCGCGATAGACGGTCCTTCCGCTCTTCAGCGTCACCCACGACAAATAATTGTCAAAGCCGACGAACTGCGCATCGCCAAGGTCGTTCAGCGACGCATTCGTAAAACTGAAATAGATCGTTCTGAACAGCGGCCAGCCAGCGACGATTGCCAAGATCAACAGCGTCGGCGCCAGAAACATCCATGCCGATCGGATGCGCTCGGACCGCAGCTCCGTGGAGGATCTGAAATGGGAAACCCTGGGCTTGACTGCTTGTGGAACTACGATTTCGCTCATGCAACGACTATCCCTCGCTAGCTCGTCCGAAGACCGGACCGGCGGCCTGACAGCCGCCGGTCGGAATACTCACCAAGCGTCGCCCTTGAGGGTCGTTAGGTCGGCTTCGAGAAGCTCGAGGTTCTCGGCAGCTGAGCCGCTGCCTGACAAGGTATTGTGCACTGCAGTCCAGAACTTCGAGGACACCTCGTTGTATTTCACCTTGGCCGTCGCCGAAGGGCGTGGCACCGCGTCCTGGAAAATGGGTTTCCAGTTCGGCATGAAGGGCTGCGCGGCAGCAACATCCTTGTCGTCATAAAGATCCGTCAGGGTCGGCAAATTGGACAGTTCGATGGCACGTGCCTTTTGAACGTCCTTCGACGCCAGGAATTTTACGAGCGCGATGGCTGCGTCCTGCTTTTCGGAATATTTCGAAACCGCCAGGTTCCAGCCGCCGAGTGTCGAAGACGGCTTATCGCCGACGGCCGCAACCGGTAGCGTCATCACGTCGAACTTGCCCTTCACCGCGCTGTCGGCACCGTTTCCGAGAGAATAGGCATACGGCCAGTTGCGCATGAAGACGGCGTTGCCGGTCTGCCAGACGCCGCGCGATTCTTCTTCCTGATATGCGAGCACCCCTGGCGGCGAGATCGTGCCGATCCAGCCCTTGGCCCGCTCGAGCGCTGCTGCCGCCTTCTCGTTATTGATCGAGATGGTCCCGTCCGGCTCGACGATCTGGCCGCCGCCGGACGACTTCACCCATTCCAGTCCGTTGCAGGTCAGCCCTTCGTAGGAATTGCCCTGGAAGACGTAGCCCCAGAGGTCCTTCTGTCCGGCCTGGCGTTCTTTATCCTGAACCTCTTTGGCTGTCGCAGCCATCTCGTCCCAAGTCTTCGGCGGCTGTTTTCCATATTTCTCTAGCAGGTCCTTTCGGTAAAACAGCGCCGGAGCATCGGTAAACAACGGCAACGCCACAAGCCGGCCATTGACAGTCTGAGACGCGATGATCGACGGGAAGAACTGGCCGACCACGTCCTTGGCTGCCTCCTTCAGATCGACGAACTGCTCGGCAAGCTGCGGCGCCCAGATGACATCGGTCTGATAAACATCGACGTCCTTGTTTCCAGCAGCAAGCCACAGGCGATATTGGGAAAACTGCTCGCTGCTCGATGACGGCATGGTGACGAGCTTGACATGATTGCCGGTATTCTTCTCAAAAATTGCAAGCTGCTTGTGAAGGAATTCGACGTTTTTGCCGGTGGTATTTGCGGCAAACGAAATTTCAGCGGCACAGACAGAGCCGGCAGCGATGGCGACGCTGAGTGCGGACAAGGCTAAAGCAAACTTTTTCATGATCTCCTCCCAGAAATTGAAATCGATTTGGCAACCAGACCATTGCAGAAGGCCGCAGAGGCGTCAAGCCATTACGATTGTCGATCTTCAGTTGTATTATGATGGGAAAATGCCATATATACAGCGATTAGAGGTACTTCTTGACCTCGCGAGCAAAGATTCAATGTCAAGAAATTGAAATCGATTTCAATTTTTGCCGGATTGGCACTTGCCCGTTGCGCATCGCCAACGCTTCGTCCATTGATTGCCGGGACAAAGAAGACATTCGATGAAACTTCGTGAATTTGCAAAGCAGCTTGGGCTCTCACCGACGACGGTCAGCCGTGCGCTCAGCGGCTATCCCGAGGTGAGCGAGGCCACGCGCGCCCGGGTTGCGGGCGAAGCAATGCGGCTTGGCTATCGCCCCGATATCAATGCCGTGCGGCTAAAGACCGGGAGAGCCGGGGCGATAGGCGTCATGATGGGGCGTTCGGGAGAAATCCATTTCGCTGAATTCATATCGGGGATGGCGCAGCGCTTGGAAACGGCCGATACCGATATTCTCATCACGCCTATTACCGCGCACAATGATGACGACGAAATGCAGGCCTACCGACGCCTGGTCGAAAGTCGCCGAGTGGATGCAGTGATCATTCATTCGCCGCGCCCCAAGGACCCGCGGATCGAGTTGCTGAACAGCTTGGGCCTGCCTTTCCTGGTTCACGGCCGCTCGGAGACCGAGCACGTTCACGCGTGGCTCGATATCGATAATGAAAATGCCGTGCGTAGAGCCACCGAACACCTGTTCGATCTCGGGCACCGGCGCATTGCCATGATCAACGGCCTGCGGGGCAAGACGTATTCGATCCATCGCGAACATGGTTTTCGGATTGCCCATCAGGAGCGTGGGCTCGTCGTCGATCCCAACCTGATGGTCTGCGATAAATTCTCCGACGAGAGCGGCTTTCGTCATGCCCGCTCTTTTCTGGAGAGCGCGAATGCGCCGACCGCCATCGTTGCCGGTTCCACGATGACAGCGCTTGGTGTCTACCGTGCCGTCCGTTCGCTTGGGATGACGGTGGGTCGGGATGTGTCGGTCATCGCCCATGACGACGTCTTCCCTTATCTGACGGCAGAAAGCATGGTACCGTCACTCTCGACAACCCGATCGTCCATGCGTGCCGCGGGCACGCGATGCGCTGAGCTAACGCTACAGCTTATCGCTGGACGTGCCGTGGATGAGGTTCACGAATTGTGGCCAGTCGAACTGATCCTGAGGGAAAGTACCACCCCGCCGCCCTGACGGAGAGCAACCTCTCGATACGGAAAGGCTCTAAAGCTGATCGATCGCAGGTACCTTGCCGGTCAGAAACGCCAGAGCCGCTGCGCCGACGAGGCCCGAGTTCTGATCCAATGCTGCCAGCATCACCTTGACATCTTTGAATGCCGGCATTGCCGATTGTGTGATGTAGCCTTGAATGCCGGGTTGGAGCCGGTCGAACTCGTGGGAAAGCCCGCCTCCCATCACAATGATATCCGGACTGAAAATGTGGATCAGGCTGGTGAAGCCTCGGCCGAGAATTTCCGCTTCTTCGTCAACCAGTTGATTTGCCAGACGATCGCCATTTCTCGCGGCTGCGAAGATGCTGCGGCTGTCGATGACACCGCCATCGCTGCCTATCGTCGTCCCGCTCGATTCCATCGCCCTTATTTGAGCGCGTCGTGCAAAAGCCGGTCCGGATCCGTAGGCCTCGAAGCAGCCCCTGTTGCCGCAAGGGCAGAGCTCTCCATTCGGCACGACCGACATGTGCCCGACATGGGCGGCCATGCCCTTGCGGCCGCGCACCACGCGACCGTCCGAAATAACGCCGCCGCCAATGCCGGTGCTGACGGTGACATAGACGAGATTATCAAATCCCTTGCCAATTCCGAACTGCCACTCGCCGATGGCAGCGGCAATAGCATCATTCTCGAGGTCGACTGCAAACGGGAACCGCTTCTGCAACTCCGCCTTCAGCGGAAAGTCGACAAAGCCCGGGAGGGTCGGGATATCGGTGGCGACGCCCGTGACCGTATCGAGCGGGCCTGGAGCGGATACTCCGACGCCCACCACCGAAGCCGGGTTCGATGCCGCGAGCAGTCCATCGGCCAGGCCACAAATCTGGGCGAGCACGCGGTCGGGGCCCGCCAGCGCATCCGTTGGTTCGGCTGCGCGCGCCAGAATCCTACCGTGCTCATCGACAAGGGCAGCGCGGACCTGCGTCCCACCGAGGTCGATTCCAATGGCAACCTGCTGCATGTGAAGACCATGAGTTAGAGTGCGCGGAGCCATGCCATACGCTCGTCGAGCGATGGCGCATTGAAAGCCAGGGAGCCGAGAACGACCGTCTCCGCACCTGACTGGCGCAGGAGAGGCACGGTGTGCTCGCGAATACCGCCGTCGGCCGCAAGCACGATCCGATGCGCCGCACCGCAGCCGGCGATGATCTGCTTGGCCTGTTGCAGCCGGGCGCCGGCCTTTTCGTCGAGGCCCTGGCCCTTCACGCCGATCGCCGTGCCGAGCAATGTCACGAAACTCAGCCGGGAAACATATCTTTCGACCCGCTCGACGGGGGTATCTACCTTGAGAACCATGCCGGCTGCGACACCGCGACGGTCGAGAAGATCGAGAGCCTGGTCGGCGACGCTTTCATTTTCAACGTGAAGACTGATCAGGTCGCTGCCCGCATCGGCGAATTGCTCGATCTGCGACAGGATGATGCTGTCGGCGACCATCAGGTGAACATGGATCGGGCGCGCGGAGACTTTGCGCACCCCGGCAACGAGGTCGGGGAAAAACAACATGGCCGGCGCGAAATGGCCATCGGCGACATCGATATGCAGAATGTCGACGTGAGGATCGACACGCGCGAGATCATCCGCCAAATGCACGAGATCGGCCGACCAGACGGAGAATTCCGCGATCAGGCGATCCTTCGGAAGGTCTTCGATCCAGGTCCTGGAGGGGGTCGTCATTGTTTCAGAGCTCCTTCAGATAATTGCTCATGGCAAGCCGGAAGTCCGCGACATATTGCGGACGGCTCTCAGTCTTCGGGGTGATCTGCGCGAAGCGCGCGCCGGCAATCCGCTCGGCAAGCGCGCGCGCATAGGCGAGAGGATGAATGCTGTCCCGCTCATGGCCGATGACGAGCGTCGGCGTAGTGAGACCGCGGACTTCCTCTTCGGTCACATCAGGACCGTCATTTGAGATCCTGGTGAGCAGTTCGGCGGTCACATCCAAAGGCGTGCGGGAGAAAAAACCGGCAAGCGAGGCCAGATTGTCCGGCGCCTCGGCGGCGAGCCGCAGGCCCACCGGCCCGGCCAGGAATGCGGCCTTTGCCTCGCCCGGCGGCAGAGTTTTCACAAGCCGCCCGACTTCAGCATTGGGCGCCATATTCTCCGGCGCCGACGCCGTCAGCCAGGCCGGCCTTGCAATGATCAGAGCCTTGACAAGATCGGGCCGTTTGACTGCGAGCCGCAAGGCGATCGCAGCCCCCATCGAGATGCCGCCGATCACGACCGGCCATGCGAGGTTTTTCTCGATATAGGCGGCGATATCATCGCAGAAGGTCGCGATCGACATTTGCTCCGGATTGCCGGCTTGGGACTGGCCGTGGCCGCGCGCTTCGATCGTCACCCGGCGGAAACCCATGTCGGGCGGAAAGACCTCATCGGTCTGCGCCGCATCTCCGCATAGGCCATGCTGGAAGATGACGGACACGCCCTCGCCCGCCGTATCCACATTGAGAATGGTCCCGTCGCTGGTTTCGAACGGTTGACCTCGTCTCATCTTCCTGCCTCCGCAGAATTACCGTCGAGGCTATTCTTCAGGAAGGCCGCCACACCGGCCGCCTCCGAGGCCGAAAGACCATGCGTGACGAGACTGCCGTCAAAACCGATCGCCTTGAGACGGCCGAGATAATGCCCATAGTCGAGGACACCCTTGCCGGCGGTCGCGAAACGACCGTCAGGATTGCGGTCTTTCGCATGCGCCATGACGATCCGATCGGCCAGGAGGTCGATGGCGGAAGACACGATGCGCCGCTGCTCATCCAGCGTCGCGACCTCGAAGAGATTGGCCGGATCGAGCACGATCTTGATGCGGGGGCTCGTCAGTGCCGTGATCAGCCGATCGGCTTTCTCAGCCGAGTTGACGACATTGGCAAGCTCGGGCTCGATGCCGAGGTCCACATCATAGCGCTCGGCAATCTCGATGGCCGTCTCCATGGCTTCGAGGAGATCCCGCCACGCCTCCGGCGTGTCGTTGTCGGCGTGGGCCTTCCACTGGTCGATGGGGTCGCGCGTGCCGGTGCAGAGCGTAATCAGGTCGGTCGACATGCCGGCGCAACGCTCGGCCAATGTCGCCAGATTGCGAAGGCCGGCCTCGCGCACGGCGGGATCCGGATGGATCATGTTAAAGGTGCCGGAAACGGCAACGATCTCGACGCCGCTGCTCAGCGCAGCGTCGGCGACCGAGCGGGCCTGGGCTTGCGTGATGATCTCCGGCATCGGCGGAAGGCCAGAACAGGCCATATTGTATTGGGTGCAGGTGAACCCGGCCGCAGCGACCGAATTCAAAACGGTCAAGGGCTCCGTTCCCTCGAAGGTCTTTGCGAAGATCCCGAGCTTCATCACACGCCGCCCGTGACGTCAGCCAGCGCAACCGCCTTGCCGCTTTCGGCCGAACGCGCGACGGCGACCATGGCTCGTACGGATGCCACGCCATCATCGATGTCAGCGCCTTCCATCACCGCGCCGTCCAGAATGGTGCGGGCGAAGCCTTCGACCTGGCGGCGGTAGAAATGGCCGTCGGCGCCGAGAACGCGATGGGTGGCGCCGTCCGCTTCGCGGAAAATGTCCACCTCGCTGCTCTTGTAGTACCATGGGTTATAAGTCTTGCCCAAAATGCTGCCATTTCGGCCATAGATCTGGAAGCCTTCGTGCCAGTCCATGCGCACCTGGACGGTGAGATCGAGATGGCCGAGCGTGCCGGAGGCAAATTCCACGTCCACGAACCAGCACCAGATGCCCGCGCGCTCGGACAGGCGCGCGTTGACGGAAACGATGTCGCCGGCGAAATAACGTGCGGTGTCGATCAGATGGCAGCCGTGCGCAAGCATGTAGTAGCGCCGCAGGTCGGCTTTCGGATTGGCCGAGGGCTTTTTCGCATTGGCGCTGGTGACGATCAGGGGCTGGACCGCATCGGTCATCGGATAGCGGTGCGTGCTGTCGCAATACCAGGCTTTCAGAGCGACCATCTCGCCCATTTCATCGCGGATGAAGGATTTGGCAGCCTGGAGCCCCGCGTCGAAACGCTTCATGTGCCCGACCTGAAACACCTTTCCCGACGTCTCGACAGCGGCCTTCAGTTCAAGGCATTCCTCAATGGTGACACCGACGGGTTTCTCGCACAGGACATGCTTGCCCGCCTGAAGAGCGCGAATGGAGGCCGGGACGTGAAACGCATCGGCGGTGGCGATGATCACGGCATCGAGGTCGGGATCGGCCAGCATCCTGTCGTAGTCGTCATAGGTTTTTTCCGCTCCGTGGGTGATTGCCATACGTTCGCGGAGATCCTCGGCAACGTCGCAAATCGCATAGAGGTCGGCATTGGCCGCCTTGGTGCAGCTCTCGAAGTGCGCGGCCTGGGCAATCTGGCCCGCTCCCAATACGCCGATGCGGAGACGTCGTTCCTGTTTTGCTGGCATCGATGAGCCCTTCTTTCGCTCGTCACTTCAGAGCGCCATATGCGTTTGAGGATGGAAAAAGTGTAGTTTCGCCGGGTCGATTGCCAGATCGATCGATTGACCTGTCTCGACCGCACTGACCGCTTCGAACCGCGCGACGGCGTTGGCGGCCCCGCTCAGGTCTTCGACGGCATCGGGATCGCCCGAGTCGATCCGGACCGCGTCGATCTTCAAATGCACGATCAGCTCGGAGCCGAGCTCCTCGATCGACTTCACGACCACCGGGATCGTCGGATACGAAGCACCGGACGGCAACCGGCTGTCATAGAGATCCTCAGGCCTGACTCCAAAGATCACGGAATTTCCCTCGAAGGCGGAAAGACCGGGCGCGCGTTCGAAGGCGCCGTCGGTCAAGGGAATGGAGAAGCCCGGCAGATGAATTCGCCGGCCTTCCAGACGCCCCTCGAACAGGTTCATCGATGGCGAGCCGATAAAACCGGCGACAAAGGCGTTGACCGGGCGGTGATACAAAGCCTTGGGCGTATCCACCTGCTGAAGCACGCCGCCCTTCAGCACCGCGACCCGATCGCCCATGGTCAGCGCTTCGGTCTGGTCATGCGTCACGTAGATCGTCGTCACGCCCAGCTGTCGCTGCAGGCTGGCGATCTCCGCCCGCATCTGCACGCGCAGCTTCGCATCGAGGTTCGAGAGCGGTTCGTCCATGAGGAATGCCGCCGGCTCGCGGACCATGGCGCGGCCCATCGCAACACGCTGGCGCTGGCCGCCGGAAAGCTGTGCGGGCTTGTTGCCCAACAAGGCTTCCAGCTGCAGGATCTTGGCGATCTCATGCACGCGCTTGGTGCGTTCGGCCTTGCTCTTTCCGGCCAGCTTCATCGAGAAAGCGATGTTGTCGAACACGGTCATGTGCGGGTAAAGCGCATAGCTTTGAAAGACCATGGCAATGTCCCGGTCCTTGGGCGCGAGATCCACCACGTCCTGGCCGCCGATGCTCAGGGTTCCGCTGCTGATTTCCTCGAGCCCGGCAATCATGCGCAGCGCAGTCGATTTTCCGCATCCGGACGGACCGACCAGGATCAGAAACTCGCCGTCATGGATCGTCAGGCTCAGATCCTTGATCGCATGGTAGCTGTTGCCATAGGTCTTGCAGATTTTGTCCAGTACAACCACGGCCACGTCTCGTCCTCCCGTACCAGTCGGATCACATCTTCAGACGGCGCTCCCCGCCGTCTCCGATCCTTTCGACAAGAAGGCTCAGGACTGCGCCTCAAAGTCAACAAAAGAATCGAGGTATGACTCGCCAGAAAGTGCCGATAATTCGGTATATATATCTGAAAAATATATCTATTTATGATGTTTAGTTGCGAGATTTTATTTTTTATCGCGCGTAATTTTTATGGCCGTGCTGCAGGTGTTGAGATCTCGCCGTGCGATCAATTATCCACCAGAGAGGTTTCACTCGACCGATCGGCCAGCGTCGACATCAGGCACCCCGCGCTCATTCCCGGCATTGGGGCAAAGCGAGCGGCACCGGCGCATTCTCCGCCGCCATCCATGCCAGGCATGTCCGGTTGTCCGGCAGGCCCCGGCGCCCTCCCCGTGCGGTCACGGAAATGGCGGCAGCCGCCGTAGCATAGGCAACGCAATCCAGCGGGCTTTTCCCTTCCGCGAGGGCAAGAGCGTAGGCCCCGTGAAAACAGTCCCCGGCGCCTGTGGTATCGACCGCTTGTACTGGATAAGCCGGCACATGCCACCGGACGGCATCGCCACTCTGGCGGAGGTAGGTCCCCCGTTCGCCATCAGTGAGGACAACAGCGGACCGATCCGCAGACCAGAGCTTGTCCAGGATCATCGTCGGATCACGCTTGCCGGTATATTCCTGCCCGAAGGCGAGCGGCAGCACCAGATGGTCAGCGAAAGCCAATATCCGATCCGTCGTGGCACCGACCGTCCATTCGATATCGGCAATCACGGCTAGGCCCAAGGCACGTGCGCGGGCCACGACGCTTTCCGAGTGCGTGGCATAACCGTCGATCAGCAGCACCGGGGCCTGCAGCAGAACATCGTCGGGCAGCGCATCCGACGTGCCGTGCAGCACATCGTCGTCATAGGCAATGAACCGGTCGCCGTCGGGACCGACCGTGATCACGGAGCGGATCGGAGCGGCATCCGCATGGCGGGGAGCCAGCGATATGTCGACGCCGTCACGCTCGAGTTCGCTGCCGGCCACATCAGTCGCGGGCTCATCGCCGAGCCAGCCGATGAAGCCGGCGCGCCCGCCCAGCCGGGCGACGGCAACAAGGGCCGTCGCCACGTTGCCGCCATGGTCGGTGGCGCGTTTCGTCACCTTCCCCTTGCCGGCCGTCAGCCCCCGATCGACATAGATGATGTCATCGATTGCCAGGGCGCCGAAGCCCAGAACCTGGAAAGGGCGCGACACGCCTCAAGCACCGGCCGCCGCCAGCGCGTCCTCTGGCGCCATCCCCTTATGAATGACGAGCTTGAAGGCGCGCGCGGCCATGGTCGTATCGCCATGACCCCAAAGGTTGCGACCGACAACCGCGCCTTTGGCGCCAGCGCGCAACGCTTCGGAAGTCTGGACGAGCGCTCCGAGCAGCGTATCGGTCTTCGGGCCGCCGGCGATCACCACCGGAATCGGGCAGGTCGCAACGGTCTCCCTGAAGGACTCGAAATCGCCGGTATAGCCGACCTTGATCACGTCGACGCCGGCCTCGAAGCCGATGCGCACCGCATAGGCAATCTCATCCGGCGTGAACACGATCTTGCCGCCGTCGGAGAAATCACGGGGATAGACATGGGCGACGACCGGCATCTCGAAACGGGCGGCGGCGTTGACCGTATCGGTGAGCCAGCGGATATACTCTCCTTCGGTGGCGCCGCGCACGGGAATGGCGACCGCCAGAGCGTCCGCACCATAGCGCACGGCATCCTCCGGGGTGGCAATGAGCTGGCGAATGCGGTCGTCGGCGGTGAAGCAACCGCCCTGAATGACGAGCGCTGCCTTTCCGGCATATTCCGACCAGAGGTGACGCGCCGCACCAGGCTGGATGCTGATGTAGTCCGGCCCCCCCGCCATGACGCGCCGGAGCGCGCCCGGCAGGTCGGCAAGCCCGCCCTCACGCACATTGCCATAACCGACAAAATGATCGACGGCGCCTCCGAACAAATGACCCGAGGGGTTCGAGAACAGGCGTGCGAGGCGGACTTTGGTTCCGAGACCCATGGCGAGACTTCCCTTTGTGATGGCTGGTTTTTCAATTGTTGGAGAACCTAACTCGAAAACAAACAAACATTCAATATTTCGATTTCTTTCGTTTTTACGTGGCGAGGGAATTTTTGACGTGCATTTTCGTCGTTCAACGGCTAGTTTTGCAGCAGAAGCCGTGAGCTGAGAGCTCATGCTTTCGTTTTTCAAAAGTCAGATAGTCGCAAAAAGCGACAGTCGGGATCACATATGCTTGCAGAACAGAGGCGGCAGCAGATCATGCTGGAACTTCAGCGGGTGGGTCAGGCACGCACCCGCCAGCTGGCTGAATTCTTCGAGGTCTCGGAAGTGACGATCCGCTCCGATCTCGAAATCATGGACGCGAAGAAGCAGCTGATCAAAACGCATGGCGGCGCGATCGCCCTGCCGTCCGACTCGCCGGCGGCGGCCTTCGAGGAACGCATGCAGCGCAATTTCGATGCGAAACGGCGTATCGCCCAGATGGCTGCGCGGCAGATCATCGACAACCAGTCGATCGTCTTCGACAGCGGCTCGACGCTGCTGCAGGTTGCCATGCAGATGCCGCCGGTCAACAACGTCGTGGTTGCGACGACGGCGATGAACATCGCACAACATCTGATGTACCGGCCAGGGCTCGACGTGCACATGATCGGCGGCCGCGTGTTTCCGAGCACCGTGAGCACGATCGTTTCGGACTCCGACAAGGCGGTCGGTGGCCTCGTCGCCCACCAGGCCTTTGTCGGCGCCCACGCGATCGATCAGGCCTTCGATGTCGTCGACGTCTCCGAGGACATCGCCCGGACCAAGCGCAACCTGGTTCGCATGGCCCGGCGTGTCGTCCTCGTGGCGGATTCGAGCAAATTCGACATCGGCGCCTCCTCGAAAGCCTTCTCGCTGTCGCGTGTCGATCTGATCATCACCGACAGCAACATGCCGCACAGCATCCGCCACCGGCTGGACAAGCTCGGCGTGGAGGTCCGCTACGCGTGACCTGCCGTCCACCTCTTCGCTGCGTAAGAACGCCAGCAGAGACTTGGGCTCCGATCGACGGTTCAGGCCGACAGCGGGGAAAACGAGGCCGGCTAAAATCCGAGACGTCGAAGCGTCTCGCGGTTCACGCGAACCGCCGCGGCGGGATCGGTTCCGGCGTGGTCCGATTCTTCCTCGACCACGATCCAGCCGGTAAACTTCGGCGCATCCCGAACGGCCGAAATCACGGCAGGCACGTCGCAGACGCCGTCGCCCAGCATCGCCCAGACGCCACCGGCGTCGACATCCTTCAGATGCACGTAGCGGATACGCTCCCAATAGGCCGCCAGCGTATCGCCGATCTGCTGGCCGCCACGCAGGATATGGCCGGTATCAGGCACCCAGCCCGCGCGCGAATCCAAGAGAGCAAACAGGCGGTCATAGTCCTCGCGGGTGAAGAGGAGCGTGTTGTGGTGCGAGGAAGGATGGACGGCAACGGCGACACCGGCCGACTGCCCAATCTCGGTCGCACGATTGTAGCACTCGGCCGCAATGGCGAACTTCTCATCGCGCGGGCCATCCGAAACGACCGTCGCCGATCCCATCGAGACCATCGCACCGGGAAAGTTCGCCGCGAAATCGACCCATCGCCGCGCCGTGTCGAGATCGGAGGCAATCTTTTCCGCCACCGTGAAGCCGCTGGCGGAGCCGAAGGCAAAGGAAACCAGCGTCAAACCGGCGTCTGTCAGAGTACGGGCAAAATCGGCAGGATTGAGCGCGTAGTGACCGATCATCGTGTCGGTGATTTCGATGCCGGTATATCCGCCATCGGCGACGGCGCGCACCAGATCGTCCGGGCCGCCGCTCCAGCCTGCGCCGAGCATCTCCCAGGTGAATGTCTGGCAGCCGATCTGCAGCTCAGCATTTTTCATATCTTGGTCCTGACCTATTTATTGATAACAGCCGATACCGAAGTCCTCGGGCCATTTCGCCTCGCCGGCCGAAAGCCCTTCCGCAGGGAGTGCGGATCGAAAACCGGAAGGGCGGCTCTTCTTCGGAGATTGCGACCCCAGTGTCTTGTCATTACGTACGGTCAAATGTTACCGTGCGTCAATATAATTTATTCCCTGCGCTTAAAACGTAACGCACCCTCAACTCTCCGCAGCCGCAACGGCAAAATCAGGTTCCTCGATGACACAGACCAATGGCATGAAACTCAGGATCGGCGTTGTGGGATGCGGCAACATTTCGCTCGCCTATATGCGCAACGCGCCGCTGTTCCGCGGCGTCGAAATCATTGCCTGTGCAGATCTTAACGCCGACGCCGGCAAGCGCCGCGCGGCGGAATTCAATCTGCGCGCGGCCGACGTCGATAGCCTCATTGACGACAAGGACATCGACCTCATCCTCAATCTGACGATCCCGGCTGCGCATTTCGACGTTTCGATGCGGGCGCTGTCGGCAGGCAAGCATGTCTTCACCGAGAAGCCGCTCGGCGTCACGGCCGCGGAAGGACGCCGGCTGGTGGATGCGGCCGCCACCAAGGGCCTTATGCTCGGCTCGGCGCCGGACACGTTCCTGGGGGCAGCCGGACGCCATGCCCGGCGGCAGATGGAAGCCGGCGCCATCGGCAAGCCGGTGACGGGAACGGCCTTCATGATGGGGCGCGGCATGGAGCACTGGCATCCCGATCCCAGCTTTTACTACCAGGCCGGCGCCGGCCCGGTCATGGATATGGGGCCTTACTATCTGACGATGATGGTCAATCTCATGGGGCCGATCCGCCGTGTGCAGGCGGTCGCCACAAGCGGGCAGGAAGAACGGCTCATCACCGCCGAGGGGCCGAAACAGGGCACCACGTTCAAGGTCGGCACGCCGACCAGCGTGCTGTCGCTGCTGGAATTCGATTGCGGCGCCACCGTCACCTTCGGCACCTCCTGGGACGTCTTCCGCCACTCCAACCACCCGATCGAGCTCCACGGTACCGAAGGCTCGCTGCGCCTGCCCGACCCCGACAATTTCGGCGGCTCCGTCGCGCTCTCCAGCCGTGGCGCTCCCTGGCAGGAAACGGATACATCAGGCGAACTCTTCGGGGCCGTCAACTGGCCGATCGCCGCGCCTGATCGCGCCAACTACCGCATGCTTGGCCTTGCCGATCTCGCGCGCGCAATCATCGAAGGCCGCACGCCACGCGCTTCGTGCGATCTCGCCCTGCATGTGCTCGAAGTCATGGAAGCGATCCTGCGTGCGGGTGAAACCGGCGTCGCGCAGACCATTGCGGGTATCGTCGCGCAGCCGAAAGAATTGCGGGAAGACGAAGCAAGGAGCTTGCTCGCATGACGCAACTGGACGAATCCGCCAAACGCGCCCTGGCATGGCCTGGCGATCCGGAAACGGCGGTGGAAAGCTGCACTCCGGCGCAGGCGCGGCAGCAATATCTGGACAGTTTCGCAGGCATCCAGTGGCCACTCGAAGAGGTGGCAGAGATGTTGGAAAGACGTGTGGGCGCCATCAGGGTGAAGATATGGCGCGGCCAAGCAGCGCCGCGCCAAGGGGCGCCGGCCCTGCTTTATCTCCATGGTGGCGGCTTTGTGATCGGCGCGCCGGAAACCCATGAGGATATCTGCCGGACGCTTGCCAATATGGCAGGCGCCGTCGTGGTTTCACCCGATTATCGCCTGGCACCGGAACATCCGTTTCCGGCCGCGATCGACGATTGCGCTGCCACACTTGTTTGGATGACGGAGCAGGCCGATGCACTCGGTATTGATCCCTCGCGCATTATCGTCGGCGGCGATAGCGCCGGCGGCAATCTGGCCGCCGTCGTTGCCCTCCTGGCGCGGGACGGACAGGTGCCGGCCGTCATCGGCCAGGTGCTGATCTATCCGGTGACCGACCAGTTGCAGGCCGCAGACAGCTACTCACGTTACGCAGAGGGTTTCGGCCTGACGGCAGCGGCGATGAAATGGTTCCGGGACCACTATCTGCCGGAAGCCGCGAGCAGGTCGGACTGGCGGGCTTCGCCGCTCAGCGCGATGTCGTTGGCCGGTGTGGCGCCGGCCTTCGTGATCCTTGCCGGACACGACGTGCTGGTCGACGACGGGGCAGGCTATGCCGAGCGGCTCAGCCGGGAAGCGCAGGCCACAAGCCGGACCTGGCCCGGACAGATCCATGGCTTCGTATCGAAGAGACGGGCCATTCCGGAGGCGCAAGAGGCGCTTGAGGCCATTGCAATGGCGTGGCGCACCATGGACCCCGCGCTTACCCGCTGAGGCCGTAACCCTCGCCGGATCTCAAGCCGACCGGATCTCAAGCCGAGTCGCGCATGACAAGCGTTGCCTCAAGGATCACCTTGTTCGTGGCGGGGGTCGTTCCGTCATCCTCGCTCTCGATATGCGCGAGCAAAAGCTCCACGGATTTCGCGGCGATCTCGGATGCGTTCTGGGCCATCGTCGTCAGCGACGGGCAGGTATATCGGCTCAGCGGGTGGTCGTCGTGCCCGGCGATGCGCACGTCGCAAGCCTCGTTCCGGCCGATTTTCAGTCCCGAGGCGAATGCCGCCGCCATCGCGCCGAAGGCGAACCGGTCGTTGGCGCAGAGGAGCGTTTTGCCGGGAAGTCCGCCATTCGCAAGCATCCTCTGCATCTGCTCGTATCCGAGACGCTCGAACTCCCAGGAAGGCGGCGCGTCGCAATCGATGACGAGCGGGGAATGCCCTTCCCTCGCCATGGTCGCGCGATAGCCCGCCTGCCGCTCGCCGGCATTTTCGGTCATATGCGGAATTTCCAGGAAGATCGGCGGCTCACCGGATCGGCAGAGATATTGCACAATGGCTGCCATGCTTTGCGCGTTGTCGTTGCCGACATAGGGAAGGTCACCGCTGGCAGGATTGTCGAAGCAAACGACGGGGATTGCATCCCTTAGTCTTTCCAGCGCGGAACGCCGCGAACCGGCGCCCAGCGGCGCCACGATCGCACCCGCGACCTTCAGCGAGAGCAAGGTCCGCACGGCCTCCGCCTCCAGCTCGGGCCGCGTGTGCGAGGAGATCTGGACAGGCCAGAATCCCCTTTCGCGCAACTCCAGCTCGATCAGCGACACGACCTGCACATAAAAGGGATCCGACATGGTCGGGACCAGAATCCCGATATTCCTGGTCCGCTTGCGATTGAGATGCCGCGCGAAAAGATTCGGCTCGAAGTTCGACTTCTTGAGAGCCGCCTCGATACGCTTGCGGGTCACTTCCTTGATCTGCGAGGGATCATCGAAATATTTCGACAGCGTCGGACGCGATACGCCGGAGGCGGCCGCAAAATCGTCCATCGATTTATAACTTTTCTTGGCCATTCAGTTCCTTAATCGGCGGCGCGACGGTGCGCTGAATCGAAAATGATGTCGCATCACACGCATTCGGCAATTTGTACAGGGTGGTCTTCGTTTTCCGGAATCGGGGAAAATCAACGGGCAGGCCGGCATGACTTTTCGCTGCGGACCCGGCTCTCTTTCGAAAAACGAAATATTCTCCTCTCTTGCGACGTCAGGTGCTCGCGCCGCATGGTTGCAAAAACGCTTGTTTCAGGCCCCGAATTCGAAAATTTGCGGTGAGGACGGCGGGCGTCTCCGCTTTTCGTTTTGTTGGGCAAACTTTCATTTGTTTACGAAAGTAAAGAAAAAAAGCGTCACAAGCAACACAAATGCTCCGAAAAAATTCGGACGATAACGAATAATTTTGTTATTATATTTCAATTAGTTGTGTGCGAACTCGCCATGAATACGGGCCTCCCATCTTTTCTCGATCGCAGTTCTTCATTGACAGATAGGCGCCTCAGGGAACCTACTTTGCCTACGATCTTGAGGAGGATCGATTAACTGAAAATCTATGGGAGGCACACATGAATATCAGAAAATTCAGCGTGACGATGCGGGCTGCCGTGGCGGTATGGGCGCTCTGCGCCACATCGGCGTTTGCCGACACCACCATCGAATTCATACAATGGTGGGAACCCGAAATGCCGTCCGGGGCGCTGCGCGGCATCATGAACGATTTCGAGGCCGCCAACCCCGGCATCAAGGTGACGCTGGTCAGCGGCCCCTATGCCACGACGCGTGACCAGATCGTCGTCGGCGCCGCCTCCGGAACGCTGAGCGACGTGGTGGGCCTGGATGGCGCCTGGGTAAACGGGCTGGCCAAGCAGGGCGCAATCGCCTCCATGGACGAACTGATGGACAAGGCGAAGTACGACAAGAGCCAGATCACCGATATCGTCAAGGTCGATGGCAAGAGCGTGATGTTCCCGCTCGCTTCCTTCGTCTATCCCGTCTTCGTCAACCTCGATATCGCCAAGGCATCCGGCGTCGACAAGTTGCCGACCACACGCACGGAATTCGCTGAAGCCGCGAAGAAGATGACCGATGCGCCGAAGAACCAGTATGGCTGGGTCCTGCCGCTGTCGCTGCAGTCGCCGAGCGGAATCCAGAACGACGTCATGTCCTGGGTCTGGGCCTCGGGCGCCTCGATGCTGAAGGACGGCAAGCCGGATCTCGAAAATGACGCTGTCGTCGGCACGCTCGATTATATCGCGTCCCTCAACAAGGAAGGCGTTATTTCGCCCGGCATTTTCGCCAAGAAGGAACAGGACAAGGTCGAGGAATTCGTCAACGGCCGCGTCGGCATGATGGTCGACTCGCTCGCCCACGTGAACCTCATCCGCGAGCGCAATCCGAAGCTCAACTTCGGCATCTCCGCCTTGCCGGCCACTGACGGCTACACCGGCAAGCGCGGCATGCCTTATGCCTCCTGGGGCATCGGTATCAGCGAAGGCAGCCAGCACAAGGAAGAAGCCTGGAAGCTTGTGGAATATCTGATGAGCCCAGACGTCAACGGCCGTCTGGTTTCGATTGCCAACGCCTTCCCCGGCAATGTCCACGCCAAGCCGGATTTTGTGGCATCGGACCCGATCTTCGCCGAAGCTTTCAAAATCTTCCAGAGCGGCTATCCTGCCAATGAATTCGTCGGTCTTCCGGTTGCCGAAGAGCTGATGCGCGACATGAACGTCGAAGTTCAGAAGATGTTCGACGGCGGGCAGTCGGCCAAGGACGCGGCTTCCAATACCCAGAAGGCCTGGCTCGCGAAGTTCTAAAGCACGTCGCTTTCACGAATCACCGGCAGCGCCAGATTGCGCTGCCGGTGCAAGTCGTCAAATCTCGGCAGAATGGGAACTCACAGCTCATGAATCATTCCGCTCCGGCTCTGGTCGCTGCGCACGCCAAAGCGCCAAGAAAAGGATGGCTTCGTTACAGCACCTTGAGGAAGCTGGTGCCGTATTTCTACGTGTCGCCCGCCACTCTGCTGCTTGTTCTGCTGATGCTGTTCCCGATGGTGATGGTCTTCAAATATTCGCTGATGGACGGCGCCATCATGAAAAAGGATGCGGCGTTCGCAGGCGTCCAGAACTACCTGACCATCTTCGAGAATCCGGTCTTCTGGCAGTCGGTCGCCCAGACGCTTTATTTTACCATCATGAGCGTCGTCTTCCATTTCATCATCGGCCTGGCCTTCGCGCTGCTGTTGAACACCAACCGCGTCGATCCGCTCATTCGCAGCATCCTGCGCGTGCTCTTCATCCTGCCCTGGCTGTTCACCGCCGTCATCATCGCCATCATCTGGCGCCTGCTGCTCGATCCGAACGGCGTCGTCAACAGCGTGCTGATGGCGCTCCATATCATCAACTTCAAGGTCGAGTGGTTCTCTTCGACGCGCACCGCCATTCATGCATTGACCTTCGCAAACATCTGGGCGGGTTACCCGCTCTACATGGTCAGCCTGCTCGCCGGCCTCCAGGGCATTTCGAAGGAGCTTTACGAGGCAGCCGGTATCGACGGTGCCAACGAACTCGAAAAATTCTGGTACATCACCATTCCGCAATTGATGCCGATCATCATCAGCATCGCGCTTCTCGACTTCATCTGGACGATGCAGGTTTTTCCACTCGTATGGATGACGACGGGCGGCGGTCCGATCTATTCGACGGAAGTGCTCTCGACTTTCACCTACAAGCTCGCCTTCTCCCAGTATGAGTTTTCCCTGGCTTCGGCGAGCGCGATGATCATCCTCATCATTTCGATGAGCGTCACCTACTTCTACATCAAACACCAGCAGCGCAGGTGACCGCCATGGCAAAGCGTTCCTTCAAAAGCTCGGCATTGCCGACCATCCTGACCTATCTCGGCCTGGCGATCGGCCTGGTCTTTTCGACCTTCCCGATCGTCTGGATGTTTTTCAGTTCGCTGAAATCGAATACGGAAATCTTCGCCCTTCCGCCGCGGCTGCTGCCGGATGACTTTACGGTGGCCGCCTATCTGACGATCTTCAACGATCCGGTGAAAGTGCGCTTCTTCATCAACAGCTACTTCGTCGCCGGCGTCGTCACCTGCCTGACCCTGGTTATCGCCATCCTCACCGCCTACGGATTCAGCCGCTATCAGTTCCGCTTCAAGAACACTTTGAACATCTTCATCATCAGCACCCAGACCGTTCCGCCGATCACCCTTCTCATCCCCTATTTCGGCATGGTGGTCGCCTTCAGGATCTTCGATACCTATCTGGCGCTGATCCTGACCTACATGGTCTTCACGCTGCCTTATGCCATCCTGCTAATGACAGGCTATCTCAATACCTTGCCGAAAGAGCTGGACGAGGCCGTCCTTGTCGACGGCGGCTCGAGCTGGACGGCGCTCTGGCGCGTCATCGTTCCGGTCTCCATCCCCGGGATCGTCGCCACGGCGGTCTACACGTTTCTGCTGGCCTGGAACGAATTCCTCTTCGCGCTAACGCTGACGAAATCGATGGATCTCAGAACCGTTCCGATCGGTATCCAGCTTCTGATGGGCCAGCACGCCTTCGAATGGAACGAGATGATGGCGATGAGCGTGCTTGGTTCCCTGCCCCTTCTGGTACTCTACCTGGTTGCCCAACGCTATTTCCTGGCAGGCATGACCGCCGGCTCGGTCAAAAGCTGACGGCTGGTGGCCACGGCTGCGCAGTATGATTTCGCGGAATTATTTCTCTAGAGCCGTCACCCCGCCATGACACGAAGTCGATCGTCGTTCATTCACCTGCGGCTGCTGCTTGCAAGATCGTTCTCGCAATATCAGCAAAACCAAGGCCGGCGGGCTGCAACGAGACCCACTTCGGTGCGTACTGCAATTGCGGAAGGACGGGAATGATATTGTTGACGCCGAAGGAGTTGCGGATAAAGCCGAACATCGGGGCATCGTTTCGAGAGTCGCCGACGAAGGCGGTAACGGCGGGAGTTTCAGCCGGGTCGATACCGAATATCTCGGTTAAGACGCGTTCGCTCATCGACCGCTTGTCGTAATTGCCGATCCACGTGTTGATGTGAATGGAGCTGATCGCAACCGTTCCGCCAATGGCTTTTATGCTGGACGCGAGATCCTCGACCTCATGCGGGTCGTGACCCTGGATATCGATCGCGACGTCCGCCAGCCGGAAGACCTGATCGTGGGCAATTCTGAACGTCTTGCCCCTTCGCGAAACCAGCTCTTTCACTGACTGGAGATGCAGGCGTTGGCGCTCAGCCTGCAGGGTGGCATCTTCCCAATAGTCGAAGACGACTGCGCCGTCCCTACGGGTGACACAATATGCGCCGCTTTCGCCGACGACCGCGGCCACCGGCCAGGCACGAACGATGTGTTCGCACCAACCGGCGGAGCCGCCCGTAACCGGCACGACGGCAATGCCTGCCCGGCTGAGATCCCAGAGAGCTTGGTAGGTTTGCGGAAGTAGCTTGCCTTCGGTGGTCAGGGTATCGTCGATGTCGGTGAACAGGTAGCGCACGTCCCGTAACTCACGAGCTGATGGCGCAAGGTCTACATAGCTCATGCCATATCCTCGCTGCATGTCACCACGTCCAAGCCGCTCTCGGAGAGGGCATTGGTGGCGGCCGCTTCGCCAGGCAGCCGATCCGTATAAAAGCGGGTGAGTTTGCTGAATGGCGCCACACGCACGGAAGCGTTTCGCGTCCACTTGCTGACGTCTGCAGCCAGAATCTGCGTTTGTGAATTCTCAAGGAGGGCATTGGTGATTTGGGCTTCGCTATAGCTGAAATCCATCAGACCGTTGAGCGGGCTTAGAGCGCCTGCGCCGACGACGGCGTAAGTCGCATAGAATTTTTCGACGAACCTGATCACATCCGTGCCCACCACGTCGCGATCGTCGTGACGCAAAAGGCCGCCCGTCAAATGCACCTCGACACTCGGTGCATCGCAAAGGCTCAAGGCGACGTGGATGTTGTTGGTAATCACCGTCAGGCCCTGGTGATCACGCAGCGCCTCGGCAACGAACCGAACCGTGCTGCCGATCCCCAGGAACACTGTCGCGTCGACCCCTATGTCGGCGGCGACGCGCTTGGCGATAAGCCGCTTGGCCCTTCGGTTGAGCTGGGCGCGAGCGTTGAGCGAGATGTTGCTGCCCTCGACCGGCAGGTCGACGCCACCGTGGAAGCGGCGCGCGTGCCCGAGATCGCACAATGCATTGATATCGCGACGGATCGTCTGCGTCGTCAGATCGTACCGACGTGCCAGTTCCTCGATGTACTGAACACCGTCCGTTTCGATCAGCGCAAGGATCTCACGTTGTCGGCTCGATATGATCCGCTGCCCCATCGCCGCTCCTTACGTGAGGTAGACACTGGGGTCGTCTGTTATCACCCCTGTCAAACCCACCTCCCAGAAAGACGCGAGCAGCTTGGGATCATTGCAAGTCCATGCCCGCACCGCGATGCCGCGACGCACGGCCTCCTCGAGAAACCCGACACTCAGAGCCTTGTAGTCGAGATGGATGGTCTTTGCGGGAATTGACCGAAGGATATCCAACCAATCCGCGGGCAGGTTGCTCCACAGCATGGCGAGCTCGTAGCTTGGATCGACTTCGTGCATTCCCTTCAGCGCAGCGGCATCAAAGCTCGAGATCATGATCTTGGTGTGCGCCGCCCGCCCTTTCAAATGTTCATCAACGACTTTGACCAACTGGTCGAGTGATTTGTGATGAGCATGCTGCTTGATCTCGACGTTGGCATTGAGACCGAGTTCGCCCAAGGCGGAAACGACACGGGCCAGCGTCGGCAGCGGTTCGCCTTTGAATTTTGGGCTGAACCACGAGCCAGCGTCGATTCTCGCGAGATCCGACGCGTTGAGGTTGGCCAGATTTCCCTTTGACGAGGAACAGCGGTCGATGGAAACGTCGTGGATCACGACCGGCGTACCGTCGGCAAGAAGTGCAACGTCGAGTTCGACCCATTCCGCGCCCTGGTCCGCGGCCGCTCGAAAGGCAGCAATCGTATTTTCAGGCGCAACGGCAGAAGCGCCTCGATGTGCCTGAACTTCACCGCGTCTCGGCCCGGATCGCGACTCTACGGTCGTCATCGTCTCATCTCTTTCGTCTTCTTCGAAGGTTGGATGGAGAAATAATAAACTGGAGTCAATCTGTGCGTTTTCCCGTATCGCTATTAAAAGGGTGCATCGCGTCAACACGTGCAAAGATGTCGATATTCGCATTCTCGGCAAAGTCCGGACGACCCGGTACGGTCAGGACAACCGTCTGCTGGCCCCCCCCCAATCGCACATGCAGATGGCTTTCTCCCCCGATTGGCTCGAGCAACTCGACGGTTGCGTTGAGACGGACGGAAGGCTCTGCCGGCCTGGCAACAAGTAACGCGTCCGGGCGGAGCCCGACCATGTCGGTACCGGCAGGCAATGCCAGGGTCCCAGCGCCGTCGGCCGCCCTGAGGACGTCGATCGGTACCAGATTCATCGGCGGCGAGCCGATGAAGCCTGCGACAAACAAGCTTGCCGGACGGTCGTAGACTGCCACTGGCGTTCCGACCTGTTCGACAAGTCCGCCGTTCATGACGACCAATCGGTCTGCGAGGGTCATCGCTTCAAGTTGGTCATGGGTGACGTAGATGCTGGTCGTCTTGAGACGCCGTTGCAGCCGACGAATTTCAACTCGCATCTGCACGCGCAATTTGGCATCGAGATTGGACAGCGGCTCATCGAACAGGAAGGCGGCCGGCTCGCGAACGATCGCGCGCCCCATCGCAACCCGCTGGCGCTGCCCGCCGGAGAGTTCGCGAGGTTTACGATCCAACATCGGTCCGATTTCGAGGATCTCGGCGGCTTCCGCCACACGACGGTTGATTTCGGCCCGTTCGGTGCCGCGATTTTTCAAACCATATTCGAGATTTCCGCGTACCGTCATATGCGGATAAAGCGCATAGTTTTGAAAGACCATGGCGATATCGCGGTCGGCCGGCTCTGCCTTATTGACATTGCGGCCCGCAATCTCGACCTGGCCTTCGCTGATCGTTTCCAACCCGGCAATCATGCGAAGCAGGGTGGATTTGCCACAGCCCGAGGGGCCGACGAGGACGATGAGTTCGCCGTCTGCAACGGATAGGTTGATGCCTTTGACAGCTGGAACGGTACCATAATTCTTCTTGACGTCGATGATGTTGATCGTTGCCATTTCATTTCTCCGTTTCGACCAGGCCTTTGACAAAAAGGCGTTGCATGGCGACGATGACGAGGACGGGTGGCAGGGCGGCGAGAATGACCGCTGCCATCACGAGGTTCCAGCGGGGCTCGGCATCGGCAACCGCTGCCATGCGCTGGATTCCCATCACGACTGTGTAGAAGCTCTGGTCGGTCGTTATGATGAGCGGCCAGAGATACTGGTTCCAGCCGAGTACGAAGAGGATGATGAAGAGCGCCGCGATATTGGTGATCGACAACGGCAGCAGAATATCCCGGAAGAACTTCATCGGTCCCGCTCCATCGACGCGGGCGGCCTCCATCAGTTCGTCAGGGACGGTCAGAAAGAACTGACGAAACAGGAAGGTTGCCGTTGCCGAGGCGATCAGCGGGATGATGAGGCCGCTGTAATTGTTCAGCATTCCAAGATCGGCGACGACTTTGTAGGTCGGCACGATACGCACCTCGACCGGCAACATCAGGGTGATGAAGATCATCCAGAATGCCAGGGTCCGGAACGGAAACCGGAAATAGACGATGGCAAAGGCCGAAAGGATCGAGATGACGATCTTGCCGACGGCGACGCCAACCGCCATGATCAACGAGTTGATCATCATCGGCCCGATCGGCGGCGCCCCGGAGCTCGTCATCCCGGATGAGAGCATCGTCGAATAGTTCTCGATGATGTGGCCACCTGGTGTCAGCGGCACGACGCCTGACAAGAAGTCGTTTGGGCCATGGCTTGATGCAATGAAAGCCACGTAGACCGGAAACACCACGATCGTCACGCCAATGATGAGGACAAGGTGCGCCAGGAAATTTAGGAAGGGGCGATTCTCAACCATCCTTGGAATTCCTCAATATTGTACGCGGCGTTCGATAAAACGGAATTGGACGGCCGTCAGAGCGACGACGATCACCATGAGAATGACCGACTGTGCCGCCGACGAGCCCAAATTCAGCCCGATAAACCCGTCGAAATAGACTTTGTAGACAAGGATTTCCGTCGCGCGCGCCGGTCCGCCTTGGGTGGTTGCATGAACGATGCCGAATGTGTCGAACATCGCGTAGACGATATTGATGACGATCAGATAGAAAGTCGTCGGTGAGATCAGCGGGAACACGATCGTCCAGAAACGCTTCATCGGACCGGCTCCGTCGATGGCCCCGGCTTCCTGAAGCGAGCGTGGGACGGATTGCAGCGCAGCCAAGAAGAACAAGAAATTATAGGAAATCTGCTTCCACGTCGCCGCGATCACGATCAGGACCATGGCATCGTCGGGATTGATCAGATGATTCCAATTGATTCCCATTGCCCGCAACATATAGGCGACGATGCCGATCGATGGATTGAACATGAACCACCAAAGAATGCCGGCGATCGCGGGGGCGACGGCATAGGGCCAAATGAGCAAGGTCGAATAGATTCGAGAGGTGCGCAACACGCGCATTGCCGCTGCAGCCAGGAGCAGCGCAATCGACGTTGATAGGACCGTCACGAGTATGGCGAAGATGAGCGTGTGGCCGAAGGCATTGATGTAGATCGGATCGGCAAAGAGCCGACGGTAGTTTTCAAACCAGACGAAGGTCGTTTTGAAACCGAAAGCGTCCTGACGCAGGAAAGATTGCCAGAATGCAGTTCCCGCAGGCCAAAGGAAAAATACCACGGTCACGAAAATTTGGGGAGCGATGAGCAGGTAAGGCAAAAGCTTGTTGGGAAATACGGTCCGTTTGGTTTGCATGGGCCCTCACACTGACGGATGGGAAACGGGGGCCGGTCTTTCACCAGCCCCCGTCACGGAGCCCATTAGTTGGCGGACTGGAAATCGCGAAGCTGTTCGTTGCCTCTTGCGACCACGGAATCAACTGCTTCCTTCGCCGTCTTCTTCCCGCCCAGCAAGGCCGCAAACTCATCGTCGATAATGCCACGCACCTGGACGTAGTTGCCGAAACGGATGCCCTTGGAATTGTCGGTGGGTGTCACCCGCGTCAGTTGCTTGATGCCGATATCTGCTCCGGGGTTCTTCTCGTAATAGCCCTGATCCTGGCCCAGCTTATAGGCAGCCTCCGTTATCGGCAGGTAGCCCGAGAACTGATGCCAATCGGCTTGGACTTCCGGCTTCTGCAGGTAGGTGAAGAACTTCGCGACACCTTTGTACTCCTCTTCCGGGCGACCTTTCAGTGTCCAGAGAGTGGCGCCGCCGATAATCGAGTTGAGCGGCTGCGGAATAACGTCGTCATAGTAGGGAAGCGGCGCAAAACCGACCTTGAAAGCCTTTGCGTTGTTGATGACCCCTGCCCGACCGGCGGACGAATTCATGTACATCGCGCATTCCTGAGAATAGAACATCGGAGGAGCGTTATCGCCGCCGCCAGGTCCTCCAAATTTGAAGAGCCCCTCGTCCTGCCACTTCTTCAGATTGCCCCAATGGCGGATCGTGAGATCATTGTTGAAGGTGAATTCTGCGTCCAAGCCGCCAAATCCGTTGGCCTTGGTAGAATACGGCTTATCGTGCAGGGCATTCAGGTTCTCAGTCTGGATCCAGGAGATCCAGGCGCTGGTGAAACCGCATTTAGCTGCGCCGGACTTCATGATCGTCCGCGAAAAGGCTTCAACGTCCGCCCATGTTTTCGGCGGCGTTTCCGGGTCAAGCCCTGCTTTCTTGAAGATATCCTTGTTGTAATACAGGATCGGCGTCGAGGAATTGAACGGCAAGGACAGAACGTTGCCGCTGGTGTCAGAGTAGTAACCGACGACCGGAGCAATGAATTTGCTCTGGTCCCAGGCCTCACCTTCGTCCTTCATCAACTGGTAAACGGGATAGACCGCACCCTGTGCTGCCATCATGGTGCCGGTACCAACTTCATAGACCTGTACGATTGCGGGCTGCTGGTTGGCGCGGAACGCAGCAATGGCGCCCGTCAGCGTCTCGTCATAGGTGCCCTTGAATACCGGAACGATCTCATAGTCAGATTGAGATGCGTTGAACCCCTTGGCGATCTGTTCAAGCTTCGCGCCATTCTCGCCGCCCATTGCGTGCCACCACTGGATCTTCGTGGCTGCCATTGCCGGAACGGATAACGATAGGCTGGTCAATCCTGCGGACAGGAAAAAAGCGATCTTGTTCATCCTCACTCCCACTTGTTGTCGGTCCGAAGCCTCCCGCTACGAACGTGAGCCCGATGGTAACAGGCGAAGTTCACTTTGCAAGAATGAAATGTTCAAATGAACATTTGCGGCCGGCGATCACCTGCGGACTGGCGCAATGCTGGCGACAGCATCAGGTTCGAGGTGGGCGGTTCTCGGGCCGAGGATATGGGATTGAGGGCCGTGACCCGGCGGCATGGGCTTGGTCGCCTTTGGGTGGCAGCACAAGCGTGATCAAGTGAACACCTCCATGGCGTTCACCATTAACGACGTTGCTGCCTGGATTGTCACAACTCTTCCGGTGTGATCACTTTCATCGTCGCCACCGCCGGGCGCCAATCTTGAAGCACCTTGCAGACTTCGGCTCTGGTCGGCGCGCCGGTGCGACCGCCGAAGACCTGGCACTTGAGCGCCGCCGCCATAGACGACAGGCGCATCGTCTCTTCGATCGGCATGCCTTCCGCGATAGCCAACACGAAAGCGCCATGGAAGATATCCCCGGCTGCAAGCGTATCGACCGCTCTCACCTTTGGAGCGGCAAGATGGCAGACTTCGCCGGTTGCGTCATCGAACCAGAAGCAGCCATTTTCGCCAGCCGTGACGCTGATGAAGGCATGCTCGAACTTTTGCTTCAGCAGGCCGACGACTGTCACCGGGTCGGCCGTTCCCGCAAGCCGCTCAGCGGCTGGTTGCGAGAACACGATATGGCTCGCCGCCGGCGCAAGCATCTCGACCACGCCATCGCCGGCAACGTCGCCATCGAGAATGGCCGGCTTGCCCGCCTCTCTCGCTGCCAACAGCGTCCGCAGCGCAAGCTTCGGCCAGCGGACGTCGACCAGCACCGCGTCGAAGGAGGAAATGTCCTGTTTTGTGACCGGCTTGACCGTCTCGTGCAGGCCAGCATCGTAGAAAGGCACGATCAAGCGTTCGCCCTGATCATCGACAAGGATCGTCGAGACGGCCGAGCGGGCGCCTGCCACACGCACCATACCGCTCGTGTCTATGCCGCTCTCGCCGAGGTCGGCAATGATGCGGTCGCCGGTGGCGTCATCGCCGACCGCGCCCCAAAGGCTGGCATGGCCGCCAAGCCGGGCAACGGCAAAGGCGGCGCTCGATGCCATGCCCTCGGCAATCTGCAGCATATCATAGGGCAGAAATTTGCCCTGGCCGGTCGGTAACGAGCGCACACGAAACAACGTATCCATAACCGCCGCGCCGACGCACAAAACGCGGCGCGCCTGACCGGGAGGCGGGTCGAAGGCAGAAGTCGTCAAAACCGTCGTCTCACCCGCTCACTTGACGGCTCCGGCCGTCAGGCCTGCCACGATCTGCCGTTGCGCAAACACCGTCAAGATCAGCACCGGCAAGGTGACGATCAATGCGGCTGCCGCGAGCGGACCCCAACTGACCTGTTCGAACGAGAGCATGTTGTAGACCGCGACCGGAAGCGTGCGCGTCTCGCGACTGGCGAGCACGATGCCGAAGACGAAATTGTTCCAGGAAAAAATGACCGACAGGATGAAGGCGACGACGATGCCCGGCCTTGCGATCGGCAAGGCGACCAGACGGAAAACCTGCCAGGGTGTCGCGCCGTCGATGCTTGCAGCCTCTTCCAGCTCCATCGGGGTCGTCTCGAAATAGCCGATCATGATCCACACGACGATCGGCACGGTGACCACGAGATGGATGATGATCTGCGGCAAGAGCGTGCCGAGCAGGTTCAGCCATTGGAACAGCAGGAAGAGCGGGATCAGGAAGGAAAGGCCCGGTGTCATGCGCGCGATCATGATGACCATCGCGGACTTCTCCGCCTTCAGCCGGGCGATGCCATATCCGGCGGGCACGCCGATCAGCAGCGCCAGAAGCGTGGCCGCACCCGTCACCAGCACCGAATTCCAGAGATAGAGGAAGAAATTGTTCTCCTCGAAGACTTTCAGATAGTTCGACCAGGCCAAGCGCTCCGGGATGAAGATCGGCGGATAGGCGCCGTTGTCGATTTCATACTTCAGCGACAGCGAGATCATCCAGAGGAAGAACAGGACGACCGGCGAGATCATCACCAGGGCGACGAACAGCAGTCCGATGCGATCGAGCGTCTTGCGCTTCATCAGCGTGCCTCCCCGTCGGACCAGTTCACGCGCTGCCTGAGCATCATAAGGACGAAAGAAAGCAGGACGATGAGGATGAAGAAGACAACCGCCATGGCCGAGCCATAGCCGATATCGTAATAGGCGAAAGCGGTGTTGTAGAGATAGATGTTGATCGTTTCCGACGCCGTGCCGGGGCCGCCTTGGGTCATGGCATAGATGATGTCGAAACTTTTCACTGCATCGATGCTGCGGATGATCACGGCGATCATCAGGAAAGGCGCGATCATCGGCAGCGTCAGATAACGGAATTTCTGCCAGACATTGGCGCCATCGATCTCCGCACTTTCATAAGGTTCGCGCGGAACCGCCGCCAGGCCGCCAAGCACGATCAGCATGATAAGCGGCGTCCATTGCCAGGTCTCGACCAGCACCAGCGACGGGATGACGCTGCTCTGATTGTAGATCCACTCCTGGGGACCGATGCCGATGAGGGAGAGGAGATAGTTGAGAACGCCGAGCTGCGGATGGAACATCATCGTCCAGACGAGTGCGATGGCGACGGGTGTGGCCATCATCGGCATCACGAATATGCCGCGGATGAGACCGCGCAGCGGAAATTGAGCATCGAAGATCAGCGCGGCGAGCGTTCCCAGAAAAAGGGGAACCACTACGGAGAGCGTCGTATAGAGCACCGTATGCCACAGCGACTCCCAAAAGCGCACGTCGCCGGCGAGGCGCACATAATTGTCCCACCCCGCAAAGACCTGCGCTTGGCCGAGCGTCCAGCTGTTGACGCTCATCCACACGGTAAACACCCATGGAAAGACGATCACGGCCGATATGACGATGAGCGCCGGGATGACGAAGGGCCAGTAGTTGGGAGCAAACCGATCCGGTTTGCTCCTTCCTTTCGACGCCTTGGCCGCTGTGGCCGTTTCGATGCTTGCCGAGGCCATTATCCCTCGCTTTTCGCCAGGACGGGTTCGAACTGTGCCGTCGCTGCCTTCAGTTCGGTTTCGGGATCAGCGCCGCCGATCATGTTGGTGAGACCGACGCCATAGATGTCGCGGAACTCGGTGACCGGAATGATGACCGGCAGCGCGAGCTGCGAGATCTTGCCCGAACCGACGACGGCATCAAGCCACGCGCCCGGCATCTTGACGCCTTCGCGAACCTTCGCATCCTCGAGGACGGACTGCCGGAAAGGAACGCCGGCGCCGGCCTGCAGCAGACGGGCGCCCATTTCATGCGAAATCGCCCATTGGCAGAAGAGGTAGGCTGCTTCCTTTTTCTGGCTTGCTGCGACGACGCCAAGGCCGTCGCCGAAGGTGCCTGCGGCCTGTGCCTTCGGGCCTTTCGGCATGATGCCGTAACCGACCTGGCCGACGACGCGCGACTTTTCCGGATTTTCGATCGGCGGTGCAAAACCGACGCCATCAAGCCACATGCCGATCTTGCCCTGCAGGAAGGCCGACTGCGCCTCCGCCCAGTTGAAGCCGGAGACGCCGGGAGGGGCGGTTTTGGTCATCAGTCTCTGGTAAAGCTTGGCCGCATCGATCGCTTCCGGCGATGTCGTGCGCAGCTTGCCGTCAGGGCCGAGCGGGCTCGAACCATAGCCGAGCAGCAGCGACGTCCAGACCGGCGTATTGGCGTTCTTCAGGCCGCGGGCAACGAAGCCATAGGTGTTGGTCGAAGCGTCGGTCAGTGCCTCCGCAGCACTTGCCAGCTCTTCGAAGCTCGAGGGGTAAGCAAGCCCCTTCTTCTCGAACAGCGCCTTGTTCCAGTAGATGATCCAGTAATCGACTGAAAAGGGAAGAGAGCGCAGAACACCTCCGGCGTCCTTGGCGAAGGCGAGGCCGGCTTCGGCGAAATCGCCCTCCGTCAGGGACGGGTCGGTCAGCGAAGGGTCCTTGAGGAAACCGCTGATATCGGCAAGCCAGCCGCCCTTTTCGAACTGCCGCTTCTGGACATGGTAGCTCATATGCACGACGTCGAAACTCGGCTTGCCGGAGCTGAGCTCGATCGTCGTCTTCTGGCGCTGCTGCTGTTCGGGCGTCGCTTCGGCATTGACTTTGATGCCGGTGAGCGCCTCGAACTCGGACAGGTACTTCAGCAGTATTTCGCTGCGCGGGCTCTTGACCAGGTTGACTTCGAGCGTCGTGCCGGCAAAACGCTTCCAGTCGACGGCGGCCGATGCGAGCCGCATGCCGAGCATGCTGCTCGCCCCAAAAGCGGCTGTGCCCGCCAGAAAGCCGCGTCTCGTCGGATTCAAAAACGATGACATGTGATTCCTCCTCCTTTTGCCGGCGATCTCCTCACCCCCGGCTGTTTATTTCCGATTATATCCTGAGCGCACGATCTCTTGCATGATTGATGTGTGCGACAAGGCTGTTGACGGCGTCCTCCGCCGATCGTCGTTCGATCGCCTCGAGCACTTTCAGGTGCTCGCCCATGACAGGTCCGACGTGACCTTCGATGCGAAAACGATCCTGACTGATCAGGCGCATCTTGATCGAGTTCACCCGATAGGCGTTCGAAATGATGGAATTTCCCAGGGCATCGATAAAGGCGTCGTGCATACCCCAATCGACGGCCTGCGCGTGCACTTCCAATTCGTGCGATGTATCGCCGCTTCGAATGGCATCGGCGATATCCCGATGCTGCTTCAAAAGCCCGGCGATCGTCTCGTCAGACGCAGAGCGGGTGAAAAGCGCGACGGCCTCCTTCTCCAGGAACACGCGCAGCTGGAAGGCCTCGCGAATGAGGTTGAGGTCGATATGAGCAATCTGCAAACCCCGCTGGGGGACCGTCTTGATCAGCCCTTCGGCTTCGAGCCTCGGGATGAGCTCACGGATGGCGCCGAGCGTCAGTCCCGTCAGCTCGACGAGACGGCGCTGGGAGACGAACTGGCCGGGACGCACGTCACGCGCAAGAAGATGGCGCGTGAAGCTCGCATACGCCTTTTCCCGCAGCGTTGGCTGCTCGTCCGTTTCGTCCATCGCCTCTTCCCGAAACATGTCTGACCTATGCCGCTTTCGACTGGAAAAGACGATCGAAAGCAAGAGCGAGCTGCGCCTGCCCTTCGGCGGATATTGAAGCGAGCGGCGGGCGCACCGCAAACCAGATCTCTTCGGACGCCACGTGCGCCATCATGGCTTTCACGGCCGGGACAACAGGATATTTGAGCAGCTCGGCCACAAAACCCTCGATGCGGGGATCGTCCTTGCCTTCTTCGGCCATCAGCTTGACGTCGCGGGGCACAAAATTCGCCATGCCGGAGATCGCCCCCTGGCCGCCGAGCCGCACGCCCCTGGCAAGATGCCGTTCATCGCCCACCAGGATAATGAGATCGCCATGCGCCTTGAGCAGGCTTTCGGTATACGGCCAGTCGCCGGAAGAATCCTTGACGCCTGTCACGATATTGGGGAAGGCGGTCCGCAGCCGTCCGGTCAGCGACACGGTCAGCGGGACCATGGTGAGCGAGGGAAGATTGTAGACGATGATGTCCCGCGCCTTGTCTCCCAGAATGGCGAAGACGGCCGAAAACCACTGGAAGACACCGTCGTCGCTGACATTCTTGAAATAGGACGGCGGGGCAAGAAGAATATTACGAACGCCCTGGGAAAGAGCATGATCTGCCTGGATCGCCGCATCCTCGGCGGCATCGACCAGCACACCGACGATGATGTTTTTTGCCGCGATCCCCGCATCGAGGAAAGACGCGAGGACGCGGTCACGTTCCCGGCTTCCGATGGAGGAGCCTTCACCCGTCGTTCCGAACAGGGTTACGCTGGAACATCCTGCAGCGAGGCTTCGCCTTGCCTGCACGATCATCGCATCGATCGCAATATCGCCATTGCTGTCAAACGGCGTGGCAAGGGCGACTGACAGGCCGAATTTCTGGGTCAAATATGCTTCCTCCCGATTGTTGAGATTAGATGTAGCAGACTGACATGTTAGCTGTAAAGAGGTGATTGCAGACTCCTCGTTACGCGCGCCACGTCACTTTTCGCAGAGCCGCCGGCCGCCGGAATATGGCTGATAGGTACAGTCGGACGGCCGGAAGGAGCGGTAACTGCGCGAGCAGGCGGTGATGTTACAGGACTGCGGTGCGCCTTGACCATCGCTTGCCGCTTCTGTCGATCGCACGCCATTCAGCGGAGGTTCGGCCGTCGCCTGGCGCATGAAATCCCGCCAAATATGCGCTGGCAGGGCGCCGCCCGTCACCCCCTTCATCGGCGCGTCATCATCATTGCCAACCCAGACACCGACGACAAGCGCTTCCGTGAAGCCGACGAACCAGGCGTCACGATTGTTCTGGCTCGTGCCGGTCTTGCCGGCCGCAAACGTGCCGGGGTCCGCTCCACGCCCAGTACCGCGCTCGACCACCAACTGCAGGAGGCCGAGGAGATCGGACTGGTAGGGCGAAAGATCGACGTTCGGCTTTGATTGTGAGCCAACTCGAAATGTCTTGGGCTGCCCTGCCGCTTGAAAGTCGATGATGCCCCAGGGCTTGACAGGTGCCCTACCGAGTTGGACGGACGCATAGGCGCTGGTGAGGTTAAGCAGATTTACTTCGGATGTCCCAAGCGCCAAAGACGGCGTGTTGGCGAGTGGTGCATCGATGCCGAGTTCACGCGCTGCGGCAATCACATTGTCTAAACCAACCTCTTCGGCAAGCGCGACTGAAGCGGCATTGAGCGATCGCGCGAACGCCTCGGCAAGCGTTACCCAACCGCGATAGTTGCCGCCGGAATTTTCTGGCGACCAGCCAGCGATGTCAATTGGCGCGTCCAGAACCTGGTCAGACAAGGTGAACCCGGCCTTCAGTGCTGCGTAATAGACGAATAGCTTGAAGGTGGAACCCGGCTGGCGCATCGCTGCGACGGCGCGGTTGAACTGGCTTGCCTTGTAGTCGCGCCCGCCAACCATCGCGACGACCGCGCCATCGGGCGTCATCGCAACCAACGCGGCCTGCGATGCTCCAACTGCCTTCCCTTCACCGTCCAAGGCTCCTTTCGCGACCCTTTCGGCGATTTGCTGCAATTGCGGCACCATCGTGGTTCGCACCGACGTCGAACCTGGCGAGGAGCCGGCGATTTCGCTCGCTTGCGGCGAAATCCAGTCCGCAAACCAGCTTCCCGAGCGCGGCGTCGGCGTCGTTGGATGCAGCTTGGCAAAGCTCGCCTTGGCCTCCGCCGCCTCTGGCGCGGTGATTTTTTCATTGGTCGCCATCGCATCGAGAACGACCATGCTACGCTGCCGGGCGCCTTCGAAATTGTCGATGGGATTCCATTGACTTGGAGCCCGCAGCAACCCCGCCAGCATCGCCGATTCCGGCAAGTTAAGGGCGTCGATATCCTTGTTGAAATAGATCCGCGCGGCGGCAGGCATGCCTGTCGCGCCAGCGCCAAGATAGACGCTGTTGAGATAGCGCGTCAGGATTTCCCGCTTGCCGAGCTTCCACTCCAGCCAGACTGCGATCACAACCTCCTGTATCTTTCGCTTTATCGTTCGATCGCTGTCCAGATATTGCAGCTTGATGAGTTGCTGGGTGATGGTGCTGCCCCCCTCCACCACCGAGCCAGCCTCCAAATTCCGGAGAAACGCCCTCCCGATCCCTCTCGGATCGACGCCGAAATGGTCCATGAACCGGCGGTCCTCAATCGAAAGGACGGCATCGATCAGATGGGACGGGAACTGGTCGTATTGCGTATATGGCCCTTGATAAGGTCCCTGCCTTACGAGCGGCGCACCGTCAGCGGTTTCCAGCACAACAATCGGCTTCAACGTTCCGTCACGAATCTCGCTCCAGGGCACGTCTTTTAGTGCCCACACCAGCACGCTGCCTATGAGGAGGCACACAAGCAAGGCCGAGCCCATAGCGAATTTCCACCAGTTCGCCGGAAGCCATCGGCGCCGGCGACTTTCGCGCGGCTTGCTATGCCAATGGCGAATGCCGCGCCCGGCTTTGATCGGAGCAGTCGTCATCCATTTGGTGAGAGCCGATGTGCTTCCCAGCCGCATCGACCTCGTCAGCCTCGTTATCAAAAACAAAGCCATCGACTTGATCTTCGCCAGCACAGGACTTGCCTGCAAATCGTGACGCAGCGCACGTAACAGATTGCTCGCGGCCTGGCGAGTTTGGACGAAGGGTCGGTGAGGGAGTTGCGGACTGTCGGCCTGGGTGGTTCTCGGCGAATCCGAGGCGGTCACTTGCGTTGCCGAAACTGCTTGCTGATTGCCACCCGTGCTCGATTTGCCAACGCTTTCGCCTGAGGATTCGGGAGGATTGGGCATCGGTTACCGCCAAAAGGCCAACGTGGCGTGAACTTTATAGCCGAGCGATGCTGCGTGTTCTACCGCAAAAGGCCCCAATCACTCCGAGGCGTTTTGGCCGGAATAAGCCCCTGATCGAACAGGCGTCGTAGACTTTCAATGCGGCGCTTCGTCCAGAGCCGACCTGCTTCTGCCTCAGGCTTACGACCATCACTTGTCTATTTTTTTCAATGCGCTAAATTACAAGAATTAGTTGCATCGGTTTGTCCCCGCTCGATTGGGGCGGATGCTGCAGAAGCGATACCTTCGGATGCCAACATGATCTGGAACCATCGCATCACACGCATTGTTGTCGGCCTGCTGCTGCTGGCACTGGTGACTCTCGTTTCATTGCCGACGATTACCGGCTTTACGAGCCTTGATGGCACGGTCAATGCGCGGTTTGCGGTCGTTAATGCCCCAATCGATGGCACAATTGCGGAAGAATCCCTCAAGGTCGGCAGCCCGGTCAAAGCGGGACAATCCCTCGCAGAAATCAGAAATACGCGCGTCAATCGCGCAATCCTCGCGTCGCTCGAGGCAGATCACAACACGGCGCTCGACCGCGTCGCGGCACTGAAAAAGGAAAGGGAGGAACTCTCCGCGCTTCGCGAGGAATTGTCTACCAGATTGGAAGTCTACAAGCAGACCACCATTGCCAATCTCGAACGCGAAGTCGAAATCCTGCGGAAGAAAGTCGAAGTGTCGCAAGCTCAGGATCTGGTCGCCCAGGTCGACTTGAGCCGCCGGATGCAGCTCGAGTCAAAAGGCATTCTCACGCAGAAGCTGGTTGAGGCCGCGCGTGCCGCGGGCGCTGCGACCGGCGGCGAGGTCGAAATCAGCAACCTGACTGTCGATCAATTGCAACAAAGGCTCAATGCGGTCCGCCAGGGTATCTTTGTCTTCGGCGACGGGCAGAATGACGTGCCTTATTCGAGACAGCGTGAAGACGAGGTAGTCGTTCGCATCAATGACTTGAACTCGCGCATAGCGGAAAATGAAACACGAGCCACCGAAGTTCAAAAGCAGCTGGTCAAAGAGGCAAATCGCGTCAGCAGCCTTGAATCCGCAACCGCGATAGCGCCCTTTGACGGCGTTGTTTGGGCGAGGAGTATCGTCAGCGGTTCGAATGTTGTGCTGAATGACGAGTTGATGCGCCTCCTCGACTGTCGAGAGCTGTTTGTGGATATCCTTGTTCCCGAGGTCAATTATGACGAGATCTATCCGGGACTTGTCGCGCAGGTGCGTTTGTTCGGCCGCAGCGATGTCTTCAAGGGCACGGTCATTTCTGTCAGAGGCAGTTCGGCTTCGGTCGAGACCGATTCCTTTGCCGCCACTTTGCCGCCGTCGACTCAGCGCAATGCCCGCATTCGGGTTCGCCTTGATCCATCCTTCATGAACGACGACTTTGCGAACTCCTGCCAAGTGGGGCGCACAGTGCAGGTAAGGTTTTCCAAGCACGGCATCGACGTGTCCAACTGGGTCAAAAGCCTGTGGTTCAGTATCTTGTAGCGCTGGTTCCGACCTTTCTCGTTTTGGCCTTCTTTTGCCTGGGGCCGTTCAATTGGTCGCGCCGTCACACCTGGACACGGGCGGTGACCTGCGCGTTTGTCGCTGCAGTCGCATTGCGATACATGTTCTGGCGCTTGACGGAGACAGTGCTTCCCTATCCCAACAACGGTGCGAGTTTCTACTGGGTTTGGATCCTCTTCGTCGTCGAGATTCTGGCGTGCGTCGAAGTCATCCTTTTTCTGGTATTGATGAGCCGCTACGTCGACCGGAGCGCGGAAGCGGACAGGCTGGCTCGTGGTTTCTTTGCGCGCGACAAGCGTGAGCTGCCGACTGTCGATGTTTTCATTCCAACCTATAACGAGCCACTCGACGTGCTCGAGCGAACCATCATCGGCGCCCGCTCGCTGGATTATCCTCCCGACAAATTGAATGTGTACGTGCTTGACGATCAACGCCGGGACTGGCTGAAGGCCTATTGCGAAGAAAAGAACGTCATCCACGTCATGCGCGGCGACAACAACCACGCCAAAGCGGGCAATATGAACAATGGGCTGAAGGTCAGCTCGGGCGAGTTTATTGCGGTCTTCGACGCCGATTTTGTTCCCTATCGACATTTCCTTCGCCGAACGCTGCCCTTCTTTTGCGACGAAAGCATCGGCATCGTCCAGACGCCTCAACATTTCTTCAACGCCGATCCGGTGCAATCAAACCTCGGCCTGGAGAATATCTGGCCGGACGAGCAGCGTTTGTTCTTCGACGAGATCGCGCCCAGCAGAGACGCCTGGGACGTCAGTTTCTGCTGCGGGTCATGCTCGATTGCCCGCCGCAAGTCCATTGACGCAATAGGAGGATTCCCGACGGAGTCGATCACAGAAGACCTGCTGACAACTCTTTCAATGCTCAACAAAGGCTACAAAACGCGCTACCTGAACGAGCGGCTGTCGATGGGATTGGCTGCCGAAAACCTAACCGGTTATTTTGTGCAGCGCGAACGGTGGTGTCAGGGAGGTATTCAAACCCTTTACCTGCATAATGGCCCGCTGCGTGGCCCCGGATTGACGCTCTTTCAACGGATCATGTTCCTGCCGGCGTCCTGGCTGGTGCAGTATCTGGTCCGCTTCATGATATTGCTCGTCCCCATCGTCTATCTCTGGTTCGGCCTGCTCCCCCTCTATTTCACTGACATAGCCGATTATGTGTCTCATCAGGTGCCGCTGCTGGCAGCGTATTTTCTGCTTATGCTATGGATCACGCCCACGCGCTATCTGCCTGTGATATCAAGCGCCGTCGGGACCTTTGCGACATTCCGCATGTTGCCTACCGTGGTCTCCAGTCTCGTGAGACCATTTGGCAAGCCGTTCAGGGTGACGCCGAAGGGCAGTGGCAACGAGTCGAACCAGTTCGACCGCTACAGCTTCGCCTGGATCGCAAGCATCATCATGATCACCGTCCTTGGTCTGCTGGTCAACATCGTCCCGGAAACGGCGCATGTACAAGGCCAGTTTTCGCCGGTCGCGGCCTGGTGGTCAGGTATCAATATCGTCGTGCTGCTCATCGCATCGCTCATCTGCTTTGAGAAACCCCGACGCTTGTTTCATGCCTTCAAGCTCGATGAACCCGCGATCGTAGACGATGTACCTGGCCAAATCGTAAGTTTGGCCTTGGACAAGGCGGTCGTTGCGGTCCCCACCATGTCCCGATTTCAATCCAAATCCGTCGTGCTTAAACTGCCCGGCTTTGCTCCGTTCAAATCTGAGCTCAGACTGGTCACCCAACGACGCAGGAGCATAAGTCGCGGCGGTGACAAGCAATCTTACTACCTCCACCTGTATTTCGAACTCATTGGCTCTGCTCGCGACAGCATGATCGTGAAGCTCTACACTGGTCAATATTCGCAGGACATTCGCGACATCGATAAAGTCGCGGTCTCTCTTAATCTTCTTCTGCGTTCGTTCGGGCGAACGCGCACGTTGTAGTCGACGGTCAACCTCGGATCGTCCGGCCGGCGTCCTCTCGAGCGTTGCCGCAACAGAGCCGGATTATTCCATCGAAGGGGCGCCAACCAAACCCGCCCTCAGCGGCGGGTTTTTCTTTGCCTTGTTGCCGCTTTGTCAGCGTTGCGGATCATTGTCGTAGCCGCAACTTCCTTACGATCAACCGGCATGTCGCCGCACTCCACTGTTTGCCCGCACCAGCGCCATCAGCATCGGGCCGATAGCAAATTCGCCCCTCTCGGTTCTTCGGGTCAGATCGCGGAGATAACCGCCAGGCGAGTTGATATGCCCTCCCCTTTCCAGGATGCAGGCGATCACGGTTGCGGCATTTTCCGGCCCCATGCCCGAGCAGGCTTCCTCATAGGCCGAGGGGCTGACGCCGAGCATCGAGCGCACGATGACGGCAGCCGACATCAGATCCCGCCAGTTGCCGATCGTTCCACCCGGCCCGTAGTCGAGAATTTGAGGGCAGGCCTGGAGGACGAGGCCAAGCGGGAAGGATTTCAGGCTATGCCCGGCCCCTGGATCTGCCGTGTCTTTCGCCTTGTTGCCCATCCCGCCGGAAGGCTTCGGTTGTTTCAATCTTCGCTCGTCCGGCGCTTCGGCGTTCGGCTCATTATCGGCCACCGCCCTTTCGCCCTGCTTCGTTTCGAAGCTTGGTTCAAGTTCATAAGTGGAGTCGGAATTTGAATTCTGTTTGTGACGCTCAATCTGAGACTCATTGGCGTCTATTTTTTGTGTTTTTATCCGTCTTTCCAATGCGTTGATGATCTCATCGCGCAGTAGTCCCATCTCGTCGAGCAGCGGCGCCAGTGCTTCGGCCGTCGCAACGCGCGGAATTCGGGCAAGGAGCGTGCGGAACATCGCCGAAATTCCCTCCCAGTCACCGGAGACCTCCTCTTCGATGGCTGTCGCGATCAGCTTGGAGATATCGCGCCGGCACACCGTCAGGCGTTCCCTGGTCACCCTGAGCAATTCCCGGTCGGCGACCGCCTGGGCGGCCAGGTTTTCGATTTCAACCGCACGCGCGAGCAGCGGCGCGACGCTGAAGCCGAAGGCCTCACCGACGGCACCTGCTTTGTCGCGGCGCGCATAGCGCTTTCCATTCGGACTGTCCTTGCGCAGGATCAGGCCGGCCTCGACCAGGACGGCAAGATGCCGCCTGAGGGTGGCTGCCGTCATGCCGCGGGCACGCAGCGAAAGCTGCGCATTCGACGGGAAGACGATCAGGCCCTTTTCTTCGGAAATCTCGTCGTCAGGGTAGAAAGTCAGAAGCGCATCGAGCACCGTCAGCGCCCGATCGGTCACGCCGAGCGCCGGCCGCGCCTCGCAGATTGCCCTGAACAGCTTCCACTTGCTGCGCTTCATTCCCGGCTCGATGGTCTCGGCCAGTTGCTGGCTTGCCAGCATGCCAAGCGACATCGGCCGCCGCCCAAAGGGCGTCGTCACATATCCACTCTCCATTTGCCTTCACCTTCGTTCAGGCAAAAGAAAACCATCCACCAATTTGGTGCCTAAGACGCTTGACTGTGATTCGTGGAAATGCGATTCTCGATGTGCTTAAGATCTGAGAAGGGCTTCCACGACGGCGTCGTTGGGGGCCTTTTTCTTTTGCGCGTTACGCTCCTCTGTCCTTGTTGAATTCCTGGAACAGGCCCTTCAGCCTTTCCTGGACGAATTGATCGAAACCGGGTGCGGTCTTGCCGTCGAAGACGAAGGTTGCACCGGATGCTGTCTTTTTGATCACCACCGGCACGCCGCTGACTAGGGTTTTGGCGATCGCCGGCTTCGGCGCTGCCGTCCTCTTCGTTGCCAGAACGAGTGCCCGATGAAACCGCTCGTCGCTTGAGATTTTGCGAGCGTCGTCCGCGGACAACTCCGCGATGATCTTCTCGATGTCGGCGCCTTCCAGCCGCTCGCCCAGCTCCAACCAGCGTCGACGGCCGATATCGGGGGCCGCGCCGATGGCGTTGACGAGCGCCAGGGGGACCTGCCGGATGACGATCAGCATTCTCGACAGCGCCGCCTTATCGACGCCGAGAGCCGCCATGATGACATCGCGGCCAAAGCTGCGTTCCTCCAGCCGCGATGCGAAGAGCGCACGCTCGATATAGGAGAGATTGGTTCGAGCGCTGTTTTCCTGACCCTGGCTGACGACCAACTGACCGTCAGTAAGATCGCGGACGACCGCGCGCACCCTGATGCCGATTTCTCGGGCGGCAGCCAGGCGACGATGGCCGTAGGCAACCTGATAGCGTCCCCTAGTTTCGGGATGCGGACGAACAAGGATCGGAACCTGCTGCCCATGCTCGCGGATCTGCTCGACAAGCTGGGCGAGTTCGGCCGCATCGATCGCCAACCGATCGCTAACGAAGGAAGCGTCGATCAGGCCGGGATCGAGCTCGATGATGGTCTGGCCGGCGGCAAGCTGCCGTTCCAGTTCACTCGCCCGCTCCATTTTCTCGGTAATGTTGCCGAGCGTCTTGGTGATGCCGCCGACCGGCGCCGCACTGCGCTCCTGCGGCACGAATCCGGCGATCGGACGATTGTCGCGCGGCGCGACTGCCTCCACCCTTGCCGGGTTCGGAGCGGAGATTTCGATGAGGTTCTTGCGCGCCATCTCCTATTTCCTTCCCCAGGTCGAGCGAATATGCGCTTCGATCTCTCCATTCACGAGGTTGAGGGACTCCAGAGCCCGGTCATAGGTTCCGCGTGTGAACTGCGACCGCTCGACCTCGTAGAGAGTCTGCTTGGTGACGCCGGCGTCGGCGACCGCCGTCGACTTCACCATGGCATTGTGAAGCATTCGATTGCCGAAGATCGCCCGCATGAAGCCGGTCATCTGACTTTGCGGCCCGTCGTTCGGCTCGAAACGGGTCACGAGATAGCGCATCCAGTCATAGCTGGTGCGACCACCCGCCTTTTCCACGACCGACATCAGCTCACTCGTCATCGTCAGGAACTGCGACATCGACATGACATCCAGCATCTGCGGGTGAACCGTGATCAGGACCGAGGTTGCCGCGCAGAGCGCCGACATCGTCAGGAATCCCAACTGTGGCGGGCAGTCGATGACGACGATGTCGTAAAGGCTTTCGATCTCCGTCAGGACCTCGCCGATGCGGGCAAAGAACATCGTCTCCGCCGTTCCCGAGGCCATCGCCTTCGGTGTCTCGTGCTCGAATTCCATCAGCTCGAGATTGCCCGGAATCAGATGCAGATTGGGCGTGTAGGTGGCGCGCACGATGTCGGCGATCGGACGCGGCTCCTCATATCGGATCGCGCCATATATGGTTTCGCCCTCTCCGACGTCGAACTCCGGCTGATGGCCGAACAAGGCGGACAAGGAAGCCTGCGGATCGAGGTCGACGGCGAGCACGCGGTAGCCCCTGAGCGCCATGAACTGCGCCAGGTGGGCCGCCGTGGTGGTCTTGCCCGAGCCGCCCTTGAAATTCATGACGGAGACGATCTGGAGCTTTTCGCCCGGCCTGCGGGCCGGCACATATTTCGGCGTGCCGTTTCGCTCGTCGAGGACCCGGCGAATCCGATCCATATCCAGGGCACTGTAAAGCCGCCGTCCGTTTGCGAGCGGATCAGGGCCATGGCCATCGGCAGCCACCTGGCGGAGATAGCCTTCGCCAATGCCGATGAAGGCCGCAGCTTCCGCCGGCGAAAATGTTCTGATGGTCTTTTGCGACAGCGGGGGGAAGATTTTTGCCTGATGCTGCTGAAGTTGATAGGATAACTCCTTCGCATCTGTTGCCAGAAGCGACGGGAGATGCTCTTGATCGTCCTGAAGAGCAAGACTCGGCTGCATGATCTTTTTCCCACGTAACTGCGCAATTTTGAACGAAAGCGCTTCAGTTGCGCAGTTACTATATGCCTCGATTCGTTACCAATTTACAAATGCTTAACCAAGCTGCTCATTTCACCCATCGAGACGGCTGGCCAGGTCAGGCAGGTTTCGGGCGGCTGGCGCCATGGCGACGGCTCGAAACGGCTGACAGCCCTGGCGGCTTTCAAACCGACCGGGAAGTTTAGGCCTTAGCCTTATAAATCTAATTTATTCAATACCTTGGATGCTACCTGGCTATCTCCCGTCGTCCTTGAGGTAGTTGTTGCCGTTGATCACCAGAAGCCCGTCGGATGCTTTGTCCGGTTCGAATATGCTCATGCTTTCCGTCCTGCCGTCGGCGTCGGTCAAGTCGAGGCGATAGCCGGAAAGCTTATAGCGGCCGCTTGCGCCCGGCCGGTTTCCGGATGTGGTGACGCCCGATCGGGATCCGCCGATTTCGTTCATCATCGAGGCGCCGGACCAGCCCGTGCGTTCGAAAGTGCCGTTTCGACGAAGCGTCAGCGTATGGCTGGAGGCCACCGATCCCGATGAGGTCGCAGTCATGCCGCTCGAGGCAAAGGTGGAAACCCATTCGCCGTCGAGCGTCGTGCCCTCATCAAATGGCGGCACGGCGCGATAATCCGCGTCTGAAATCACCAGGTCCTCACCCTTTTTCGAGAATGGTTTCGTCTCGATTTCGATCGTGCCGTAGGCTGAGGTGACGCTGCGCATTTCGATCGACCCGGCCGAGGAGAAGAAGCCGCCGCCGGCAAGCTTGTAGAGACCGCAATCAGTCGGGGTCTCCTTGCAATGTTCGCCAATGCTCCGGCCGCCCTTCGGCAGCTCCGTGCTGAACCGGCCCTCCCGGTCGAACATGCTGATCGTGCTGTCCGAGTAGAAATCCATGCCGCCGAAGACATTCGGCCGGATGCCGGTATCGAGATGGGTGAAGACGCCGTCCAGCCCGCCATCGCCGCTCGCCGGAACAAGGTCGAAATCCCTGTCGGAAGGATCGAGCTTCACCGAGCGCACGAGGGCCGCGAAATCAGCCTCCGCCCCTTTGCTTCTGTCGCCGGTTACATTCAGCAGCACGAGCTGCAGATAGGCCTGCCGCTTGTCGCCGGCGATGCCGACCACGATCTGGTTGATGCTGACATTGTTCTGATGGACGCAGCAGCGTTCTTCCACGCGGATGTCGTGGCCGTTCACCGTCACCCCGTAATGTTTGATCAGGATATCTTCCTTCGCCATGTCGGGCAGCGTGGCGACGAAGGTCTTCATCCCGGCCTGCAGGGAATTGCGCGCGGCCGGGAGCGGCTTGGTGATCTGGATCAGAGCACTGCCGCGCTTGTCGTCATCCGTTTCAGGAAAATCCTTCTGCAGCATGAAGAGATTGCCTTTGGCGGCCTTCCTCCAGCCGGAAGCGGCGTCGGGCAGGGTCACCGTCAAACCGCCGATATCGGCGGGCGCGGCAAATGCCGGAAGGCAGGACAGGAGGCAGGCAAGAACGACAATGAAGCCCAAACCTGACCTGGCCCGCCCTATCCGATCGACATACGCATTGCCCATGTGCCCCTCCCCTCGTGCTTCGAAGACCGCCGACGAGATTTGGAGCCGGGGGAGGCCATTTCAACCCTGAGCTTCATGAAGGTTTCTTGAACGCTTCGACCCACATTATATTCGTGAGCCTACGAAGAAGTGGGCGCTATCAGGAGAAACAGGGCGATAACGGCCGACATTGCCGCTCAATAGCGGCAGTTGCTCTATCGCAGCTCAGCGCCGATCAAAAATCGGAAAGCACGCCAACCGCCGAGGGGCCACCACGGTGCTGCTGCGGTAGGCCAACCGCAGTTTCCCTCGACGAGTTTTGGTTTGGCTCGTCGAGAGAAATTTGTTTCGCCTAGAAGCGACGGGGTTCTTCGGGTTTGTTGCCGGCGATCACGTCGATCCGGTCCAGCACGTCAGACGTCATCTTTTGCCTGTGTGAGAGGGCCGCGAGATTGTCCTGCAGCTGGCTGGCGCGCGATGCGCCAAGAATGACGGTCGAGACGTTCCGGTTGGCGAGGCACCACAAAAGGGCGAGATGCGTGATCGATATTCCGATCTCGTCCGCGAGCTTTGCGAGCTCGCCGACTTGTCGGAGCTGGGCGCGGCCGGCATCGCTGGACCATTTTTCCTTCAGCCATTCGTAGCCAGGCAGGTTCATACGACTGTCGGCGGGCACACCGTCATTGTATTTGCCGGTAAGGACGCCCGAGGCGAGCGGCGACCAGATCGTGGTGCCAAGCCCGATCAGCTCGTAGAGCGGGAGGTAGTCCGACTCGACCTTCTGGCGCTCGAAGATGTTGTATTGCGGCTGCTCCATCGTCGGCGGAGTGATGCGCAAGTCCCGAGCGACGGCATAGGCTTCAGTCAATTGTTGCGCCGACCATTCCGACGTACCCCAGTAGAGCACTTTGCCCTGGGCGACGAGATCGTGCATCGCCCGGACTGTTTCCTCGATGGGCGTGTCGATATCCGGGCGATGACAGAAGTAGAGGTCGAGATAGTCGACCTGAAGCCGCTTGAGCGCGGCATGGCAGGCGTCGGTCACATGCTTGCGCGACAGGCCGCGCTGTGTCGGTTTCTGCCCTCCCCAGAAGACCTTGCTGGAGACGACGAAGCTGTCACGGCTCCAGCCAAGCGATCTGAGCGCCTCGCCCATGACGATTTCGGACTTGCCGCTTTCGTATCCCTCGGCATTGTCGAAGAAGTTCACCCCGTTGTCATAGGCAAGCTTCATGAGATCGACGGCGTCGCCTCCATTTACCTGCTTGCCGAAAGTGACCCATGAACCGAAAGAGAACTCGCTCACTTTCAGACCCGACTTTCCCAAACGTCGATATTCCATCATGCAGCTCCCGCAAGTTATGAACATGTGCCGGCCTGTCACCGGCGTCGGCGTCGCACGATTGATCGACTGCCAATTCGCGTAATCTATGGCATGAGCAACGATATGCGAGGCTTAGCTATCGGTTCGCATCGCCTCTTTTGTGACGAGACGACCGATCCAGTGAAACGATCCGCGTTGGCCTGCCCGGACTGAAGCACGGGTGCGGTGGAACCGCCGCCACGGTTCTAGCCTGCGTTCCAGCCTCCGGCAAGAGAAAGGGCGCTCCGCGACTTATGTCGGAGCGCCCGTAGCGTGCGGTCGACGACGTTTGCGGCGGAGGTCGACGGCAGCAACGCAAGATGAAGAGATTCGGAACGGATAGGCAACATATGATTAGAATAGGGGGCTTTGTCGGCCGCCGATCGATCGTGTCATCCACTGGATATCCACAGCTTATCCACAGGAACGGCGACCGCGACCGCAGCAACTTCAATGACATTCGCCTGGCAGCAAATCACACCTCACAAATGCTTATGTGACTGGTGAACGACACTGCCCTTTTGTTTGCCGGCTTAGATACAAACCAAGGCCTGGTTCGGATAGATTTGGTTCTCTTCCCGACCGTGGCGGCGGACGCCGGGAGGAGGTGGGCGGTGGGCAACATGAGGGTCCACCGCCTTCTTTTAAGCGCCCCCTGGGGTCGGCCATCTCACACGTCGAGTTTGACAATTCCCTTGGCCGCCAGGGCCTCGACCGATACCCGACCTGCACGCAACGGAATGCGTCGTGGATATGAACCGGGTGCCGCCGCGCGATCAAATGATCGACTCGCTAGTCCGCCATCGCTTGGTAGAGCCAGTCGGAGAGCTTCTCGGTCGCCACGCGCGCGCCGGCGCCAGGAAGCAGCGCGCCGGCGGTCAATTCGACGCCGAAATACGAGGCGGATGGGTCTGTCACCACCTGCCGCTCGTCCTCATTCGCGGCGAGATAGATCCGGGCGATTTCATCGATACCGAATTGATCCGGACCGCCGATTTCAACAATATCGTTCAACGGCGCTCCGACTGACAATTCCGCCAGCAATGCGGCGACGTCACCGGCCGCCACCGGCCTCATGAACGCCGGAGACAATCGGAAAACATCACCATCAGCACCGGTGTCGATCAATCCGCTGATGAACTCGTAGAACTGTGTGGAACGGAGAAGCGTAAAGGGTCGATTTGAAGCCCTGATGAGATTTTCCTGCACCATTTTCGCGCGGAAATAGTCGCTTTCGACCAGACTTGGCGTGCCGACGACCGAAAGTGCAAGATAGTGCCTGACACCGGCCTCGGCCGCTGCGGCAAGCAAATTCCTGGTCGAAGCCCTGAAAAAATCCAGCGCCGCACTGTCGCCGAAAGATGCGGCGTTGGTAACGTCAACGATGACTTCAGTTCCCACCAAGGCCGCTTCAAGGCCTTTCCCGCTGACCGTGTCGACGCCGAGCGACAACGACGCGGCGCTGATTTGGTGGCCGGACTGGCGCATGATTTCACTGAGGCGTGTTCCGACAACACCGGTTGCTCCCGCTACCGTGATTTTCATCTCAGCATCCTTTGTTGCATTGCACCGCGCGAATGGCGACGAGATCGCGGATAGGGATTGTCTTCAACGTCTCGGGATCGACCGGACCGACAATGACTGGAAAGCCGGGCGCTCTCCATCGTCCGTGGGGTCCGGTCGCCTTAGCCGTACGTCTAGCGAAACCACCCCAAGGTTTAGGATGCCCCACCAGAAGGCAGGACAGGTCTCCAATTGCTCGTTCGCGACGAACACCGATTCCGGGCACGGCGGCTACATCCCCGCGCAATGCATGGGTTTCCATGAGTTGCGGTTGTAATGGGGCGGGGTTACGGTCTGAGCATGCGCTCGCCAGCCCCGAAATCGAGAATAACGACAATACGAAACGCCGACGATCCCGTGGCTTTGTCTGTCCGGCAGGAGCAACTGATAATGAGCGTCTGGTCGCACCGCCCTCAATTCCTGCACCTGGGCCTTTTCATCGTGGCCTATGTGCTGGCCTGCGGATTCGCCCAGTCGCTCGCAATCGTCCCTGGAACCGGAATTTCCATCTGGCCGGCGAGTGGCCTTTTCATTGCGACACTTGTAGCCGCCTCTCCCTACAGCTGGCCGTGGTGGGTGGTGGGGGGCTGCCTGGCCGAACTGTTCAGCAATTTGCTGTGGTTCCACAGTCCGCTGCCTGCGGCTTTTCTGATCTACATCGGGAACGCCCTGGAAGCGGTTGCCGGGGCATGGCTCGTCAACCGAATCTTGAAGCGGCCAGTTCGGCTGGAAACCTTGCAGGAAGTTTTCGCGTTCGTCGTACTGGGCGCCGGGATTGCGCCCATCGCAAGCGCGACCGTGGGAAGTGCGACCCTGGCGTGGTTTGGCATACAATCGCAATCCTTCGCAACGGCTTGGCCTCTTTGGTGGATCGGAGACGCCACCGGCGTCCTGATCGTGGCGCCGCTGGCGCTGGTCGTATTTCACAGCTGGCGCGGCAAGACCCGGCTCTCAGCCGCGCAATGGGTGGAAGCTTTCGTCCTGGGGCTGATCTTTCTCGGCGTTGCGGCTCTTTCGCTGAGCGGCTACCTCCCCTTCGCATACATTATCATGCCGCCTCTTCTTTGGGCCGCCGTTCGCTTCGAATTCAAAGGCGCCGCCGTATCCTTGGTCCTCCTCGCCTTGATCACGGCGTTGTTCACGATAACAGGCACCAGCCAGTTTGCCGGCGATCCCGAGGCCCAGAAGCACAAGCAGGTCATGCTGCAGCTTTTTCTGGCCATCTCGGCATTTTCGGCGCTCATTGTGGCCGCCATATCCCGGCAACACCAGTTGGCAGTGCTCACATTGCGCCAAAGCCTGGATACGCTCCGCGACCGGGAGCGGGAACTCTCGCAGCTCGTGGATATGGTTCCGAGCCACGTCTGGCGTCTGACCCCCGACGGCGAGCCGACCTTCTTCAACCAACGGATGGTCGATTTTCTCGGTCTCGATGTTGCTGATTTCGACAAACCCGGCATGAGCCGGCTGGAGTCCGTCCTGGACGCCACCGTTCACCCGGAGGATGCGGCGGGTTTCGGAGATGCCCTTCGCCATTGCCTCGCTACCGGCGCGAGCTTCGCCATGCGGTATCGCCTGCGCCGCTCCGACGGCCTCTATCGCTGGATGTCGAGCCGCGCGGAACCGATGAGGGATCAATCAGGGCGCATTGTCCAGTGGTACGGCCTGTGTCACGACATCGACGATCAGGTTCATGCCGAAGAGGCTGTGCGGCGGAGCCAACAACAGCTTCAGCAGATCATAGACGCCGTGCCGGTTCGCATCTGGAGTGTGGAATCCACGGGAGGATCGTTCTATTTCAACAAGCGGTATCAGGATCATTTCCGCTCCGTTATTGCCAATTTCGACGCTCTCGGTGAACCGCGCATCGACGATCTGCTGCAACAGCTGATTCATCCAGAAGACGCACCCGACATCCAGCGTACGCTCAGGAACTGCTTCGAAACCCGCTCCGGCTCCGCGATGCGATTTCGCTGGCGCGAACAGGATGATGTCTACCGCTGGGCGGAATGCCGGGTCGAGCCCCGCCGCGATGACGACGGAACGGTCGTGCAATGGTACGGCGTTTCTCTCGATATCGACGACGAGGTGCGTGCGCTGGAGGCGTTACGTGAACGTGAGCGCGAGCTCTCGCAGCTCGTCGACATGGTCCCGGTACAGATCAGGCGCTTGACGCCGGAAGGCGAGCCGGTCTTCTTCAACAAACGTCTGATCGACTTTTTCGGTCTCGACGTGGGCGATATGGACAGGCCTGGCATGAGCCGCCTCGCGTCAGTCATTCACACCCTCGTCCACCCCGATGACGCATCGAGGTTGCTGGAGACGGTTCATCGTTCCCTCGCCAGCGGCGATCCCTTCTCGATAAAATACCGCATGCGCCGCGTCGACGGTGCCTATCGCTGGGTCGACGGCCGCGCCGAACCGCTGCGGGACCAAAGCGGCGCAATCATGCAATGGTACGTGATCTCAGTCGACATTGACGATGAGATGCGTGCACAGGAAGCGCTGCGCGACCGGGAGCGGGAGCTTTCGCAACTGGTGGATATGGTTCCCAGCCTGCTCTGGCGGCTCAATTCGGACGGCACTCCGACCTTCTTCAACCAGCGCCTAATCGATTTTCTCGGTCTCGACATCGCCGATATGGAAAAGCCCGGCGTGAGTCGGCTGGCAGCCCTCATCGAAGCCGCCGTCCATCCCGACGATGCCGCCAGCCTCGCCGAAGCGCTCAACCACTCCCTCGTCACCGGCGAGGGCTTCTCAAAACAGTATCGCCTGCGGCGCGCCGATGGCGTCTATCGCTGGGTGAAGGGCAGCGCCGAGCCGCTGCGGGACGAAAACGGGCGGATCGTCCAATGGTACGGTCTCTCGCATGACATCGATGATCAGCTGCGCGTTGAAGAAGCGCTGCGAGAGAGTGAACGCTCGCTCTGGCAGATCGTCGAGACGCTGCCGGCCATGATCGATTGCGCCGCTCCGGATGGAGAGCCGGTCTATCGCAATCCTCAGCTTCGCGACTTTCTCGGATACAAGCTCGAAGAGCTGGACGGAACGGGAAAGTCCCGGCTGGCCGGCACACTCGACGCCGGTGTTCATCCCGACGAGGTGGCCGGAGTCAAGGAAAAGTATGCTCATTCGCTCGCCACCGGCGAGCCCTATGCACGCAGGCATCGCCTACGGCGGTTCGATGGTGAATATCGTTGGGTCGAGACACGCGCGGCGCCGATGCGCAACGCTGAAGGCGAGATCATTCAGTGGAATGTCATATGCCTCGATATCGACGGTGAGGTACGAGCGCAAGACGAGCTGCGCCTGGCGCAAGAGGGCCTTGCCCGGGCGAGCCAGGCGGCGAGCCTCGCCGAGCTTTCGGCTTCGATCGCGCATGAGGTGAACCAGCCGCTGGCGGCCGTCGTGGCGAATTCGCATGCCTGCCAGCGCTGGCTCACGGCTGAGCCGCCGAATATGGAGCGGGCGCAAAAGACGGTCGAGCGCATCATCCGGGACGCCAACTCGGCGGCCGAGGTCGTCAGCCGCATTCGCGCCTTATTCAAACAGTCCGCGGACAGGAGGATCCAAACGACGATCTCCGGCATCATCGACGAGGCGCGCAGCCTGATGACCGACGAGGCCTGGCGACGTCGTGTTCGCATCGGTGTCGACGTTGACGGCAATCTTCCGCTCATTGCAATCGATCGCATCCAGATCCAGCAAGTCCTGATCAATCTCATCCGCAACGGCATGGAAGCGATGGACGCCGTTGCAGACGACAGGATGATCGAGATCCGCGCGCGCCATATGGGGAATGCCGTCCAGACCGAGATTAGCGATCGCGGCCAGGGTATCGAGTTTCCCGAGAAAATGTTCGAGCCGTTCTTCACGACCAAGGAAAACGGCATGGGCATGGGGCTGGCGATCTGCCGTTCGATCGTCGAGCTTCATGGTGGACGATTGTGGGCCGAGAAGAACAATCCGCACGGAGCGACGTTGATCTTTACCTTGCCCATAGAAACGAAGGCGGCGTCATGACAGCCGATGACCATATTGTCTTCATCGTGGATGCCGATGGACGTATTCGGGAAGCGCTCGGCGAGTTGCTGGAGTCGCACGGCATGCGCGCCATCGCCTTCGAATCGGCCTGCGAATACGTGAAAGCGGACAAGCCCGACCTGCCCGCCTGCCTTATTCTCGATATCGAACTGCCTGACATCAACGGCCTCGACCTGCAGAGACAGATCGCTGACAGGGACCATCCGCCGATCGTCTTCATCACAGGACATGGCGACATTCCCTCCTCCGTGCGTGCGATCAAGCATGGTGCGGTGGACTTCCTGACCAAACCCTTCAGCGATGCGGACCTCATGGCGGCAGTCCACGCGGCGATCGCCGAGGATCGGACAAAGAGATCGGAACGCGCCGAACTCGACATGCTCAAACGACACTACCTCGACCTGACGCCGCGAGAGCGCGAGGTGCTGCCGCTCGTCGTCAGCGGTCTTCTCAACAAGCAGGCGGCAGCCGAATTGGGGATCAGCGAAGTCACGCTGCAGATCCATAGAAGAAATGTGATGCAGAAAATGGCGGCGGCGTCGCTCGCCGATCTCGTCCGGATCGCGGAGAGATTGGAAATACCGATAACCCACTCGCGCCGAGTGGGAGGGAATTGAACATGAACAAGACAAGACACGTCGTGGCAATTGTCGATGACGATCCAAGGTTGCTTGAATCGATGGGCGACCTTCTGGAATCCGCGGGTTATGTGGCCCGCAGCTTTTCGTCGGCGGGCTCGTTGCTCATCAACGGGCTGTCGGACCTCGACCTGCTCATCACCGATATCGGAATGCCTGGCATCGACGGCTTCGAACTTCGCGATTTGGTGCGGAAGTCGCGCCCGGAGCTGCCGGTATTCCTGATCACGGGCCGCCACGAGATAGCAGATCAGGGCCGCGCTCAAGGCGTGGGCGGATTTTTCCGCAAGCCCTTTGATGCCCAGGCGCTGCTGGCAGCCATAGCCAGCGCTTTGCATAAATCGACAGATGGAGGGTGACATGCGAGTTGACCAGCCGTTGCTGCGGAGATCGGCGCCGTTATCGTTGCAGGGCAGATGTGAAGAGACAGAGCCACTCGTCATCATCGTCGATGACGACGCGTCCGTTCGTGAGGCGCTGTCGGAGCTCATCCTGTCGGCGGGTTTCCGGTCGACCAGTTTTGCCTCGACCCGCGAATTGCTTGACGCCGATATATTGGATAGCCCCGGTTGCCTGATCCTCGATGTGCGCATGCCTGGAGCAAGCGGCCTCCACCTGCAGCGTCATCTGGCCGAAAACGGCATTGCCAAGCCGATCATCTTCGTGACCGGCCATGGCGACATCCCGATGACCGTTCAGGCGATGAAGGCCGGCGCTGTCGATTTTCTCACCAAACCCGTGCGGGACCAGACGCTGCTCGACGCCATTACGGCTGCCATTGCGACGGATGCCGAGCGGCGAGCGGAAGCCGCGATCGCCGAGCGCAATATCAAGCGCCTGGAGACCCTGACGCAGCGCGAGCGCGAGGTTCTGCATGAAGTGGCACGCGGCCGCCTCAACAAGCAGATCGCCTTCGATCTCGGCATCAGCGAAGTGACGGTCAAGCTGCATCGCAGCAATGTCATGCACAAGATGGAGGCTGCCTCCATCGGCGAATTGATCCGGGCCTGGGAAACTCTGCCCGCACAAATGCGCCAGGCAGGCGCGCGCTAGCGCAATTCCAGACGCAACACTGCTGCACAGTTTTGCTGGAATTGCTCCAGCTTTAGCAGCACGCCTCCAAAAACTCGGGATGCCGGCCTCGAAGATTACATACCGCCGCTGTCCATTTGATGCGCGCCGTATCCGATCTGCGCCGAAAAAGACCATCTTGCGCCGGCAATGGGGTTTCGGCCGCGCACCCATGCGTTATTCCTAAATTAAAGCTCGGGGATATGACCTGGTGCCCCGCTTTGGTTCCTAAAGGAGATCTCGCTTTGAACAATCACTCGTCAACCGCGCCTTCCCCTGAAACCACCGCCTTCGACAACGAAGCAAACTTCCTGTCGGCCATGGGGAATGCCAAACGGCTTCATATGCTGCATCTGCTGGCCGAGGGAGAAATGTCGGTGAGCGTCCTGGCCGACGAGGTGGGGTTGAGCCAATCTTCGACGTCCCAGCATTTGGCCATTCTTCGAGAACAGGAACTCGTGCAGACGCGAAGGGCTGCACAGACGATCTATTATTCACTTCAATCCGGCGCGGCCAAGGCGATGCTCGATACGCTCGCCGACATTTTCGGATCCTACCATCGCTCCCCGGTAGAACGTGTCCGAGCCGTAGGCACCTGATGACGAAGCGTTGCTCTTGCGGCTCATGATTGGTGTCCAATTCTGCTGAGGATGATCCTGTCGGCAACTCAGGATCGGCGCCGCCGCATCGAGGTGCGGCATCACGGCGAAGAACGCAGTTTCGAAAAAGACGACTGCGGCTTGAGCGCAAGCGCCAAGCCGCCGTTCAGGGGCCGCAATTCCAAGGCCGGGATGCCGTGGCGCGGGAGTCCTGTCATGCTTCGCCTACATGCCCCTCGAACGCATCGATCCCCGATGTACGTTTGATGTACCCCTCCTAGACCACGGTGTGATTACGCCTCCATTGCGAATGGAGATAATGAACCGCATCAGGAACGGAACGGCAGCCCGACCATGCTCATCGATGCTGGGTTTGGGTCAGACGGAGGTGATCATGGACGTATATGAGGCAGTCAAAAGCCGACGGTCGGTGCGCGGGTTCAAAGACGCGCCTGTGGACAGGGGGGTTCTGGAGCGGGTGCTGTCCGCCGCGGCTTGGTCGCCGTCAGGATCGAACATCCAGCCGTGGAACACCTACGTGATGACCGGCGCGCCGCTGGCTGAGCTGAAGACGTCCGCCGTCGAGCGTGTGGCCCATGGCGACGCCTGGGACAAACGGCAGTACGAGATGTACCCGGCCGCACTGAAGTCCCCCTACGGGGAGCGCCGATCCGCCTTCGGCAAGGAGCGCTACAGCGCGCTCGGCATTGCACGCGAGGACTGGGAAGCGCGCCAGCGGGCAGCAATCGCCAACTGGAACTGTTTCGGCGCGCCCGCCGCCCTGTTCTGCTACATCGATCGCGACCTGGGCCTACCCCAATGGGCCGACGTCGGCATGTATCTGCAGACCGTCATGCTGCTGCTCCGCGCCGAAGGTCTGCACAGTTGCCCGCAGATGGCGTGGTCGCAGGTTCGCGAGACGGTCGCGGAGGTCCTGTCACCCCCGGACGGGCTCATCCTCTTCTGCGGCATGTCGATCGGGTACGAGGACCCCACGGTAAGTTACGCCCGTACGGGCCGCGCGCCGCTCGACGAGACGGTCACGTTCCTCGGCGATTAGTTACTTGCGATCAAAGGACAAGAGGGAGAACGCCATGACCACGCATAAAGTAGGCTATCTCATCGGCAGCCTCGCCAAGGGCTCGATCAACCGCAAACTCGCCACGGCGTTGGTGCGGTTGGCCCCGCCGGAACTCGAAATGTCGGAGATATCCTTCAAGGATCTGCCGCTCTACAGCTACGACTATGACGCCGACTACCCTCCGGCTGGCAAGGCATTCAAGGCGGCAATCGCGGCCGTCGACGCCGTGCTGTTCGTCACGCCGGAATACAATCGATCCATACCCGGCGGGCTGAAAAACGCAATCGACTGGGCGAGCCGCCCCTACGGCACCAACTCGTTCACACGCAAGCCGTCAGCAGTGATCGGCACGTCGCCGGGCGCGATCGGCACAGCCGTCGCCCAGCAGAATTTGCGCAGTGTGCTCAGTTTCTGCAACTCTCCGCAGATGAATGCCCCGGAAGCCTACATCCAGTTCACACCAGGGCTGATCACCGACGACGGCGAGGTCACGAAAGACAGCACCGCCGATTTCCTTCGCACTTTCATGCGGGACTTCCACGTCTTCATCGCAAGGGTTCGCTCAGTGCTGCCTAGAGATGCCTAGAGGGCGCTTGGAATGAGCGATTGCGTATCCTGTACTGCGGGAGCTGGCCACGTCCATCTGGGCGGCCAGCTCCGGTTTTTAAAGCGCACAATGCCTCAGGCGAAGGCGTAGGAGCCGTCCGGTCGCTTCGGCACGCGCCGCTGCCAGTGGATGTAGCCTTCCTCTTCCATCGCCTTCTCGTCCATTTCGACGCCCCAGCCCGGCCGGTCGGGACGCAATTCCAGATAGCCGTCCTTCGGCAGATAGGGATCGACGACATAGCGGGTTTCCCCCTGCCGTTTCTCGATATCGAGGCCGCCATAGACATAGGCCTGCCCCTTCGGCAGCCGGTATTCGAGGATGCGGAAATTCTGCGCCGCGGCCGAAAAATGAACGTTGACCGCCGTCGCAAGCGGCCCCATCGGGTTGTGCGGCGCCACCCCGACGAAATAGGCTTCGGCGAGTGTGGCAATGCGGCGCATTTCGCTGATGCCGCCGACGACGCAGATATCGGGCTGGATGAGATCGGCGCCCTTGACCTGCAGCAGCCGCAGGAACTCGTTTCTGTTGTAGAGCGACTCGCCGGTGGCAAGCACGCAGTTGAGCCCCTGTTTCAGATCGCCCCACGCCTCGATATTCTCAGGGCGCAGCGGTTCCTCGAAAAACAAGGGATCGTAGGGGGCCAGCGCGTTGCCGAGTTGCCTTGCGGCGACCGGCTCGAAAATCTTGGCATGGGCATCGAAGGCGATCTCGTATTCGTCGTTGACCGTCTCGCGCAGCGAGCGGAAATAATCCGCCGAGGCTTTCACCACATTGCCCCAGCGATGGGCGTGCATGTCGATACGCCAGGGGCTGAGCTTGAAGGCGGTGAAACCCCATTCTTCCTTCAGACGATCGAATTCGTCGCGGGCGGCCGGCGCGTCCGGTGCGGTGTAGACGCCGGCATAGACCTTGATGCGGTCGCGCACCTCGCCGCCCAGCAGCTTGTAGACTGGGACATTTGCTGCCTTGGCCGCAAGATCCCACAGGCAGTGATCGAGCGCAGAGATCGCGGCAAGGCCAAGCGCGCCCGGCGGGAACCGGCTTTGCTGGATCAACAGATTGACGAGATAATCGACGCGTGTGGGGTCCTGGCCGGAGAGAAATGCGTAGAGATAATCCAGGAGCGGCGGCAGCGCCTTGTCGGGGCCGTGATTGTAGCATTCACCCCAGCCCGTCAGCCCGTCATCGGTGTCGAGCGCGACGATCACGCGGGGACGGTCCTTGTCGCGGGTCATGAAAACCCGCATGCGGTCGATCTTCATCTTTCTGTCCTTCTAGCGATTGAAATAGCTGCGGCGTGCGACGCGCGTCTGCACGTAGAGATGCTCTTTGTAGGTTCCGGGATTATAGGAGCCGGCAGCTTCCGGCACGGGAACGGAGACATTGCCGCCGCTCGGAAAACGAGCGACGAATGCTTCGTCGATATCGCAGCCGAGCCCCGGCCCGTCGGGAACCGCAATCAGGCCGTCGACCTGAACAGGGTGCGGCACGATCGTCTGGCGGCGGCCGTCCCAGTCGTCGTCAAGGCGCTCGAGAATGAGGGCGTTCGGGATCGCCGCAAGCAGATGCAAGGCGGCATATTCGGCCACCGGCCCGAGCGAGCCCGAATGCGGCGCCATCTGGATATGATGCGCCTCGGCCATGGCGGCGATCTTCTTCATCTGGGTGATGCCGCCGGCCCGGCCGGTATCCGGCTGGATCACGTCGACCAGTTCCTTCTCGATGAGCTCGCGCTCGCCGAAGATAGTTGCCGAGCGCTCGCCAGCCGCGAGCGGCACATGGGCTGCGTCGCGGATGCGCCGGTAGCCGTCGATATTGTCGGGTGCGATCGGATCTTCGACCCACATCAGCTCGTAAGGTTCGAGCGCCCGCACCAGCCGGCAGGCATCGGCTGGCGTCAGCCATGGCGGCCCATGCAGATCGATGGCGATGTCCATGTCGTCGCCGACGGCGTCGCGGAGAGCTGCAACCTTGCGGACGGGATCGGCAACCCCGCCGCATTTGATCGCCTTGATGCCGCGCTCCTTGATGGCGAGCGCGCGCTCGGGCGTATTCGCATGCGAATAGATCGGGATCCGATCACGCACCTTGCCGCCGAGCAGCATCCAGACTGGCACGCCGAGCGCCTTGCCCTTGATGTCCCAGAGCGCCATGTCGATGCCGGTCATCGCACCGCCGCCGACCGTCCCGAGCATGCCGTGACCCATCATGGCGATATGCATCTTCTGCCACAGCCGTTCGATATGGGCCGGATCCTCGCCGATAAGGAGGGGTGCAAGATCATGGATCGCCGTCTCGATGACGCGCGGCCAGCCGGAGCATTCACCAATACCGGTGATGCCCTCGTCGGTATCGATCTTCAGAAAGAGCCAGTTCCGGGTGCCGGCGAGCTGTCTGGACGCACCATGTCCGGAGCGCTCGTCCGAGGCCCATTTGGAGGGATCGGGCTGACCGGCATGCATGAGAAACGTGCGGATCCCGGTGATTTTCATCGCAGAGAACTCCCATTCTTCAGAATCTCCGGCGCGACGTAGCGGAAACGCCGCGAATGATCGCGGTCGCGCGGATCGGGGCGCGGGATGGCTGATATGAGCGCCTGCGTATAGGCGTGCTCGGGCGTGCGGCAGACTTTCTCCGCATCGCCGATTTCGACGAGTTGGCCTTTGTACATGACGCCGACACGGTCGCACATGTAGCGGATGACGCCGATGTCATGACTGATGAAGATATAGGCGAGGCCGAGTTCGTCCTGCAGGCGCATCAGGAGATCGAGCACCTGCGAGCGCACGGAGACGTCGAGCGCCGAGGTCGCCTCATCGGCAACGATGACACGCGGATTGAGTGTGATGGCGCGGGCAATGCCGATGCGCTGGCGCTGGCCGCCGGAGAATGCGTGCGGGTAGCGTTCGCGCGCCCTCGGGTCTAGGCCGACCTGCTCCATGAGGTGGCAAACGCGCTCGTCCAGCGCCCGCCCCTTTGCCACGCCATTGACGAGCAGCGGCTCGCCGATGATCTGGGAGACGGTCATGCGTGGGTTGAGGGAGCCGAAAGGATCTTGAAACACCATCCGCAATTCCCGCCGTGCGGCGGCGAGCGTCTGACCCTTTGCCGTTGCCAGATCGATGATGTCGCCGTCGGCGCGGCGATAGAGGATTTCGCCTGCTGTGGGATCAATCAGCCGCATGATCGAGCGGCCCATCGTCGTCTTCCCGGATCCGCTTTCGCCGACGATCCCAAGCGTCTCGCCCGGCAGAAGCGAAATGGAAACATCGTCCAGCGCTTTCACTTCACCGAAATCCATCGATACATTGCGGAGTTCGAGGATCGGTGGCGCCGTCGTGTCGAGCGGGGCGCGCTCCAGCCGAATTTCGGCCTTCGCTTCCAGCTTCAGCACCGAGCCGATCAGCATGCGGGTATAGTCGTCTTTCGGTGCATGAAAGATTTGCTCGACCGGCGCATATTCCTTGGCGACGCCATTGTGCATGACGAGCACATCGTCGGCGATCTGCGCGACGACGCCCATGTCATGGGTGATGAACAGAACGGCCATGCCCTTGGCCTTCTGCAGCCGGGCGATCAGATCGAGAATTTCGGCCTGTGTCGTCACGTCGAGGGCCGTGGTCGGTTCGTCGGCGATCAGGAGCTGCGGTTTGCAGGCGAGCGCCATGGCTATCATCGCGCGCTGGCGCATGCCGCCGGAATATTGGAAGGCATATCGGTCGAGCGCCTTTTCCGGCGAGGGAATCTCGACCTGCTTGAGCAGCGATATGGCCTCGGCGCGCGCCTCTGCCTTGCTCATCCTGGTGTGAAGGCGAAGCGCCTCGACGATCTGGTTGCCGACCGTGTGGATCGGCGACAGTGACGACATCGGCTCCTGGAAAATCATGGCGATGTCGCGGCCGCGGATCGCCCGGATCTGGCGCCCACGCGGATTGAGACTGGTCAGATCGATCGAGCCGCCGTTCTGTTCGTTCAAGATGATCGATCCGCCGGAGATACGGCCGGGCGCATCGACGATCTGCAGGATCGAACGCGCCGTCACCGACTTTCCCGATCCGCTTTCGCCGACGACACAGAGCGTCTTGCCCGGCTCGATCGTGAAGGACAGATCGCTGACGGCGCGAAAGACGCCGGTGCGCAGCGGGAATTCGACGGTCAGATTTTTCACCTGCAGCAGCGGCTTGCCGGCAATGGGAACGATATCGGTCATGCCGGCCTCATTTGTTGTAGGGATCGGCTGCATCGCGCAGGCCATCGCCGAGAAGGTTGAGCGCCATCACGGCAACGACGACGGCGCAGCCCGGCATGAAGAGCCACGGTGCCGTGGCGATCGAGCGAATGTTCTGGGCCTCGCGCAACAGCACGCCCCAGGAGATGGTCGGCGGCTGCAGCCCAAGCCCCAGGAAGGAGAGTGAGGTTTCGGCAAGGATCATCGCCGGCACCGCAAGCGTGATCGAGGCAATGATGTGGCTGGCGAAGCTCGGCAGCATGTGGCGAAAGATGATGCGTCTTTCGCGAACGCCGTCGAGCCTGGCGGCGGCGACGAATTCTTCGGTGCGCAGGGACAGGAAGCGGCCGCGAACGACGCGGGCAAGCTGCGCCCAGCCGGTCAGCGACAGGATGATCGTGATCATCATATATTGCAGCGTCGCCGGCCAATCCTGCGGCAGGGCCGCGGCCATGGCCAGCCAGATCGGGATCGTCGGCAGCGACAGCACGAAATCGATCACCCGCTGCAGGAAGAAATCGATGTGGCCGCCGTAGTATCCCGAGATGCCGCCGAGCACGATGCCGAGAATCAGTGAGAAGAATACGCCAACGAGGCCGATCGACAACGATATCTGCGAGCCCTGTACCGTTCGGCTGAAGACATCGCGCCCCAGCCTGTCGGCACCGAAGAGAAGCAGCGGCGTCGTCTTGTCGGGCGAGGCGATCAGATGGATGTTGGTGTTGAACAGGCCGAACACGGAATATTCATAGCCGCGCCCGAAAAACTGGACGTCGACACGCTTCGTCGTGTCTTCCTTGAAGATAGCGGCCAGCGTTTCCGGATCGCGAGTCAGCTTCATCGGGTAATAATGCGGGCCGAAGGAGAAACCGTTCGCAGTATCGATCAGATGCAATTTCTGCGGCGGGTGAAAAGTCGCCCGCGCATTTTGCAGGTTCGGATCGTTGATGGCGAAGAAACCGGGAACAAGGGCGACGATATACATCATCACGGTGACGACGAGCGCGACCATGGCGAGCCGGTGCCGGCGGAAAGCCCACCAGATGAGCTGCCACTGCGATGCGACGGCAGCGCGATCCGGCTGAATATTTGTAACGGTGATGTCGGCCACGTGAGGCTCCTATTCCAACCGGATGCGGGGATCGACCAGCGCAAGCAGGATGTCGCTGATCAGAGAGCCTATCAGCGTCAGCGCGCAGATCAGCAGAACGAAGGCGCCGGCGAGATACATGTCCTGGGCCATCAGCGCCTGCAGCAGCAGGGGTGCTGCCGTCGGCAGATTGAGGACGATGGCGACGACGACGGAGCCGGAAATGAGGTTGGGCAGCAGCCAGGCAATCGTCGAGATGAAGGGATTGAGCGCGATCATCAGAGGATATTTCATCAGCAGCCGGAACTCCGAGAGCCCCTTTGCCCGTGCCGTGGTCACATAAGGCTTCGGCAGTTCGTCGAGCATATTCGCGCGCATCACGCGAATGAGGCTTGCCGTCGAAGAGACGGCCAGGATGATGACGGGAAGCCAGAGATGCGAAAACAGGTCGACCATCTTGGCGAAGCTCCAGGACGCGTTCTCGTATTCCGCCGAAAACAACCCGCCGACATCCTGGCCGAATTCGACCGCCGCGATATACATCAGCACCAGCGCCAGCAGGAAAGACGGAACGGCCAGGCCGAAGAAGGTGAAGGCGGTGAAGAAATAGTCGCCGATGGAATACTTGCGCACGGCGGAGAAAACGCCGATCGGCAGGGCGATCGCCCAGGTGGCGATCAATGTCGACAGAGCCAGGACGAGGGTCAGCGCCATGCGCTCCCAGATCAGGTCGGAGACCGGTTGCTGCCACTCGAAGGAAATGCCGAAATCGCCGCGCGAGAGGATGCCCCAGATCCATTTGAAATATTGGACGAGCATCGGATCGCCGAGGCCGAAGCGCTCGCGCAATTGTGCCGCCGTGTTCTGATCGACGATCTCGTTGGAGGCGGCCAGCGTCGCAATATAGGTCGTGACATAGTCGCCCGGCGGCAGCTGGATCAACACGAAAGCGAGGAAGCTGACGGCAAACAGCGATGGAATCATCCATAGGAAGCGTTTGGCGATAAAGATCAGCATGAGGCGCCTCTTGCATTGAACGCCGCCCTCCGGGCCCTGTCGGCCGTCAGCCGGCAAGGCATCTCGGAGGGCGAACTGAAAGAAAGCGCCGTACCGTTGGGCACGGCGCCAAGTTCGAAATCAGCTCGTAAAGGTGAATTGCTGCGGCATCGCAGGCCCTGGATTGGGCCAGGACCAGCTATCCGGCTCCTTCTCGGGAACATTGCGCAGATTGTTGCGGATGATGCCGAAGCCGCCGACGGCAAGGCATAGGCCGACTGTCTCGAACTCCTCCGCAGCGATATCGAAGATCTGCTTCATGATCGCGCCGCGCTTGTCGAGATCGGCCGTCGAACGCGCTTCGTCGAAGAGCTTCATGCGCTTCTTCTGGCTTTCCGGGGGCTCTTCGCCGCGGGCACCGTTGGAGGTGTACCAAAGCGTCCACGGAATGGCGTAACGCGATCCTTGAGGATGGAAGGCGAAGAAATCGCGCGGATCGAGCATCGGATCGAGACCGCCAGGACCCGGCCACACCGCCGCATCATGGGCGTTGTCGTCGCCGCGAGTGTAATAGAGCGCCCGCTCGATCGTGTTGACCTTCATGTCTATACCGATCTGAGCCCAATGCGTCTTGACCAATTCCAGGGCATCGACGAGGTCGGGATAGAGCGTCGGAATGACGTCGATCGAGAAGAACACTTTCTGGCCGTCGGGCCGCAGCCGGAAACCGTCGCTGCCCTTCTTGTAGCCGGCTTCATCGAGCATCGCGCTCGCCTTGTCGACATCATATTCGGTGAACTGGCGCGCGTATTTCTCGTTATACCAGGGATGGGTCGGACGCGGTCCTGCCTGGTAGGGTTCGCTCTGTCCGAAATAGACGATGTCGATGAGTTCTGGGCGATTGATGCCGATCGACAGCGCTTGCCGGAACGCCTTATCCGCAAACATCTTGCGCATGGCAGGATCTTTGTGGGTGATGTTGAAGTAGATCTGGCACTGTTGCGAGGCCGAAGGCACCAGCGTCAGCAGACGATAATCGCCTTTCTCCATGTTCTGGGACAGCGTCGGCTTGTTGGCCAGAACGCTGATATGGCGTTCCTGGATATCGATCTTTCCGGAGATGACGTTCAGCATCAGCGATTCGACGTCCTGCGAGATGCCGAAGTTGATTTCATCGATGTAGGGAAGCTGGTTGCCCTCGGTATCGACCTGCCAGAAATAGGGATTGCGGGTCATGACGACGCGCGTGGCACCCCCGGCATAGGGCTCCTTGACCACCCACGGATCGAGCGTCGGCTTGTCGACATTGCCCCACCGCGACGGGATCTCGATATCGCCGCAACGGCTGCGGAACAGCTCCGTCCAGCTGGTGACGCCGGCCTTCTTCGCATCGGCCTCGATATTGGGATTGTATTTCGGCAGGAACTGGCTGCAGTAATGCTTCGGGAACAATGTCGGATGCTGACCGAGCGGCGTGGCGAGGTTTTCGAGATAAAGCGCGTTGGCCGCCGCAAAGGTGAACTTCACCGTATAATCGTCGATCTTCTCGACCGTGACCGGCTTGCCGGCGACCGCAAGCTGCGCCGGTGTCGAGCTGTAGAGCTCGGTGTTCTTGACGCAGTCTTCGATCGCAAAAACGACGTCGTCGGCCGTGAAGGGGTGGCCGTCGGACCAGCGAACACCTTCGATCAGATGGAAGGTGAATTGCTTTGCGTCGTCGCTAACTTCCCAGCGTTCGGCAAGGTTCGGCTGCACGGCGGTAAAATCGAGGTTCCAGCGCACAAGGCTCTGGTTGCCGACCATGCGCAGGATGCCGTTATGGTCCGATGAACCGCGAAGGCCGCGCCGCAGCGAGCCGCCATAGGTGCCGACTTTCTCGTACGGCGTCACCACCATCGGCTTTTTCGGCAGGCGCTCGGCAAGCGGCGGCAGTTTTCCGTCTTTGACGAGCTGCGCAAGTGCCGGCGCTTCGCCGCCTGCGGCGAAAGCGCGGCCGGCGATGGACAGCGCTGCGACGCCAGCCATGCCACCAAGCACGGCGCGGCGTGTGACACCACGCGACAGAATTTCATTGGGCATCGAGTTCCTCCCTTTTTGCGCCGGCACAGCTTTTGCACCGGCTGATGCGGCGGGCTCCCGACCTGCCGCTTGCGCCCTCCTCGGCGCTGGGACCGAACCATAGACACGTTCTCAAATGATTACAAGAGTTGACAGATATTTACAAATTCGATAGCGATGCAGCCAGACACCGCAGGCGTCATGCCGCTGAAAATACTGTCGCCAGACCAAAAACGGCGGCAGATCTGTCAGATTCTGTAGGCCACACAGAAGACCTCACGATCGGCGACAGGGAGTACGTGGGGCGCCGCGTGGCTTGAGAGAAAAGGACCATAATGACTTTCGCAGTCGACGCCGTTTCCAACAGAGGCGCAACGCGCTTCAGCGACATCATCTACGAGAAGATCGTGGGGATGATCGCCGACGGCAACTTTCCGGTGAACGAACGACTGCCGTCGGAAACGAAGCTCGCCGCGGATTTCGGCGCCTCGAGGCCCGTCGTGCGTGAGGCGCTCGAACGTTTAAGAGCCGATGGCCTGGTCGTTTCGCGCAAGGGATCCGGTTCCTATGTTCGGCAAAGGCCGGATTCGTCGATGCTGAAAATGGTGCCGGTCGGCTCGCTCGCCGATGTCCAGCGCTTTTTCGAATTCCGCGCCGGCCTCGAAGCCGAGGCTGCGGAGCTTGCCGCACGAAACTGGCAGCCGGATGACAGGGAGCGGATAACGGCAGCGCTTCTTGCGATCGAGCAATGCCTTCGCAACGGGGAGCTTGGCGCTGAGGAAGACCAGGCACTGCATGATGCCATCGCCATGGCGACCGGCAACCAGTTCCACATCACCGTTCGTGAATGGTTCAGGCCGCATTTCGCCATCGGGCATTCCGTGACACGAAGCCTGAGCTTGAAACGAACGCTGGAGCAGATTCGCAGCGTCCAGGATGAGCATGCGGTGATCGTGGAGGCGATCTTCGCGCGGCGGGAAACCGACGCTCACGATGCGATGAAGAGACACATACTGAATGCTCGCGCCCGCATGTTCCAGGGCGTTTGAGCGAGAATGGGAGGAAGAACGATGAAACGGGTCGCTGTGACGGGTGCCGCCGGACGTGTCGGAACGCTGCTGCGCCCGCTGCTTCGCTCGCATGTCGAGCATCTGCGCCTGATCGATCTCGAGGAGCCTGCCGGGCTTGGCGAAAACGAGCATTTCGTGAAGGCCGATCTCGCCAATGTCGATGAGGCCACCGCTGCGCTTGAAGATATCGACGGCATCGTCCACCTGGCGGGCATTGCAAGCGGCATCGATATGAACGCCATCCTGCAGGCCAATGTGCTGGGAACCTACAATCTCTACGAGGCGGCGCGGATCAACAAAATTCCCAGGGTCGTCTATGCCTCGAGCAATCATGCCACCGGCTTTTATCCGCGCGGCCAGCTCGTCTCGCCGCTCGATCCGATGCGCCCGGACAGCCCTTATGGGCTTTCCAAATGCTGGGGCGAACTGGTGGCGGGGCTCTACTACGACACATCGGGCATTCGCTCCCTTTCGATCCGCATCGGCAATGCCGGCACCTATCCCAACAGCGAGCGATCCGTCGCGATCTGGATCAGCGCACGAGACCTGGCGCAATTGGTCAGGATCGGCCTGTCGCACCCGTCGATCGCCGCGACGGTGGTCTATGGCGTTTCTGACACCGACGAGAAATGGTGGGACAACGAACTGGCAGCGAGGCTCGGCTACCAGCCACAGGACCGGCCACGCGACCATGCCCGCATCGAGCAGGGATCCGAAGGGCCGGTGGCGCTTGCGTTCCAGGGTGGCGGCTTCTGTGAGATCAATCACGACGGCACCATCCGCATGCGGGACGCCGAGGGCTTGGCCGAGAGCCTGGAGATGGTTCCATGACGGCACCGCGCATCATCCGCCCGGACGTCCGTTCCGTGATCCAGCAACCGCTGACGGTCGGTGAATCCCCGGTATGGGACGAGCGGACCGGCACGCTGTGGCTCGTCGATATCCTGGCGCCGGCAGTTGTCCGCATCTCCGCGCAAGGGAAGGTCGACCGCTTCGACATGCCGGCTCCGGTCGGCAGCCTCGGGCTCTGCCGTGACAACAGGATCGTCGTGGGCCTCCAGACAGGCGTCCACCTCTTCGAGCCCGCCTCGGGCGATCTCGAGTTCCTGTGCGATCCGGTCGGGCGCCACATCAATGGCCGCCTCAACGATGGCAAGGTCGGTCCCGACCGACACTTCTGGGTCGGCTCGATCAGCGAAGCCAAGCCGCAAGTAAACGACGCCGCTCTTTTCCGGGTTGGCGCCGACGGCAGCGCGCGGACGGTGGCAACGGGACTGACGAGCTCCAACGGTCTTGCCTGGTCGCCGGATGGCCGGCGGATGTATCACTCCGACAGCCGGCAATGTTTCCTGCAGGCATTCGATTTCAATCCGGCGACGGGCGAAATCGGCGAAGGACGCCGGCTTCGCAGCTTCACGGAAGACGACGGGCGGCCGGACGGAGCGGCCATCGATCGTGACGGCTTTTACTGGAGCGCCGGCGTATCCGCCGGTCGCCTCAACCGGATATCGCCCGACGGCGAAATCGTCGAGATCTACATTCTGCCGGTCGCCGCACCGACCATGCCGTGTTTCGGAGGGCCGGATCTGCGCACCCTCTACGTCACGAGCCTGTCGACCGACCGCACTGGACGCTTCGAGGCGGGAACGGTCATCGCCTTCGACGCGGACGCAGAGGGCTTGGCGCCCTTCCGTTTCGGATGACAGCGTGCCGATCACCCGTCGGGTGACGGCGGATTGATGGAAAGCTAAGGGGGAAGAAAGATGAGCATCGCAATCATGCGCAAGGCGCTCACAGGCGTATCGGGTGTTCCCGTCACCGCCTATGACGGCAGCGGCGAAGTCGACCCCCGGATCACGGCGAAGGTCTATGAGCGGGTGGCGGCAGCAGGCATCCACAACATCGTTGCCGCCGGCAATACCGGGGAATTTTATGCGTTGACGCCTGAGGAGATCAGGATCGTCCACGAGGCGGCGGTGTCAGGTGTCGACGGCAAGGCGCCGGTGACGGCGGCGATCGGCCGGTCGCTGCGCGAGGCGGTCGGCATGGCAAAGGACGCGGCCCGCATCGGCGCCTCCGCCGTGATGTCGCATCAGCCCGTCGATCCTTTTGCGGCCCCTTCGGCCCAGATCGACTATTTCTGCAATCTTGCGGATGCTTCCGCCCTGCCGCTGGTCGCGTATGTCAGGGCCGAGGGTTTCAGTGTCGCAGAGATCGTTCGGCTCGCAAATCACGGCAATATTGCCGGTATCAAGTTTGCGACGACCGATCTGATGCTGCTGTCGCGAGCGATCCCGGCCGCCGACCCGGCCGGTGCACTGTTCGTCTGCGGCCTGGCAGAAAGCTGGGCGCCGACATTCACCGCAGCCGGTGCGCGCGGCTTCACTTCCGGTCTCGTCAATGTTGCACCGAAGCTCTCGCTTGCCGTCCACGATGCGCTTGAAAATGGCGATTTCGCCGCGGCACGAGCGATCGTCAACAAGCTCGAACCATTCGAGCGGATGCGGACCAAATTCCGCAACGGCGCCAACGTGACCGTCGTGAAAGAGGCGGTCAGCTATTCCGGTCTCGATGTCGGCCCGGTGCGTGTGCCGGGCTTGCCGCTGCTCGACCAGCATGACCGCGAGGAACTTCATCGGCTGCTTCGAAGCTGGGAGGCCGAGGGCAATGTTCAAACGGATCCGAACCGGCAGGAGACTTCAAAGGCCGCCGTCTGAGGCCGACATTATTTCCGCAAGCAACAGGTGCCGGCATGGCCGCGCCACAGGATTGGGAGGTCTTGAGATGCTGAAACAGCTACTGACAACGATCGCGATAACGGGCGCCCTGACGGCGGCACAGCCGAGCTGGGCTGCATCGCCGCCAAACATGCTGGTCATCGGCACGAATCTCACCGGCATAAGAACGCTCGATCCGGCCCAGAACAATGCCCGCACGGTTTCCGAGCTGATCTCCAATCTCTACGACAACCTCGTGCAACTGTCACCGGACGATCTAAAAACGCTGAAGCCGATGCTCGCGACGCAATGGAGCGTCTCGGCGGACGGCAAGATCATCACGCTGACATTGCGCGACGACGCGGTCTTCCAGAGCGGCAACAAGGTAACAGCCGATGATGCCGCCTGGTCGATCCAGCGCGTTATCAAGATGGGCCAGGTCGGCTCCACCGATGTCGCGCTCTGGGGCTTCACATCAGACAACGTCGAAAAGCTCGTTCGGGCAAAGGACGAACACACGCTTGAGATCGAGCTGCCGCAGGCCGTGAACACCGATCTGGTGCTCTATTCGCTAGCCGGCTCGTCGATCGGCATCATCGACAAGAAGACGGCACTCTCGCATGAGGCAAACGGCGACTTCGGCGGCGCCTGGCTTTCTGCCAATTCTGCCGGCAGCGGCCCGTTCGCGCTGGCGCAATGGCGGCCGAACGATGTTGCGATCTTCAACGCGCAGCCGAACTACTGGGGCGGCAAGCCGGCCATGGCCCGCGTCGTCGCTCGGCATATCCCAGAATCCGGCAACCTCAGACTGCAGCTCGAAGCCGGAGATGTCGATGTCGGCCAGTATCTGGCAAGCGGCGACCTCGATGCCCTGTCCAACAACAAGGACGTGGTGATCGAGAGCGTTCCGGGTCTGGGCTTCTATTACATCGCCCTCAACCAAAAAGACCCGGATCTGCAGAAGCCGAAGGTTCGCGAGGCCTTCCAGCATGCTTTCGACTGGAAGGCGATCTCCGGCAACATCATGCGCTATACCGGTTTTCCCTGGCAGTCGATGATCCCGCGCGGCATGATCGGCGCGCCCGAGGAAGCTGCCTCCCACTACGACTATGATCCTGCCAAAGCCAAACAGCTGCTGGCGGAAGCCGGCTACCCCAATGGCCTGAAGAAGGTGCTCAATCCATCGGGCGCGGCGACACTGCCCTTCGCCGAAGCGCTGCAGGCGAGCGCCCGTGCTGCCGGCCTCGATCTCGATCTCGTGCCCGGCGAATTCACGCCCGCCTTCCGCGAGCGGAAATACGAGGTGCTGCTCGGCAATTCCGGCGCCCGACTGCCTGATCCTTTCGCTGTCGCCACGCAATATGCCTACAATCCCGACAACAGCGACGAGGCGCGTCTCGGCAGCTATTATCTCTGGCGCGCCGGCATGAAAGTGGACGAGCTCAACACACTCGTCGACCAATCGATGAAGGAGCGCGATACGGGCAAGCGCACTGACATCTTCAAGAAGATGGACGGCATCTATGCCGGCATGGCCTCGCCGCTCGTCATCTTCTTCCAGCGAACCGACCCCTATGTCACGCGCGCCAACGTCAAGAACTATCACGGGCACACGACCTGGTCGACGCGCTGGCACGACGTGACCAAGGAGTAGAACGCGTGGCGAGCGCCGATCTGACATCGAAGCGGGAGAGCGGCACCCGTTCTGCGGAGGGCGGGTTCGCCGAGGCGGCCCCGCACCCTCTGGTGAACCTGTTGCGGCGCTTGGCAGGGCGGGTCGTGGCTGTGGTGACGACGCTGCTCGGCCTTCTCTTCCTGACCTTTTCGATGGGTCGTCTGCTGCCTGCCGACCCGGTGCTCGCCATCACCGGAGCGGAGGTCAGCAAGGAGGTTTATGATCGCGTCTATCATGAGCTGGGGCTCGGGCAACCCGTCTGGATGCAGTTCCTCGCCTATGTCGGGAAGATCGCGACAGGCGATCTCGGCACCTCGGCGACGACCGGCCAACCAATCCTCACCGACCTCATGACGATCTTTCCCGCCACCATCGAGCTTGCGGTCATCGCCATGATCATCGGCGCCATCATCGGCGTTCCCCTGGGGATCACGGCTGCCGTCAGACGCGGAACTGTCATCGACCACGTCGCCCGCATCGTCGCCCTTGCCGGCCATTCCATTCCGATCTTCTGGACCGGGCTGATGGCGCTCTTCATCTTCTATGCCAAGCTCAAGCTCGTCGGCGCATCCGGCCGCATCGACGTCTTCTACGAAGGTCTCGTCACACCCATGACCGGCTTTCTCCTGATCGACGCAGCGCTGCAGCAGCAATGGGACGTGTTTCACAACGCTCTCGGCCACATCATCCTGCCGGCGGCGATCCTCGGCTATTATTCCGTCGCCTATATCAGCCGCATGTCGCGCAGCTTCATGCTGGAGCAGCTCAGCCAGGAATACATCATCACTGCGCGGGCAAAGGGGCTCGGCACCCGCAAGGTCGTCTGGCGCCATGCCTTCAAGAACATCCGCGTGCAGCTTTTGACGATCATGGCGCTGACCTTCGGTGGGCTGCTCGAAGGAGCGGTGCTGATCGAAACGGTTTTCGGATGGCCGGGGCTCGGCCAGTACCTGACCCGAGGGCTGCAGATGAATGACATGAATGTCGTCATGGGCTCGGTGCTGACGATCGGCGCCGTCTTCCTGACGATCAATATCCTGTCGGACTTCCTCTATCGCATTCTTGATCCGAGGACACGGTGACGCCATGACGATTTCCTCTGAGCACGCAGACAGCGTTGACACCGGCGGCTTTCGCAAATGGCTGCTCGCGCCGGAGCCGCGAGGCTGGTTTCAATCGTCCGCGCAGCAAATCCATCAGGGCTGGCTGAAATTCAGCCTGCACCCGCTTGGCCTCGCCGGACTCGCCATCATCGTGCTGCTGATCGTGGTAGCGACGGCCGCCCCCTTGCTGACGAGCTACGATCCGATCGTCCAGGACATGGCCGGGCGGCTTGCCGCGCCATCGGCAAGCCATTGGCTCGGCACCGACAATTTCGGCCGCGATGTGTTCTCCCGGGTGATCTATGGCGCCCGCACGACGCTCTACATCATCATGCTCGTCACGATCATCGTCGCCCCGCTCGGCCTGCTGATCGGCACCGTCTCAGGTTATTTCGGCGGCATCATCGATGAAATCCTGATGCGCGTCACCGACATTTTCCTGTCTTTCCCCGGGCTGGTGCTGGCGCTCGGTTTTGCCGCAGCGCTCGGACCGGGCATCACCAACGCAATCATCGCAATTTCGCTGACGGCCTGGCCGCCGATCGCGCGCCTCGCGCGGGCCGAAACGCTCAGCCTTCGCAAGGCGGACTATATCGCCGCCGTGCGCCTGCAGGGCGCGAGCTCAATCGCAATCATCACCCGCCACATCCTGCCGATGTGCATTCCCTCGGTGATCGTCCGCGTCACCCTCAATATGGCCGGCATCATCATCACCGCCGCTGGTCTCGGCTTCCTCGGCCTCGGTGCGCAGCCGCCATGGCCGGAATGGGGCTCGATGGCCGCGAGCGGCCGTGAGTTCATGCTCGACAGCCCCTGGGTCATCGCCGCACCCGGCATTGCCATTGCGCTAGTCAGCCTCGCCTTCAACCTCGTCGGCGATGCGCTCCGCGATGTGCTTGATCCCCGAGGTTCAGAATGACCGAGCCCTTGATCGATATTCGAAACCTCGAAATCGCCTTCGGCGGTGGACAGGTGCGGGCCGTGCGCGGCGTCAGCTTCGCGCTCGGACAGGAAAAACTCGGGATCGTCGGTGAATCCGGATCGGGAAAATCCACTGTCGGGCGGGCGATCATGAAGCTCTTACCGCCGACCGCGATCGTCAATGCCGAGCGGATGCGCTTTCGCGACGTGGATCTGCTCAAGGCAAACGAGAAAACGATGATGACGATCAGGGGGCGGCGGATCGGGCTCATCCTGCAGGACCCGAAATATTCGCTCAATCCTGTCATGCGGATCGGCGAACAGATCGCCGAAACCTATCGTTTCCATCATCCCAAGGCGAGCACCAAGCAGACCTCCCGCCAAGCGCTCGATATGCTCGAAGCCGTCCAGATTCGCGATCCCGAGCGCGTGGCCCGCCTTTATCCGCACGAAATCTCCGGCGGGATGGGCCAGCGCGCGATGATCGCCATGATGCTGATCGCCGAACCCGAAGTGCTGATCGCCGACGAGCCGACGTCGGCACTCGACGTGACGGTAAGGCTCGAAATCCTGGCGCTGCTCGACGAGCTCGTGCTACGCCGCAATCTCGGCCTGATCTTCATCAGTCACGACCTCAATCTGATCAGGAATTTCTGCGATCGCGTCCTCATCATGTATGCGGGGCGGGTCGTCGAAGTGCTCGAGGCGCGCGATCTCGACAAGGCCAGACACCCCTATACGCAAGGGCTGCTCGCATCCCTGCCGACGATCGACAATCCCCCTGCCCGGCTGCCGATCCTCAAACGCGATCCGGCCTGGCTCGACGAACCCGTATTGGAGGCGCCGCGGTGATCAAGATCGACAATCTCACGATCCGTTTCGGGCATGGCCAGCGACCCGTCGTCAGAGACATCAGCCTCGCCATCGAGAGCGGCACGGCCTTCGGCCTGGTCGGCGAGTCCGGCTGCGGAAAATCCACCGTGCTCAGGGCGCTTTCCGGCCTCAACGCCAATTATGACGGCCGGATCTCGCTCCAGGGCGAGACGCTGGACCGGCAGCGCAGCCGGCCGTTCTTCCGCCGGGTGCAGATGGTGTTCCAGGACCCCTACGGGTCGCTCCACCCGCGCAAAACCATCCGCTCGCAGCTGAAAGAGCCGCTGCGCAACCAGGGACTGGATACGAATTCCGTCGACGTGAATGCCGTCCTGAGATCGGTCGGCCTCGATCCGGCGCTGAGCTACCGATTTCCGCACCAGCTGTCCGGCGGACAGCGGCAGCGTGTGGCGATCGCCCGCGCCCTGATGCTGGACCCGGATGTTCTGCTTCTCGACGAACCGACATCTGCGCTCGACGTGTCGGTTCAGGCCGAAATCCTCAATCTCCTTCAGGATTTGCGTCGGGAACGCGGCCTCACCTATCTGCTCGTCAGCCATGATCTCGCCGTCGTCTCCCATATGTGCAGCCGCGTCGCCATTATGGAAGCCGGCGAGATCGTCGAACAGGTCGATATCGCAGCCCTGCGCAGAGGCGCGGTCGAGCATCCCTATTCGCAACGCCTGCTGCGGGCGAGCCAGATGTATGGAAAGGCGTAAATTCTCGATCGATGCGCGGCGGCTCGACGTCGTCGCAGGCCCGCCATCCTCAGGATCGTCAATGGCGGATCAGAGACTCCCAATCCAGCACTATCCGCTCGATCTGGAGTACAGGCCAAGCTCGTCTCTCATAGCAAATCCGCAACGCTGATAGAACTCCGACAGCGCCCCACCTCGCTGCGAGATCAGCCAGACGCTATTACACCCTTCAGCTTTGGCTGTTTCAAACATTGCAGAAAGCAGAGCAGTGCCTATTCCCTTACCCTGTGCGTCGGGTTGCACTGAAAGCTCGTCCAAGTAAATCACCGGGCCGGTGTGGCGCCGCTGTCGTACGCCCAGCGCAATCCCGAGCACCTTGCCTTCATCAACCGCCGCCAGCGCAACCGATCTAGGGGTTTCAAGCACATAGGTCACATTTTCCGCAGCCGCCTCAAGGGACCAGCTCTCGTTCCACGGCGGCAGGGCATAGGCTCTTACCAATACGTCGGCCGCGCCGCTGACGTGTTTTTCAACCAGACGTTCGATCCGAAATGACATGAACTTGTCTCACGCTACGTGAGGTGACATTTGCCGAGCGCGGTTGGTTTCGCAATGGTGTGTTGCCTGCATCCGCAGATTTTTTCCGAGCTTATCCCCAAAATGGCTAGGCGCCAGGCAGGCCGAGCCAGTCCTCCCGGCTGAGCCCGCCATTGAAAGTCCCTATTTCCAACTTGTGTAATCGTCAGCGACGCAACCAAACGGCGCACGATCCTGATCGAACCGCTTCTTGAGCTGCTGGCATCCCCACTCGTTCAACGGCGCCGGCATGAGATTGTTGATATCCATGCCAGGCGATTGAAATTGTGTCGTGGAGCTCGTGACGTACCAAAGCCAGAAGCCGACCACACCGACGACGATCAGGAGCAACACACCGAAGAAAATCTGCAGCCGCTTCCAGATCGATACCGCCTTTTTGGGCTCTTCGACCAAGACCGTCGCATTCCGATCGCCTTCTTGCTGAGACGCAAGAGATGCAAGAGCGGCGGCACGCTCATCATTCGTAAGCTCGACGCGCTGCAGACGATCGTCCAGAAGCACCGGAAGAGCAGTATTGCCGTGCCTGACAGCCAGTCCGATCGCTTTGCCCTTGGCTTCACCGACGATGAGCGGCTCTTCTCCATTCTTCATGCGCGTGTAAGCCGATCGCCCCGTTTTGTCGGCGGCGATCTTGTCATTATAGGTGATGGAAAGGACGCCGCGTTTGCGGTCGAATGCGGTCACCTCGACCGGGACAGGGGTCAGCATGGCAGGCCGGCGCAGTTGGCCCTTGACCCGCCAAATGCGGATACCGAGAAAAATCATACCCAGGCTCATGCCGCCAAGCAGGATGACAAACACAGTCAGCGTGATGATCCGGTTCCAGAGCATATCCAGACCGAGGCTCATCGTCGCGAGTTCCGGATGATCGGCTGAGATCACAAGGCCAGTTTCATAGTCGCCGGTATGGAAATCGACGAACATGACCTCGACCTCGGTGTCGTAGTCCCGTCCGCCGTAATTGTAGACAAGGCGTGCTTCGCAATCCGTGAAGATGGCTTTGCGCGTCGTGCATCGCCCGTTTTGCACATCGCCGTTTTCGAGCACCAAGGGGTTTTGGCTGATCTGGAAATCGCGGATCACGCCTGGCGCTTCCGAAACGAAGAGAAAGATAGCCAGTGCCAGGATGATAGGCGTTGACCAGAAGTAAGCATTTGGCGTGGAGATGACGTTGCGCGCCAACGAAAGCGGGCGACTAGGAAGAACAAGCGAAGACAATGGCGTCGACCCCTTATGTGACAGCGCAGCGCGCTGGTAAAGCTTCAGACAGCCGATGATGAACGAGCGGCGTTGACGCCATTGCGACCGGCTTCACACAATCCCATTGTGTGATACCGATCTACAGCCTGAGGCGGGCGATCGGCAATCCCTTTCAGCGCGCGTGGGTAGCATTGGCATGTTGATCCCTTCGCGCACCGCGAGCGAGTCGGTGAGTTGCGCTCCAATATCGATGGTTCGTGTCCTCGGCGCTGCGCTCGCATCTGCTTAGCAGGTGAGCTCTACAGCCGATTGGCGCGCAACAAGGTGTCTCGCGACAGATATCCCGCAAGCGTCCCATCGGCTGACCTGACATGCAGGCCCGGCATCTCACCGGAGAGGATGAGCGCCAAGGCATCGTGAACCGTGGCGTCAGCGGCGATCTCGGCATCGCCGTTGGACGGTTCCGGCGCGGTCATGATCGTCGATACGGCAATCAAGCTGAGCCTCTTTATGGCTCGGTCGGGGCCGAGGAAACTCTCGACGAATTCGTTGACGGGACGCGCAAGGATTTCCTGCGGGCTATCATATTGAAGGAGGCGGCCATCCCGCATGATCGCAATGCGATCGCCCATCTTGATAGCCTCATCGAGGTCATGCGTGACGATGACGACGGTTTTCTTCACCTTCCTCAAAATATCGCGGAATTCGTCCTGAAGCCGGACGCGGGTGATCGGATCGATCGCGCCGAACGGTTCGTCCATCAGCATGATTGCGGGGTCGGCTGCGAGTGCACGCGCGAAACCGACGCGCTGGCGCTGCCCGCCTGACAATTCATGCGGCAGACGCTGCCGCATGATGGCCGGATCAAGACCGACGAGATCCAGGAGTTCGTCGACGCGGCGATTGCTGCGCGCCTTTTCCCAGCCGAGAAGCCGCGGTACGGTCGCGACATTGCGTGCGATCGACATATGCGGAAACAGACCGACCTGCTGGATGACATAGCCGATGCTGCGGCGCAGCTCCTTCTGGTCGACCCGGGCGATATCCCTGCCGTCGACCAGCACACGTCCCGTCGTCGGGGTCTCCAACTGATTGATCATCCGCATGGTCGTGGTTTTGCCGCAGCCCGAAGGACCGATCAGGGCAACCGTCGTACCAGTCTCGATCAGGAGATCGAGGTTGTCGACCGCATGCTGGCCGCTTCCGTCGTAGTTCTTGGTAACATGATCGAGATGAATCATTCTGATATCCGCTTTCGGCCGCTCAGCGCCGTTGAGTGAAGAGGCGCTCCAGGGCGCCGAAGGCCAATTCCGCAAAGATTGCGAGCAGGGCAATCGGCACCGCTCCGACAAGAAGGCGCGGCATGTTCATGATCGCAATGCCGGCATTGATGAAATCGCCAAGCCCGCCGCCGCCGATGAAGGAGGCCAGCGCCGCCCCGCCGATCACCTGGATGGCGCTCGTCCTGACGCCCGACAGAATCGCGGGAACGGCCAGGGGAAGTTCGATCTCCCACAGCATCTGTCCGGCGCTCATGCCCATTCCATCCGCCGCATCGATCACCGAGGCGTCGATCTCGCGGATGCCGATGATCGTGTTCAACAATAGCGGCGGCACGGCCAGGACGATGAGGGCGATCACCGACGGCAGCAATCCGATGCCGAGAAAAGGCATCGTCGCCGACAGGATCGCCAGGCTCGGGATGGAGCGCAAGGCGCCGGCTATATTGACCACCGCAAAGGCGGCGCGTGGTGCCCGTGCGACGACAAATCCGAGCGGCACGGCGATGACGAAGGCGATGCCGAGCGAGAGGGCGCACATCAGAAGATGGCGATTGAACGCGTTGAAGAAGGTGCCGGAATTGTTGAAGATCCAGCTGAATGCATCGATCACGATCATGCCGCCTTCCCCCCGCTGCGCCGGCGCAGCAGCTTTTCGAAGGAGGCAAAACAGCAGTCGGCAAAGAGCGCCAGACATGACGTCAGCAGCCCGCCGGCGATGATCTTTTCGGGAAAGCGCTGGTCGATGCCTTCGAAAATGATGACGCCGAGCCCGCCGGCATTGATATAGGCGGCAACGGTGGCGATGCCGATGACCGTCACCATGGCGATGCGGATGCCGCCGACGATATAGGGCATGGCCAGCGGCAGCTCGACTTCCCAGATCCGCCGTGCCGTGCCGTAGCCCATGCCATCGGCAGCTTCCAATATGTCACGCGGAATAGCCTGAAATCCCATGCCGATATTGCGGATCAGGATCATCAGCGAGTAGGCGGCAAGACCGGTTATGGCGGGTGCCGCCCCGATGCCCATGATGGGGATCAGAAGCGCAAACAGCGCCAGGCTCGGCACGGCGAACAGGATGCCGGTGAAGATGACGATGGCCGCAAAACTCCGCGGCCGCCTCGCCGCCCATATCCCGACGATCAGCGAGATCACCAGGGCAATGCCGACCGAGGAAAAAACGAGATAGAGGTGCTCCAACAGCGCGTCGAAGAGCCGGTCGAGATGTTTGGGGACCCATTTCATCGTCGAGACCTCCGCATCCGAGCGCTCTTTCGCCTGTCTACCATGTGATCCCCAATCTGCGATCGGCGTCGTCGGCTCTTAGCGGCAGACTATCGTAGGCCGGGGGAACGACCGTCGAAAATCGCCGGAGGCCGAGCCGTTCCAAAACCGCCGCTCCCTCAGGCGTTTCATGCAACGTCACGAGGCTTTGCTGTAATGCTGTGGCGATGTCCGCAGGCAAGGTTTGCGCGGCAATCAATAGCGGCGCGGGAAGCGGATCGGTCGTCGCCAGAATACGAAGACCATCGATCGCATCGGTTTCGTGCATCGACAACAATTGGAAGGCGTAAGCATCGATCGCACCCGCATCGATCCTGCCGTCCTTGAGGGCGGCGACGATGCCTGACGGGTTGAGCAGCGGCCCGACCGTCATGCTCTGCTTCACTTTCCCGGCAAACCGGTCGGCAAGAAAAGAACGCGCCGCGTGGTAGCCCGATTGGGAATCGCGCACGGTCCAGCCCCAGCGGGCCACAGCGAGATCCGCTACCTCGTTCACCGCCCCGGTGGAGGCGACGAGAATGTGGCTGGCATAGAGCGGCTGGTCCAAAGACCATGCCTCGCTCGAAACGGGTGCGGCAAGTACAGTCGGCCTTGCGTCCTCAGGCATGCGTGAAAACGGATAGCCGCACATAAAGACCAGCCCCATGTCCGGCCTCGCCCACAATTCCGACAGCGTCGCCGGTGCTGCATGAGCGATGATCTCGAGCTCAATGCCGGACTGCACGCTGACCAGCGCAAACAACGCATCCCACAGGCCGCGAATGCGCGGACTGAGATTATACATTCTCGAACAGGCGATCGGCTTAGACATCACCATGGCAACTATGCGAACCGCAGCCGCTGGCCGATGTTCATCTCTCTTGCCTTGTCGACCATGGCGGCGCCGAGCGCCACGTCGGTCGTGCTGAGGCCGCGGTGCCAGAACAGGATCGTCTCCTCGTCACTTTCCCGGCCGGATTTCATGCCGCAGACGATCTGGCCGATTTCGGCATGCAGGTTCTCGGCCGTCACCTTGCCCTCGTCGACGTGACGGCGAAGCGCTCCGAACGGCTTGCCGGGGCCGCATTGTCCCCAATCGTCGACGACGACCTTGTCCATGATGTCGGTGAGATCGAATTCGAGCGCGCTCATCGTGCCATAGGGCACGACGAAGGCGCCCTTCTTCACCCATTCCGTCTTGAACAGCGGCGCCGGTTCAGGCAGGCGGCTTGCCTCGACCATGATGTCGGCGCCCTTGAGGCAATCCTCCCAATTGTCGGTGACGATGATCTTCTTGCCGAGATCCGCCTCAAGACGCTTGGCGAAGGCATCCCGACTTTCCGGCCGGCGCGAATGCACGCGGATTTCCTCGAAGTCGAAGAGATGGTCGAGAAGCCGGACATTCCAGTAAGAGGTTCCGCGCGCACCGATATGGCCGAGAATCTTGCTGTCCTTGCGGGCGAGATATTTTGCGCCAAGAGCGGTGACGGCCCCGGTGCGCATGTCGGTGATGGCAGTTGCGTCGATGATAGCCTTCGGCACGCCGGTGTTCGGGTCGAACAGGTTGAGGACCGCAAGCTCCGAAGGCAGATCGACCTTGTAGTTGTCGACGAAGTCGCCGACGACTTTGACGCCGGCATAATTCAGCGCTTTGACGTAGCCGCGAAGCACGTTGAAATGGCCTTTGTCGGAGCTCTCCGGCACAAGATGAACACGCGGCTCGATGACGGTTTCACCCCTGCCCTGCGCATCCAGCGCCTTCGACACCGCATCGAGAATCTCGTCATTCGTCAGCGCCAGCGCCTTGGCATCGAGGGCGTTGAGATAATCGATCCAGATTTCCTGCATTTCCCGCTTCTCCACATTCCTGTCCGGCTGCTGACCGGACGGATTTTCGAACAAAAACCCTTAAAAGGATCGCCGCACCAGACCGCAGCCGGATTGATATCCGGCCGCGGAGGCATGACAATCATTTCGGCAGGAGGCCGTTTTCCTTGAGGAAATCGACCGCCACGTCCTTGGCTTCCTCGTGATCGGTTTCGACCTTGGCATTGAGGACCCGCATCCTTTCGTTGTCGAGATGGGAGCCGACCGCTTCGAGCAGTTCGGCAACCTTCGGGTTGGCCTTCAGCACGTCCTGGCGGACAACGGGCGCCACGTAGTAGGGCGGAAACAGACCCTTGTCGTCTGCCAGCGGCACGAGATTCTTCGAGCCGATCTGCCAGTCGGTCGCCGCACCATTGGCAACGTCGATATCCTTTTGTTCCAGCGCGTCGTAACGAAGACCAAGCTTGGCGAACTGCTTGAACTCTTTGAACTCGGCGTCGTAGACGCGCTTCAGGCCGGGCAGGCCGTCGGCGCGATCCGGAAATTCGGCACCGCCGCCGAAGACCAGTGTCTTGGAGACTTTGGCGAGATCCGACAGGCTCTTCAGATTGTTGGCCTGCGCCGTTTCTTGCCGGACGACGATGACATAGCCGTTGTTGATCCCGCTCGGCTTCAGCCATGTGAGATTGAACTGCTTGGCGTAGAAGTCCTTGACCTGCGTATAGACCTTGTCGGCATCGGTCGACATCTCGCCCTTGACGACGGATGCGAGCGCCGTGCCGGTATATTCCGGATAAAGATCGATCTCGCCAGCCACCAATGCCTGGTGCGCAATCAGCGTGCCGCCGAGGTTGATCTTGCGCTCGACGGTGAAGCCGGCATTTTCCAGAACGGCTGAATACATTTCAGCGAGGATGAACTGCTCGGTGAAATTCTTGCTGCCGACCTTGATGGTCTCTGCGGATGCAGACTGGAACATGGCGGTTGCCATGATGCCGGCTGCAAGGATGCCCTTTGTCCAATTTTTCATAGTCATTCCCTCTTGTTGACTTTTCAATGAACGAACCGGCGGCGTTCCCCGGAATAGCCGTCGGCATGACCGGTCGGCGCCCTGCCCTTCTTGGTGGGGCAGTGGCGAACCGGGCTTACTGCGGGCCAAGCCCGATCAATGCGGCGATCGTCGCAAAATCCGGCCCTTGCGCGCGATCCTCATCAAGCGCCGGGACGTGGTTGCGGACGAAAGCATAGGCCTCAGCCGATCCCTTGCCCAATTCGCCTGAGACGCCGCGCAGCTCGACGGCCTGGGCCGAGGCAATCAGTTCAATGGCAACGAGATAACGCAGGCGCTCGACGATCGCCTGCGTCTTTGCCAAAACGCTCGGCGCCATCGACGCTTGGTCTTCGACGCCATCGGCGACGGGAAAGGGCGAGAGCGAAACCGGCATGGCGAGATGGCGGATTTCGGCTTCCATGGCCGAGACGGTCTTTTGCACGGTCGCAAAACCGGTCCGGCTCTGGCCCATCGGGGTCAGGAAGCGCGGGAGATCGGACATGCCGGGCGACATGATCTTCATGATCCGATAGGCGGTGCCTGCCGCACAATGCGCCATCGCCTGCCCCAGCCTTTCCCAGGCGAGCACAAAAGCGGTCATGTCGAAATTGCCGTGTGCAAGAATGACGCCTTCGGAGGCGATGACGACAGGATTGTCGCTGGAGCTGACGAGATCTATCTCCGTCGCCTGCCTTGCCTCATCGATCGCATGCCTCATCGCGCCCCAGACCTGCGGCGTGCAGCGGTAGCTCAAAGGATCCTGGAGACGTCTTGCGGCATCGGCCGCAAGCAAGGAGCTTCCCGAAAGCAGTTCCATCAGTTGAGCGGCGACACGGCGCTGCCCAAAGGCCGGTCTGGCAGCGAGAGCGCGATCGTCGAAGACGCTGACATTGGCCCGGAACGCTTCGAAATTAACGGCAATCGCCTTCAGAGACCAATCGAAGAGCCGCTCGATATCCTCAAGCGCCAGGCAGGCAAGGCCGATGGAGAGACTGTTGGCCACGACAAGCGCATGCCCGTCCTTCGGCGCCAATTCGAGTTGTTTCAGGCCGGCCCTTTCCAGGGCGATGGCGGCCGGCAGCACTTCGCCGCCAAACTCGATCTCGCCGAAGCCGAGAAGCGCCCGGCTCATATGGGCAAGCGGAGCCAAATCCGCCGCACCGATCGAGCCCAATGACGGGACGACCGGATGGATATCTGCATTGATGGCGGCGATCAGACCACGAAACACGTTCAGCGAAATGCCGGAGCCGCCCGCCGCCATGCCGGCAGCCCTGACGGCCATCATCGCCCGCACGGATTCCTGGGCAAGCGGCTTTCCGACGCCGACCGCGCGGGCTTGCGGCACACGCATCTGAAACGCCACCAGATCTTCCGTTGCAAGTCGTGTATCGACCCCCGCTCCCAGTCCTGTCGTCAGGCCATAAACCGGCAGCTCCTTTTCCGTATAGCGATCGACGACGGCGCGCGCCGCCGTAATCCGAGCCTCGACCTCGGCGGAGATTTCGATCCTGGCGTGACGACGGGCAATTGCTGCGATGTCCTCGATCGTCGGCGGCGACGCGCTGAAGGTGATCGATGGAGAATGGGTGGCGCTCACTGTTTCTCTCCGAGAATGGCGACGGGCTTCGAGGGACCCTTGGTGGACCGTGCTTCCAGCCGATATTGCGCGCCCGGATAGTATAACAGCGCACAGGTCACGACGGCCTCGCCCGACCAGGTCCTTCGAAAGACGCGCAGGCAAGGGTGATCATTCTTCAGGCCAAGATATTTGCGGATCGTCGTGTCCGGTTTGACGGCCTGGACGATATGTTCGAACGCCGTTATCGGCGCCACCTTCGTCAGATATTCGTTCGGCGTCATGCTGCTGAAATCGGTCGACAGATAGTCGGGCGCGACCAGCGGATTGACGTAGCGCTCCTCGACCTGAATGGGCTGGTCGTTTTCCAGGTGCACGATCAGCGAGTGCATCACCTCAGCGCCGAGCGTCAGTTCGAGCGCGTCGGCAACGTTGGCATCCGCCTTCATCGAGCCGGCCTGAACGACCGCCGCCTTATGCGTGTGACCCCGCTCCAGTATTTCGTCGGCTATGTTGCGGATTTGAAGCAGATCGACGTCGAGGTGCTTTGGCGACACGAAGGTTCCGATCCCGGCGGATCGCTTGAGGACACCCTCGAACATCAATTCCCGCAGCGCGCGGTTCGCCGTCATGCGGCTGACGCCGAATGCCGCCACCAGTTCGCTTTCAGAGGATACCCGGTCTCCCGGCTGCAGCTTGCCTTCGGCGATGTCGGCCAGGATCTGCTCCTTGATCCTGATATAATGGCGCGCCTCGCGGGCGGCTGGTTTGACCGCTTTCGTCATGACAGCCTCGCCATGCCATTGTCGAGGATGGTCACACCCCGTGACGCAACGATCCCCCTGAAGCGAATCTCGGCGTCGTTGCGCCACATCTGCAGGGTGATCGTTTCTCCGGGAAAGATCGGCGCGCTGAACCGCGCCGCGATCGCCCGCAAGCCGATCTTCATGCCTGGATCGATGGCGGCGATGATGGCGTAGCCCGCATAACCGAAGCTGCACAGCCCATGCAGGATCGGCCGATCGAAGCCGCTTCGGCCGGCTGCCTGTGGATCCGCATGCAGCGGATTGAGATCGCCGTTCAGGCGATAAAGCAGCGCGGCGTTGTCAGGGAGGTCGACATTGAATTCGAAGTCCGGCTCTCGGTCCGGGACTTTGGACAGAGGTTCAGGCGCCGATCCCGCCGAACCGCACCCACCGTCACCGCGGCAGGCGTTCGTCTGGACGATCGTCGCGATCGGCTCATCACCGTCCACGGTTGCGATCATGCGCTCGAAGCTGACGAACATGCCTTTCTCAAGGCCGCGATCGACCACCGACAAGACGCGCGACCGGGAGATCAGCGGCACATCGAGAGGGACTGGCCGGTGGATGGTCAGGCGATGTTCGGAATGCACGAGACGCGCCCAGTCGACACCCGTCTGCTGCATCCACGGGCCTGGATGGGCCACGACATTGGCAAGGGTCGGCGCGGTCACGAGATCGCGTTCATAGACATAGTTCAATAGGTTTTCGTCGAGCGGGTTGGTGCCGTAGCCGACAGACAGGGCGTAGAGGATTGCATCTCTTGCAGTAACCACATGCGTCGCCTGCGGCACCGGGAAATCGAGAATGGATTGGGCCGACAACGTCACGATGCGGCTCCGCCGGATGCCACGGGTTTGCGAACGCCACCCGACAGGCGGATGCCGCCGTCGACGGAAAGCAATTCGCCAGTGACGAAGTCTGCCCCCTGAACAAGCCAGACAATGGCGCCGGCAACGTCTTCCGGTGTCGCGACCCGGCCGAGCGGCGCGGTTTCCGAAAATCGCTTGGCAATGGCGCCATAGGCATCCGACCCGAGCGTGTCGCGCATCCAGCGCGTATCGATGATGCTGGGGCAAACCGCGTTCACCCGGATATCGGGACCGCAGGTGCGCGCTAGCGCCAGGGTCAACGCATTGAGCGCACCCTTGGAGGCCGTATAGGCAAGCGAACTGCCGCCGCCGGTAAAGGCAACGTTGGATGAGACATTGACGATCGCACCGCCACCGCTGTCCCGCATCGCAGGCACCGCCGCCCGGCACATCTGATAGGCGCCGATGACATTGACGCCGAAAACACTCTGAAAATCTTCGGCCGACAATGTCTCCAGATCGAAAGGATCCGATTTGACCGTCGTTGCGGCATTGTTCACCAGGGCGTCGAGCCGCCCCCACCGGTTGACGGCCGTCGCGACCATCCGGCGGCAGGCCGCATCGTCGGCAACGTCGGCCTGGACGATCTCGACCTCCGCGCCCAGGCTGCGGCAGATATCGGCCGTTTCATCGGCCTCTTTGTTGCTGCTGTTGTAATTGACGACCACCCGGGCACCGCTCTCGGCGAACTGCTTCACGCATGCGGCCCCGACGCCTGTTGCCGAGCCCGTGACGATGATGACGGCTCCATCGATTTTCATGGGGCAAAGTCCTTCATGGCGTGGGTGGAAAACAGGCGCGCGTCCATCTGTTTCAGCTGGTCCGACACCGCGACGCCCTTCGGCAGGCGGTCGAGAACATGGGAGGCGAGATCGATGCCGGGGGCAAACTCCGTCAGCATCAGGCATCCGTCGATCACTCGAAAGACCGCCCGCTCGGTGACGACGAGCTGCGACTGCCCTTCCGGCGCAAAGGCCGGGCTCGAACTGATCTGGTCGACATGGTCGACGATCTTGCAAACTCTGCCGTCCCGGATGATGTCGAGCCTGCCGTCGGCAACCGCAATTTCCGCGCCGCCGGCCGAAAATGCGCCGAGATAGACAACACGCCCCGCCGTCTGCGAAATATTGGTGAAGCCGCCGACCCCAACGATGGAATTGTTGAAGCGGCTGACATTGACCGCACCGTGCCTATCCACCTCGGCCATGCCGAGAAAGGCGATATCGAGGCCGCCGCCGTCGTAAAAGTCGAACTGCGAAGCCTGTGGGACGATGGCGGTCGGATTGACGGCAGCGCCGAAGGACAGTTCCTCGGCCGGCACGCCGCCGATCACGCCGGATTCGATCGTCACCGTATAATCGTCGAATCCCTCTTCGCTGGCGATACGGCCGATCCCGGCGGCAATGCCGATGCCGAGGTTGATCGTCGGGCGATGGAGCGGCGCCAACTCCAGGAAGGCACGGCGCTGAATTATCTTATCGGCCGACAGAGGCGCCGGCTGCAGGCGGCTCACCGCCATCCGGACGCGCCCGGTATAGGCGATATTGTCTGTCTCGGCGAAACTGACGCCGTGCTGGGCCGGATTTTCGCAGACGACGACATAATCGACCAGCGCCGCCGGGATGCGAACATCGCCCGGCGGCAGCGAGCCGCGCTCGGCAATCCGCTTGACCTGCACGATGACGACACCGCCGGAATTTCGGCCTGCCTGCGCCATGGCGAGCACGTCGAGCGGAAAGGCTTCGTCCTCGAGGGTGACGTTGCCGTCTTCGTCGGCCGTCGTACCGCGCAAAAGCACGCAGTCGAGCGGCATCGAGGGATAAAGCAGCCATTCCTTGCCGCGCAACGACACGCGCTCGACAAGCGCTCGCGGCGTCGTCGCATTCATGCGGCCGCCGCCATGCAGCGGGTCCATGAAAGAACCGAGCCCGATATGGGTGATCACCCCAGGCTGACCGGCGGCAATCGCCCGATAGAGCTGGGCGATGACGCCTTGCGGCCAACAATGCGCTTCGATCTTTTCCTCGATCGCCAGCCTGCCAAGGCGCGGCGTTCCCCGCCATCCCCCGGCGATCACGCGGGCGACGAGGCCCTCATAGCCGAAATGCCCCATGCCGCGCGTCTGACGATCGCCCGTGCTGGCAGCAAACAGAAGTGTCAGCTTGCGCGGTTTTCCAGTGGCGAGGAAACGCTCCTCCACCGCGGCCGTGATGGCCTCGGGATGGCAGCATCCTCCAAAACCCGAGGCAGCGACCGTCATCCCGTCTTCGAGGAGATCCGCAGCTTGCTGTGAAGAGATGACCCGCATGACGATCTTTGCTTCTCCGCCCTGTATATACAGGCTAGCCGCTGATCGTTTGGAAGGCAACGGGAATTTTTGCAAGTATTTTGGGCACACCACCCCGTCTCAGACGATATTCAGCAGGCCGATCAAGCAAAGCCCAAGCACCGCCAGAGCTAGCAGCGACAGCGCCGCCGCGACGAGGACCCGACCGCCGGTATGGGCGATGGATCTGACATCGACGGAGAGGCCCAACGCGGCCATGGCAGTAACGGTGAAGGCGGCTGATACAGCCGACATCGCGGGCAGCAGCGGCGCCGGGATCGCGTCGAGCGAACGAAGCGTCGCCATGGTCGCAAAACCGAGGATGAACCATGGCAGAACATGGCGGAGATTGATTGCGGCGCCGCCGGGACGGCGACCATGAACTGCGCCGAGCACAAGAATGACGGGGCCGAGCATCATCACGCGGATCAACTTGACGAGCGTGCCCACCTGGGTGCTGACGGCGCCGGCGGAGGCCGTCGCCGCCAATACCTGCGGCACGGCATAGGCTGTCAGCCCTGCGAAAACGCCATATTGTACGGCGCTGAGACCCAGGAACAGATGCAGAAGCGGCAAAGTCAGCACCGCACCAACGCCGAGCAGCGCGGTAAAGGCTATCGAGGCGGCGATATCGTCCGGTTTGGCGCCGATCACAGGTGCTGCCGCGGCGATCGCAGAATTGCCGCAGATCGAGTTGCCGCAAGCAACCAAGGTCGCCAGGCTGGTCGACAGCCCGAAGAGCCGGCCAAGCAGAAAGCTGCCGGCCAAGGACAGCGCAACCAGGACGGCAATTCCACCGACAAGCGGCAGTCCGGCCTGCCGGATGGCGGCCGTGCTGAGCGAGGCGCCCAGCAACACGACGGCAATCTCGAGAAGCGTCTTGGCGGCGAAGTGAATGCCGGGAGTGAAGGTCTGCGGCAGGCGGACCGAGGAGCGCATGGCAATGCCGATCAGAATGGCCAGCACGAGGCTCTCGATCCAGTGCGCGCCGAAAATCATCAGCTGCAACTGCTCAACCAACTGCGCAATGAGCGTGACCGCCACACAAAGGACAAGTCCCGGCAGGACGGCAGGAAGCGACGGGGAACGGGAGGCGGAAACGAGCATCGGCAAGACCTTGCGGAATGCTTCACTGTCCCATACTCAATTGTCGACTTCCATTGAATAGTTTAATATAGTTCATTCGGTAAAATCGAACGATTGCATCATGACTTTCGAACAGCTCTCCATTTTCGTTGCGGTTGCGGAACGCGAGCACCTGACCAATGCCGCCGCGGCGATCGGCCTCACGCCGTCGGCCGTCAGTTCGGCCATCCGCAATCTCGAGGCCTCCTATGGCGTCGAGCTTTTTCACCGTGTCGGACGCCGCATAGAGCTGACATATGAAGGGCGGGTGTTTCTGGGGGAGGCACGAGCCACACTCGCGCGCGCAAAAGCCGCAGCACTCGTCCTGTCCGATCTCGGCGGCTTGCAAAAGGGTGAGCTCGTTGTTTTTGCCAGCCAGACGATCGCAAGCTATTGGCTGCCGGCGATGCTGATGCGTTTCAAGGTCCGCTACCCGGGCATCGACCTCAAGCTGATGATCGGCAACACGACCACGGCGGCGAAAGCGGTTCTCGATGGATTGGCGGAAGTCGGATTCGTCGAGGGCAGCGTTGACGAACCGGCGCTGAATATTCGGCCGCTCGCCGAGGACGAACTCCTTATCGTCGTCGGTCCGCGCCATCCCTGGGCGCGTGGCAAACCGATCGCCCCGGCGGAGCTGGTTTCGGGCACGAAATGGGTCATGCGGGAAAAAGGGTCCGGAACCCGGTCGGCTTTCGAGGCGGCGATTTCCAATCTCGGCATCGGCCCCGCAGATCTGACAGTCGCGCTTGAGCTGCCGTCGAATGAAGCCGTCATATCGGCAGCAAGAGAAGGCCTCTGCGCAACGGTCGTTTCCGGCGCCGTGGCCGCGCCGCTCTTGACGCAGGGTCTGCTGGTTAAGGCGCGCTTCCCTTTGCCGTCCCGCCAATTTGCAATCCTGCGGCACAAACAGAGACACTCCAGTCGTGCCTCGTTGGCGCTGGAAACGATTTGCCGCGAGGACAAAGCTGCCGAGGTCCAAAATCGGGATGACTGGGCGCTTTAGATCGAAAGCGGTTCGGCCGAACCCCCTGTTATTACGCCGATTCCCGGCAAAACCGCTTCGCGCTTCGCCTGGGAAAACCGCGTTAAGCCTCTGATACAATGCTTTCCGCGGCCTTTTCGGCAATCATGATTACTGGCGAGTTGGTATTGCCCGAGACGATCGTCGGCATGATCGAGGCATCGACCACCCGCAGTCTCGCAAGACCATGCACCCGCAATTGCGGATCGACAACCGCCATGGTGTCGCTGCCCATCTTGCAGGTGCCGACCGGATGGAAAATCGTTGTGGCGATATCGCCGACCCGACGGATCAGGTCCTCGTCACTCTGATATTCCGTGCCCGGCAGCATCTCCTGCGGCCGGTAATTGCGAATGGCATCGGCCTCCATCAGCCGGCGGGCATGCCGGATCGATTTCGTCGCAACCATCCGGTCGCCGGCTGTCGAAAGATAGTTCGGGCGGATTTCCGGCGCCATGCAAAGGTCCGGGCCGCCAACATGCACGCTCCCCCGGCTTTCCGGCCGCAGATTGCAGACGGAGACGGTGACAGCGGGATATTTATGCAGCGGCTCGCCGAGCCGGTCTGTGCTCAAGGGCTGCACGTGATATTCGAGATCGGCGGTCGCAACAGCCGGATCGCTCTTGGCAAAGATACCGAGCTGGCTCGGCGCCATCGACAGCGGACCGGACCGGCGCAGCATATATTCAAGCCCCATACCCGCTCGGCTGAACAAGTTGTGATAGAGCTGGTTCAGCGTCTTTGCGCCCTCGATGCGGAAGACCGTACGGATCTGCAAATGGTCCTGCAGGTTTTCGCCGACACCCCGAAGTTCGTGGGCGACGTCCAGTCCGGCAGCGGACAACACATCCGGGCGACCGACGCCGGAAAGCTCGAGGATTTTCGGCGAATTGATCGCACCGGCAGACAGGATGATCTCGCGATCGGCGCGAGCCAGATGTTTCTGCCCGTTCAGCCGGAACCGCACGCCGGTCACCATCCTGCCGTCGAATTCCAGCCGCTCGGTTTCGGCGCGGGTCAGCACGCGCAGATTGGGCCGCTTCATCGCCGGGCGCAGAAAGGCCTTTGTCGTGTTCCAGCGCAGGCCGCCGCGCTGATTGACCTCGAAATAGCCGGAGCCCTCATTGTCGCCATCGTTGAAATCGTCGGTTTTTGGAATGCCGAGCTCCTCGGCCGCATCGCGAAAGGCATCGAGGATCGGCCAGGAAAGCCGTTGCTTTTCCACCCGCCATTCGCCGCCTGCCCCGTGCATCGGCGACTTCCCGCGATAATTGTCCTCGGATTTCAGGAAATAGGGCAGCACGTCATCCCAGCCCCAGCCGGAATTGCCGGCTTGCCGCCAGCCGTCGTAATCGGCCGCTTGGCCGCGCATATAGATCATGCCGTTGATCGACGAGCAGCCGCCCAGCACTTTTCCACGCGGATAAGGCAGTGACCTGCCGTTCAGTCCGGCTTCCGCCGCCGTCTTCATCATCCAATCTGTGCGCGGATTGCCCATGCAATAGAGATAGCCGATCGGCACATGCACCCAGTGATATCGGTCGCTGCCGCCGGCTTCGAGCAGCAGGACACGAGTTTTCGGATCGCGCGACAGCCGGTTGGCCAGAACGCATCCCGCCGATCCCGCGCCGACGATGATGTAGTCGTAGCTTCCCGCATCGATGGCCCCATCATTCACCCGCATGTTCATGCCGCCGCTCCCGCTGCCAGCGGAACCGCCGTCAGACGCCGCCAGAGCGGTGCCATTGCCTCGGCGATATCCTGATAGAGAGCGTAGCGCCGCGCATAATGTGCCTCAAGCGAGACATCCGGACGATAATGCCGCTCGGTCCGGACCATGGCCGCAGCACCGGCGCCGAAGTCTGCGAAGACACCGACGCCGGTTCCGGCTGCAATCGCCGCTCCCAGCGCACCGGTTTCACGCGAGCGGGCAACGCTGACCGGAACGCCGAGCACATCGGCAAAGATCTGAGGCCAGATCAGGCTGCGCGAGCCGCCGCCGGACAGCACGGCTTCGTTGAAGACCGCGCCGGCCTTTCGGATCGCCTCGATGTGCTGGCGGTGACCGAAGGCGACGCCCTCAAGAAGCGCGCGAACGAGATGCCCCTTGGTGTGCCAACCGGCAAGACCGTAGAAGCCGGCGCGTGCATGGCCATCCTGCTGGGCGCCGTAGAGATACGGATGGTAGAGCGGGTCGTCTGCAGCGGGTTCGATCGCCTCGGCCAGCGCGCAGCAGGCATCGAAGGGCGAAACGTCTTCCGCATGCTCGCCTTCGAAAAACTCCCGCACCAGCCATTCGAGATTGGCAGCCGAGGTGGCGCTGTTCTCCATCGCCATGTAGCGGCTGCGATCGAAGGTCGACGACATGAACACCGGCCCGTCGAGGTCGGGGCCATCGATGATGACCTGGTTGATACTCCAGGTGCCGGCGATGATCGAGGCGCTGCCGGTGCGTGAAACGCCCGAGCCGAGCGCCGAGGCGACGACGTCGAACAGCCCGCCGACCACAGGAGTACCGGCGGCGAGCCCGGTCTGCGTCGCCACTTCTTCCGTTACCGTGCCGGCAATGTCGGCGCTTTCGATGAGCGGCGGCAAGAGGTCCATGCAATCTCCCAGTCCATAGGCCTCCATCAGCGCCTTGTCGTAGCGGCGCGCGGCAAGATCCAGCAGACCGGCACCCGACATATCGGACACCTCGCTGACGCGGCGGCCGGTCAGGCGGTTGACGACGAAATCCTTGGAGAAGAACACCGTACCGATGCGGTTGAACAGATCCGGCCGGTGACGCTTGAGCCAGGCAAGCAATGTCGGCGTCTGGGATGGCCACGGACGCTGGCGGGCAATCGGATAGGTCCGGTCACCAACGCCGGCCTCTCGCCATTCATCGACCAGGCCGGCGGCCCGCGTGTCGAGTGACTGGATGCCGAGCAGTGGAGCGCCGTCGCGATCAAGCGCATAGAGACCGTTGCCATGCCCGGCGCAACCGATCGCGGCGATTTCCTCCGGCTGGATCTCCGCCTTTTCGATGCAGGCGCGGATGACCTGCCGTGCATTCGTCCAGAGTTCGTCAAGCCCTCGCTCGACATGCCCCGGGCTCGGCATGCGGCTGCGCCCTTCTTCCCACGCAGCCGCGATCTCGTTGCCGCTCAGGTCGAAAATCACCGCTTTGATGACGGTGTTTCCGGCGTCGAGCCCCAAAAGATAGTTTCCCATGCTGAACCCCTCCCAAGGTTCGAGATCGCATTCAACCCTGCTGGTAGAGCGCAAACGCCTGATCGCCGCTCGCATCCTCGTGCACGATCGCCATCAGTCCGCGCACCACGGCCCTCGGATTGGCGTGCTGATAGATGTTGCGGCCATAGACCATGCCTAGAGCGCCTTGTCGCATCAAGGCCGCCGATTTGTCGAAGACGGCACGAAGATCTTCCTTGCCGCCACCGCGGACGAGAACCGGGCAACGGGCTGCTTCCACCACCCTGTGGAAATCCTCGGCATTGGTGGTTGGGTCGGCCTTGACGATATCTGCGCCCATCTCACGGGCGAGCCGCGTCAACGTCACAATCTTGTCCGCGTCACCGTCGACCATATAACCCCCTTTTTCGGTGACCGGCTGCATCACCAGCGGCTCGATCATCAGCGGCATGCCATACTTGTCGCAATCGGCCCGCACGCGGGAAATATTCTGCACGCACTGGCGGAACAGATCCGGCTCGTCCGGCAGCATGAACAGGTTGACGACGACGCAGGCTGCATCCATCTCGATCGCGCCGATCAACGGTTCGGCGTCGTTCTGCAGCACCGCCCACATGTCGCGGTGGCGGATTCGGTTATAGGGATTGCCCATGTCGATGCGCATGACCAGCGCCGGCTTGTCCTTGCCGGGCACGTCCTGCAGCAGGTCCGCTTGGCCGTAATTCATCTGGATCGCATCCGGCGCGGCAGAGACCAGCGCCTTGACGACGGCCTGAATGTCCTCCAGCCCGTTGAGGAAGGACGGCTCGTTGCAGACGCCGTGATCGATCGCCACATCGAGGCAGCGGCCGCCGCCGAACAGCCGGTTCATCCGGACTTTGCTGTTGTGTCGCATTCTGTGCTCCTTGGTTCGTTCCTTGCGGAAAGCATGTCTTCGTCGACGCCGTGGCGTTCGTTGAGAAGGGTGAGAAAGCGGACGCGCTCACTGGCGCGATGCGCGAGCGTCCAGTTCTTATCCTGCGCCAGCAGGTCGAGTGCGGCGTCCATCATGTCGAGTGAAAGCTCGCCCGAAACGGCAAGCGTCGTGCGCCGCAAAAGCAGGTCGTCGAGATGTTCCACCGCTTCCTCGCGGATCAGGAACTGCAATTCGCGCACCGAGTAGGCGGCGTGCGGCAGCGCTTCATCGGGGCTTGGCGCGATGAAGCCGGCAATCGCCTCGGCATCCGTGCCATATCGGGCAAACAGCTCAGCCATGCGCCCTGCGGAAAGGCCTTTGCTGGCTGCCATCTGCGCTAGCCAGGCGGGCGTGTTCGCGGGAAAGGCCCGACCGCCGCCGATCGGCCGATCGGTTGTCGCAACGCGGCGCCGCCTGCCGAGCCTTTCCAGAGCCATGTCGGCCGCCAGTTCCCCGAAGGACCGGAATGTCGTCCACTTGCCGCCGATCATGCAGAGCACCGGCGCACCGCCATCGGGAGGCTCCAGCATGGTGCAGAAATGATCGCGCGGGATGCGTCCGGTAAAGCTGTCGGTGCTCGCCGGCAGCGGCCGCACGCCGGAAAACTGAAAAACGATTTGCTCCGGCCGAATGGTGATATCGGGCAGCACGAAGGCAAGCGATTGCAGGATATAATCCCGCTCGTCCGCCTCGCAGCGCACCGTTTCCGGATCATCGACGCGGATATCGGTGGAACCGACGAGAACCTTACCGAGATAAGGAAAAGCGATACAGATCCGCCCGTCCTCGTTCTCGTAGTAGATCATGTGATCGGCAAGTGCGTCGCGCAGCTCCGCATTGTCGATGATGAGATGCGAGCCCTTGGTGCCGCCCATCAGTGGTGACGGCCGTGCTTCTGGCGAAAACAGGGTTTGATTGGCAAGGTCGATCCAGCCACCGGTGGCGTTGATGATCAGCGCCGGTTCGACGGCAACGGACGCGCCGCCGATCTGATCCTCGACGTGATACTCACCATTTTCGGTACGCCGCAGTTCGGCATAGTTCAGCGCCATCACTCCGAACTTTGCCAAAAGACCATCCTGTAGGAGCTCGATGCCCAACCGCTCCGGATGGCTGACCCAGGCGTCGAAATAGGTGGCGGAACTCTTGATGTCGGGATTGAGCGCCGGCCACTTGGCAAGCGTTGTGCGCCGGCCGCGAAACTGGTGGCGCGGCATCAATGCCCGTTTGCGCGTCAGGAAATCATAGATGCTCAGGCCCGCCTTGATGGCGACGGCGCCACGTCGGCTCGGACGGCGGCTGAGGCCAAGGAAGCGGACAATGCCATTGCCGAGGCCGGAAAAGATATCGAACACCGGCACCGTCGTCGGCAGCGGCGCGACGTAATGCGGCGCGTTGCGCAGCAGCCGGTCCCGCTCGACCAGCGATTCCTGCACCAGCTTGAATTCGCCGTTTTCAAGATAGCGAAGCCCGCCATGGACCATGCGCGACAACGCCGAACTGGCACCGGAGCAATAGTCGTGCTTCTCGACGAGCAGCACGTTCAGCCCCTGCAGGGCCAGTTCCCGAAAGACGCTGATGCCGTTGATGCCGCCGCCGACGACGCAGACGTCCACCTTCGGGCTCTGGCGGAGCCCGTCCAATATTTCTTGCCGTTTCATGATGGCGATCCGCTACCTGTCCATATCAGTCAGTTTCGCCGCTATGGCCGTATCGATGGCCGCAAGATCGGCCGTATCCAGCCGGATGGTCCCGGCCCGCGCATTGTCGAGCGCTTGTGACGGATTGCGCGCCCCGCAAAGTGCAAAGGTGACGCCCGGCTGCGCCAGCGTCCAGGCAATCACGATCTGGGCGATGCTGGCGCCGTGTTTTTCTGCGAGCGGCCGGATGGCGTCGGCGAGCGCCGCTGCCTTCTGGCGGTTGTCGACTGAAAAGCGCGGATTGTCCTTGCGCTGGTCGTCGCCGGAAAACACACGGTCCGGACCGATGGTGCCGGACAGCAACCCCAGCGCCAGCGACGAGTAACTCAGCGTCGCTATGCCGTTGGCCTTGGTCAGCGGCAGAAGCTCTGCCTCGATCTCGCGGTCGATCATGCTGAACCGCTCCTGGATCGCGTCGAGACCGCCGGCAGCGAGATAGGCATCGAGGTCGTCGGAACTGACATTGCTTGCGCCGATCGCCCGGATCTTGCCCGATGTTCGCAGGTCTTCCAGCGCCCGCATCGTTTCCTCGATCGGGGTCGTCGGGTCCTGCCAATGGGTGATGTAGAGGTCGATATAGTCGGTTCCGAGCCGCCTCAGGCTTTCCTCGACCTCATGCAGGATCGCATCGCCGCCGAGATAACGGTGGACCGGCTTGCCGTCTTGGTCGAAGAAATGACGGCCCTTCTGCGTATGCCAGACAAGGCCGCATTTGGTGGCGATCACAGCCTTGTCGCGTCGCCCAGCCAACGCTTTGCCGACGATCTCTTCGGAACGTCCAAGCCCATAGGCTGGCGCCGTGTCGATCAGCGTTACGCCGGCGTCAATCGATGCCTGGATTGCGGCGATGGATTCGGCCTCGTCGGTCCCGCCCCACATCCAGCCGCCGATCGCCCAGGTGCCCAGCCCGACCGCCGAGGCGGAAACGCCGGATTTGCCGATCTCACGTGTCAATTGCTGTCCATTCATGCCCATTTTCCTTCGCCATTCGCCAGTGCCAGCACCCGCGCACCTGTCGCCTCATCGGTCACCAGCGTATCGAGATGATTGCCCCTGAGAACGCTGAGGATTGGGCCTGCCTTGTTCGGCCCGCTCGCCACGCCGATCTTGGTGGGGATCGAGGCGAATTCCGGCAGCGTCAGCGACACCAGCGACCGGTTGAGGCTGTAGTCGCAGACCTGGCCATGATCATCGAGCAGATGCGCCAGCAATTCGCAGGAGGCGCCGGACCGCTCGATCGCGGCGCGGTCGGTGCTCGAGGAGGGATGCAGGTCGTAATAGCTCGAATCGTCCGACAGGATCGAGCCGATGCCGACCACCGCGACCTTCGCCTCGCGCGCCCGTTTGAAAACGTCGGCGACGGCACGCATGTTGATCAGCATTGCCCGCTGCTCGGCATCGTCGGCAAAGAGCGGCGCGTGAATCTGGTAGGAACGTCCCCCAAGCCGGTCGGCCATCAAGGTCGAGACATGGTTGACGTCGGTATAGTGCTTACCCTGCACGCAGCCCGTTGCTGGAATGACCTCGACATTGAAACGACGTGACGGCTGCAAGCCGGCGACGACGGCGCTCACGCCTTTGCCTCCCGTGATGCAGATCGTATCGCCATCGATGATCTCTTCCAGCAGCAACCGCGCTGCCGCTTCGCCGACGGCCTGAAGCGCCGTTTGCGGATTGTCGGACACAGTCGGCACCACCACGGCGCGGCCGATGCCGCCAAGCGCTCGCAGCTGTTCCTCCATATCGACCAGCGGCTCGACCGGCGACTTGATCTTGATCTCGACCAGGCCGAGTTGCCGGCCGCGCTTGATCAGGCGGTTGACGGTAGCATGCGAGATGCCGAATTGATCGGCAATCTGCGCCTGTGTCAGTCCCTCGAGGAAATGCAAGACCAGGGCCTGGTGCATCTGCCGGGCGATGACGATTTCCTCGCGCGGCGCGTTTGCGGGTTTGAGTTTGGCTATCGGCATGTCAGGCAGCCTTCCGCTTGTGCAGGAAATGGTCGATCGAGACGGCAGCAAGCAGAATGCAGCCTTTAATCATGTCTTGCCAATAGACGGACACGTCGAGCAAGATCAACGAGCTTGTAACGACCGACAGGAGGGCAATGCCGAGAATTGCCCCCAAGATCGTGCCGGAGCCGCCATTCAGCGACGCGCCGCCAATCACCGCGGCTGCGATGATATTGAGCTCCATGCCGACGCCGAAGGTCGGGGTCGCGGCGCCGAATCGGGACATGTAGATCACCCCGGCAACCCCCGACAGCGTGGCGCAAAGCACCGTCACCCAGAACTTCACCTGGTTGGTCTTGATACCGGAATAGAGCGCCGCCTTCTCGTTGCTGCCGGTGTAGAACACCTTGCGGAAGGCGGTTGCCCGGCGCAGCAGGAAATCGAACAACACGACGACCGCAACAAAAATCAGGATCACATAGGGGACGCCGTAGAACGTGCCTTGCCCGACCGCCTTGAACGAAGGCGGCAAGGTGAACAGCGACAGCGGCGTGCCCTTGGTGATGATCAGGCAGATGCCGCGCACGATGACCATCGCCGCAAGCGAGGTGATGAAGTGGTTGAGCCCGACGACCGTGACGAAAAAGCCCATGACGCAGCCGATCAGGCTGCTGGCTATGATCCCGATCAGGGATGCGCTCCACGGATCGAGCCCCATCAGGAACAGCGAGCCAGACAATACCATCGAGAAGCAGACGACCGAGCCGACCGACAGGTCGATGCCGCCGACGATCAACAGGATGGTCATGCCGACGACGACGATTCCCTCCACCGAGAACGACATCAGCATCGCCCGGAAATTGCCGAGCGTCAGAAAATGCGGCGAGGCAAAGCTCATGACGATGCAGAGCGCCAGGATGATCGCGATCAGTCCCGCCTCGCGCATTGTCCCCAGCCGTTTCCAGCCGGGCGCGCGTGCCTGATGTACCGTTGCCAATGTAGCGTCCGCCATGACCTTGTCTCCCGCCCCTGCGTTTTCTTTATGCGGCATGCTCTGATGCCTTTGAATTGTTAAGACCGCCGATACCCGACGCGAGCCGCATGATCGCTTCTTCCGTCATCGTCTCGTCCTCGACCTCGCCTGCAACGGTGCCCTCGTGGATGACCAGCACCCGGTCGCACAGCCCGAGAAGCTCCGGCAGTTCCGACGAGATGACGACGATGCCGATGCCGGAGCGGGCGAGATCGCGCAGCAGCCGGTGGATTTCCGATTTGGCGCCGACATCGATGCCGCGGGTCGGCTCGTCCATCAGGATGACCTTCGGATTGACCGCCAGCTGCTTGGCAATCGCCACCTTCTGCTGATTTCCGCCCGACAGCGACGAGACCGGCATGTCGATGCCCCCCATCCGCACCCCGAGCCGCCGGACCAGGTCGTGGGCACGATCCGCCTCGGCTTTGGAATTCAACAGTCCCAGGGGTCCGGTCAGCGATTTCAAATCGAGAACGGCAATGTTCTGGGCGATGGAAAGATCGAGGAAGATGCCGGAGCCTTTCCGGTCTTCCGACAGGTAGACGACACCCGCCTGCGCGGCCTGCGCATAGGAGTGCGCCGGCAGTCGCTGTCCATGCAGTTGCACCTCGCCGGCGATCACCGGCCGCAATCCGCAAATGCCTTCGGCGATCTCGGTGCGCCCCGAGCCGATCAGCCCGCCGACGCCGAGAATTTCGCCCTTGCGCAGTTCGAAGCTCACATCCGTAAAGCGGCTGCCGTCGCCGAGATCGCGGACGCTCAGAATGATCTCGCCGGTCCGCTCCGCCGGCGCTTGCTTTTCCGGATAGAGCTGGGTGATCTCGCGCCCGACCATGCGGCGCACGACATCATCCGGCGTCAAGTCCGCCACCGTCCCCGTCGAGACATAGCGGCCATCGCGAAAGACGGTGACCCGGTCGCACAGGCTGAAGATTTCGGCCATGCGGTGGCTGATATAGATGATCGAAATACCCTGCGCCTTGAGGTCGCGGACGATCCCGAACAGGACCTGCGCCTCCGATTCCGTCAGCGCCGCCGTCGGTTCGTCGAAGATCAGCACCCGGCAATCGAGCGTCAGTGCCTTGGCGATCTCGACAAGCTGCTGGCTCGATATCGACAAGTCGCCGACTTTGCGGCGGACGTCGATCGGCGCCAGACGGTTCATCACGACCTGTGCATCCCGTTCCAGCTTGCCATAATTCATGAAAGGCGAGCGGCGACGGTTGGTCGCGGCCATGAACATGTTCTCGGCCACCGTCGCATCCGGGCAGAGCGCGATTTCCTGATGCACGAGGCCAAGCCCGAGCGATTGCGCCACCGCCGGCGACGTCACTTTTACCGGCGCGCCATCGACAAGGACGTCCCCGTCGGTCGGCTGCAGCACGCCGGCAATGATGTTCATCAGCGTCGACTTGCCCGCGCCGTTTTCGCCGCAAAGTGCATGAACCTCGCCTTTTTCCAGGGTGAAGCTCACATCCGTCAACGCCTTCACTGCACCGAAGTGCTTGCTGACATTGCGGATTTCCAGAACCGGCACCGACGCCACCATAATCTCCTCCTCACGCTCGCGATGGCTGCCCGGAGCTTGAAGCCCCGGACAGCAGGCACAAAGGTTTATTCCTCGATGCCCTTGGTGCCCCGCCGCTTCAGGTACTTGTCCCAGTAGAAGTCGTCGGCATTATTGGCCGTGACGATCGACAGGCCGTTGTCGACGAACGGAATGCTCATCGGGTTGAAGCTGGCGCGCTTGGCGTCGTTCATCGGGTCGATGAGTTCGGGATGCTTGGCGAGCCACAGGAGCATGAAGCCCATGTAACCCTGCATGCCCTGGTTCGGGTTGATCGAGCCGAACACTTCGCCCGCCTTGATCATGTCGAGGATGTTGGCGTTGACGTCGGCGCACATGACGAGGATCTTGCCGCCGCTTTCCTTGTTGGCCTGCGAAGCGCCGATGGCCGAGTTCGCTTCCGGCATGAAGACGGCGCCAAGGTTCGGATGTGCCTGCACCAAGCTCATCAAGCCCTGATAGGCCTTGTTCGGGTCCTGGTTGGACGCAGCGCGGCCGACCAGCTTCATATCAGGATACTTTTCGTCCATTCGGGCGATGAAGGCGGCGATACGCTTGTCGTGGTTGTCCTGGCCCGGATTTTCCAGAACGGCATATTCACCCTTGCCCCCCATCTTTTCGGCAATCGCGTCGGCCGCATAGGTGCCTTCGCGGGTATTGTCCGACGTGATGAACGAGATGCGCTTGGACAGCGGCGCGTCGGCTGCGAAGGTGACGACCGCCGTGCCCTGATCGATGGCCCGGTTGATCGGCTCGATGAACGGATCGGAGTTCATCGGATGAACGAGGATACCGGCCGGGTTCTGGGCCAGCGCCTGGTCGAAGGTGGCGATCTGTTTGTTGACGTCATATTCCGGCGTGCCGGTATAAGCCGTCTCGCAACCGAGCTGCTGACCGGCCTGCTTGAACATTTCATAGACCGGGAACCAATATTCGACGCCCGAAACCATGACATTCATGACGTATTTTTCACCGGGCTTGCAGCGGAACGGATTTTCCGCGTCCGCGCTGGCCACGCCGGCATAAAGCGTCGATGCGAGGACCGCCAATGCGGTCGTGCTTAGAAATCTGCGCAAGTTTCCTCCTCGAGGCCGAAGCCCCTCCCAAATATCCGGCGGCGCCTCAGCGGCTGCCGATGATCCATTGAAGACCGGAGTTCCTCCTCGAAGTCCGGTATGGGCAGATAATCGCAACGGCGGAGCGGTGTCAATATAATTCATCATGTGAAATATATTTCAAACGTCAGCGTCCTGCATGGCGATTGTTGCCCGCATTTGGCGCTCGAAGGCACCGCTTCATGAGAGGCACTTGATGCGGCGGCTGATGAAGCCGTGGGTCGACAGGCCTGAAGACGGTCGTTTGCGGGTTCGACTGCAATCTCTTCAACCGGCCCATTGACATCGGCAGGGTTAAGGCCGAAGCCGCACTCGGCCGCGTATTCGCGGCCGCTTTTGCAAGGATGTCTAAAATGAAGACCGAGACTGGTGTAGCCAATGCCGGAAACCTGATCATAACAGGCGTCGTGCTGATGCTGCTTGGCGATCTGCTTTTTGCGCTGAACGATGCGATGGGCAAGTGGCTTGTTGCGAGCTTTGCCGTCGGTCAGGTGCTGGTGATCCGCTCGGTCGGCGCTTTCATTGTGCTCGGACCAATGATCCTGCGGCAAGGACCGATGGGTTTGTTCCGCGTCGAGCAGAAGGGCCTCCAGTTCATACGCGTTTTCATGGCGACTTGCGATGTCGCGCTGTTTTACGCCGCCGTCGCCTATCTGCCGCTCGCAGACGTCATGACCTTCTATATGGCCGGGCCGATCTACATTGCGGCGCTCTCGCATTTCTTTCTCGGAGAAAAAATCGGCTGGCGGCGTTGGCTGGCCGTTCTGATCGGCTTCGCAGGCGTCGTCATCGCGCTGCGTCCGTCAACCGCAATGCTGTCGCTTCCGTCGCTCTTCGGCCTTGCGGGCAGCCTTGCCTTTGCACTGTCGCTGGTGATGAGCCGCTATCTGCGCTCGACCAGCGACACGACGCTCGTGACATGGCAGACGGTCGCCGCGCTCATCACCGGCATCGTTTTGAGCATCGGCCATTGGCAGCCGGGGACGATTGTCGACTGGTCCGGCATGTTGCTCCTCGGCATCGTCGCCACCTGTGCGCATCTGCTGATCACCCGCTCGCTGAAGCTTGCACCGGCATCGCTGCTCGCGCCGCTCCAATATACGCTGCTGCTCTGGGCGATCATCCTCGGCTACCTCTTCTTCAATGATGTTCCCGACATGCAGGTCATCATCGGCGCCGCAATCATCGTCGTTGCCGGGCTCTTCATCTTCCACCGGAAGAATCTGAAAGAAACGGTTCCGATTGAGGCCGTCCCGCCCGACGGCCATTGAAGCTACAGCGCTGCTTATCTTCAGAGGGATAGAGACATAGTCACGTGGACTTTCCACGGAACAATCTGGACGCTTGCACGCTACTCCCGAGCATTCAAACACGGGAGATCACAATGGCGTCCATGACC